>ENA-OOKA01000335-OOKA01000335.1-human-skin-metagenome-genome-assembly--contig:-NODE-335-length-13517-cov-4.320160_pt1 | contig 13517 bp, 1 predicted proteins | sample MGYA00248825_ERZ500995 | MGnify/ENA primary metagenome ERZ500995 (study PRJEB25958, sample SAMN03398540) | human skin metagenome | study: EMG produced TPA metagenomics assembly of the Human Skin...
TGCCGCCGCATCCTGATCGTCACCCCGCGCCACGTCCTGGAGCAGATGCAGCACGAGATGTGGACGCGCTTCGCGATCCCGTTCGTGCGCCTGGACTCGGAAGGCGTGCAGCAGGTCAAGCAGAAGCTCCCGGCCACGCGCAACCCGTTCACCTTCTACGAGAAGGTCATCGTCTCGATCGACACCCTCAAGCAGGACCGCTTCCTGCACGATCTGCGCCACCACCACTGGGACGCGGTGGTGATCGACGAGTCGCACAACGTCACCAACCAGTCCACGCAGAACAATCAGCTGGCCCGCACCCTCTCCCCCAAGACCGACGCGCTGATCCTGGCCTCGGCCACGCCACACAACGGCCGCAGCGAGTCCTTCGCCCAGCTGCTGCGCCTGCTGGAGCCCACGAGCGTCCCGGCGCAGGGCGAGATCCAGACGGAGGCGGTGCAGGACCTCATGATCCGCCGTCACCGCTACTCGCCGTCCGTCCAGGACGAGGTGGGCCACAAGTGGGCCGAGCGCCTGGAGCCGCGCAACGTCCTGGCCGAGCCCAGCCCGCAGGAGCTGGCGGTCGCGCAGGAGATCGCCGGCACGTGGACGCACCCGCAGGGCAGCCCGCCCATGACGGGCAAGGGCTCGGGGCTGTTCCCGTGGACGCTGGCCAAGGCGTTCCTGTCCTCCCCCGTGGCCCTCGAGCAGACCGTGGAGGCTCGCCTGGCGAGCCTCCGGAAGGACACCGACGACGACGTCCCCACCACCGCCGAGCAGGAGGCCCTGCAGCACCTCGCCGAGCTGAACCGCGCCTGCCTGGCCCCGGAGGGCGAGTCCCCTCGCTCGGGCAAGTACCGCGAGCTGGTCCGTCAGCTGCAGGCCAAGAAGATCGGCCCGCGCTCCAAGGAGCGGGCGGTGGTCTTCGCCGAGCGCGTGAAGACCCTGGGTTGGCTGCGCGAGAACCTGCAGCGGGATCTGGGCCTGTCCGAGCAGCAGGTCCGCGTGCTGCACGGCGGGCTGACGGACATCGAGCAGCAGGAGATCGTCGAGTCCTTCAAGCAGTCCACGAGCCCGATCCGCGTGCTGGTCACCGGCGATGTGGCCTCCGAGGGCGTGAACCTGCACAAGCAGTGCCATGAGCTGATCCACTACGACATCCCGTGGTCGCTGATCCGCATCGAGCAGCGCAACGGCCGCATCGACCGCTATGGCCAGGAGCACCCGCCGCAGATCACCACGCTGCTGCTGGACCTGGAGGACGTGAAGGGCTTCTCCGGCGACATCCACATCCTGACCCGACTGGTGGAGCGCGAGCGCGAGGCCCACGAGAAGCTGGGCGACGCCGCCTCCCTGATGGGCGAGTACTCCGGTTCGGCGGAGGAGGACTCGATCCGCGACGTCTTGCGCGGCGCCAAGGACTTCGACACCGCTGTCCCTAGCCCCGAGCAGGCCATGGACGACGGCACCGACTGGCTCTCGATCCTCATGGGCGGCACCGAGGATGAAGCGGCTCCGGAGAAGGCGCCCGCGATCCCCGCCCGCACCAGTCTGTTCGACTCAGACACCGACTACCTGCTCACCGGCCTGACGCAGCTGTACCAGGAGCCGGATCGCGCCCCGGGCGAAGGCGGCGTGGGGCTGCAGATCGAGCACACGAACGCCGGGAAGGTGGAGTCGATCCGCTTCCACCCCCGCGAGGACCTCAAGCAGCGGCTGCAGGCCTTGCCGCAGTCGTACCTCGCCGAGCGCCAGGTGCTGGAGCGCCTCCAGCTCACCCCGGACCGGCCCACCGCAGAGGCCAGCCTCTCGTCCGCCCTCAATGACACCCAGGGCAGCTCCTGGCCGGCCACCCACTACCTGTCCCCCCTGCATCCGGTGCTGGACTGGGTGGCCGACCGCTCCCTGTCGCATCTTCCGCGCGGCGAGGTCTTCGCCGTGCACGGGACGGTCCACGGACCGTCGGTGGTGGTGCAGGGGATCATGACCAACGGCCGCGGGCAGAACATCGCGGTCTCCCACATGCTCGTGACGTTCCAGGGCTCAATCCCGCTCACCGAGGTCTTCGACAACCCCGCGGAGCTGTTCGAGCAGGTGGGCCTGAACCCGCAGACGGTGGGCCGCCCGGTCGCGGATGCGTCGTCGTACACGCCGCTGATCCCTCAGGCCGTGGAGAAGGCCCACCAGTTCCTGAAGGGCACGCTCGAGCCCGCGGCCCGAGCGGAGACCCAGAAGCGAGTCGACGCCTGGGTCAACCGCATGGACGAGTGGTCGGTGGGTGCCCAGGCCAGCGGCGTCCAGCAGCGCTTCCTGATGCCCGAGCAGCGGCTCGTGGAGCAGCAGCGGGAGCTGGCCCAGCAGATGCGCCCGGATCGGCTGCATGTCCGCCCGCTGCTCGTCGTCGTCCCCGTCGAAGGAGAATGAGAATGCCCGTCAGCGATGCGCTCGTGGTCGTCAACGACTGGGTCAGCGAGTTCTACTTCACCTCGGATGAGTCCTCGGGAACCTTCCTGGCCGCGGTGAAGTCCGCCGTGAAGCAGTGGGAGACGGACGAGGCCGACGACCCGCAGCACCGGAGCCCGCTGAGCCGGGTCACCGCCGAGCGTCAGCGCCTGCTCTCCCAGCTCATCGCACTGCATTCCCAGGCCAACGAGCTCGGCGAGCAGGCCAGCCCGGCCCAGCGCCGCGAGGCCCTGGGGACCGCGTCGGAGGACGCGGCCGCCGCTTGGCGCACCGTGCTGGGCTACGACGACCTCCCCCAGACCGGCACCGCCCCGCTGCGCCGTTTCACGCCCGGTGGGATGCAGGAGCCCTGGGTGGCGGTGGTCGACGCCGTGGCCACGGACACCGCAGAGGAGCTGACTTCCAAGACCACGGGGCTGCTCACGAAGCCCTACCAGCCCGAGGAGGCCGACGGGCAGCCCGACGGCGATCCCGTGACCACCGTGCCGGGGATGCTCTCCGCCCTGGTCTCCGAGCCGGTCCCGCCTCGGCTGATGCTCGTGCTGGCCGGGCGCCTGGCCCTGCTGACGAGCGAGGAGGGCTGGCCCCAGGGCCGATACCTGGCGATAGACCTGCAGACCGTCGCCGAGCGCAACGACACCAAGGTCGGCGGCGAGCTGCGCCGCGCCGTCGTCGCGCTGGCCGCCGACTCCGTGGCCCCGGACGCCCAGGGCGGCCTGTGGTGGGAGCAGCGGCAGGCGGAGTCCGTGCGCAACGCCGCAGGCGTCTCCAAGGACCTGCGCGACGGCGTGCGCGAGTCCATCGAGATCATCGCCAACGAGGTGGTGCACCGCCGCAAGGATCAGGGGCTGGAGCCGCTGCCGGACGATCAGGCTCAGGTGCTCGCTGTGCAGTCGCTGCGCTACCTGTACCGCATCCTGTTCCTGCTCTACGCGGAGGCCAGCCCACGGCTGGGCATCCTGCCGTCCGGGGATCCGGACTACACCGCCGGCTACTCGGTGGACCGTCTGCGCGAGCTGACGCTCAAGCCGCTGACCACCCGCTCGGAGCGCGGCACGCACTTCTACGACTCCCTGCAGGTGCTCTTCCGCCTGGCCCAGAGCGGCCACCGCCCGGCCTTCGATCCGCAGGGCACGCAGCTGCGGGAGGGACTGCGCTTCGAGGGGCTGTCCTCGGATCTGTTCCAGGAGCATCGCACCGCGCTGATCGATGAGGTGGGTCTGGGCAATGGAGCCCTGCAGGAGGTCCTTCGACGCCTGCTGCTGACCAAGGAGCGCAAGGGCCGTCAGCGCGGCTTCATCAGCTACGTGGCCCTGGGCATCAATCAGCTCGGCGCGGTGTACGAGTCCCTGATGAGCTACACGGGCTCCTTCGCCCGCGGGACGCTGGTCGAGGTGGCCCGCCACGGCGACCCCTCGGACGACTCGTGGGTGGTCCCCCAGGAGCGGATCGACACCGAACTGGCGCCGCACCAGGTCATGGTCTCGGATGAGCTGGGCCGGGAGGTCCCCCGCACCTACCAGCACGGCGAGTTCGTGTTCCGGCTCTCGGGCCGGCAGCGGCAGCGCTCGGCCTCCTACTACTCCCCGCAGGTGCTCACGGAGTTCACGGTGCAGCAGGGCCTGGAAGAGCTGCTGAGCCAGGAGCTCACCGCCCAGGAGATCCTGGAGCTGTCGGTGTGCGAGCCGGCGCTGGGCTCCGGAGCCTTCGCGATCGAGGCCGTCCGGCAGCTGGCCGAGGCCTACCTGGACAAGCGCCAGGAGGAGCTCGGCGAGAAGATCGCCCCGGAGCAGTACCAGGCCGAGCTGCAGCGCACCAAGGCGCATATCGCCCTGCACAACGTCTACGGGGTGGATCTGAACCCCACCGCGGTCGAACTGGCCGAGGTCTCCCTGTGGCTGGACACCATGGTCGCGGATATGAAGGCCCCCTGGTTCGGGCTGCGGCTGCGCTCGGGCAACTCGCTCGTGGGCGCCCGGCACGCGGTCTACGACCGCGAGATGGTCCGCAAGGCCACGCCCAAGGTCCGCATGACCACCGCGCCCCGGGAGATCCCGCTGTCGCGCAGCGTGGACGGGGACTCCCACATCTTCCACTTCCTGCTGCCCGGCGAGGGCTGGGGTGCGGCCGGCTCCGCCAAGGAGATCAAGACCCTGGCTCCCCAGAAGGCCAAGGCGCTGCGCGAGTGGGCCAAGCAGGTCCAGAAGAAGCCCACCCCCGCCCAGCTCAAGGAGCTCACGGCTCTCACGGACCGCATCGACTACCTGTGGGGCCTGGCCGAACGGCGCATGGTCGTGGCCGAGGAGCAGTCCCGACGCTCGTTGGAGGTATGGGGCGCCGATCCCGCTCCAGGCGGCGAGGTGACCCGCTCCGAGATCGAGGAGTCCCTGAACACGCCGGGCTCCGCCTACCAGCGCCTGCGCCTGGTCATGGATGCCTGGTGCGCCCTGTGGTTCTGGCCCGTGGGCCAGGACGACGTGGACGACGACACCCCCGCCCCTCCCTCGAGTGATGAGTGGCTCGCGGCCATCCGCGATCTGGTGGGGTCGACCATGAAGACGGCAAAGGCGGCCGACCAGTCCAGCATGGAGCTCGGGCAGCTGGAGTGGGGGGACCTGGACGCACGGGAGTCGTGGTTCGGCACGGAAGGCGCTCTGCCCGTGGAGCGCGTCCTGGAGCAGCACCCGTGGCTGCGCACCGTGCGAGCTATCGCCAAGGAGCAGCGCTTCTTCCACTGGGAGCTGGACTTCGCGGCGGTCTTCGCCCGCGGGGGCTTCGACTTCCAGGTGGGCAACCCGCCGTGGGTGCGGCCGACCACCGACTCCGCAGCGCTGCTGGGTGAGAACGACCCGTGGTGGCCGCTGATGGAGAAGCCCTCGGAGACCACCAAGACCGCCCGACGCGCGAGCACCCTGGAGTTGCCGGGCGCCGCCGAGACCCTGCTGCTGGGCACCCGGGACACGGTGGCCCTCGCCGAGCTGATCGGCGCCAACGGCGAGTTCCCCCAGCTGGCCGGCACGCAGCCGGATCTCTACCGGGCCTTCATGGTGCAGACGTGGCGGCATGCCTCCCCACGGGGACGCACCGCGCTCATCCACCCGCCGACTCACCTCACGGACGCCCGCGCCTATCCTCTGCGACGAGCCACCTACCGGCATCTGCGGAGGCACTGGAACCTCCTCAATGAGCTGCAGCTCTTCACCGAGGTACATCACCTGGTGTCCTACAGCGTGAACGTCTACGGCCCCGAGCAGGAGCCGGACTTCCTGCAGGCCGTGTCGATGTATCACCCGGCCACCGCGATCGGCTCCCTGGCGCACAACGGCGACGGCCCGGAGCCGGGGTTCAAGAACGAGGACGGGAAGTGGGATCAGCGCCCCCACGCCCGCCGGATCGCGCATGTCGACCGGGACGAACTGGCGCTGTGGCACGCGCTCATGGAAGGCGGGAACCCGGACGTGCCGATCGAGGAGACCCGCATGGTCTCCACGGTGAATCGCTCGGCCGCCTCGGTTCTCGGCAAGCTGGCCAGTCAGCCGTCTATTGGCCGGCTGCAGCCGCAGTTCTCGTCCGGATGGCATGAGACCAGCGCACACCGCGACGGCTACTTCGAACAGGCGTGGGGTCCGGCGCAGTCCTGGGAGGACGTCATCCTGCAGGGGCCCTACTTCCACGTGGGCAACCCGTTCTACAACTCCCGCAACAGCACCATGCGCGGCAATCAGGACTACTCCTCCGTGGACCTCGAGCTGCTGGGCCCGGATGCTCTGCCGGTGACGGAGTACAAGCCGATCCACGAGACCGATGATCAGGACCGGGTCTCGACCGCGCGCTACGACCGCGACTACGGCTCCTGGACCATTCCGGACCCGGAGCGGCCCGGCGAACAGCGCACCGTCCCCGTCCGCAGCCAGTACCGCGTCATGTGGCGCGCCATGGCAGCGGGCACTGGCGAGCGCACGCTGATTCCAGCGATCTACCCTCCGGGCACCGCAACAGTACATGGCGCCTACGCACAGGGCTTCCCCACAGAACCCCAAGCTAATGCCTGCGCCGCAGCTTCAATGAGTTCTCTACTTTCCGATTTCCTGGTCCGAACCACCGTTGCTAATAACATCTTCCATTCGGCTGTGAATCGACTTCCCCAAATCCCCAGCGACCACCCCCTGGCTCCTGCGGCGCTTCTGCGCATCCTCCGCCTCAATGCCCTCACCGAGGCTTACGCCCCGCTCTGGGAGGACTGCTGGGATCCGGCCATGGCACAGGACGCCTGGACCGGCGGGCTAGAGCGGCCGAATCGACCGGACCTGGGAGCCGGCGGGCCCGAATGGACGGAGCAGACCCCGTTGCGGATCGAGGAGGACCGTCGTCGTGCCCTGGTGGAGATCGACGCGATCATGGCCCACGTGACGGGGGTGAGCATCGACGAGCTGTGCACGATCTACCGCACACAGTTCGGGGTGCTGTTCACCTACGATCGCGGCGAGGACAAGCGCGCCAAGGTCTTCGACGCCCACGGCCGCATGATCCCCACGTCGGTGCGCTCCGTGTGGAACAAGGCCGGACGCCCGGAGCACGGGCTCTCGGACGAGCAGCGGACGTACACCACCGACTCCGGACGCACCCTGGTGGCCAAGGAGCCGTTCCGCATCCTGGACCGCGAAGCCGATCTGCGCGAGGCCTACGCCGCCTTCGCCGAGCGCCTGTCCGGGGCCTCCGAGACGGGCACGAAGGACTGATCCATGACCGAACTGCTGCCGACCCTCCAGGCCGAAGCCGTCCGCGCTGCGCTCAGCGAGTACGTCACCACCACGATCGAGCTGTCCGAAGGCAGCACGCGCGAGACCTTCGGGCAGTTCCTGGCCGACCGGGACGATGGCATCTTCCGCGGCCCGTACCTGCGCACCCGCCTGCCCTTCCGGACCGATGCCGACCCGGTGCCGCTGGACGTGCTGCCGTCGGGGTTCCAGCCCTACGCCCACCAGGCGCAGGCCTTCCGGCGGCTGAGCGCCTCGCCGGAGCTGGAGGGCCCCCGGGATCACGCTGGGCTGCGGGTCCCGGAGCCCACGATCGTGACCACGGGTACGGGCTCGGGAAAGACGGAGTCGTTCCTCTATCCGCTGCTGGACTACGCGGTGCGGGCCCGCGGCGCAGGGGTGCGCGGAGTGAAGGCGATCATCCTCTACCCCATGAACGCGCTTGCCAACGACCAGGCGGGGCGCCTGGCGCGGATGATCCACGAGAACCCCGCCCTCAACGGCGTCACCGCGGCGCTCTACACGGGGGAGACCTCGGGCGTCCCGCGCACCAGCATGAGCCCGGACGGACTGATCCAGGACCGACATGTCATCCGCTCGTCGACCCCGGACATCGTGCTGACCAACTACAAGATGCTGGATCAGCTGCTGCTGCGCTCGGCCGACCGTCCGCTGTGGGAAGCCTCGGCGCAGTCGCTGCGCTACCTGGTGCTGGACGAGTTCCACACCTACAACGGCGCCCAGGGCACGGATGTGGCCCTGCTGATCCGCCGCCTGCGGCTGCTGCTGGAGCGCCTGGGCCGCGGGTCCGCGTCCCTGGTTCCGGTGGCCACCTCGGCCACCCTGGGCGATGACTCGGACATCGCCCCCGTGGCGCTGTTCGCCTCCACGATCTTCGGGGTGGACTTCGCCGTCGATGCCGTGGTCACGGAGTCCCGTCTGAGCCGGGAGCAGCTGCAGAAGCGGGCCGCGCAGGCGCTGGACCTCGACGGCCTGGACGCCCAGGAGCGCCCCACTGCCTCCCAGCTGTCCGAGCTGCTGGATCTGCTGGATCTCGACGTCTCCGGCGGCATGCCGGATGCCGACGCGCTCACCCGCGCGGTGCTGGACGTGCTGTGGCGGGCGGACGGAGACGAGTCCCCGGCCTCGCTCCTGGGCCACGATCAGGTGGACGCCCGCGCCGGGGAGCTGCTGCTGGCCCACCCGCTGGTAGGGCGGCTGCTGGAGACCACCGCAACGGCGGTGCCGCGCGAGAAGCTCGCTCACGAGCTGGCCTCCCACCTGGACCCCTGGGGCGATGGCGCCCGCTGGGTGGACGCCCTGCTGGCGGCCCTGTCCCACGTCCGCGCGCAGTCGGCCCGCAACGCGCTGCCCAATATCGAGGCGCACCTGTGGGTCCGCGAGGTCTCCCGCGTGGACCGCTCGACTTCGCCGGTGCCGTCCTTCGCCTGGAGCGACGACCGCTCCACCGCCGACGGAAGCCACCTGCCCGCGATCTACTGCCGCTTCTGCGGACGCTCCGGGTGGGGGGTCGCGCTCAGCGGCACGGACACCCTGATCGTGGACCCCCGACGCATCCGCGAGGAGAACGTGCGCCGCTCCGGGCGCTTCCGCGCGCTGATCTCCGCCCCAGGCCTGCACACCCAGCAGGACTCCGAGCGCTCCCAGCTGCGCTACCTGGACCCGGAGCACCGCCGCCTGGACCTGGAGCCGCCGGCGGACGACGACGTGGATTCCCTGCCGGTGCTGATGCACGTGGGCCTGGAGGCCGAGAAGCTGAACATCGACAGTGTGTGCCCGTCGTGCGCCGAGCGCGATGCGATCCGCTTCGTGGGCTCCCGGGTGGCCACGCTGCTGTCCGTGGCGCTGTCCAGCCTCTTCGGCACCACCGGGCTGGACGACGCGGAGAAGAAGTCGCTGGTCTTCACGGACTCCGTGCAGGACGCCGCACACCGGGCGGGGTTCGTGGAGGCGCGCTCGCACGCGATCACGCAGCGCTCGACCATCGAATCCGCCCTGAGCGTCGAGCCCCGGCCGCTGGCGCAGATCGCCGAGCAGATGCTGGCCGAGGCCGTGACCCCGGCACAGCGCTACCGGCTGCTGCATCCGTCGATCGCGCAGAACGACCGCATCCGCCCCTACTGGGAGGAGGGCCATGGGAAGCGCCGCCGCGATAGGGCGGAGAAGCTCGTGGCCGACCGCGTGACCTTCGACCTCCAGCTCGAAGCCGGGCTGGTGGGCTCCTACGGTCGGACCCTGGCCACCACCGGCACCGCGATGACGTCCGTGCATGCCGATCCGGCGCAGCTCGTCGAGCTGGGGCGACACGTGCTGCGGGCCAACCCGATCCAGCACGCGGTCGATCAGGAGGATCTGGCGCAGCTGGACGACGCCGTGATCGAGCGTTGGATCCGCGGGGTCCTGGAGCGCATGCGCGCTCAGGGCGCGATCAGCCATCCGTGGCTCGAGCGCTTCCGCAGCAAGGGCGGCACCCGCTACGAGATCTGGGGCGGGCGCAAGCCCAAGGACGCCATGCCGGCCTTCCCGGTCTCGGCCCGCTCCCCGGACTTCCCCGCCACCGGGGCGCTGCCGACCAAGACGCTGCTCAACGACCCGACCCAGCCGGCCAGCTGGTACGCCCGCTGGAGCGCCAAGTCCCTGGGCGCGGCCCCGGGGGCCGCTCAGCACCTGGTGCGCCCGCTGCTGACGGCCCTGGCCGAGGCCGGCATCACGGATGTCGTGACCATGACCAAGCACGGGTCCACGGTGGCCGAGACCCACGGCCTGAGGCCCGAGCACGTACACATGGCCCGCATCCAGGGTGCGGCTCGGGTGCTGTCCTGCCCGGAGTGCCGCGAGAAGGTCACCGGCCTGCCGGAGACGCTGGATGCGTTCCGGGACGGTCCCTGTCTGCGCCACGGCTGCCGCGGGACGCTGCACGAGGACGCGCTGCGCGAGAGCTACTACCGCAGTCTGTATTCCGGGGACATGCGCCGCGTGATCGCCCGCGAGCACACGGGGCTGCTGGACACGCAGACCCGGCTGGATTTCGAGAACGCGTTCAAGGCCAGCGACTCCGCTCCCGGCTCGCCCAACGTCCTGGTGGCCACGCCCACGCTGGAGATGGGCATCGACATCGGTGATCTCTCCACCGTGATCCTGGCCTCGATCCCGGAGACCGTGGCCTCCTACCTCCAGCGCGTGGGCCGCGCCGGCCGCCTGACCGGCAGCTCTCTAGATCTGGCCTTCATGTCCTCGCGCGGGCGCGGGTCCGCCGTCATGGAGCCCGAGGCCATGGTCAACGGCGCCGTGCGCCCGCCCGCGGCCTACCTCTCCGCCGAGGAGATCCTGCACCGGCAGTACACCGCGTTCCTCCTGGACCGCATGGCCGGAGATCCCGCCATGCCCGAGCCCAAGCGCGCCGCGTCGGTCATGCGCTCCAGCGAGCCCGGCACGTTCCTGGGCGAGATGCTCGCCGACGCCCGGATCAACGCCGTGGCGCGCCTGGAGGAGTTCCTCTCCGCGTTCCAGATCGCTGACGACGCCCGCACGGGCCTCACCGCCCAGGCGGCTCAGGACCTGCGTGAGTGGGCCACTTGGCCGAAGGACGGCGGCCCCAGCGGGCTGCAGGCCTCCGTGCAGCAGGCGGTGCGCCGCTGGCGGGCGGAGAAGGACGCTCTGCGCCACCGCAGGCAGCGGCTGCAACAGCTCATCGACAGCCTCGCAGAGAACCCCGTGCTCGCCGAGGAGGACCAGCAGTCCCTGAGCGAGGCCCGCGGTCAGATCACCCTGCTGGACAGCTCGGAGCAGCGTCTCTACGAGACCGAGGACGAGCAGCGCGACCGCGAGCGCGACAGCCGTCGCCTGGGCGCCACCCAGGCGCGGGTGCGCGCCCAGGAGTCCGAGCTGAGCCAGGAGCACTGGATCGGGGTGCTAGAGCGCTACGGTCTGCTGCCCAACTTCACGCTGTTCGACGATGCCGTGTCCCTGGACGTCACCCTGATCTACCAGGACGAGCAGGACCAGTGGCAGCAGCTGCCCTCGGACTACGAGCGCGCCGGTTTCACCGCCCTGGCCGAGCTCGCCCCGGGCAACACGTTCTACGCGGACGGCCGTGAGCTGCGCATCGACACCGTGGACCTGGGCTCCGACGGCTCCTCCGTGCACCGCACCGCGTTCTGCCCCGACTGCGGGCACTCGATGCGCCTCGAGGGCTCCCAGGGGCCTTCGTCGTGCCCGGTGTGCCAGAAGCCGGGGATCGCGGATCCGGGGCAGCACCTGAACGTCGTGGAGATGACCAAGGTGTACTCGACCATGGAGCTGCACCGTTCGCGGATCGGGGACTCGAGCGACGACCGCACGAGCCAGCACTACGAGATCCTCACGATCCCGTCGTTCCAGGACGCCGATCGGCGCGCCCACTGGTCCGTGCGCGACAAGGGCGTGGCTGTGGCCTTCCACCGGCAGATGCGTCTGACCCGGATCAATGCAGGCCGTCCGCGGGAAGGCTCGCAGGAAGCCCGGCTCGCCGGACAGCTGCTGCGCGTGGGCGGATTCACGCTGTGCTCCGAATGCGGCCACCTGGACGCTAACGTGCAGGAGAACACCCCGCAGGAGCACCAGGCCTGGTGCTCGCGGCGCCGGGCGGAGGAGTCGGCACCGATCTCGACGGTGCTCAGTCGCGATCTGATGACCGAGTCCGTGCTGGTGACGCTGCCGCCGTCGGTCGGGGAGGACAGCAGCCATCGCTCTCTGTGGAGCTTCTATGCCGCGCTGCTTCTGGGCCTGCGCGAGCGCTTCGGGGGCGACGTCAACCACCTGCGCATGGAGACGGTTCCGGACACCTCGCGCGGAGATGCCCCCGCGCTGCTGCTCTTCGACGGCGTGCCGGGCGGCACGGGCTATCTGGCCGAGCTGTCCACGCCAGAATCCCTGTGGGACCTGTTCCAGAAGGCCCTGACGGTGCTGCAGGAGTGCCCCTGCCAGCACGAGGCCGACCGCTCCGCCTGCCACCGCTGCCTGACACCGCATGTTCCCACGGCGCACCGCGAGCACGTCAGCCGCGCCCGGGCCGTGGAGATGCTCACCACGCTGCTGGGCAGCGACGACACCGCCGCGACCTTCGCCTGGACGATCGACGAGGGACCGGCTCCCGAGGGCGACGACTTCGAGTCCGCGCTGGAGAAGCGGTTCCTGCGCGTGTTCCGCGCTGCGGTGGCCGAGCTGCCGGGTGCGCGCGTCGTGGATGAGACGACTGACGGCGGCACCGGGTTCCACGCAATCATCGGCGCTCTGCGCTGGTCCTTCACCCCCCAGGTGACTCTGGGGCACACCCAGCCCGATGCCGTGCTCAGCTGCACGGGCCCCGGCGGGCATGTGCAGGCGGCCATCTACCTCGACGGCCGCAGCTTCCACGCCACAACCGCGCACAACAGGCTGGCAGACGACGCCCGCAAGCGGGAGGCACTTCGTGAGCAGAACTACCTGGTCTTCGGCGTCACCGATCAGGACGTGACGGCCTTCGAAGAACAGCAGCGCGGCGCCGGGGAAGGACGCAGCGCGGCATCCGAGCTGTTCGTTCCCGGGTCGGTTCGCAAGGTCGCCGTTTCCAAGAACCTGAGCAGCGACGACCTCGCGTACCTGCACGCCAACCCCGTGGAGCAGCTGCTCGAGCTGCTGCGCGGCAGCGGACGCGACCCGCTGCTGCGACAGCGTCAAGTCGCTGACTACATGCGCCCCGCGCTCTTCGCGGGGTCGCCCGCGTCAGTATCAGTGGACGAGATGGCCCAGCAGGCACTGGACGCCCTCGAGGCGGCCCCAGGTTCGGAGATCACGGCGCCCGGAAGCGACATCCGACAGGGCTTGATCCGTCGTGACGGGGCGCTGGTGGTCCTGGCCGCCTTGTCGGGGCGCGGTGATCACCTGGCAATCGTGCTGGATGATCGCGAGGAGGCGCTGATGTCGGAGACGAACGATCATCAGCGCGCCTGGCGGCAGTGGCTGGCCCTGTCCAACCTCCGTCAGCAGCTCGACCCCACGGCTCAGACGGTGATCGGCACCTGGACCTCCCTGCAGGCAGACCTCGCCGAGCGGGCCGCCGAGCAAGCCGAGGACACGTCGTGGCTGTCTGTGCTGCGCAGCGGTGAGCGGGAGCCCGAGGCGACGTCCCTCCTCGGCCAACCGGACATGGCGATGGCACCGCCGTCGCACATCAGTCCCCAGTGGCAGGAGGCCGTCGAGCAGTCAGTGACGGACGAGGAGCGCACCGTCGTGCTTCACGCCGCAGGGCTGGGCCTTCCCTTGCCGGAGCAGGGC
>ENA-OOKA01000336-OOKA01000336.1-human-skin-metagenome-genome-assembly--contig:-NODE-336-length-13472-cov-4.450324_pt1 | contig 13472 bp, 14 predicted proteins | sample MGYA00248825_ERZ500995 | MGnify/ENA primary metagenome ERZ500995 (study PRJEB25958, sample SAMN03398540) | human skin metagenome | study: EMG produced TPA metagenomics assembly of the Human Skin...
TCCGACGACGACGTCTCCACCGCCCTCGACGAGACCGCGCAGGCCTCCCAGATGAGCAGGGACGACTTCCTCGCGGCGATGGCGGATCAGGGCATGGACGAGAAGAAGGTCCATGAGGAGCTGCGCACCCAGCTGAAGATCGAGGACCTCATCGCCGATGAGTTCGGCGAGTTCGAGGTCACCGACGAGGAGATCGGTGCCGCCTATCAGCGGGCGAAGGATCAGCAGGAGCAGATGGCGTCCCAGTCCGGCCAGGAGGCGCAGGTCCCCTCGCTCGAGGAGATGCGCCCGCAGCTCGAAGAGCAGGTCAAGGGTGAGAAGTCGACCGAGGCGACCCAGAAGTTCGCGGGCGAACTGCGTGACAAGGGAGACGTCACGATCAATCTCTGATCTGCGGATTCCGTGCCCACAAGCTCACCTGAACTCATTCGGGGCAGCGATGCCCGCTCCCACGCGGATCGTACCTGTAGTGGATCGTTCAACCACCCGCCTCGGCGGGGATGACACGCTCGATCCTGAGGAATTTCCCCATGGATCTCGCAATATCCATGTGAGGCCTCTAGTCTGTATGGGATGAACGCGGTTCCCACCGGACCGCATTGGCACACCGCTTCCCCTCGCCGTCGTCGACGACCCGGGAAGCACAGACGAAAAGGGTCCCCATGGCTTCCGTACTCTCTCGGTCAGCGATCGTCGCGCCGAAGGACTTCAACCGATGGCTGATGCCGCCGGCGGCATTGGCGATCCACCTGTGCATCGGCCAGGTCTACGCCTTCAGCGTCTTCAAGAATCCCTTCATGGCGCACTTCGACGCGGGTGAGATCTCGATCGGCTGGATCTTCTCGATCTCGATCCTCATGCTCGGCATCTCCTCGGCGATCTTCGGCACATGGGTCGAGAAGGCCGGGCCCCGCGCCTCGATGGTCGCCGCCGGCACGTGCTGGGTCGCAGGCTTCCTCATCTCCGCCCTCGGGATCATGACCGGGCAGCTGTGGCTCGTCTACTTCGGCTACGGCTTCATCGGCGGCATCGGACTCGGCATCGGCTACATCTCGCCGGTCTCGACCCTGATGAAGTGGTTCCCCGACCGTCCGGGCCTGGCCACGGGCCTGGCGATCATGGGCTTCGGCGGCGGAGCGCTCATCGCGAGTCCCCTGTCGAACCAGCTCATGTCCTTCTACGGCGGCGGCAGCGAACCGGAGAACCTCGTCGCCGGTCTCACCCCGACGTTCCTCACCCTCGGCATCATCTACGCCGTCGTCATCGCCGCCGGCGCCTACGTCATCCGCGTCCCGCACCCGGACTGGAAGCCCGAGGGCTTCGACCCGTCGACGATCAAGGCCAAGCCGATGCAGACGACCGGCAACGTCTCGGCGAAGAACGCGATCCGCACCCCGCAGTTCTGGCTGCTGTGGATCGTCCTCTTCCTCAACGTCACCGCCGGCATCGGCATCCTCGAGAACGCGGCGCCGATGATCCAGGCCTACTTCGGCATCACCGCGGCCGCTGCTGCCGGCTTCGTCGGACTGCTCTCGATCGGCAATATGGCCGGACGGTTCGTGTGGTCGACGACTTCGGACTACCTCGGGCGGAAGAACAACTACATGATCTACCTCGGCGGCGGGGCGCTGCTCTACCTCGTCGTCGCGCTCTTCGGCGGCGGGTCGATCGTCCTCTTCGTCATCGCGACCCTGTTCATCATCTCGTTCTACGGCGGCGGGTTCGCGACCATCCCGGCCTACCTCAAGGACCTCTTCGGCGTCTATCAGGTCGGGGCGATCCACGGTCGTCTGCTCACCGCATGGTCGGCCGCCGGCGTGGCGGGGCCGCTCATCGTCAACTCGGTCGTCGAGGCCGGTGACAAGGCCGGCAAGACCGGACCCGAGCTCTACACCCCCGGCATGTTCATCATGGTCGGGGCACTCGCCATCGGGTTCGTCGCGAACCTCCTCGTCCGCCCGGTCAAGGACAAGTACCTCGAACCCACCACCGCCGAGGCGGCACCGACGTCCCCGTCGACCGCTGAGAAAGACTGAAGGAAGGACGCAGCATGAGCACATCGCAGACATGGTCCTCGGTTCCCCCCGAAGGCTCCCCGCAGTCGCCGGTGGGCGGGGCGTACAAGGTCATCGGCTCGGCCCTGACCGTCGTGGTCGTCGGCGGCCTCGCCTGGGGGCTGACGCTCACCGTCATCAGGGCGGTCGCGATCTTCACCGGCTGACGCCGGGCCCGCACCGAACCGCACTTCCACCTCGCAGACGGCCCCGCCCCGGATCCGGCATCCGCGGCGGGGCCGCTGTCGCATTCCGTGATCTCGCTCGAGGGCACCCCTTGCGAGCCATTAACTTAAGTGCTTAACTTAGTGTCATGGACCTCGCCTTCGAACTCCACGACCTCGTGCGCACCCTCGACCGGTGGGCCGAGCGGATCCTCGCGCCGGAGGGCCTGAGCTACAACCAGTACGTCGCCCTCGTCATCCTCGGCCAGCACCCGGGAATCACCGGACGCACCCTGGCCCGGTCCCTCGGCGTCACCGAGGCGGCCGGCAGCGGCATCGTCAAAGCCCTGCTCAGCGCGGGGTACGTCGACAACCGGGCCGCGGCCGGTTCGGGGAACCGACGCGAACTCCACCTCACCTCGGCGGGTGAGGAGAAGGCCGAGCAGTGCGGACGCCTCCTCGGGAGCTCACTCGACGACAACGCCCGCACGATCGGCCTCGACCCGCAGGCGCTCGCGCAGTCGATCCGCGACCTCCACGACGAAGTCCGCACCGTCCGCCGGCCGTAATCCGCGACCCTCTCTCATCCAGGAGCTCTCATGGCAGTGACCTTCGCCCTTCTCGCCCTCGTCCTCGGACTCGCCCGGCTCGGTGTCTTCGTCGCCCTCCACCTCGTGCCCAGCGACTACTCGATCGTCTCCCATGCCGTCAGCGACTACGCGGTCGGACCGACGCGAAGGCTGAGTTCGGTCATGACCTGGCTGACCGCGGGATTCTGGGCACTCCTCGCCGGAGCGGTGATCACCGGCGTCCCCGACTGGTCGGATGCCACGGGCATGACGATCGCCCTGCTCGTCCTTGCGGGGATCTTCGTCGCCCTCCCCTTCGCCCCCACCGACCTCGAGGGTGAGAAGACGACGCTCGTCGGCCGGCTCCACTACCTCTTCGCGATCGCCTGGTTCGCCCTCAGCTACGCGTGCATGGGCAACTTCACCCGTCTCTTCACCGCCGAGGGCCCCGCGTGGCTCGCCTCGACGCTGGCCGTCATCGGGTGGATCGCCGCGATCTCGCTGGCCGTAAGCGTCCTCGTCCTCGTCGTCTCGAGGCTGCGGCCGAAGGTCTTCGGCATCTCCGAGCGGATCTTCATCCTCTCGGTGAGCCTCTTCTACATCGGCGTCGCCGCCGGACTGATGATGCTCAGCGCCTGAGATAGCCAGCTCCGCCCCGCTCACCCCGGTCCACCTTCCGCCCCGAGCCCGCCCGGGCCCCTCCGACGTCCTTGAGGCGTACACTCGATCCGTGCCGACGACGAACCCCAAGACCCCACCCCGCATACGCGGACGTCTCGCGTGGGGGTCGATCGTGCGCAACGCGGCCCTCGCCGTCGTCGTCCTCGCCGGACTCTGGCTCGTGGTCAACGTCCACCTGCCAACTCCCCGCGTGCTCCAGGATGAGATCGCCGAGGCGGGCGCGTGGGGCTTCGCCGTCTTCGTCGCCCTCGCCACGGTGGTCGCGGCCACCCCGATCCCGGTGACGATCGTCGCCGTCGCCGGTGGGCTTGCGTTCGGTCTGCCGCTGGGAACCCTGCTCACGCTCATCGGCATCGTCCTCGGAGGGTATGCCGGGTACTGGATCGCCCGGCGGCCTCGGCCGTCCGACCGCGAGGAAGATGCTCGGCTCCCACGCCGAGGCGGTCGAAACCCAACTCCACGGCGGCGGCTTCTACGCGGTGTGCACACTCCGCCTCCTGCCGGGTCTGCCGTACTGGCCGGTCAACTACGGCAGCGGCGCCTTCGGGATCGACAATCGCACGTTTCTCACGGCCACGACGATCTCCTCGCTGCCCGGCCTTTTCGCCCTCGTCGGCATCGGGGCCTTCATCGGCGACCCGAGCATTGCCAACGCTATCGCCGTCGGCGTCGCCTGGGTCCTCGTCGGCACCCTGACGATCCTCGCATTCCGTCGCTGGCGAGCGACGACCCGGGAACCTGCGGCCCAGAACGGCATCGACGAGCGCGACAACCGAGGGAATCCGGGACCCGTCACCGAGGCGGCCGACGGCTGAGGGTATCAGAACGCCCGGCCAGCGCCCTACCCGAAGTTCGGCTTGCGCCGCTCTTGGAAGGCGCGGAAGCCCTCGGCGTAGTCGGGGGTGCGCCGCGCCGTCTCCTGGAGGTGCGCTTCGGCGTCGAGGACCTCGGCGAACGAGGGCCGCTCGTCGGCGAGCCTCTGGACGAAGCCCTTCTCCATCGCGTACGCCTCGGCGGGGCCGGTGACGATCCGGGCGAGCTTCGCCGCGACGAAGTCCTCGAGTTCGGCCGCGGGGACGGCGCGGGAGACGATTCCCGTCGCCGCCGCCTCGGCGCCGGACATGAAGTCACCGGTGACGATGAGGTCCATCGTCCGGTGGTAGCCGACCCGGTCGAGGAAGACGTGGTGCGCGCCGGAGTCGAGCATCGCCCCGATCGCGGCGAACGGCGAGCCGAACTTCGCGTCCTCGGCGGCGTAGATGATGTCGGCGGCCGCGGCGAGACCGAAGCCGAGCCCGAGGGCCGCCCCCTGGACCTGTGCGACGACGGGGATCGGCAGCCGCCTGATCGCGCGGAACACCGGGGTGAACGACTCCTCGAGGAACGCGTACGCGTCGTCGGTGGCGACGTCGACGGCGGAGATGTCGCGCCCGGAGGAGAAGACCTTCCCCTCCCCGCGCAGCAGGAGGGCGCGCATGCCCGGCGTCGCCTCGGCGACCTTGCCGACAGCGGCCGCCAGCTCACCGAGGTTGTCGGCGGTGAGCGCATTGCGGGAGTCGGGTCCGTCGAGGACGATCTCGGCGATCGGTCCGCGGACGTCGAGTCTGATCTCGGTCATCGGCTGTCCTTCCAGGTCACCAGTCGTAGAAGCCCTTGCCGGTCTTGCGACCGAGCTCCCCGGCTGCGACCTTGTCGCGCAGCAGCTGAGGCGGGGCGAAGCGGGGTCCGAGTTCGCGCTCGAGATGTTCGGCGATGCCGAGGCGCACGTCAAGTCCGACGATGTCGGTCGTCTTCAGCGGTCCGGCCGGATGCCGGTACCCGAGCGTCATCGCGGTGTCGATGTCGGCAGCGCTCGCCACGCCCTCCTCGACCATGCGGATGGCTTCGAGGGCGAGTGTCACGCCGAGGCGGGAGGAGGCGAAGCCGGGTGAATCGGTCACCGTGATCGGGGTCTTCCCGAGGCCGGCGACCCAGTTCGCCGCCGCTGTGACGAGCTGCGGTGAGGTCTGGGAGCCGACGACGATCTCGACGAGGTCGGAGACGGGCACCGGGTTGAAGAAGTGGAGGCCGATGAGCGCCTGCGGACGCGGCAGTGCGGCGGCGAGTTCGTCGATCGACAAGGCACTCGTGTTCGTGCCGATGCTCGCCGCCGGGGCGTACTTCGCGATCGCGGCGAGGATCGTGCGCTTGAGTTCGATGTCCTCGGGCACGGCTTCGATGACGAGCAGCGCCTCATCGAGCAGGGTGGGGTCGCGGACGACGTCGACGCGGCCGGGCACCGCGATGCCCTTGGCCTCGGACTTCGCGATCGAGGCGTCGACCCGGTCGCGGGCCGCGGCCACGGTCTCCTCGGTGCTCTCGATGACGATGACATGGGCGCCGGCGGTCGCGAAGGCGTGGGCGATGCCCGCCCCCATCCGGCCTCCGCCGTAGACGCCGACCGTGTCGGGGACGTGTGCCCGGTCCGTCGCCGAGGCGGTCGCCTCGACCGTGCCGGTTCCTGTGCCTGCTGGGGTCGTCGTCTCGCTCACTCGTGACCGGCCTCTCTCTTCGCCTGCTTCTTCGCATCGCGGCGGGCGAGGAACGCATCCATCCGCGCGAACTTCTCGTCGGTTTCGAACAGCACCGCCTGGGCGATGTTGTCGATGAGGGGGTGGGCCTCGCGGGGGGCGTGGAAGGCCGACTTCGTCAGTCGCACGGCCAGCGGCGCGAAGCTCGCGATCCGGTCGGCGAGCGCCTCGCCGGCGACCTCGAGCTCATCGGGGTCGACGACATCATTGAGGAGGCCGATGGCCCTGGCCTCGTCGGCGTTGAGGGTGCGACCGGCGAGGAGGATCTCCTTGGCCCGCGGCTCCCCGACGAGCTCCCGCAGCCGCCAGGCGGCACCGGCGGCGGCGAGGATGCCGAGGCCGGGTTCGGGGTTGCCGATCTTCGTGCTCGGGGTGCCGATGCGGAAGTCGGCGGCGAACGCGAGTTCGGCCCCGCCGCCGAGGGCGTACCCGTCGACGAGCGCGATGACGGGCATCGGCAGGTCGAGGATGCGGCTGAAGATCTTCGAGTTGATGCCGGCCAGGGCGTCGTCGCGACGGCGTTCGCGCAGCTGTCCGATGTCGGCGCCGGCCGCGAAGGTCCCCCCGGTGCCGGTGATGATCGCGACCTGCGGGTGCGCTTCGAGTTCGGCGCACACCTCGTGGAGGGCCTCGACCATCGGCAGGTCGATGGCGTTGCGCACCTCGGGGCGGTTGAGCCGGATGATCATCCGGTTCTCCCCGCGCTCGACGAGCAGCGGTGAGCCTGCGTCCTCGCCCGCCTGCGTCGCGGAGTCCCCGCCCGCAGGCGCCGCAGACCCTGCGCCCGTGCCGGCCTGCTCGCTCATGCGCGTTCCAGGAGGACGGCCGAGCCCTGCCCGACGCCCACGCACATCGTCGCGAGTCCGCGCTTCTCCTCGCCCTGCTCGAGGCGGTTGAGCAGGGTGAGGGTGATGCGGGTGCCGGAGGCGCCGAGCGGGTGGCCGAGCGCGATCGCCCCGCCGAACTCGTTGACGATCTCCGGGTTGAGGTGGAGGTCTCGGATGCACGCGAGCGACTGGGAGGCGAAGGCTTCGTTGAGCTCGACGGCGTCGAGGTCGTCGACGCTCCAGCCGACGCGCGCGAGCGCCTTCTCCGAGGCGGGCACGGGGCCGATGCCCATGATCTCCGGCGGCACGCCGGCGCTGGCACCGGCGACGACGCGGGCCCGCGGGGTGAGTCCGTGCTTCTCCGCGTAGCGGTCGGAGACGAGGATCGTCACGGCCGCACCGTCGTTGAGCGACGACGAGTTGCCGGCGGTGATGACGCTGTCCGGGCCGTGGAGGGTGCGCAGCTTCGCGAGCTTCTCCGGGGTGGTGTCGGCACGCGGGCCCTCATCGGCGGTGACGTCGCCTACGGGCATGATCTCCGGGTCGAACTTCCCCTCGGCCTGCGCGGCGAGCGCCTTCTGGTGGGAGGCGTAGGCGAAGGCGTCGAGCTCTTCGCGGGTGAGGTTCCAGCGCTGCGCGACGCGTTCGGCCGTCTCCGGCATCGACAGCGTCGTGTCCTCGTCGAACTGCGGGTTGGGGAAGCGCCAGCCGATCGACGTGTCGAAGGTCTTGCCGGGCTTCGACCAGGCCCGTGAGGGCTTCTCGGTCACCCATGGGGCGCGGGTCATCGATTCTACACCGCCGGCCACGACGACGTCGGCATCGCCGGCGGCGATCATCGCCCGGCCCTGGATGATCGAGGTCAGGCCCGAGGCGCAGAGGCGGTTGACGGTGAAGCCGGGCACGGAGACGGGCAGCCCGGCGAGCAGCACGGCCATGCGGGCGACGTTGCGGTTGTCCTCACCGGCCTGGTTCGCCGCCCCCATGATCACCTCGTCGATGTCGGCCGGGTCGATCCCGGTGCGGTCGACGACGGCCTTCAGCGTCGTGGCGAGCAGATCGTCGGGCCGCTGATCGGCGAGCACTCCGCCGTAGCGGCCGATGGGGGTGCGCAGTCCGTCAAGGATGTAAGCCTCAGGCATGGTGCTCCTTATTCTCGGGTCAGACGTGATGATCGTAGCGCGGTGCCCGGCCGGACGTGCGGACGGGTCATCCTGCGGAATCGGGCTCAGGAGTCGAAGTCGATGGTGACCTCGTCGCTGACGGGGAACGTCTGGCAGGTGAGCACGAAGTTCGCGGCCACCTCGGCGTCCTCGAGGGCGTAGTTGCGGACCATGTCGACCTCACCGGCGCACACCTTGGCCCGGCAGGTTCCGCACACGCCGCCCTTGCACGCGAACGGCAGGTCCGACCGCGATTCCTGCGCGGAGTCGAGGATCGTCATGCCCTGTGACATCGCCGAGGTGGTCCGCCGTCCGTCGAGGATGACCGTGACCTCGGAGGTCGCCCCCTCGAGGACCTTGTCGGCGTGGACGACCTCGGGTGGGGGCTCGTCGACGTAGAAGAGCTCGAAGTGGACCTTCTCCTTCGGCACCCCGAGTTCGTCGAGGACCGCACGGGAGTCGCTGAGCATGCCGAAGGGGCCGCACAGCCACACGTGGTCGACGTCGTCGATGGGCACGAGCATTGTCAGCAGCTGACGCAGCTTGTCGGCGTCGAGGCGGCCGGAGAAGAGGTCGACCTCGCGGGGTTCGCGGGAGAGGACGTGGACGAGGTCGAGCTGCTGGTTGCGGGCGTCCTTGAGGTCGGCGAGCTCCTCGGCGAACATCACGGTGTTCGTCGAGCGATTGCCGTAGAGCAGGGTCACCGAGGCGTCGGGGTTCGCCAGCACGGTCGTGGCGATCGAGAGCATCGGGGTGATCCCCGAGCCGGCGGCGATGCACAGGTGCTTTCCGCCGAGGCTGGGGTCGGCCTGGAAGCTGCCGCTGGGCGGCTGGACCTCGATCGTCTCACCGGGGCGGACGTCGCGGACGAGCCAGCGGGAGAAGAGGCCGTCGGGGATCTCGCGGACCCCGATGCGCGGGTCGGTGCCCGCGGGTGCGCAGATCGAGTAGGTGCGGCGGTGTTCGACGCCGTCGATGATGCGTCGCAGGGTCAGCGACTGTCCCGCTGCGAAGTCGAAGAGTTCGCCGAGGTGGTCGGGCACGTCGAAGGTCACCGCGGCCGAATCCTCGGTGAGGTGCTCGACCGACTTCACCGTCAGCGGGTGGAATCCGGTCCTCTCGGCGGTCTGGCCGGCGCCCGTCTCGAGCGTCTCGGTCATCTCAGATCTCCTTCACGTGTTCGAACGGTTCGAGGCAGTCGCGGCACTGGTACATGGCCTTGCACGCGGTGGGCCCGAACTCCGAGGTCAGGGTAACGTTGCCGGAGCCGCACAGGGTGCACACGATCGCGCGGCGGGTCGGCATGAGGGTGAGTGCGACCGGGCCCTGGCGGCGGGGCGCCTGCCCGGGCGGGGAGATCCCGGCTCCGGCGAGTGCGGCCCGTCCCTCCTCGGTGATCCAGTCGCTCGACCACGCAGGGGTGAGCGAGACGCGGATCTCCGCATCGGGGAAGCCGGCGTCCTGGAGTTCGCGCTGGAGGTCATCGCGCATCGTCGCCATGGCCGGGCAGCCCGAGTAGGTGGGGGTGATCGTCGCGACGACGTGATCGTCCTCGATCGTGACGTCCCGGAGCACGCCGAGGTCGACGAGCGTGAGCATCGGCATCTCCGGGTCGGTCACCCGGGCGGCGGCGGCACGGGCCCGGTCGACCGCCTCGGCGGGGGTCTCCAGGGTCGCGTTCATCACCACTGGCCTTCCGGGTGGGCGCGGGCGACGACCTGCATCTCGGCGAGCATGCGCGAGAGCGCCTCGGTGTGGAGGCCGTCGCGGCCCTTCTTGCCGCGCACGCCGGCGAGCGCCCCGCGGTCGGGACGGTCGATGCCGGCGGCGGCGAAGACCTGGTCGAGGATGACCCCGGCTTCGTCCTCGACCGCGGCGGGGTCGACGCCGATGCCGGCCGCGGCGACGACCGCTTCGGTCGGGTGCGTCTCGAAGAGCTCGGCCCACAGCGGCCACAGGCCGGACAGGGCGGTCAGCAGCCGGGCCCGGGACTCCTCGGTGCCGCGGGCCAGGGTGAGGACCCAGCGGGCGGAGAAGTCGCGGTGGTAGGACATCTCCTTGACGCCCTTGGCCGCGATCGCCGCGAGCACGGAGTCGCGGCTGTCCGTCAGGCGCTCGAAGATCGCCAGGCGCCAGGTGGAGTAGATGAGGATCTTCGCGACCGCCTCGGCGAAGTCGCCGTTGGGCACCTCGGCGAGGCGGACGTTGCGGAAGTCGAAGTCCTCGCGGAAGTAGGCGAGCCGGTCCTCATCGGGCACCGGCGAGGAGGCCGGCAGCTCGGGCACGAGGCTCGGGTCGGCTGCGGCGGCGCGGGCGAGGAGGAGACGGGCCTGCCCGAGGAGGTCGAGGGAGATGTTGGCGAGCGCGATGTCCTCTTCGAGGTCGGGGGCGTTCGAGCACCACTCGGAGATGCGCTGGGAGAAGACGAGGGCGTCGTCGCCGAGCATGAGGCAGTACTGGGCGAGCGCGCTCGGGTCGACCCCGTCGGGCACGGTCGTGTCGACGCCGGCCAGGGGGTCCTCGAAGTCGGTGCCGAAGGCCCAGTGGGCGTCGTTGACGAGGAGACCGGAGTAGGCGCTCTCGTGCGAGTCGTGGTCGACGGTCGTGCCGGCCTCGTCGTGTTCGACGTGGACCTTGGGGGCGTTGGGTTCGTTCGTCATCTGCTCGTCACTCACATGTGCGGGACATCGTCGGGGATGTCGTAGAAGGTCGGGTGCCGGTAGACCTTGTCGCCACTGGGGGCGAACATCGGGTCCTTCTCGTCGGGACTCGACGCGGTGATGTCGGACGAGCGCACGACCCAGATGCTCACGCCTTCGTTGCGGCGGGTGTAGACGTCGCGGGCGTGGCGGAGCGCGAGCTGGTCGTCGGGGGCGTGGAGGGAGCCGACGTGGACGTGGTTGAGGCCGCGCTTGCCGCGGACGAAGACCTCGTAGAGCGGCCATTCGCCGCGGGCGCGGGGGGTATTCGCCGAGGTGGTGTCGGTCATTTCGCGGTCTCCTCGGTCGTCGTCGCGGGGGAACTGCCGGTCTGTCCGGGGGCGCTGCCGGTCTGTGCGGGGGCGGCCGCCTCGGCGGACTGCTCAGCGAAGGCGAGCGCAGCCTCGCGGACCCACGCCCCCTCGTCCCACGCGCGCTTGCGGTGGGCGATGCGCTGGTCGTTGCAGGGGCCGTTGCCCTTGACGACGGACCAGAACTCGTCCCAGTCGGGCGTCGAGAAGTCGTAGTGGCCGCGCTCTTCGTTCCACTTGAGGTTCTCGTCGGGGAACGTCACGCCGAGGGCCTCGGCCTGCGGGATCGACATGTCGACGAACTTCTGGCGCAGCTCGTCGTTCGTGTGGGTCTTGATGCCCCACTCCATCGACTGCGCGGTGTTCGGGGAGTCGTCGTCGGGGGGTCCGAACATCATCAGGGCCGGCCACCAGAAGCGGTTGACGGATTCCTGGACCATCTCCCGCTGCTCGTCGGTGCCGCGCATCATCGTCATGAGCAGCTCGTAGCCCTGACGCTGGTGGAAGGACTCCTCCTTGCACACGCGGATCATCGCGCGACCGTAGGGTCCGAAGGAGGTCCGGCACAGCGGCACCTGGTTGCAGATCGCGGCACCGTCGACGAGCCAGCCGATCGTGCCGACGTCGGTGTAGGACAGGGTCGGGTAGTTGAAGATCGACGAGTACTTCTGCTTGCCGGCGATGAGCTTCTCGGTGAGCTCGTTGCGGCTGGCACCGAGGGTCTCGGCGGCGGAGTAGAGGTAGAGGCCGTGACCGGCTTCGTCCTGGACCTTCGCGAGCAGGATCGCCTTGCGGCGCAGCGAGGGGGCGCGGGTGATCCAGTTGCCCTCCGGCTGCATGCCGATGATCTCCGAGTGCGCGTGCTGCGCGACCTGTCGGATGAGGGTCTTGCGGTAGGCCTCGGGCATCCAGTCGCGCGGTTCGATCCGGTCCTTCGACTCGATCGTGGCCTGGAACTGGTCCTCGAGCTGTGCTTCGGTTGTCATGATCACTCCACCCCGGGCGACGTCGCCCGCCCCGGCATCCACTGACCGTTGGTCAGTCACTGCCTGCCCGTCATTTACTGACCGTTTGTTCTGTAAAGTTCTCCACAAGTGTGGCACACCCCACGCCGAGGCGCAATGTCCGGGGGCGGCGGTTGCCGGGGGGCGGAGTGCATCACCGGCAGGGAGCGCACGGCGGCAACCGTCTCGGCGCGTCTATCATCGGACCATGAGCGGCAGCGCGGCCCCTTCCGACGATGACCCTCGCACGCCGACGTCCGCATCGTCCGGTGCGCGCTCCGACCTGCCCGGCCGCGCCCGCCCAGGCCGCAACCGCTTCGGCACAGCGCTGACGATCACGATCCTCGGGATCGCGGCCCTGAGCATCGGCGTGCTCCTGCCGAATCCGTTCCTCTTCGTGCCCGGCTCGCTGGCCGTGGGCCTCGGAACCGGGTTGGTCGTCCACGCGATCACGGGGCGCAGAGCCGCCTCGGCGGGGACCGTCTTCGTCCTCGCAGTCGTTCTCCTCGCCGCACCCGCGGTCGGGAAGTCCACCGTCACCGGCTCATCTGTCGCGTGGACCGCCGCGGTCGCCGGCGACGACTTCACGGTCGTCGACGGCCGGATCTTCACCTTCGCCTACTCCGCACGCGACGGACGGACCCAGAGATCGGTGCGGATGCTCGATCCGGACGACGGCTCGGTCGTCCGGTCATGGTCCGCCGAGGCGCTCCAGAAGCCCAGCATCACCGGCGACGGCGGGGTCGTCTTCACATCTGCGGCGGTGAGCACACAGGCCTCGGCGACGACGATCACGATGTTCGACGCAAGCGGTCGGCGTCTGTGGGCGACCCCGGTGAGCGTGGAGGTCAACGCAGACATCGTGGTCACTGCGGCGGCCGGGGGCGCGGCCAACGTCGTCACCTGCCCGCGCACGCAGTCAGGCAGCGACCGGCAGGGGTGTCGATTGCTGACGATCGATGCGACGGGGGCGGTCGTCGACGACCGAGGCGTCGGCTTCGAATGGGATCGCAGAGACGGGACGAGCTGGTCCGACCTGCCCGGTCGCGCACTGCCGCAGGCCACGCTCGTCACCGACGGTCGCACCGGGATCGACATGTACTCCCCGGCCGCAGTCGGCCCCCTGACGACGATCCCCTTCGCAGAGACCGTGGAGGACTTCGGTTCCCGCTTCGCAGGCGATGCCCTCATCACCGCCGAACGCCGAGGTGACCAAGGGTGCCGGGTCGTCGCCCGGTCGGTCGTCACGGGCGCTCAGGTGTGGTCTGCCGATGTCGCGTGCACTCCGATGACGGACATGCGCCTGTGGGCGACGACCGACGACGGCGGCCCGCTCTACCTCAGACTCGACGAACTCGATGAGCGGACGGTCTCTGTGCTCGCCCTCGATCCGTCCACTGGGGAGCTCACCCGCATCGCCGAGGCGGCCT
>ENA-OOKA01000337-OOKA01000337.1-human-skin-metagenome-genome-assembly--contig:-NODE-337-length-13451-cov-6.638250_pt1 | contig 13451 bp, 11 predicted proteins | sample MGYA00248825_ERZ500995 | MGnify/ENA primary metagenome ERZ500995 (study PRJEB25958, sample SAMN03398540) | human skin metagenome | study: EMG produced TPA metagenomics assembly of the Human Skin...
TCACCCCCGTCGTCCACGAGTACGGCTCGCTCGGCTGCTCGGGCGACCTCGCGCCGCTGTCGGCGTGTGCGCTCGCCGCGATGGGCGAGGGGCCGGTGACGGTGCGGGGCGCCGACGGCATGGAGCGCCGGACAACCGCCGCCGCAGCGCTCGCCGCCGCCGGCATCACCCCCGTCGTGCTCGCGGAGAAGGAGGGCCTCGCCCTCGTCAACGGCACCGACGGCATGCTCGGGATGCTCATCCTCGCGCTGTTCGACCTCGAGAACCTCCTCACCGCCGCCGACCTCACCGCGGCGATGAGCGTCGAGGCCCAGTACGGCACCGATCGGGTGTTCATGCCCGACCTCCACACCCCGCTGCGCCCGCACGCGGGGCAGGCGGCGAGCGCGGCGAACATGCTCACCGCGCTCGCGGGCTCCGGGATCGTCGCAGGCCACAAGGACTCCACCCACCTCGTGCAGGACGCGTACTCGCTGCGCTGCTCCCCGCAGGTCACCGGGGCCGCCCGCGACACCGCGGCCTTCGCCGCGCAGACCGCCGCTCGCGAGCTCCGTGCCGCGATCGACAACCCCGTGGTGCTGCCCGACGGCACCGTGTCCTCCAACGGGAACTTCCACGGCGCCCCGCTCGCCCACGCGCTCGACTTCCTCGCGATCGTCGCCGCCGACGTCGCATCGATCGCCGAGCGCCGCACCGACCGGTTCATGGACGTCGCCCGCAACCAGGGCCTGCCGCCGTTCCTCGCCGGGGACGCCGGGGTGGACTCCGGGCTGATGATCGCCCACTACACGCAGGCTGCGATCGTCAGCGAGATGAAGCGGCAGGCGACCCCGGCCTCCGTCGACTCGATCCCGTCCTCGGCGATGCAGGAGGACCACGTGTCGATGGGGTGGACGGCCGCCCGCAAGCTCCGCACCTCGGTGACGAACCTCGCCCGGGTGCTCGGCATCGAGTACTACACCGCCGCCCGCGCGATCGACCTCCGCGCCGAGGCGCCCGGCCCGGTCACCGGCGCCCTCCTCGCCGAGCTGCGCCACGAGGTGCCCGGCCCGGGACCGGACCGCTTCCTGTCCCCGGAGCTCGCCGAGGCGATCGAGCGGGTGGCCGACGGGCGCGCCGTCGCGGCCGCGGAGACGGCGACCGCGCTCACGCATACGCTGGTGGACATCGACGGGGCGGTGCTCGACGGCCGGACCGTCCCGACGGACTGACCCGAGCCGCCCGGCCGATGGGGGCCGGTGACCAGTCCGGCCTGCCGGTGGGATGATCGGCGGACCGAGCCGACGACGAGACGAGGAGCCCCATGCCCGAGGTGCCGGCCCTGCGGCGATCCGTCGCGATCCTCCGCCACCTGGCCGGGTCCAACCGGCCGGTGAGCGCCGGGGCGCTCGTACGCGCCCTCGAACTGCCGCGCTCGAGCGTCTACGAGCTGCTCGCCGTGCTCGAGGAGCTCGGCCTCGTCACGAAGTCCTCCACCGGCTACCTGCTCGGCGCCGGAGTGTCCGAGCTCGGCAGCGCCTACATGCGGACCAATCCGCTGCAGCGGATGGCGCAGCCGATCGTCCGCGAGCTCGCGGAGCAGACCGGCGCGACCGCGCAGCTCGCGGTGCTCCGGGGCTGGGAGACGGTGTACCTCGTCAAGGAGCAGGCGGTGCGCTCCGCGGCGGTCATCACCGCGACCGGGGTGCGCATGCCCGCCTACCTCACCGCCACCGGCCGGGCGATCATGTCCGCGCTGTCCGGACGCGAGGTCCTCGCGCTCCTCAGCGGTGAGGACGCGTTCGTCAACCGCACCGGGCGCGGGCCCACCTCGCTGCGGCAGCTCAACGAGCTCCTGCGCCGCACCCGGGAGCTCGGCTACGCGGTGGAGCGCGGCGAGATCAGCACGGAGATCACCACCGTCGCCGCCCCGGTGTTCGACGTCCTCGACCGGCCGATCGCCGCCGTCGGCCTGTCGGTGCGCGCGGGGGAGCCCGGAAGGCCGGGGGATACCGGAGGCGCGGGAGACACCGGTAAACCGCGGCGCACCGGGGGAGCGGAGGGCCCGGCCGGGTCCGGTGGCGCATGCGCTGACGGCCGGGGCGCCTCGGCTGCGGAGATCGACATCGGCGGCGACATCGCCCCGCACGTCGTCCACGCCGCCGGCCGGCTCACCGCCAAGCTGCGCTGAGGTCGGCGGGCTGCGCTCAGTTCGCCAAGCTGCGCTGAGGCCGGCGGGCGGCGCTGAAAAGCCGGCGGGCCGTGCGGTGAGAGCTCGGCCGCCGCGGCTCTGAGACCGACCTGAGCCCGCACCTCGTCTTCGATAGGGTGGCGGGACCCTGACGAGGAGGAGCTCCCGGTGACAGACCCCCACAACGCCCCCGCCGCATCCGCCGCCGCGGCACCCACGATCCACGCGAACCCGGAGGCCCGATCCTGGCGCACCGAGCACGCGCCGGAGGTCATCGACTTCCACCGCTCGATCCCCGGCTACGCCCCCACCCGGCTGATCGAGGTGCCCGCGCTCGCCACCGAGCTCGGCATCGCGCGCGTGCTCGTCAAGGAGGAGTCCGCCCGCTTCGGACTGCCCGCGTTCAAGATCCTCGGCGCCTCCTACGCCGCCTGCCGTGCGCTGTCCGCCCGCCTCGGCTCACCCGAGGCCGCTCTGCCGATGGACGAGCTCCGCACCCGGCTCGCCGAGCGGGCGCCCATCGAGCTCGTCGCCGCCACCGACGGCAACCACGGCCGCGCCGTCGCCCACACCGCCCGGCTGCTCGGGCTGCCCGCGCATATCTTCCTCCCGGCCGACATCACCGCCGAGGCGAAGGCCGGGATCCGCGAGGAGGGTGCGGACGTCGACGAGCTCAGCGTCCCCTATGACGCGATCGTCGCCGCCGCGGCCGCCTACACCGATGCCGGCCCCGCGGAGGGCGCGGAGCGGCTGCTCATCCAGGACACCGCGTGGGAGGGCTACGAGGAGATCCCGCAGTGGATCGTCGACGGCTACTCGACGCTCCTCGTCGAGGCCGAGCAGCAGCTCGCCGAGCTCGGAGTCGGACGGGTCGACCTCGTCGCGATGCCGGTGGGGGTGGGCTCGTTCGCCGAGGCCGTCGTCCGTCGCTGCCGGGCGGATCAGGGCGGGGTGCTGGCCGGGGAGGACGCCCCGAGCGTGCTCAGCGTCGAACCGACCGCCGCCCCCGGTCTCATCGCCTCGCTCGCGGCCGGTGAGCTCACCGCGGTGCCCACCGCGAGCACGATCATGGCAGGCCTCAACTGCGGCACCCCGTCGTCCCTGGCGTGGCCGGTGCTCCACGCTGGGGTCGATGGTGCGGTGACCGTCGACGACGAGCAGGCCGCTCGAGCCGTCCGCGATCTCGAGGCGCTCGGCGTCGATTCGGGCCCGTGCGGCGCCTCGACGCTGGCCGGGGCGCGCACGTGGGCCGCCGCCCACCCTCTGCCCGCGGATGCGACGATCCTCCTGCTGAGCACCGAGAGCAGGCGCGCCAACCCCCTGCCGACCGGAAAGGGCTGAGATCGCCGGTCCCGCACGGCAATGCGGCTTGCCCCTAGAGTGGGGGTATGGCTTGGCAGTACTGGACGGAGGCCGCTCAGCGCGGCGCCTGGCGCGAGGTGCCCACCCCGCATGCCGACGGATCCGGCACGCAGCTGCGCGTGCGGACCACCGCCTCGGCGATCTCGAAGGGGACCGAGACGCTCGTCCATACCGGCGCCATCCCGGACGCCGTCGCCGACCTCATGCGCGCGCCGCAGCAGCTCGGGGACTTCCCGTTCCCCGTCTCGTACGGATACCTGGGCGTGGGCGTCGTCGACGAGGGGCCCGCGGAATGGCGCGGTGCGCGCGTGTTCGGCCTGCTCCCGCACCACAGCCACCACCTCGTCGGCCCGGCCGACGTCCACCGCATCCCGGACGGGATCAGCGACCACCGCGCGCTGCTCGCCGGCGCCGCCGAGACCGGCATCAACATCCTGTGGCAGGAGCCCCCGCGGATCGCCGACCGGCTCGCGATCATCGGCGCCGGGATGATCGGCACCGCGACCGCGCTCCTCGCCTCGACCCTCGGGCTCGCTCGTCTCGAGGTCGTCGAGACCAGCGCCGAGCGTCGCCGCCTCCTCGCTGACCTCGGTCTCGCCGCCGTCCACCCCGATGAGGCCGCCGACGACTGCGACATCGTCATCCACACCTCCGGCGCCGAGGCCGGCCTCGCCCGGGCGCTCACGCTCACCGGGGACGACGGCACCGTGGTCGAGGCCTCGTGGTACGGCACCCGGAGTCCGGCCGTGCCGCTCGGCGCGGACTTCCACGCCCGCCGGCTCTCGATCGTCGCGAGCCAGGTCGGCGAGGTCGCAGCCGGGCGCCGACTGCGACGCACCCGCGCCGAGCGGATGGCCGCCGCGCTCGCCGCGCTCCACGACGACCGCTTCGAGGCCCTCCTCACCGGCACCTCGCCCTGGCAGCACCTGCCCCGGGTGATGGACGCGATCAGCGGGGACACCGCGCTCGCCGCCTCCACCCTGTGCCATGTCATCGACCACACCGCCGCCGCCCCGCCGGAGCCCGCACCCACCGCCCCGCACTCCGCCGCCGTGCAGGCCGGGGCCACAGCACCCGACGCCGACCCGGCCGCCGTGTCGGCAGGGCCCACCGTTTCCGGCATCAGCTCGGCGGAGCAGCCCGCCCGCGGTGCTTCGGAACCGGCCGACCGCTGACCCCTGCCCACCGACCCCACCGAGAGGACCCCGGATGTTCAGCCTCACCGTCAACGACCACGTGATGATCGCCCACACCCTCCCGGATCCGTTCTTCGGGCCGGCCCAGGGCATGCACGGTGCCACCCTCACCGTCGACGCGACCTTCACCCGTCCCGAGCTCGGCGAGCACGGCGTCGTCCTCGACATCGGCCACGCCGCCCAGCTGCTCGACGACGCGCTCGCCCCGCTGCGCTACGCGAACCTCGACGAGCACCCCGACTTCGCCGGCACGCTCAGCACCACCGAGGTCATCGCCCGCTTCATCGGCGACCGGCTGGCCGAAGGACTCGCCGATCAGCCCGAGGTCGGCATCACCGTGAGCATCGTCGAGAATCCCCGGGCGTCGGTGTCCTACACCGTCCCCGCCCGCACGTGATCGCGCACCTCGTCGAACCCGCCCTCGGCCGGGTGAGCGGGGGGCTGCGGTACAACGCGGCCCTCGCCGCGGTCCGGCCCGGCATCCTCCGCCACTCGGCCCCCGGTCGTTGGCCGGACCCCACCGGCGCCGACGTCGCCGTCCTCCACTCGACCCTCGACGGACTCCGGGGTCCGGTGATCATCGACGGCCTCATCGGCTCCTGCCTCCCGGTCCCGATCGCCCGCGACGAACCGGTCGTCCAGCTCGTCCATGCTCCCCTCGGAAGCGACGACCCCGCTGCCCGCGAGCGCGAGCGGGCGAATCTCGCGGCCGCTACCGCAGTGGTGACGACGAGTCGGTTCGCCGCCCGGGAGATCGCCCGGCTCTACGACATCGAGGCCGTGGCGATCCCGCCGGGGGTGGACGCGCGACCGGCCGCCGCGGGCGGTGACGGCGGGCGCCTCGCCTCCGTCGGATCGATCGAGGAGAACAAGAACCCGCTGTTCCTCGCCGAGGTGCTCGCCGCTCTCGCCCGCACGGGCGTCACCGGCTGGCACTGCACCTTCGCCGGGCCCGTCACCGACCCCGTCTACGGTGAGCGACTGAGCACCGCGCTCGACGCGCTGCCCGCCGGTTCCGTCGACCTGCCCGGTGAGCTCGACCCCGCCGCCCTCGACGCGCTCTACCGCCGCACCGACCTGCTGCTCCTCCCCTCGCGGCGGGAGACGTACGGCATGGTCGTCGCCGAGGCCTCGGCCGCGGGAATCCCGGCCTTCGTCACCGCCGGCACCGGGGCCGAGGAGGCGCTTACCGCCGGCCGGGCCCTGCCGCTCGACGTCGCCCGCTGGGAGAGCGCGCTGCGAGACTGGCTCGGCGATCCGGCCGCCCGGGACGCCCTGCGCGAACAGGCGCTCGCCGCCCGCTCCGGACTCCGCACCTGGGAGGACGCCGGATACGAACTCTGCACCCTGCTGGGAGGACTGTCATGACTGCCGCCGACCACGACTGGCTCGACCTGCGCGCCCCCTACGACGGCGCGGCACGGGAGCACTCGCTCGACCTTGTCGCGGAAGCGGTGGCCGCGCTCCGGGGCGAACCGGCGCGCCCGGATGACGACGAACCGCTCACCGTCATCGACATCGGCGCCGGGACCGGCAACTCGGCGCGCTGGTTCGACCGGGCACTGCGGCCGCGGCTCGGCGGCCGCCCGATCCGCTGGGTGCTCCTCGATGCGGATCAGGCCTCGCTCGACGCGGCGTCCCGGCAGATGCCCGAGGCCGTCACGGTGACCGCCCCGATCACCGAGCTGCCCCGGATCGCCGCCGAGCACCTCGCGCCCGTCACCGCATCGGGGGACCGTCCGCCGTCCGCCGGCACCGCCCCGGGACGGCTGCTCATCACCTGCAGCGCGGTGCTCGATGTGCTCACCGCCGAGGACGTCGACGCTGTGGTCGACACCCTCGTGCGGTTCTCCGGGGTGGGTCTGTTCCTCCTCAGCATCACCGAGAGCTGGCCGTTCGACCCGCCGGACCGACGCGACGTCCTCATCGAGCACGCGTTCTCCGCGCACCAGGCGCGCGACGGCAGGCTCGGCGACACCGGGGGCGCCGTCATGGCGGCCGCCGCCCAGCGGGCCGGCGCCCGGGTGGTCACCGGCGCGAGCCCCTGGGAGCTCGAATCCCCTGCGGACGGCGCGTTCCTCACCCGCTTCCTCCGCGAGCGCGTCGACGCTGTCATCGAGGAGGACCCGGAGCTGCGACCCGTCGCCGAGGCGTGGCTCGGGGATCGGCTCGCCCAGACGGGTGCCGGGATACGCGCCTCCGTCGACCACCTCGACGTGCTCGTCGACGCCCGGGACCGTGACCGGGGGACGACCGCGGGGTGAGTGCTCCTTCCTACGGGGCGGTCGGCGACGCGACCGGCGGGAATCCGCGCCTGCCGCGAGTCCTCACCCGGGTGCTCATGCTCGTGCTCACCCTCGTGCTCCTCGCCCTCACCGTGCGCCTCGTCGGAGCCCGGGCCCTGCTCGCCGGCTGGGACGTCCTCACCCCCGTGACGATCGCCGCCGCGCTCGGCTGCGGACTCCTCGCCACCCTCGCCCAGGCGCTCCGCTGGAAGCTCCTCGCCGGCGAGCGGGGCATCCGGATCAGCATGGGGCGGGCGGTGGCCGACTGCTGGTCCTCGAGCCTGGGCAACATGGTCCTGCCCGGCGGGATCGCCGGCGACGCGGCCCGGGTGGTGGTGTACCGCGGTGAGGGGGCCCGGCGCTGGTGGTCGCCCGCGACGGCCCTCGGCGCGGAGCGGCTGACGTCGACCACTCTGCTGTTCGTCACCACTGCGGTGATCCTCAGCGGGGTCTCCGGACTCCTCGCCGCAGTCGCCGCCGGCATCGCCGCGCTCGCGCTCCTCGCCTCGGTCGCGTGCATGCGTGGGATCGGCGCCCGGACCGCCGTGCTCGTGTGGCTCGCCGCGGCGGTGACGGTGGGTGCGTTCCTCGTCCTCTACCTCATCGGCATGGCGGCGCTCGGCGGGACGGTCGCACCGGCCGTCGCCGCCGTGGGACTCGCCGCGATGAGCATCCCGGTGGGCGTGGGCGGCTGGGGCGTCCGGGAGATCAGCGCCGGCCTGCTCGCGGGGGACCTCGCGGTCACGGCGGAGTGGGCGGTGACGGCATCGACCGGCTACGGCCTGCTCGCAACGATCTCCACGCTCCCGGGTGCTGTCACCCTCCTCGCCTCGGTGCTCAGGCGCCGGTCGTCGGGCGAGCGCCCTCATCGGCGCCGCTCGACCGCCGGAGCGCGTCAGTCCGGGGTTGGGACGGATGCTGCCCGGAATGGAGGACGGCGGCCTCGCTGAGCAGGAACTCGGTGCACACGTCCTCGGCGAAGGTGTAGCGACGGAACGGGGTGCGCATCGCCTGCGCCATCACCGGCGAACCGCGGAACCGGATCCCGGGCACCCCGTCGCCGATGAGCACCGGGGACGCGGTGAGGAAGATCCGGTCGAGCACACCGGCGGCGAGGAAGTCGGAGACCGTGCGTCCGCCGCCCTCGACGAGGATCGACCCGTCCGTATGCTCCCGGACGAGCGCGACGACCGCGGCCGGGTCGACCGTCCCGTGCTCCGGGCTGTGCGGCAGCCGGGCGACCGTGACGTGGGCGCCGTACCCGGCAGGCACCTCGGCATCGGGTCCGACGAGCCACACGGTCGGCGCATCCGGGGACCGGAGGACCGCCCGCTCGACGGGGATCCGGGCGTGGGGATCGAGGAGGACGCGCAGCGGATTCTCCCCCGCGACGGCGCGGACGGTGAGCTGCGGGTCGTCGGCGACCACGGTCCCGGCGCCGACGACGACGGCGCCGACAGCCGCACGGAGACGGTGGAGGTGGGCGCGGTCGGCCTCCCCGGAGACGAACTCGGCGTCCCCGCCGCGCGCGGCGATGAATCCGTCGGCGCTCTGGGCGAGCTGGGCGACGACCTCGCTGTGCTCGGTGAGGGTGGTGTAGACCGGCAGGTCGCCGGAGTCGTCGACCGCCGACTGTCCGGCCTGGGAGTCGTGCCGCATGCGGCTGCGCTTGGTCTGCAGGTACCCGCTGTTCTCCGGGCGGTCGGGCACCTGGAGGGCGAGGCGGTCGGCCACCTCGACGCCGAGCTCGGTGAGCGCCTCGGCCTTGGCGGGGTTCGAGGACAGCAGGCGGACCCGCGGGCATCCGAGGTCGAGGAGGATCGCGGCGGCCGCCCGGTAGTCGCGGGCATCGTCGGGCAGGCCGAGGGCGCGGTTGGCGTCGACGGTGTCGAGGCCCTCGTCCTGCAGCGCGTAGGCGCGCAGCTTCGCCGCGAGCCCGATGCCGCGGCCCTCGTGCCCGCGCAGGTAGAGGAGGATCCCGGTGCCGGCCGCGGCGATCGCCTCGAGCGCGGCCGCGAGCTGATCGCCGCAGTCGCAGCGGTGCGAACCGAGCGCGTCGCCGGTGAGGCACTCGCTGTGCATCCGGACGAGAGGGGCCTCGGCGGCGGCCGGGTCGCCGCAGTACATCGCGACGTGCGTGACTCCCTCTGCCGTGTAGGCGCGGGTGGTGAAGACGCCGTGATCGGTGGGCAGGAAGGTCTGGGACTCGAGGACGAGCGCGGGCAGGTCGTTCTGCGCCGCGCTCGGGCTCGCGTTCGGCCCGTCGTCGGGCTGGGGCAGTGAGGACATGGGTCACAGTCTACGAGGGCCGCGCCCCGGGAACCGACAAGGTGCCTGGGCGTTCTGCGCGGTGCCGCTCGAGCCACACGATGTCCCGGCCGAAGGACCAGCCGAGGGCCAGCAGCGCCGCACCCGTGCACAGCACGCCGAGGATCGGGAACGCGAGCGCGGGCGGGGAGCCGGCCGTGAGCAGGAGGACACCCTGGGAAGCGGCGACGACCTTGCGGGCGCGAGACGGCGGGAGCGCTCGCCGCCACGCGGGGCGGAGCAGGGTGACCCCGCGGAACCCGTAGAACAGGAGACCGGGGAGCGCGCACCACCAGCCCCACAGCGGGACGAGGCCGAGCGACAGGACGAGGACGACGAGGGCGTCGACGGACTCGTCGTAGGCGGCACCGGCGTCGGTGCAGCCGGGATCGCTCGAGCGGGCGTTCCGGGCCACCTTCCCGTCGACCGCATCGAGGGTGAGGCCGAGCGCGGCGACCGCGACCGCGGCCCACCCGAATCCGGTGCCGCCGAGGATCAGCGCGGTGAAGATGAGGAGGAGGCCGAGGCGGACGGTGGTGATGTCGTCGGCCCGGCCCCACGGCTCGCTGCGGACGAGGCTGCGTCCGGCACCGATCGCGGCGAGGAGCACCGCGAGCCCGACCATGAGCGGGGTGGGGCGGAGGAAGGCCGCGGTGACGAGCGCGAGGGTGAGAATGCCGAGCGGGAGCATGCGTGTGCGGGTCCGGGCGGTGCGGACCGGGGACTGCGCGGGTCCGGGCGGGACGCGCTCGGAACGGGCGGAGCCGCTCACCACGCGTCGTCGCCGCCCTCGAGCTCGGCGGCCATGGAGGTGAGGAACTCGATGACGACCGCGCGCTGCTCGGGGGTGAGGCGGGCGGCGGCGTCGAACCGGCGGGCCTGCTGCCGGCCCACGGTCTCCATCGCGGTGTGCCGGGTCTCCGGGGTGATGCGGATGGCGAGCGCACGGCGGTCGCTCGGATGCGGGGAGCGGGTGATGTGCCCGGCCCGTTCGAGGCGGTCGAGGAGCTTCGTCGTCGAGGCGCTCGACACGTGGAGGTGCGCGGCGATCGCTCCGGGGGTGACGACGACGTCGCGGTTCTCGCTGACGATGAGGAAGTGGAGGGCGCGCATGTCGTTGTGCCCGAGCTTCATGTACTCGAGCGAGGCGTCCATGAGGCGGTTCTCGGTGTCGCGCAGCGTTCCGAGCGCCTGCATCACCGCACTGATCTGGGCGAGGTCCTCTTCGGAGATCCGGCTCCGGTCGACGAGCCGGCCGTCCGGGTCGTTCGATGCGATGTCGTAGAGGTGCGGTGCGCCGGGTGCGGCAGGGTGCACCTCGGGCTCGCCCGAGGCGGAGGCGAGTCCCCGCGACGCTGTCATATCGGTATCCTACCCGTCATTCGCATGTTAGGTTTATTGCTAACCAGGCTAGATAAATCCTTCGGAAGGCCCCCTCCATGGCGACTCGTGTGCCCACGTGGCTGCGGATCCTGCTCCCCGCCGTCCTCATCGTCCTCTGGGTCGCCGGCGCCGGCCTCGGGGGGCCGTACTTCGGCAAGGTCGATGAGGTGTCGACCAACGAGCAGGCGAACTTCCTCCCCGAATCCGCCGATGCCACCCGCGTGCAGGAGCGGCTGGGGGAATTCACCGACAGCGATGCGATCCCCGCGGTCGTCGTGTTCGTCGGTGACTCGGAGCTCACTGATGCCCAGCTCGAGTCGATCCAGGACGCCGTCGACGGCTCCACCTCGGTCACCGGAGTGGCCGATGACGTGTCCCCGGCCATCCCCTCCGAGGACGGGCTCGCCGCCCAGGCCTTCGTGCCGATCGACGAGAGTGCGGATGTCGGCGAGGTGATTCCCGAGCTCGGGGATGAGCTCCGGGCAGAGGTGGGCGACGGCATCACCGTGTACGTCACCGGTCCCGCCGGCTTCACCGCAGATCTCTCCGCCGGATTCGCCGGGATCGACGGCCTGCTGCTCGCGGTGGCGCTCATCGCGGTGTTCGTCATCCTCGTCATCGTCTACCGTTCGCTCCTGCTGCCGATCATCGTGCTCTCGACGTCGATGTTCGCGCTCTGCGTCGCGCTCCTCACCGTGTGGTGGCTCGCGTACTACGACGTCATCCTGCTCAGCGGACAGACGCAGGGCATCCTCTTCATCCTCGTCATCGGCGCGGCCACGGACTACTCGCTGCTCTACGTCGCGCGATTCCGCGAGGCGCTGCGCGCGGAGCGGAGCACGTGGGCGGCGACGTGGACGGCGATCCGCGGGTCGATCGAGCCGATCCTCGCCTCGGGGAGCACCGTCATCGCCGGCCTCCTGTGCCTGCTGCTGAGCGATCTCAAGTCCAACAGCACACTCGGCCCGGTCGCCGCGATCGGCATCGTGTTCGCGATGCTGTCCGCGCTGACCTTCCTGCCCGCGATGCTCTACGCCTGCGGTCGCGCGGCGTTCTGGCCCAAGCGGCCCCACTACGAACCCTCCGCGGTCGAGGCCGAGCACGGGATGCCGCGGAAGGGAATCTGGGCGCACGCTGCCCGCACCGTGGCCAAGCGGCCGCGCGCCATCTGGATCGCGACGACGATCGTGCTCGCGATCGGCGCGGCCTTCGTCCCGCAGCTCAAGGCCGACGGCGTGCCGCAGTCCGACCTCGTCCTCGGGGAGTCGGAGGCGCGCAACGGGCAGAACGCGCTCGGCGAGCACTTCCCGGGCGGCTCCGGTTCGCCGGTCTACGTCATCGTCCCCGAGGACGAGATGCCCGACGCGGCACGCATCCTCAGCGACAACGAGGACATCGACGGGGTCAGCGTGACCGCCGCCGATTCCCCGGCAGGCACCGTGCCCCTCAATGCGGACGGAGAGATCGAGCTGCCCCAGGGTGCCGGGCCCCCTCCGGGTGTCGCCGACGGCGCTGCGGCTCCGGAAGGGTCGGGTGCTCCCGGCGGTGCGGGTGCTTCGGAAGGTGCCGGCGGCGGCCAGGGCGGTGCGCCGGAGGGAGCTCCCGAAGGTGCCGGGGCTCCGGAAGGTGCTGGCGGTGGCCAGGGCGGAGCGCCGGAAGGTGCGGGTGTTCCGGAGGGCGCTCCCGAAGGTGCGGGTGCACCGGGCGGGGCCGGCGCCTCGGCTGTGGACCCGGCGGACTTCGAGCCGACCGTGCTCGACGGCCAGGTGCTCCTCCAGGGAACCCTGACCCAGGCGGCGGACTCCGCGGCGGCCTCGGACACGGTGCGCGAGCTGCGCGACGAGCTCCACGAGCTGCCCGGCGAGGTGCTCGTGGGCGGCGTGACCGCGACGTCGATCGACACGAACGACGCCGCGATCCACGACCGGAACCTCATCATCCCGATCGTGCTCGTCGTCATCATGTTCATCCTCATGCTGCTGCTGCGCTCGATCCTCGCGCCGGTGCTGCTCATCATCACCACGGTGCTGTCCTTCGGCACGGCGATGGGCGTGTCTGCCCTCGTGTTCAACGGGATCTTCGACTTCCCCGGAGCGGACCCGGCGGTCCCGCTCTACGGGTTCGTGTTCCTCGTGGCGCTCGGCATCGACTACAACATCTTCCTCATGACCCGGGTGCGGGAGGAGTCGCTCGTCCACGGCACCCACGCCGGCGTCCTGCGCGGGCTGGCGGTCACCGGCGGGGTCATCACCTCGGCGGGCGTCGTGCTCGCCGCGACCTTCGCAGCCCTCGCAGTCATCCCGATCCTGTTCCTCGTCCAGCTCGCGTTCATCGTCGCGTTCGGCGTGCTCCTCGACACCTTCGTCGTCCGCACTCTCCTCGTGCCTGCGCTCACCTACGACATCGGCAAGAAGGTCTGGTGGCCCTCGAAGCTCGGGAGGTTCGACGGTCCGAAGGGCGCGGCCGAGGCCGCGATCCGCGGGGAGTCCGACGGCACGGATGGTGGCTCACCGGGCTCGGGAGGTTACGGCTCGGGCGGGATGGGCTCGGGTTCCGGTGGCTCAGGCTCAGGTGGCTCGAGCGCCTCGGACCGGGATTCCTCCGGTTCGGGCAGCTACCGCCAGGGGAAGAAGACCTACCTTCTCACGAGCGGGGACTAGCTCCCCGAGCAGGGACGACTCCCTGCCCGGACCTCCCGTCGAGTGGTCATGTTCGGTCGAATACTCGCGAGTATTCGACCGAACATGA
>ENA-OOKA01000338-OOKA01000338.1-human-skin-metagenome-genome-assembly--contig:-NODE-338-length-13388-cov-6.674492_pt1 | contig 13388 bp, 10 predicted proteins | sample MGYA00248825_ERZ500995 | MGnify/ENA primary metagenome ERZ500995 (study PRJEB25958, sample SAMN03398540) | human skin metagenome | study: EMG produced TPA metagenomics assembly of the Human Skin...
TGGGCCGCGAGGCGCTCGACCGCCGCGGCGGGGACCGGGCAGCCGATGAGCATCCGGTACCCGGCGCGCTGCGCATGGGTGCGCGCGACCGGGTCGGCGAAGAGCTCGAGGACGCCGTCGAGCTCCGCGGTCGTGTCGACGAGGACGAGCTGCGGGTGCTCGGGCAGCGCGGCGGCGTCGAGGTCTCCGGACCGGACGGCACCGCGCGCGTCCGTGCGCCCGAGCGGATAGGCGACGATGTCGAGCGCCGCGGGCGCGGCTGCGGCGAAGTTCTCGAGCGTGGCAAAGGGGCCCACGACATGCACGGCAGTGATGCCCGAGGCGAGGAGTTCGGCGGGAGACACCTCGGCGGTGCGGAGGTCCACCGCGGCGCTGACGAACCCCGGGGTGACGAAGTCGTCCCCGAGGTCGATCTGCGTGCCGCCGAGCTCCGCGGCGGCCTCGTCGGAGCCGACCCACGTCACCGTCCCGTCCTCGAAGGCGATGGCGGTGGCGAAGGGGTCTGCTGAGCTGTAGACGTCGCCGTGGTGGAGAACTGTCCTGGAAGTCACCCGGTCATTGTGCCACGCCGGCGCCGGCCCATCGGCGACCCTCGGCGGTGTCCCCGCCCCGTTGTAGGGTGACACCGTGACTCAACCGCTCGTCGTCCTCGACACGCCGACCCTGTACTACCGCGCGTTCCATGCCCTGCCGGATTCGCTCCGCGATCCCGCGGGCATGCCGATCAACGCGGCCCGGGGACTCGTGCAGGCGCTGACGTCGCTCGTCGAGCGCACCGGCTCACGCCGTCTCGTCGCGGCCCTCGACGCGGACTGGCGACCGGAGTTCCGCACGGCGGTGGTGCCGGAGTACAAGGCGCAGCGCGTCACCGATCCGGAGACCGGGTCGGAGACGCCGGCCGACCTCGCCGTCCAGCTCCCGCTCATCCGCGCGCTGCTCGAGGCCGCCGGCATCCCCCTCGCCGAGGTCCCCGGCACCGAGGCCGACGACGTCATCGCCTCGATCGCTGCGACCGCCGCCGAACCGGTCGTCATCGTGTCCTCCGACCGGGACCTCCTCTCACTCCTCTCCCCCGACCGCGATCTCACCGTCATGCGGCCGAAGAAGGGCGGGGAATGGGACGCGATCCGCGTCGACGACCTGCAGGGTGCCTACGGCGTGCCCGACGGAGAGCGCTACCGCGCGCTCGCCGCGCTGCGCGGCGACCCCTCCGACGGGCTCCGCGGGGTGCCCGGCATCGGCGAGAAGACCGCGGCCCGGCTGCTGGCCGGCTACACCGATCTCGCGGGGGTCCTGGACGCCGCGGCCGCCGGGCACAGCGACCACGGCCTCTCCGAGCGTCGCGCCGCTGCGATCCGCGAGCACCGGGAGGCGGTGCTCGCGAACCACACGGTGATGACCTGTCGCGAGGATCTGCAGATCGACGAGGCCGTGGGAGCCGCGGGCGGTGCGCCGGACCCGGGCGCCCTCCGCGCTCTCGCGACGCGGCACGGCCTCGAGCAGGGCGTCTCCCGCCTCCTCCGGATCCTGGAACCGGGATCGGATGCCGGGGGTGCGCCGGCCGCACCGGCGCATTCGTGGACCGGAGCGCCGCTCTGGGGCTTCGATCTCGAGACCACGGGCACCGACCCCCATACCGCGCGGGTGGTGAGCGCAGCGCTCGTCCGGTTCGGCGACGGCGCCCCGGTCGAGCTCCGCACCTGGCTCGTCGACGCCGGGGTGGCGATCCCCGAGGCCTCGGTGCGCATCCACGGCATCAGCACTGCGCACGCCCGCGAGCACGGCGTGCCGATCGCCGTCGCCCTCCCGGAGATCATCGCCGCGATCGACTCCGTGCGGGCCTCGGGCGGAATGCTCGTCGGCCACAACGTCGTCTACGACCTCACGATCCTCCAGGCGGAGGCGGTGCGTGCGAGAACCGACCCGGACGCCCGCGGCGCGTGCCCGCCCGTCATCGACACCTTCGTCCTCGACAAGCACGTGCAGCAGCGCCGCAGGGGCAAACGGACCCTGTCGGCGGTCGCCGCCGTCTGGGGCGTCGCGCTCGAGAACGCCCACGACGCCCTCGCCGACGCCGAGGCCGCGGTGCGGATCGCGCTCGCGATCGCCGCCGCGCACCCCGAGGTCGCCGCTCTCTCCCCCGCCGACCTCCACACCGCCCAGATCGGGTGGAAGGCCGCGCAGGCGGCAGGCCTCCAGGACTATCTGCGGCGCTCCGGCAAGCCCGACGCCGTCGTCGGTCGCGACTGGCCGTTCGAGGCGACGGTGCGCGGGTGAGATCCCGGCGCCGCGACTGCATACACTGAACCCACACCCCGACCCCCTGGAGGACCAGCGACATGGGATTCTTCTCCCGCCTGCTCAACCGCCCCGGCGCCCAGGCCGACCGGCGCATCGGCTGGTTGGCCAAGAGCCGATCGGAGATCGAGCGGCTCGGTGAGGACCTCGCCGAGCTCAGCGACGACGAGATCACCGCGCGGGCCGGGGAGATCTTCGAGAGCGGCGACCGGCGCTCGCAGCTCACCGAGTTCGCCGCGCTCGCCCGCGAGGCCGCCGAGCGCACGCTCGGCGAGCGCCCCTACGACACGCAGATCACCGGGCTCATCGGACTCCTCGACGGCGCGGTCGTCCAGATGCTCACCGGCGAGGGCAAGACCCTCGTCGGGGCGATGGCCGCGGCCGGCTACGCCCTCCAGGGCCGCCGGGTGCACGTCGTCAGCGTCAACGACTACCTCGCCGTCCGCGACGCCGCGTGGATGAAGCCGCTGTTCGATCTGCTCGGCGTCGAGTCCGCGGCGATCTCCAGCACGGACACCGAGGACGAGCGCCGCACCGCCTATGCGGCGGAGATCGTCTACGCCTCCGTCACCGAGGTCGGGTTCGACGTGCTCCGCGACCGCTTCGTGCTCGACGACGCGGAGATCCGCATCCCGGCCCGCGACGTCGTCATCGTCGACGAGGCCGACTCGGTGCTCATCGACGAGGCCCGGGTCCCGCTCGTCCTCGCGGGCTCGACGACGAACGAGGCCGGGGACGCGGAGATCGCCGCGCTCGTCGCGCGCCTCACCCCCGGCGAGCACTACGAGATCAGCCCGGACCGCAAGGCGGTGTCGCTCACCGACGCCGGCATCGACCGGGTCGAGGACGAGCTCGATGTCGACCTGTTCGGCGACGACTCCGCCACCCTCGCCGCGGTCAATCTCGCGCTCTACGCCGCGACGCTCGTCACCCGCGATGTCGACTACCTCGTCGTCGACGGCGCGATCAAGCTCGTCTCGGACTCCCGGGGCCGCGTCGCGGAGCTCCAGCGGTGGCCCGACGGGCTCCAGGCCGCGGTCGAGGTCAAGGAGCACCTCACCACCACCGACAGCGGTGAGATCCTCGACCAGATGACCGTCGAGGAGCTCATCCACGGCTACACCACGGTGTGCGGGATGACCGGCACCGCGGTGGCGGTCGGGGACGATCTCCGCGAGTTCTACGACCTCGAGATCGTCCCCGTCGAGCCGCACCTCGACGTCATCCGCGAGGACGAGCCCGACCGCCTCTACACCTTCCAGGAGTCGAAGGAGCGGGCGATCGTCGACGAGGTCGTCGAGCAGCATGCGCTCGACCGCCCCGTCCTCATCGGCACCCGTTCGGTCGCGGAGTCGGAGAGCCTCGCCGAGCGCCTCCGCACTCGCGGGATCGACGCCCGGGTCCTCAACGCGAAGGACGACTCCGCCGAAGCAGAGATCATCGCCGCCGCCGGGCGTCCCGGGGCGGTCACCGTGTCCACCCAGATGGCCGGTCGCGGCACCGACATCCGGCTCGCCGACGACGCCGTCGCCGAATCCGGCGGGCTGCTCGTCATCGGCGCCGGCCGCTACCAGTCCTCCCGGCTCGACGATCAGCTCCGCGGCCGCGCCGGTCGCCAGGGCGACCCCGGAACCTCGGTGTTCTTCACGAGCCTCGAGGACGAGCTCATGAGCCGCGTGCCGGAGGCCCAGCGCTTCATCGAGGAGGGCGACGAGCACGGCCGCATCACCTCGAAGCGCGCGGCCCAGCTCGTCGAGCACGCCCAGCGCATGGCGGAGGGCGAGAACACCGCGATCCACCGCGACACCTGGCGCTTCAACGAGCTCATGGCCCAGCAGCGGGAGCTCGTCCTCGAGCGCCGGCGGGCGATCCGCGCAGGCGAGTCCGGGATCGACGAGATCCGCGAACGGCTCACCGACCGCGTCGCGGAGCTCGACGAGGAGCACGGCGCGGACACCGTCGACGCCGCGATCCGCGACGTCCTCCTCTTCACCCTCGACAACCGCTGGGTCGAGCACCTCGCGTTCCTCAACGACCTCCGCGAGGGCATCCACCTGCGCACGCTCGCCCGCGAGAAGCCGCACGAGGCGTTCAACACCGAGTCGATCCGAGCGTTCTCGACGTTCTGGGACGATGTGCTCGACAGCACCGCCGAGGTCGTCGAGGACGCCGAGATCACTGCGGACGGCATCGACCTGCCCGCCTACGGGCTCAAGCGTCCTTCGTCGACGTGGACGTACCTGTCGACGGACTCGACCTTCGGCTCGGACATCGAATCGGTGGTGCGGCGGATCGGCCGCTGAGTCCGGATCGCCGGCACCGGCCGGGCCCGGTCCGCGCCGTGCTCAGTCGGCGACGACCCCGCGGCGGATCGCCTCGGCGGCCCGCCGCACCGTCACCGCGGTGGCGGGCTCGCACACCTCGGCGACCTGCCCGAGCAGGTCGAGCGTCTGCTTGGCCCACCGGACGAAGTCCCCGGCCGCGATCTCCGAACCGGAGAGGGCGTTCGACAGCGACTTCCCCTCCGTCCAGCGGAAGATCGGCTGCACGAGGCCGAACTCCGGTTCCGGGGTGACCGGGAGCCGGGCGTCGGTCTCGATGCGGAACAGGTTCTGCCACGTCGACCGCAGCTCGAAGAGCGCCGCCTCGAGGCTCGCGGTAGGCACCCGCGGCTCGCGGAACCCTTCGCGGCGGGCCTGGTAGACGAGCGCCGAGGCGAACGCCGCGGCCTCGGGCTCCGACAGCGGGTCCCACAGGCCGGCGCGCACGCTCAGCGCGGTGAGGAGGTCACGCTCGCCGTAGATCCGCCGCAGGATGCGGCTGTCGTCGGGCAGGAAGCGCATGGTCGTGAGCACCCGGCACACCCGGTCGAACACATGGGCGATCGACGAGGTCCTCCCCTCGATCTGCCGTGCCAGTCCGGCGGTCTCCTTGCGGAGCTTCTCCGCCCGCTCGGCCCAGCGGGCATGGTGCTCGCGGTCCGGGCAGCCGTGGCACGGGTGCGCACGGAGCTGCTCGCGGACGAGCGCGATCTCCTCGGTCTGCACGCGCGGCCCCTTGGTCGGCGGCGCCGCCTCGGTGGGCCGTCGGACGCGGCCGTCCTCGAGCGCCGCGAGCAGGGTGTCGCGGAGCGCGCGGCGCTCCCCCGCCTGCCGGTGGTTGAACTTCTTCGGCATCCGGATCCGTCCGAGCGCGACGGCGGGTTCGGTGATCTCGTGCATCCGCAGATGCCATACCTTGCCCTGCTCGGTGAGGACGGTCGGCAGCCGCATGTCGCCGTCGCGGTTCGTCATCGGGGTGATGACGACCGCCGGTCCGTCGATCCGCTTCGACGGCAGGAGGACGACGTCGCCGTGCCGCAGCCGGCCGAGCGATTCGATCGTCTCGCGCTGCTTGAGCTTCGAGCGGGTGCGGCCGGCGCGCTTCTCCATCTCCGAGAGGGTGCGGCGGAGCTGCGCGTATTCCTCGAAGTCCCCGCGCTCGCACTGCATCGAGGCGCGGTAGCCCTCGAGGGCCTCCTCGGTGCGCCGTGCCCGGCGGGCGAGCCCGACCACGCCCTTGTCCGCCTGGAACTGGGCGAAGGACGTCTCGAGGACCTTCTCCGCGTCGGATTTGCTCATCCGGGCGAGGAGGTTCGCCGTCATGTTGTACGTCGGGGTGAATCGGCTCTGCAGCGCATAGGTGCGCTTCGAGGCGAGGGCACCGATGTCGGCGAGGTCGAGGCTCGGATGCCACACGACGACGGCGTGGCCCTCGATGTCGATGCCGCGTCGGCCGGCACGCCCGGTGAGCTGGGTGAATTCGCCCGGGGTGACCGGCACGTGGGATTCGCCGTTGAACTTCGTGAGCTTCTCGAGGACCACGGTACGCGCGGGCATGTTGACCCCGAGCGCGAGCGTCTCGGTGGCGAAGACCGCGCGCAGATAGCCCTCGACGAAGAGCTCCTCGACGAGCTCCTTGAACTGCGGGATGAGACCGGCGTGGTGGGCGCCGAAGCCGTGGACGAGTCCGGCGGAGAAGGAGTGGTACCCGAGCACCGAGAGGTCCTCCGAGCCGAGCTCGTCGTGGAGCTCCTCGAGACGTCCCATGATGTGCCGCTTCTCGACCCGATCGGTGAGGTCGAGGCCGGCGGCGAGGCACTGCTCGACCGCGTCGTCGCACCCGTTGCGGGAGAAGATGAAGAAGATCGCCGGCAGCAGGCCGTCGTCGGCGAGCTCCCGGATGAGCGCGGTGCGCGAGGGGCGCTGGAAGCGGACGTGGTGCGGCCGCCTGCGATCGCGCCGGGAGCCGCGGCCGAGGAACGGGCGCACGGCGTGCTCGAGGTCGCGGTTGACCTCGCGGGATCCCCCCGCGCGGAACAGCGGGTGGAGGTCGGTGCCGACCGCGACGTGGTGGTGGAGCGGAACCGGCCGGTGCTCGCTGACGATGACCTCGGTGTGTCCGCGGACCTCGCGGAGCCAGGCGCCGAACTCCTCGGCGTTCGACACCGTGGCCGACAGGCTGACGAGCGCGACGTGGGCCGGCAGGTGGATGATGACCTCCTCCCACACCGGGCCGCGGAAGCGGTCGCCGAGGTAGTGGACCTCGTCGAGCACGACGTAGCCGAGGCTCGTGAGATCGGTGCCGGAGTAGATCATGTTCCGCAGCACCTCGGTCGTCATGACGACGATCGGGGCATCGCGATTGATCGACACGTCGCCGGTGAGCAGTCCGACCCGCTCGGTCCCGTACTCGCGGCCGAGTTCGGCGAACTTCTGATTGCTCAGCGCCTTGATCGGGGTGGTGTAGAACACGCGCACGCCCTGCTCGACGGCGAGCTGCACAGCGAACTGCGCGACGACGGTCTTGCCCGCGCCCGTCGGGGCGGCGACGAGGACGGACCTCCCCTGCTGCAGGGTGCGGCAGGCCGATTCCTGGAACGGGTCGAGCGCGTACTCGAGGCGGGCGGCGAACCGTCCCAGCGGGGTGTCCGCCTCGGCGGTCCGTGCGCGGTACGCGGCATAGGCCCGGGAAGGGGAGAGGCGGTCGTCCATGCCCCGACTCTACCGCGTCGGCCGGTTCAGTCGTCGAGCTCGGCGGGGTCCTCCCACGTGCCCTCGGCGATCATCCGGGCGCGCCGCCGGCGGTCGCCCAGCCAGCACAGCACCCAGGCGAGCACGAAGAGCCCGGCCATGGGGATGACGAGGAAGAACATCGAGATCGCGTCGGGCGTCGGCGTCGCGATCGCGGCGAACGCGAAGATCAGGACGATGATCCAGCGCCACGAGCGGCGGATCGTCGCGGCGGAGAGGATGCCGAGCATGTTGAGCCCCACCATGAGGACCGGCAGCACGAAGGCGATGCCGAACACCACGATGATGAGCATGACGAAGTTGAGGTAGTCCTGCGCGGGGATGATGTTCGTGGCGCCCTCGGGGGTGAAGGCGGTGAGCGTGCGGACCGCGTTCGGCAGGGCGAACGAGGCGAGCGCCGCGCCGCCGAGGAAGAGCGGGATGGCGGCGGCGAGGAAGCCGATCGAGTAGCGCTTCTCGCGCTTCGTCAGGCCCGGCATGACGAAGGCCCACAGCTGGTACAGCCAGATCGGCGAGGTGATGAAGAAGCCGATGAACACCGACACCTTGAGCTTCATGTCGAAGGGCGAGGCGACGCCGGCGAAGTTGACCTCGGCGACGCGGCCGTCCTGCGCGGAGACCTCCATCACCGGGGCCTGGAGGAACTGGAGGACGGGATCGTAGAGGAACCAGCCGACGCAGGCGCCGAGTCCGAGCGCGATGATCGAGACGAGGAGCCGGTTGCGGAGTTCGACGAGGTGCCCGGCGAGCGGCATCCGCTTCTCCGGGTTGGCCTCCCCCCGGCGACCGACCTTCCTGATCCTCATGCCTGCTCAGGAACGGGGGCGGTACTCATCACCGGGCGCGGCGGACGGCCGGGGCGCGGCGGCGTCCTCGGGGCGGGAAGCACGGTGCTGGACGTCAGCGGGACGCTCGGGGGCATCGGTGATCTCGTGGCGCTCGGCCCCGCGATCCGCTCCGGGCTCGCCCTCGTCGCCGCGGAGGTCCTTGATCTCCGACTTGAAGATCTTCGCCGACTTGCCGAGGTTCTTCGCGATCATCGGGAGCTTCGGTGCGCCGAAGATCACCAGGATGACGATGAGCAGGATGAGAATGTGGATGGGTTCCGGGCGCATGCGAACTCCTCAGGGAAACGGGTGCAGACACCTATTCTAGGCCCTGTCCGGTGCGGAATCATCCGCCGCCGGGCCGGTGTCGAGGGCGCGCAGCGCTGGGAGCACCGCGGTGCGCGGGGAGATCGCGCGGACATGCCTGCCGTGCCGCAGGAGGAACCGGGTGAGCCAGGTGTCGGAGTACACCCGGAGGGTGAGCGTGACGCTGCCGGGACCGAGCGTGTCGTGCTCGATCGCGGTCGGGTCGAGCTCGTCGGCGAGCCACGCGGCCTCAGGCGCCAGGGTGAGCTCGACCGCGGTTCCGGCGTCCTCGGCGGTGCGGCCCCCGGACGGCGCCGGCGGTGCCGCTGGGGCGTCGGCCGGGGTGAGCGCGCGGATGTTGTCGACGGCGAAGGAGCGCTCCCCGCCCGAGGTGTGGCACCACGCGTCCACGTACCACTGCCCGGTGAGGCGGAGGGCGCGCGGGGTCACCGTGCGGGCGGTCCGCTCGTCGCGGGACGGGACGTAGTAGTCGAGGGCGAGCCCGGTCCCGGCCTCCGCGGAGCGCCGCACGAGAGCGGCGAGCTCGGGGTCGAGCGGGGGCACCTCGACGTCGACGGCGGCGCGCGCGTTCTCGAGCCCGGCCGCAGCCCGGATCTTGTCGCGCACCGACGCGATCACCGGCTCCTGCTCCGGATCGAGCGTGGCGAGGTGGTCGAGGGCGACGAGCAGGCTCGTCGACTCGTCGCCGGTGAGCCGCACCGGCACCGAGACCTCGTCGGCGTTCCCGAGGTGGATCCGGCCGTCCTCCCAGCTCGCCTCGATGAGGTCGTCGGGCATCCGTCCCGGCCTCCCGGTGACGAAGAGGAGCTGGAGGTCGTCGACGAGCACGTCGACGGTGACGCCGAACACCGCGGCGGTGCGCTCGAGCTCCGCGCCGGGGTTCTCGAGGAGGTACGGGACGAGCCCGAGGAGCCGGGCGAGGCGCGAGGAGGCGGCCGTGCTCATGCGTCGCTCCCTGCGGCGAGCGCGGCGAGGGACGCACGGGTGGCGTCGAGCATCCGGGCGTGGGCGTCGACGAGGGCATCGGGGCCGTCGACGCGCACTGCGGACCCGAACCCGAGGATCGACTCGGCGAGCTCGTCGACGTCCTCGCACTCGAGCTCGACGACATCGAGGCCGGCGGCATCCGTCCCGACCACGGTGCCGCGGCGGCGCAGCGGGTCCGCGCTGCCGGGGCGGATGCGGATGCGGGCGGTCACGCTCTCCCCGGAGGCATGGACCGGCCGGAACCACTCCCCCGGCCGGAAGTCGTCCGGCACCGTGAAGTCGCCGTCCCGGCGGCCGCGCAGACGCGTGATCCCGCCGTCGACGCGCGAGAGGCGGAACGTGCGGATCTCGTCCTTGTCGAGGTCGCGGCCGAGCAGGTAGACGCGGTCGCCCCGGGTGAGCAGCGCATAGGGCTCGAGGCGCCGCTGCCGCACCGCACCGCCGGGCCGGCGGTAGGCGAATCCGATCGCCCGGCGCGCGTTGACCGCCGACAGCGCGGCGGCGAAGACCTCGGTGGCGAAGCGCGCCTCGGTGCGCAGGCCTGAGACGTCCGCGTCGAGGTCGACGCCGAGCCCGCGGAGCTTGTTGAGGGCGCGGCCGCTGTGCTCGCTCAGCGCGGAGTCCTTCCAGAACCGGCTCGCGACGGAGAGCACCGCGGCCTCCTGCGGGGTGAGCGCGATCTCCGGCAGCGCGTAGTCCGCGGAGGTGATCCGGTAGCCGTAGCCGTTCTCCCCGGTGAAGTCGTCGGCCCACGTGGCCGTGCTGATCTCGATGCCGAGCTCGCGCAGCAGACGCTTGTCGCGGGAGAACGCGCGGTCGAAGGCCTGGTCGCTCAGCGGTGCGTACTCGTCCATGCTCGCCTTGAGCGTGTCGCGGTCGATCCATCCGGATGCTGCGCGCAGGGCGATGAGCAGGTTGAGGATCCGCTCCGTCTGGTCGCGCACCCGCGTCTCGGCATCGTTCACGTCCTCCACGCTACACGGCCCCCACCCGGTACGGTGGTCATATGATCCACTGGCGCCGCGCGCATGTCGTCTCCGTCCACAGCGACCGGCCGGGAGTGCGCGAGGTCCTCGCGACCCCAAACGCGCCGCTGCCCGGTCGCACCGAGCGCGCGCCGCTCCGAGCGGTCGCCTACACCGAGCTCGTCGGCTCCCCGGAACCGGGCGACACCGTCCTCCTCAACGTCTCCGCGCTCGCCCGCGGTCTCGGCACCGGCGGCTTCGCGCTCGTCGTCGCGCTGCCCGACGCGCTGCCCGCGGACCTGCCGCCGGGCCCGGGGCACCTCGTCAAGGACCGCTACTCCCCCACCCAGACCATGGTGCTCGGCGTCGACGACCAGGAGTCCGAGCACCACGCGACGCTCGCCGCGGCCTCCGGGATCGGCGGCATGCCCGTGCTCGTCGCCGATCTCCACTCCGCCCTGCCGGCGGTGCTCGCCGGCATCCGGGCCGAGGACCCGACCCTGCGCGTCGCCTATGCGATGACCGACGGCGCCGCCCTCCCCCTCCCCTTCTCCCTGGCGGTCACGGGACTGCAGGAGGCCGGCTGGCTCGCCGACACGATCAGCGTCGGTCAGGCCTGGGGCGGGGACCACGAAGCGGTGACGGTGCACTCCGCGCTGCTCGCCGCCCGCCACGTCGTCGGCGCCGACATCACGATCGTCAGCCAGGGACCGGGGAACCTCGGGACCGGCACCCCGTTCGGCTTCTCCGGCATGGTGGTCGGCGACCATCTCGACGCCGCCGCGCTCCTCGGGGGGATCCCCGTCGCGGTGGCGCGGATGTCGAACGCCGATGCCCGCGGCCGGCACTTCGGGATCTCGCACCACACTCTCACTGCGGTCGGACGCGGGGCGCGCCTCGGGTGCACGGTTCCGCTCCCCGACCTCGCGACGCTCCCGGAGGAGACGGCTGCCGCGTGCGACCCCGATCCGCGGATCATCGCTCCCGTCCTCGACGCGCAGCTCGAGGCGCTCGCCGCGCACACGCTCGTGCCCGTCGATCTCGACGGGCTCTTCGCGGCGCTCGAGGGCTCCCCGGTCCGCCTGTCGACGATGGGCCGGGGCCTCACCGAGGACGCCGTGTCGTTCCTGTCGGCCGCCGCGGCCGGCCGGTGGGCGGCCCGGGCGATCGCCGGCTGACACACCGACGGCGCCGCCGCCGGCCCGGTCGACGGGACGGGCGACGGCGCCGTGCGGCGGTCGATCAGAGTGTCGTCAGCGGACGTTCTCGAGGTCGCAGACGAAGATCAGGCTCTCCCCGGGGGCGATGACGCCGCCGGCTCCCTGCTCGCCGTACGCGAGGTGGGGCGGGATGCGCAGCGTCCGACGGCCGCCGACCTTCATCCCCTGCACGCCCTGGTCCCAGCCGGCGATGACCATGCCGACGCCGAGCCGGAACTCGAGCGGGGTGCCGCGGTTGTACGAGGAGTCGAACTCCTCGCCGGTCGAATGGGCGACGCCGACGTAGTGCACGGCGACGGTGTCGCCGGCCTTCGCCTCGGCGCCGGTGCCGATCTCGTCGTCGACGATCTCGAGCTCGGTGGGCGGCTGGTCGCCGGGGAACTCGACCTCGGGCTTGCTCTTGGCCATGGATGCGGTCCTTTCGCAGGTGACGGACGGAACGGTGGGGTCGGCGGGATCAGCCGACCGCGGACAGGATGTCGATGACGAACACGAGGGTCGCGTCGCCGGGGATCGACGGCGGCGAGCCCTGGGCGCCGTAGCCCTTCTCGGGCGGGATGACGACGAGGATCTGGGAGCCCACCGGCTGGCCGATGAGCGCCTCGTTCCAGCCGTCGATGACGGGTGCGGAGCCCACGCCCTCGACGGCGAAGGGCTCGCCGCGGTCCCAGCTCGAGTCGAAGGTCTGCGAGGCGTCGTCCCACAGCCAGCCCGAGTAGTGGACGCTCACGGTCTGACCCTCGGTGACCTCGGGTCCCTCGCCGACGATCGTCGGGTGCACCGTGAGCTCGCCGGGGGCCTCGCCCTCGGGTTCGGTGATGCTCGGTACGCCGGCGTCGTCGGTGCTCACCTCGGGCATGCCCTCGACGGGCTCCTGCGGCTCGCCGGACGCGCGCTCGAGCGGCTCGGGGATCTCCTCGGCGCTCACGACGTCGACGACGTAGATCAGGGTCTCGGCGGGCTGGCCGGACTGGGGCGAGCCGTTGAGGCTCAGCAGCACCCGGGAGCCGACCGGCACATCGATGAGCGCGTCGAACAGCGCCTGGTTGATCTGCGCGGTGTCCATCGGGAAGCCGGACGGGGATTCCGCCTGGTAGCTCGATTCGAGGGTCTCCCCGCTCGTCCCGGACACCATGGTCATGTTCGCGGTGACCTGGTGGCCCTCGGCGATCGGATCGCCTTCACCCTCGTTGAGCACGGTGTGCTCGGACTCCTCGATGACGAGCGGGGCCTCGAAGGTCACGGTCGGCTCGGAGTCGGGCTCCCCCTCGACGGTGACGCCGTCGAGCGAGGTGGTCGCGGCCTCGGCGGTGGAGACCGCCTGGGTCTCGGTGGTCGAGTCCGCACCCTGGTCGCCGCAGCCGGCGAGGGCCAGCACGGCGATGCTCAGGGCGCTGATGAGGGTTCTGCGCACGAAGGCGTCCTTTCCACGGCGGATCGGTCGGGGCGGTGAAGCCGCCCCGATCCTAGCGAATCACACTGAGTGCCCGCCCGGAGCCTCGCCGAGGCCGGAGATCAGGGCGTCCGCGGAGTCGCTCTGCGCGGCGAACGGGTCCTTGAGGACCACCGCCCGCTGGAGCTGATCATTGAGCCGCAGATGGACCCAGTCGACGGTGAAGTCCCGCCGGGCGGCGTGGGCGGCGGCGACGAAGCGTCCCCGGACCGCGGCACGGGTGGTCGCCGGCGGCTCCT
>ENA-OOKA01000339-OOKA01000339.1-human-skin-metagenome-genome-assembly--contig:-NODE-339-length-13359-cov-6.091627_pt1 | contig 13359 bp, 10 predicted proteins | sample MGYA00248825_ERZ500995 | MGnify/ENA primary metagenome ERZ500995 (study PRJEB25958, sample SAMN03398540) | human skin metagenome | study: EMG produced TPA metagenomics assembly of the Human Skin...
GCCCCCGGCGGCCGGGGCCGGTCGGGGGCGTCGTGCCGCCCAAGTCTAAGCCCCCCGCCGGGCGCGGGGGTGGGCGCCGGCGTGCGTCTCGCGGAGGGAGTCGACCGTCACCTGCGTGTAGAGCTGGGTCGTGGTGACCGAGGCGTGGCCCAGCAGCTCCTGCACGGAGCGCACGTCGGCCCCGCCGTGCAGCAGGTGGGTGGCATAGGAGTGGCGCAGGGTGTGCGGGCTGATCGGCTCGGGGAGGTCCTCCAGCTCGGCGTCGCGGGCGCAGCGCTGCACCACCTGCCAGGCGGCCTGGCGTGTCAGGCGGGTGCCGCGGGCGCCGAGGAAGATCGCCGGGGTGCCCCGGCCCCGCGCGGCGAGGGCCGGGCGGCCCCGCGTGAGATATGCCCCGAGCGCCTCGGCGGCGAAGCGGCCGACGGGCACCACCCGGTGCTTGTCCCCCTTGCCGCGCAGCACGGCGGAGCGCCCCGGCAGGTCCACGTCGTCGAGGTCCAGGCCGGTGACCTCGGAGATCCGTGCGCCGATGCCGTAGAGCAGCTCGAGCAGGGCCCGGTCGCGCAGGGCGCGCTCGGTCGCGTCGCGCCCGGTGCCGGGGCGTCCGGCGGCCTCGAGCAGCGCCTCGACCTGGTCGAGGGTCAGCGGGTGCGGGAGGCGTCGCGGCAGGGTCGGGGTCGGGACCAGGCGGGAGGGGTCCCCGGTGGTGGAGACCCGCTCGGCGTCGAGGAAGGAGTGCAGCCCGCGCACCGCGGCGAGGGAGCGGGCGGCGGAGGCGGCGGAGAGCGCGGTCCCCCCGTCGGCCCCGGTGCGCAGGGACTGCAGCCACTCCCCCAGCTGCGCGGGGTCGACCGCGGCGGGGTCGACCTCGCGGCGCGCGAGGTCGGCGAGATAGCGGCGCAGATCACGCCGGTAGGCCGCCAGGGTGTTCTCGGACAGGCCCCGCTCGATGCGCAGGTGGCCGAGGTACTGCTCGAGGATCCGCCGGTCACCCGGGCGCAGGGGGTCCTCCTCGCCCGTCGGGCGCGGGGCCTCCCCGGAGCTCATGCGGTCAGAGGGTGACGAAGGGATCGATCGCGAGGGCGACGAAGAGCACCGTGAGGTAGGTGATCGAGCCGTGGAAGACCTTCATCGGGGCGAGCGCCCTGCCGGAGAGCCCCTGGCGGACCCGCAGCGCGTAGCGCACCACGAGGAAGCCGAACCAGGCGCCGGAGGCGACGGCGGCGACGCCGTACACCCAGCCGGTCTCGCCCAGCGGGATGATCGCGAGGCTCGAGGCGATCATCAGCGCGGTGTGCAGCAGCATCTGGCGCGCGACGTTCGAGCGAGAGGACACCACCGGCAGCATCGGCACGCCCGCCCTGGCGTAGTCGTCCTGGAACTTCTCGGCCAGCGGCCAGTAGTGCGGCGGCGTCCAGAAGAAGATCACCAGGAACAGCAGCACCGCGGTCCAGGAGACGGTGCCGGTGACCGCCGACCAGCCGATCAGCACCGGCATGCAGCCGGCGATGCCGCCCCAGACGATGTTCTGGCTGGTGCGGCGCTTGAGGATCATCGTGTAGAAGACGACGTACAGCAGGATCGCGCCGACCGCGAGCGCGGCGGAGACCCAGTTCACCAGCAGGCCCAGCCACAGCGCGGAGACCGCGGAGATGGTCAGGCCGAAGATCAGCGCGGCGCGCGGGGTGACGGCGCCGGAGGGGATCGGACGCTTCCGGGTCCGCTTCATCTTCGCGTCGATGTCGCGCTCGAGGTACATGTTCAGCGCGTTCGCGCCGCCCGCGGCGAGATAGCCGCCGACCATGGTGGCGATGATCAGCCACAGCGAGGGGAAACCGCCGGCGGCGAGGAACATCGTGGGGATCGTCGTGATGAGAAGCAGCTCGATGATCCGCGGCTTGGTCAGCGCGACGTAGGCGCGGAGGGTGGAGCCGACGGTCCGCGGACCGCTCCCGCCGTCCTGGCCTGCGCCCCGCAGCTGAGCTCCCTGGGTGGCGGTCACCGCCCACCGTCCTTCCTCCTGGTCACGGCCCGCGGCCGACGAACCACGCCAGTCTAGGTGCTCGCCCGCGACGGCGGGGCGAGGCGCGGGGTGAGAGTGGGCACCGTCCGCCACGGCAACAGCCTGGACGCGCATGACCTCGGCGCACCGCCAGGACTAAGGTGGACCCCGTTGCCTCCCGTGCGGAACGCGCACGTCGCAGCCGGTCATCCGGCGCCGTGCGGAGAGGCCCGTCTTTCCGAGCGGCCGTCCAGGCCGCATCCCGGCGAAAGGATGCCCACGACATGACGGAGAACTTCACGGCCCCCGAGGGCTGGACCGAGCTCGACAAGCGGGCGGTCGACACCGTCCGCGTGCTGGCCGCCGACGCGGTCGAGAAGGTCGGCAACGGCCATCCCGGCACCGCCGTCAGCCTCGCCCCGGCCGCGTACCTGCTCTACCAGGACGTGATGCGTCACGATCCGACCGACCATGCATGGCTCGGCCGCGACCGCTTCGTGCTCTCGGCCGGCCACTCGAGCCTGACCCAGTACATCCAGCTCTTCCTCGGCGGCTTCGGCCTCGAGAAGAAGGACCTCGAGGAGCTGCGGACCTGGGGCTCGAAGACCCCCGGCCACCCCGAGAACTTCCACACCGAGGGCGTGGAGATCACCACCGGCCCCCTGGGCCAGGGCATCTCCTCGGCCGTCGGCATGGCCATGGCCCAGCGCCGCGAGCGCGGCCTGCTGGATCCCGAGGCGGCGCCCGGCACCAGCCCCTTCGACCACTTCGTCTACGCCATCGCCTCCGACGGCGACCTGCAGGAAGGCGTCTCCTCCGAGGCCAGCTCCCTCGCGGGCACCCAGCAGCTCGGCAATCTGATCGTGCTCTGGGACGACAACGAGATCTCCATCGAGGGCGACACCTCCATCGCCTTCACCGAGGACACCGCCGCGCGCTACGAGGCCTACGGCTGGGATGTGCGCACCGTGGACTGGACCCACGGGGGGACGGAGTACGGCGAGGACGTCGCCGCGCTCAAGGACGCGATCCTCGAGGGCCAGAAGGTCACCGACAAGCCCACCTTCATCCGCCTGCGCACCGTCATCGGCTGGCCGATCCCGGAGCTGGCCGGCTCGCACTCCGTGCACGGCGCGAAGCTCGGCGCCGAGGGCGTCAAGGGCCTCAAGGAGGCCGTCGGCTTCGACCCCGAGCAGACCTTCCAGGTCGACGAGGATGTGCTGTCCCACACCCGCGCCCTCGCGGACCGTGCCGCGGAGAAGAAGGCCGAGTGGGACAAGGGCTACCAGGCATGGCGCTCAGCGAACCCGGAGAAGGCCGCGCTGCTGGACCGCCTCGTCGCGCGCGAGCTGCCGGGCGGCTTCGCCGACGCGTTCCCGACCTTCGAGGCCGACGAGAAGGGCGTCGCCACCCGCGCCGCCTCCGGCAAGGTCCTCGGCGAGCTCGCCGCGGTCATGCCCGAGCTGTGGGGCGGCTCCGCCGACCTCGCCGGCTCGAACAACACCACGATGAAGGGCGAGCCGTCCTTCCTCCCCGCCGAGCTCAGCACCTCCGAGTTCGCCGGCGACCAGTACGGCCGCACGCTCCACTTCGGCATTCGCGAGCACGGCATGGGCGCGATCCTCTCCGGGATCTCCCTGCACGGCCTGACCCGCCCCTACGGCGGCACCTTCTTCCAGTTCGCGGACTACATGCGCGGCGCCGTGCGCCTGGCCTCGCTGATGAAGACCCCGGTCACCTACGTGTGGACCCACGACTCCATCGGCCTGGGCGAGGACGGCCCGACCCACCAGCCGGTCGAGCACTTCGCCGCCTACCGCGCGATCCCGAACCTCTCGATCGTCCGCCCGGCGGATGCTAACGAGACCGCGCAGGCGTGGAAGGTGCTGCTCGAGCGGGACAACGGCCCCGTCGGTCTGCTCCTGTCCCGTCAGGCGCTGCCCACCTTCGACCGCAGCGAGTACGCCGGCGCGGAGAACATCGCCAAGGGCGGGTACGTCATGAAGGACGCCTCCACCGGCGAGCCGAAGGTGATCCTCATCGCGACCGGCTCCGAGGTGCAGTACGCGGCCGAGGCGCAGAAGCGCCTCGAGGCCGAGGGCACCCCCACCCGCCTGGTCTCCATGCCGTCCGTCGAATGGTTCGACGAGCAGGACGACGAGTACAAGGAGTCGGTGCTCCCCTCCTCCGTGACCGCTCGCGTCACGGTCGAGGCCGGCATCGCCATGCCCTGGTACCGCTTCCTCGGCGCGCACGGCAGGGCCGTGTCGCTCGAGCACTACGGTGCCTCCGCCGATGCGAAGACGCTGTTCCGCGAGTACGGCTTCACCCCCGAGGCGGTCGTCGAGGCCGCCCGGGAGTCCCTGGCCGCCGCCGGCGCCTGATCCGCCGCGGGGGCGGGACCCCAGGGTCCCGCCCCCGCGTCTCTCTCCCCTGCCACCCCGGGGACCTGCGATGTTCCGTCGGACACCTTCTGGTATCCGCGCCCGCCCGTCCCCGTTGCACCTGATGACACCAGCGTCGACCCAGGGCGCGTCGCGCCCGGAAGGAACGTCATGACCCAGAACCCCTCCACCCAGGCCCTCTCCGATGCCGGAGTCTCCATCTGGCTCGACGACCTCTCGCGCAAGCGCCTGCAGACGGGCAACCTCGCAGAGCTGCTCGCCACCCGCAACGTCGTGGGCGTGACCACGAACCCCTCGATCTTCCAGGCCGCGATCTCCGGCTCCGACGAGTACGACGCCGACATCGCCCGCCTCGCCGGCGAGGGCAAGGACGTCGACCAGGTCATCGAGGTGCTCACCACCGACGACGTCCGGAACGCCGCGGACCTGCTCGCCGACACCTACGCCTCCTCCAAGGGCTTCGACGGCCGCGTCAGCATCGAGGTCGATCCCCGTCTCGCGCACGAGACCGAGAAGACCATCGCGCAGGCCGAGCACCTCTTCGAAGTCGTCGGCCGCGAGAACGTCATGATCAAGATCCCCGCGACCGAGGCGGGCCTGCCCGCGATCACCGCCGTGATCGCCGCCGGCATCAGCGTCAACGTCACCCTGATCTTCTCCGTCGAGCGCTACGAGGCCGTCATCGACGCCTACCTCGCCGGCCTCGAGAAGGCCGCGGAGGCCGGCAGGGATCTCTCGAAGATCCACTCGGTCGCCTCCTTCTTCGTCTCCCGCGTGGACACCGAGATCGACGCGCGCCTGGACGCCCTCGGCGGCGACGCCATCTCCCTCAAGGGCCAGGCCGGCGTCGCCAACGCCCAGGCCGCCTTCGGCGTGTACCTCACCGCCTTCGGCTCCGAGCGCTTCACGGCCCTCGCCGACAAGGGCGCGAACGTGCAGCGCGCCCTGTGGGCGTCGACCGGCGTGAAGAACCCCGACTACTCCGACACCCTCTACGTGGACAACCTGGTCGCCGACCCGACCGTGAACACGATGCCGGAGAAGACCCTCGAGGCCGTCGCCGACCACTCCGAGCCCAAGGCCGCGCTGTCCGCCGAGACCGCCGCCGCCGGCGAGGCCGCGCTGGAGCGCGTGGCCGAGGCCGGGGTCGACCTCGCCGACGTGTTCGCAGTGCTCGAGCGCGAGGGCGTGGAGAAGTTCGAGAAGGCCTGGAACGAGCTGCTCGAGACCGTCTCGGCGTCCGTCGAGGCCGCGCGCGCCTGATCCCTCCCCGTGAGCACGGATCCGCCGCGGTGCGGGCCCGTGCTCACACCGTCCGTGTCCGAGAAAGGACCATCGTGACCGACTCCCCCGCTCCCTCCGCAGCAGCCGGTGCGCCGAATCCGCTGCGCGATCCCCGTGACCGACGGCTGCCGCTGATCGCCGGGCCCAGCTCCATGGTGATGTTCGGCGTCACCGGCGACCTCGCCCGCAAGAAGCTGCTGCCGGCGATCTACGACCTCACCCACCGCGGTCTCCTCCCGCCGAGCTTCGGCCTGGTCGGCTACGGCCGCCGCGAGTGGTCCGACGACGACTTCGCCGAGTACGTGAAGAAGTCTGTCTCCGAGCACTCCCGCACCGGCTTCGACGAGAGCGTCTTCGAGCAGCTGCGCGGCGGCCTCCGCTTCGTCACCGGCACCTTCGACGACAAGGCCGCCTTCGAGCGCCTCACCGAGGTCGTCGGCGAGCTGGACCGCACGCGCGGCACCGGCGGCAACCACGCCTTCTACCTCTCGATCCCGCCGGACGCCTTCCCGCAGGTGTGCGGGCAGCTGGCCGAGTCGGGCCTGAACACCCCGCAGGACGGCTCCTGGCGCCGCGTCGTGATCGAGAAGCCCTTCGGCCACGACCTCGCCTCCGCGCGCGAGCTCAACGACGTGGTGGAGAAGGCGTTCCGTCCCGAGGACGTCTTCCGCATCGACCACTACCTGGGCAAGGAGACGGTGCAGAACATCCTCGCGCTGCGCTTCGCGAACCAGATGTTCGAGCCGGTCTGGAACTCCGCCTACGTCGACCACGTGCAGATCACGATGGCCGAGGACATCGGCATCGGCTCGCGCGCCGGCTACTACGACGGCATCGGCACCGCCCGCGATGTCATCCAGAACCACCTCCTCCAGCTCCTCGCGCTCACCGCGATGGAGGAGCCGGTCACCTTCCGCGCCAGCGACCTGCGTGCGGAGAAGGAGAAGGTCCTCGCCGCCGTCGAGCTGCCGGAGGACCTCGCCGCGCACACCGCGCGCGGCCAGTACGTCGGCGGCTGGCAGGGCGGCGAGGAGGTGCGCCCCTATCTCGAGGAGGACGGCATCCCCGCCGACTCCACCACCGAGACCTTCGCGGCGATGCGCCTGGACATCGCGACCCGCCGCTGGGCCGGGGTGCCCTTCTACCTGCGCGCCGGCAAGCGCCTGGGACGCCGCGTCACCGAGATCGCGGTCGTGTTCAAGCGTGCGCCCTTCCTGCCCTTCCACTCCACGGACACCGCGGACCTGGGCCAGAACGCGATCGTGATCCGCGTCCAGCCGGACGAGGGCGTGACCATGCGCTTCGGCTCGAAGGTCCCCGGCACCCAGATGGAGGTGCGGGACGTGACGATGGACTTCGCCTACGGCATGAACTTCACCGAGGAGTCCCCCGAGGCGTACGAGCGGCTGATCCTGGACATGCTGCTCGGCGACCCGCCGCTGTTCCCGCGGCAGAAGGAGGTCGAGCTCTCCTGGAAGATCCTCGACCCCATCACCGAGTTCTGGGCCGAGAACCTCGACCCCGCGCCGTACCGGCCGGGCTCCTGGGGCCCCGACACCGCACACGACATGCTCGCCCGTGACGGGCGCACCTGGAGGCGACCGTGATCACCACCCTGACCGACACCACCGCGTCGGCGGTCGACAAGACCATGACCGAGATGCGGGAGACCTTCGGCGAGAACACCATCGGCCGGGTCCTCACGCTCATCATCATCGCCACCGGCGACATCGAGGAGCCGCTCGAGGCGGCGATCGCCGCGAGCCACGAGCATCCCGCCCGGGTGCTCGTGGTCGACGCCGATCCCGAGGCGGAGACCTCCGGGCTCGACGCCGAGATCCGCGTGGGCCGTGACGCCGGCGCCGGCGAGATCGTGATCCTCCACGCCCGCGGCGACGTGCTGTGGTCGCTGGACACGCTGGTGATGGCGCTGCTGCTGCCGGATGCGCCGATCGTGACCTGGTGGCCGGAGAACGCTCCGTCCTCCCCCGTCCACGACGTGCTCGGCTCCATGTCGCAGCGCCGCATCACCGACTCCGCCGCCTGCGCGGACCCGCTGGGGACGCTGAAGCGTCTGCGCCGCGGCTACGCCAGCGGCGATTCGGACTTCGCCTGGGCGCGGCTGACCCGCTGGCGCGGCCTGGTCGCGAGCGCCTACGAGGTGCCGCCGGTCTCCGTGCCCAGCTCCGTCGAGGTCCTCGGCACCGAGGGCAACCCCTCGGTGCTGCTGATGGCGAGCTGGCTGCAGCACACCCTCGGCGTCGAGGCGTCGATCCTCCCGCCGCCCACGGACGATCCCGGCTTCGCCGGGGTGCACGGCGTACGCCTGGTGCGCGAGGACGGCACGATCGAGCTCACCCGCGTCAGCGACGACTCGATCGTCATGAAGCTGCCGGGCGACGACTCCGGCCAGCACGTGACGATGCCCCGCCGCACCCTCGCGGAGCTCGTCACCGAGGAGCTGCGCCGCCTGGACCCCGACGAGGTCTACGGCGAGGTGCTCGGCGCCGCCTTCTCCGACATCTCCGACACCGCGACCTTCGCCAGCGGCAAGCCTGCCCCGCAGGACGTCGTGGTCGCCGATGCGGAGGCGGTCGCGCAGACCGCCGCCACGGCCACCGCGGAGCAGCTCGCCGCCGCGCTCGAGAAGCGCCCCGTCGCGCACCTGGTGCTCACCGGCGGCACCGTCGGCACCCTCACCGCCGCGGCACTGCCCGCCGCGCTGGTGGAGGCCGGCGTGGACGTCGCCCGCCTGCACCTGTGGTGGGGCGACGAGCGCTTCGTCGAGCCGGACTCCGAGGAGCGCAACGAGGTGGGCGTGCGCGCCTCGTTGCTGGACGTGCTGCGCGAGGAGCACGGACTCCCGGCCCGCAACGTCCACGTCATGCCCTCCCCCGCCGACGGCATGTCTCTCGAGGACGCCGCCGCCTGGTACGGGCAGCAGCTGGACCAGACGGGCGGCGACGAGCCCTTCCGCACCCGCGGGCAGGCGTTCTTCGACGTGCTGCTGCTCGGGGTCGGCCCCGACGGTCACATCGCCTCGCTGTTCCCGCAGCACCCCGCCCAGGAGAAGGTGCTCGGCAGCGCCGTCGCGGTGACCGGCTCCCCGAAGCCGCCCTCGCAGCGGATCTCGCTGACCTGGCCGGTGCTGAACTCCGCCCGCCACGTGGCGCTGCTCGTGGCCGGCGCCGAGAAGGCCGACGCGGTGCGCGCCGCGCACGACGGCGTGGACCCGTGGGAGGTGCCCGCCTCGGCGGTGCGCGGCCTCGACTCCACCACCTGGGTGCTCGACGAGGCGGCCGCCGGGCGCAGCGCCCGCTGAGCCCCGGCTCCTCCGAGAGCACGCAGGACGCCCGAAGGGCCGGTCACCACGAGGTGGCCGGCCCTTCAGCCTGTCCGGGCCCCGAGATCCGGGGATGCAGAACGGGCCGTCCCCGAGGGGACGGCCCGTTCGCAGAACTGAGGTGCGGCGGTCGCCGCACGAGAGTGTCAGAGCATCGTCTCGATGATGCCGAGGCCGACGGCGCTCGCGCCCCAGAGGACGGCGACGGTCACCGTAAGGCGGTTCAGGTTCCGCTCCGCGACGCCCGAGGCGCTCGCGGAAGAGGAGACGCCGCCGCCGAACATGTCCGACAGGCCGCCGCCGCGCCCCTTGTGCAGGAGCACCAGCAGGATCGTCAGCAGCCCGAACACCGCCAGGAGGATCTGGAGGACGAGCTTCAGCAGGGACAGGTCCACGAGGGGGTCACCCTTCCACGGAGACGGACGGACCGATCCAGCATACGGCACGGGCCGGGTCCTTCGAGGACCCGGCCCGCGTGGGGAGGCTTACCTTCAGAGGCCGATCAGCCTGCGCCATCTCGGCTGATCTCCTACCGCTCGTACCTCGCAGTACGTCGATCAGCCTGCGCCATCTCCGCTGATCTCCTACCGCTCGTACCTCGCAGTACGTCGATCAGCCCTGGAAACCGGCGATCTTGGCGAACTCCTCGGCCTTCAGCGAGGCGCCGCCGACGAGGGCGCCGTCGACGTCGGCGCGCTGCATGAGCTCGCCCACGTTCGAGGACTTCACGCTGCCGCCGTACAGGACGCGGACCGCGTCGGCGACCGTGTCGCCGTGCATCGCGCGCAGCGCCTCGCGGATAGCGGAGCACACCTCCTGCGCGTCGTCCGGGGTCGCGACCTCGCCGGTGCCGATCGCCCACACGGGCTCATAGGCGATGACGATCTTCGCGGCCTGCTCGGCGGTGATGCCCTCGATGCCGCCCTCGAGCTGCGCGAGGGTGTACTCGACGTGCTTGCCGGCCCTGCGCTCCTCGAGCGGCTCGCCGACGCAGAGGATCGGCACGAGGCCCGCGGCGAACGCGGCCTTCACCTTGGCGTTCGTGATCTCCTCGGTCTCGCCGTGGTACTGGCGGCGCTCGGAGTGGCCGACCGCGGCGTAGGTGCAGCCCAGCGCGGAGAGCATCGCGCCGGAGACCTCGCCGGTGTACGCGCCGGACTCGTGCGCGGAGATGTCCTGGGAGCCGTAGGCGATCGGGAGCTTGCCGGCGTCGACCGCGACCTGCACGGTGCGCAGGTCCACGAACGGGGGCAGCACGACGGTCTCGACCTTGGTGGTGTCGACCTCCTTGAGCTGCTCGCCGAGCTCCTCGACCAGGGCGAGGGCCTGCTTCCAGTCGAGGTTCATCTTCCAGTTGCCCGCCATGAGCGGGGTGCGGGTGGTCACTTCTGGTCCTCCTCGAGGATGGAGATTCCGGGCAGTTCCTTGCCCTCGATGAGCTCGAGGCTGGCACCGCCGCCGGTGGAGATGTGGGAGAAGAGCGTCTCGTCGAAGCCCAGGATGCGCACCGCCGCGGCGGAGTCGCCGCCGCCGACCACGGTGTAGCCGGAGGCCGCGCCGAGCTTCTCGGCGACGGCCTTCGTGCCCTCGGCGAAGGCGGGGAACTCGAACACGCCCATCGGGCCGTTCCAGAACACGGTCGCCGCATCGGCGATCTTCTCGCCGAAGAGCTTCGCGGTCTCGGGGCCGATGTCCATGCCCTCCTGGTCCGCAGGGATCCCGTCGACGGCCACGACGGTGGCGGGCGCGTCGGCGGAGAACTCCGGCGCCACGACGGTGTCGACGGGGAGCACGAGCTCGACGCCGTTCGCCTTCGCGCGCTCCATGTACTCGCGCACCACGTCGATCTTCGACTCGTCCAGCAGCGACAGGCCGACCTCGTGGCCGAGCGCCTTCTGGAAGGTGTAGGCCATGCCGCCGCCGATGAGGATGCGGTCGGCCCTGCCCAGCAGCGCGTCGATCACGCCGAGCTTGTCGGCGATCTTCGCGCCGCCGAGGACGACCACGAAGGGGCGCTCGGGCTCGTCGGTCACCTTGCGCAGCGAGTCGACCTCGCGCAGCACCAGCTCGCCCGCGGCGGCGGGGAGCAGGGAGGCGAGCTCGTACACGGAGGCCTGCTTGCGGTGGACGACGCCGAAGCCGTCGGAGACGAAGGCGTCGCCGAGGGCGGCGAGCTCGCGGGCGAAGGCGAGCCGCTCCTCGTCGGTCTTCGCGGTCTCGCCCGCGTTGAAGCGCAGGTTCTCGAGCACGGCGACCTGGCCGTCGCCGAGCGCGGCGACGGTCTCCTGCGCGGAGGAGCCGACGGTGTCGGTCGCGAAGGCGACCTCCTGGCCGAGCAGCTCGCCGAGGCGGCCCACGACCGGGCGGAGGGAGTACTTCTCCTCGGGCTCGCCCTTGGGGCGGCCGAGGTGGGAGATCACCGCGACCCGGGCACCGGCCTCGACGAGGCGGGTGAGGGTGGGCAGCGCGGCGCGGATGCGGCCGTCGTCGGTGATCGTGGTGCCGTCCAGCGGCACGTTGAGATCGGCGCGGACGAGCACGCGCCTGCCGCGCAGCTCTCCGAGCGAATCGATGGTCTTCAGCACTGTGGTGCTCCTTCAGGTGTTCGACCGCGGGACGCCGGAGCGGCCCGTCGGGACGGGGACGAGCGGAGCCCGCCGGACGCCGACCCCTCGGGGTGGCGACCGGCGGGCTCCGGGGCTGTCCTGGTCGTCAGCGGGACGACGTGAGGATCAGAGGGACTTGCCGACCAGCTGCGAGAGCTCGACGAGGCGGTTGGAGAAGCCCCACTCGTTGTCGTACCAGGAGAAGATCTTGACCTGGTTGCCGTTCACCTTGGTGAGCTGCGCGTCGAAGATCGAGGAGTGCGGGTCGCCCTCGATGTCCTTGGAGACGATCGGGTCCTCGGTGTAGCGCAGGACGCCCTTGAGCGGGCCCTCGGCGGCCTTCTTGATCGCGGCGTTGATCTCCTCGATCGTGACCTCGCGGGAGGCCTCGAAGGTGAGGTCGGTGATCGAGCCGGTGGGGACCGGCACGCGCAGCGAGTAGCCGTCGAGCTTGCCCTTGAGCTCGGGGAGCACCAGCGCCACGGCCTTGGCCGCACCGGTGGTGGTCGGGACGATGTTCAGGGCGGCGGCGCGTGCACGGCGCGGGTCCTTGTGCGGGCCGTCCTGCAGCACCTGGTCCGAGGTGTAGGCGTGGATCGTGGTCATCAGGCCCTTGACGATGCCGAACTCGTCGTTCAGCACCTTCGCCACCGGCGCGAGGCTGTTGGTGGTGCAGGAGGCGTTGGAGATGATGTCGTGCTTCGCGGGGTCGTAGTCGCCCTCGTTCACACCGATGACGAAGGTCGCGTCCTCGTTCTTGGCCGGAGCGGAGATGATGACCTTCTTGGCGCCCGCCTCGATGTGGGCCTTGGCCTTCTCGGCGTCGGTGAAGATGCCGGTGGACTCGATGACGACGTCCGCGCCGATCTCGCCCCACGGGATGTTCTTCGGATCGCGCTCGGCGTACGCCTTGAAGGTGTTGTCGCCGACGGTGATCGAGTCCTCGTCGTGCGAGACGTCGTAGGGAAGCACCCCGCCGATCGAGTCGTACTTGATGAGGTTCGCGAGCGTGGCGTTGTCGGTGAGGTCGTTCACACCGACGATCTGGATGTCCGCCTGCTGCTCGAGAGCGGCGCGCAGGAAGTTGCGGCCGATGCGGCCGAATCCGTTGATACCAACCTTGACGGTCAAGGGTTCCTCCTAGTGTCGCGGTGAACCCGCGACGTTCGAGTACTGACATGGCGCGCACGCCCTCGTACGCCCGGGCGACGCCGGCGTGTGACCGACGACCGTGACGATCTTATCAACGACCGGCACCCGGGGACGAAGGAAGATGGTCCTCGTCCACTCCGTGGTCGGTCCCGGGGATGCCGAGCTCCTCCGCGCGCTTGTCCGCGGTGGCGAGAAGGCGTCGGATCCGACCGGCCACGGCGTCCTTCGTGAGCGGCGGATCGGCGAGTCGGCCGAGCTCCTCGAGGCTCGCCTGTCGATGCTCCAGACGGAGGCGACCGGCGGCCTGCAGGTGCTCGGGCGTGTCGTCGCCGAGGATCTCCAGCGCGCGCTGGACACGCTGGCCCGCGGCGACCGCCGCCCGCGCGGAACGGCGCAGGTTCGCGTCGTCGAAGTTCGCCAGCCGGTGCGCGGTCGCCTTCACCTCGCGGGTGGTGCGGCGCTTCTCCCAGGTGCGCACGGTCTCGTGGGCGCCCATCCGGGACAGCAGTGCGGAGATCGCGTCGCCGTCGCGCAGCACCACTGCGGTGTCGGGTGCCACCGCCACGA
>ENA-OOKA01000340-OOKA01000340.1-human-skin-metagenome-genome-assembly--contig:-NODE-340-length-13307-cov-5.927332_pt1 | contig 13307 bp, 9 predicted proteins | sample MGYA00248825_ERZ500995 | MGnify/ENA primary metagenome ERZ500995 (study PRJEB25958, sample SAMN03398540) | human skin metagenome | study: EMG produced TPA metagenomics assembly of the Human Skin...
CTCTTTCCCTACACGACGCTCTTCCGATCTGGCAGAGCCGCACGGCCCGGCTGTGCCCGGCGGCACTGCCGCTGAGCCCGCCCGGCTCGGCTGCGTCCCGGGAAAACGAAAACGCGCCCCGAATGGGGGCGCGTTGACGACGTCGACGAGGTGAGGCTCAGCCTGCGCAGTCCGTGCAGATGAGGATTCCGCCCTCATCGCTGGCCAGCTGCGAGCGGTGACGGACGAGGAAGCACTCCATGCACGTGAATTCGTCGTTCTGCTTCGGAAGCACGCGGACGGAGAGCTCTTCGTTCGACAGGTCGGCTCCCGGGAGTTCGAACCCTTCGGCGGCCGCCGTCTCGTCCTCGTCGATCTTGCTCGCCTGGGCCTGCGAGCGCTGCGCCTTGAGCTGCTCGATCGAGTCGCTCTTGATTTCGTCGTCGTGCTTGCGAGGTGCGTCGTAATCGGTTGCCATATGGCCTCATCGCTCTCTGTCGGGTGTGCTGAAATGGAGTTTCAGCCCCTGTCGCCTATCGTGTCCCCAGCATTGTGCACTGCATGGCACCCATTGGCAAGAGCAGATGATAACCTGTCACGGTGATTCTCGTCACCTTATGACGCTCACACATACGACTCTCGAAAAGCTCTGTCAGAATGCAGAGGACGATGCCGTGCGCGTGCGCCGGATTTCGACGAGCACCGAACACACGTCGGCGATGACTCCGCTCATCCCCGACCGACTATTCCCGGAAGGACGGATGCACGATGAGTGAATTCGCAGAGCAGCTGGACAGCAGGATCGACGATGTTCGTCACCGCTTGCAGGATGCCCGATCAGCCGGAGACGACTACCTCGTCGAGAACCTCATCGACGACCTCGAGAACCTCCTCGAACTCGCCGACCGCAACGACGTCGACACCGGGCCCATCGTCGAGGTCATCAAGGCCGAGACCGGTGCGCTGCCGGTGATCCCGGAGCCTGAAGAGCAGAGCTGAGTCCCACCACCGAGGCGGTGGAACGACGGAAGGCGGGTGCCCGAGGGCACCCGCCTTCCTGCGTACGCGCTGTCCGTGCGCATGCTCTGTCGAGCGCGAACCCGCGCTCGCTCAAGCCCGCCGTCACTTTTCGGACGTTCCTCGCCTCGCAAAGCGACGGCCGGCGTGAATGAGAGAGATCTCACCCGGCAGCAGGCGCCCAGTTCGGCAGCGTGGGCTTGTCGGCGCGGCCGCGGCAGCACGCGATGCTGCACGCGCCGCTGCCGGGGGACAGCGGCGTCGTGCCCGGCAGCGCGGGCGTCTCGACGGACTCCCCGCGCAGCTGTGCGAGCCGCTCCTCGACGAGGTCGACGAGCCCGGAGACGAAGCGCGGGTGGGTCCCGACGGTGGCGACGCGGGTGAACGCGAGCCCGAGGTCGGCGGCCGTCGCCTTCGCCTCGGTGTCGAGGTCGAAGGCGACCTCCATGTGGTCGGAGATGAACCCGATGGGCACGAGGACGACGCCGGTGACGCCCTCCGCGGCGAGTTCGGTCATCCGGTCGTTGACGTCGGGCTCGAGCCACGGCATCGAAGGCGGTCCCGACCGCGAGCAGTAGACGAGTTCGGCGGGCAGGCGCTGACCGGCCTCGAGCCCGTCGAGCAGCCACGCCATGAGCTCTTCGTGCTCAGCCCGGTAGCCGACGGTTTCGACCTCCGAGGCGGCCTGCATGACGTCGGGGATCGAATGCGTGACGAAGAGGATGCGGTGCCGCTGCGGGTCGAGCTCCCCGACCTGTCCGGCGAAGTCGGTCAGCCCCTCCCCGAGGAGCTCGGCGCAGGCCTCGGCGTAGCCGGGGTGGTTGTAGAACTGGCGGATCTTGTCGAAGCTCACCTCGACGCCCTCCGCGGCCAGCGTATCCACGGTGCCGGCGAAGTCCTCGCGGTACTGGCGGCACGAGGAGTAGGAGGAGTACGCCGAGGTGTCGATCGCGAGGAAGCGGCTGCGACCGGCCTTCGCCTCGTCGCGGGCGACGTCGGTGAGGTAGGGCGTCCAGTTCCGGTTGCCCCACACGATGGGAAGGTCGAGGTGACGGCGCCCGATCTCGTCCCGCAGCGCCGCGAGCAGCGCCTTGTTCTGGTCGTTGATCGGGGACTTCCCCCCGAATCCGTAGTAGTGCTCCCCCACCTCCTCGAGCCGCTCGTCGGGGATGCCGCGGCCTGCGGTGACGTTCTTGAGGAAGGGAACCACCTCCTCGGGAGCTTCCGGTCCGCCGAAGGACATGAGGACGATGGTGTCGATGGGAGCTGTCGTATTCACGACTGCGATTTTACAGGCTGCAGTCCTCCGCCGCCCGCTGTCCGCACCCTGAGCGGATCCGACTCACGAGGGCGCCGGATTTCGCGACTCGCGCGGAAATCTGCGGGCTTCGAGGGCTCGGACGTGACACGATGCAGGGTGAGAAGCGATGACAAGGAGCGAAGGCGAATGCGTGAACTGATCTTGCACGGGGTCGACGCCGACGGCACACATCTGCTCCTCGGCGATGACTCCGGGGCGCAGTACAGACTGGCACTCGACGAGTCGCTCTATGCGGCTGTGCGCAAGGACAGGGCCGTGGTGCGCTCCGATGCGCCCGTGCGCCCCCGCGACATCCAGGCGATGATCCGCGGCGGCATGAGCGCCGAGGAGGTCATCTCCGCCACCGGCGCCGATCCCGACCAGGTCCGCACGTACGAACGTCCGGCGCTCGCCGAACGCGCGCACATGGCGCACACCGCGAGCCGGCATCCCATCTACTCCGACCACGATCCCAACGGCGATCCGACCCCCCTCGTCGAGCTCGCCCAGACCCGCCTGGCGATGCGCGACGTCGACATCGAGACGATGGACTGGGACGCCTGGAAGCAGCAGGACGGCAACTGGTACGTCGAGCTCAGCTTCACCGCCGCCGACCGCAAGCGGACCGCCGGATGGAACTACTACCGGGGTTCGCTCACCGCCCTCGACGACGAGGCGAAGTGGCTCGCCGACTCCGGACCCACCGACACCGGACCGATCCCCGGCTACAGCTCGAACGGGGAGCGCCGCCGCACCACCGAGGAGATCGAGACTCCCCCCGCCGAGGCGGAGGTGGCCTCACGCTCCCAGGAGCGTCCGGCCACACTGAGCGACCATCAGGCCGAGACGGGTCGGATCCTGGAGAACCTCCGCCGTCGCCGGACCCGGCATGACGACGACGAGGAGCCTCGGGGCCGTCTGCGCGCGGTGACCGAGGATCCCGAGACCCATCCGCAGGGCGCTCACACCGCCCCCGGTCGTCCCGCCGACGCCACCGATGACGAGGTCCTCGCGTTCGAGTCCCGCTCCCCCGCCGAGGCGGATCACGTCTCCGGTGAGGACGAGCAGGAGCCGACCCAGGAGGTCGGGACCTTCGACGACGACAATCAGCTCTCCCTGCTCAACGAGCCCGGTGTCAGCGACGGCGTGCCCTCCCCCAAGGAGCCCGAGTCCAAGGAGTCCGAGTCGCGGGCGAAGAAGAAGAGCAGCCGCGCCTCGATCCCCAGCTGGGACGAGATCATGTTCGGATCGAAGCGGGACTGACCTCCGTCCCCAGCTGCTCCACCCGGTCGCCCGCGGCCACCAGGCTGTGATCATGGGTGACCATGATGACCGTGTGATCGCTCAGGCTGGTACGCAGGTCGTCGATGAGGCGGTGCGCGGTTCCCTCGTCGAGGTGGGCCGTCGGTTCGTCGAGGACGATGACCTCGGCCCCGGTGAGCAGGGTGCGGGCGATCGCCAGCCGCTGCCGCTCGCCGCCGGAGATCTCTCCACCGTGGTCACCGACCCACCGGTCGAGACCGGCCGGGGTCGCCCAATGCCCGAGGCCTGCCGCACGCAGGGCTGAGAACATCGCCTCATCGTCGGGGACCCGTCGCGAGGCCAGGGCGAGGTTGCCGCGCACCGTCGACCTGAAGACGTGCGCCTCCTGCGGACACCACGCGATGCGCCCGGCGAGCTCCTCGGGACCGAGGGCGAGGACATCGATGCGCCCGCCGTCCCCCTCTTCGGCCGAGTAGGTGCCCGACCAGGGGTCGAGGAAGCGCAGGAGAACGCTCACAGTCGTCGTCTTCCCGCTGCCGCTCTCCCCGCACACGACGGTCCACGCGGTGGCATCTGCCGTGAGAGCGAGGTCCTCGAGCACGGGCACGCCGTCCCAGCCCACCGAGACGTCGGCGAGCTCGAGCTCGGTCAGGGGCGCACGATCCGGCTCCCAGGCCTCGGACTCTGTCCGGGCCGCCTCGGCGGGGTGGGCCTCGGTCTCCTCGGACTCGGCCGGATCCGCCTCGGCGAGCTCGGACTCAGCGGCGGCGGTGACGGGCGGGAGCCGGTCGAGGGCGATGCCGAGAGCGGGCATCTGCCGCCACGCCCCCAGGGCGGAGGCGAAGACGTCGGCGAGGCCGAAGGTGCTGAGGACGACGACGGCGAGGATCTCCGTGGGAGCGCCCGAGGTCAGTGCGATGACGATCGCCGCGAGCACGGTCGAGGCCTCGATCCACAGTTGAGCGGCGCCGAGGTGGCGCGCCGACCTCTTCTGCGCGGACTCGAGGTCGTCCTCGGCCTCGGCGAGTCGGTCGAGCACCGCGTCCTCGGCGCCGTTGGCGCGCAGGTCGGCCTTCGCACCGAGGGCACGGGTGAGGAGCGAGAGGACCATGGCCCGACCGACGTGGATGCGGTTCGCGAGCACGCCCTCGGCCCGGACGAAGACGAGTGGGACGACGATGACGTTGATGATGCCGAGGACGACGATGACGGGCACGGAGGCCGGGTCGAGGATCGCTGCGGCGATGATCACGGCGGTGACGACGAGGGCTGTGACGACGGGCGGGAAGAGCGTGCGGGGCACGAGGTCGCGGACTTCGTCGGCGTCGGCGACCATCGTCGCCAGCGCCGTGTCCGAGGAGAGCATCTTCCGGTCGCTCATCCCGGCCTGTGTGAAGTGCGTCCACAGCACCGAGCGCAGCCGTCCGAGCGCACCGAAGACCGCCGAGTGGAGGTGGAGCCGGCTCACGTAGAGCAGGACGGAGCGGCACAGACCGAAGAAGCGCACGCCGACGATCGCGACGAGCAGCGTCATGATCGGAGGACCGTACGAGGCCTCGACGATGAGCCACGCGGAGACGGCGGTGAGCGAGATCGCCGCGAGGCTCGCCGCGCACGCGGTGAGCAGGGCGATGGCCATGGTGCCGGTGAACAGCGGCAGGGTCGCCCGCAGCGTCCTCCAGCGGGCGCGGAGGGTGCCGGGTCCTCCGTGGGTCCGCGACGACGCGTCGATCCGAGCCTGCGCGCTGCGCTGTGCCGTGCGCTCGGTGTCGGTCGCAGGCCCCGCCGGGCCGGCACCCGAGGGAGGCGGGCTCGCGACATCCGCTGTCGTTCCGGTGTTCGGGCCGGCGGTGTGCGATGAGGCGGTCTTCGCTGCCCCCGAGGCGCTCGGGACTCCCGTGCGCCCCCTGTCCCCATCGGTCGCCGGTGCCGTCTCCGCCCGGCCGAGGACCGGGGTGATCGTGTCCGTGGCGAGGGCGAGGACCCGCGGGTCATGGCTGGCGAGGACGACCCGGGTGTGCTCGGCCGCCTCGGCGATCATGGCGATGATGATCTCCGCATTGTCGTCGTCGAGGTGGGCGGTGGGTTCGTCGAGGACGAGCAGATCGGCGTCCTCCCGCATCCGGGCGCGGAGGCGGACGAGGGCGAGCCGGCGCAGCTGACCGGGACTGAGCGCCGCCGTCGCCTGGTCGCCGTCGACAGGCAGCCCCGCCTCTCGCAGGGCAGCGGTCGCGTCGTCGTCTGAGAGCCCGAAGGTTGCAAGCTCCTCGCCGACGGTCGCGCCGAAGGTCCGCGGGCTCTGCGGGACGAGGGCGGCCGGCTGGGAGGCGATCGTCGTCTCCGCACCTTCGGGAAGGCTGCCCGTCAGCGCTGAGAGCACCGTCGTCTTCCCCGCCCCCGAGGGACCGAGCACGGCAGTGATCCCGGGTTCCGTCGGCATCGTGTCCGCCCAGGTGATCGTCGTGCCGTCGGCGTAGACGGCCCGGTGGTCGCCTCCCGTCGCCGAGGCGCCGGCGCGGTCGCCGGGGACGGCGTCCTCCCTCGTGCGGTCGGGGTCGTCGAGCAGGGTGTGGGCCCGGTCGAAGGCGTCCCGACCGTTCTCACTGGCGTGGAAGCCGGCCCCGAGGGCCCGCAGCGGCATGAAGCACTCGGGGGCCAGCAGCAGGGCGAGGAGTCCGTCACTGAGCTCCATCGACCCGGACACGAGTCGGACGCCGATGACGACGGCGACGAGGGCGACGGAGATCGTCGCGATGAGTTCGAGGGCGAGGCTGGAGAGGAAGGCGACGCGCAGAGTCGTCAGACTCGCCGCATGGTAGTCGTCGCTGAGACGTCGCAGGGTGCGCGCGTGCTCCCGGGAGCGGCCGAGGCCGATGAGGACGGGCAGTCCCTCGGCGAGCTCGGCGAGGTGGTCCGAGAGCCGTTCGAGGGCGCGGATGCTCTGCTTCGTCGTCTCCTCGGTGTAGCGGCCGATGAGGATCATGAAGAACGGCACGAGCGGGAGACAGAGGACGATGATGATCGCCGAGAGCACATCGGCGAAGACGATCCGCACGAGGAGGACGGCCGGGACGATCGCGGCCTGCGCGAGGGCGGGGACGACGGTGGTGAAGTAGTCGTCGAGGTCGTCGATGCCGCGGGTGACGGTGACCGCGGCCTTCGCGCGGGGCTGGCCGGGGCGGCGCAGCAGAGTCCCGAGGATCCGGGAGCGCAGCCCCCGCTTGGCAGCGGCGGACTGCGCGGTTCCCAGGCTGTGGTCGGCCCACAGGCTCGCCCCGCGCAGGGCCGCCCCGAGCACGCCGAGGACGACCCAGAGCGGGACGGGCCCGAGGTCGAGGATCGTGCGCACGAGCGCCTCGGCGATGAAGACGATGCCGACCGCGCGGACGGCGGCCGAGGTGAGAGCGAGGACGAGGGACCTCCTGCCCCCGGGCAGGGACAGGAGGATCCCGAGCGGTGAGCTCACGAGCGGATCGCCGCCGGCACCCGGTGGGCGTCGGGGATGTGCGATTCGGCGATCCGGTTGAGGAAGTGCCGGTAGCTGTAGATCTGGTAGCCGATGACGATCGGCAGGAAGATCGCGGTGACGATGAGCATGACGCCGAGGGTGTAGTCCGACGACGAGGCAGTGCCCACGGTCAGCGAGAACGCCGGATCGAGCGTCGAGGGCAGGACGTTCGGGTAGACGCCGGTGAAGACGGCGGCCATGCCCGCGAGGAGGAAGAGCCCATGGAGGAAGAACGCCTTCTTCTCCGCCCCCGCGCGGATCGCAACGTATGCTGCGATGATCGCGACGACGGCGATGCCGACGGGCACGACGAGCCACGTGCGGTTGAGAATCGCGAGGACGAACCAGATGAGCATCGGCACGGAGCACACGAGCATCGACTTCGTCGCCCAGCGCCGGGCCTTCGCCCGCAGTTCGCCTTCGGTCTTGAGCGTGAGGAAGAGGAGGCCGTGGACGAAGCAGAAGGTCACCCCGGCGAGACCGCCGAGGACGGCAGGCCAGCCGAACCACGCGAAGGCTCCGCCGACGAGGTCGCCGTTCTCATTAAGCGGCAGACCCGTCGTCGTGGTCACGAGGAGGGCGCCGATGAGGAAGGCGGTGACCGTCGAGCCGATCGCCATCGCCCAGGTCCAGAACGTCAGCCACCGCTGGGTGTGGCCCTTGCCGCGGTACTCGATGGCCACGGCACGGAAGATCAGCCCGAGCAGGCAGAGCGTGAGCGGGATGTAGAGGGCGCTGAAGAGCGAGGCGTACCAATGCGGGAACGCCGCGAACATCGCCCCGCCGGCGGTGATCAGCCACACCTCGTTGCCGTCCCAGACGGGACCGATCGAATTGAGCAGGACGCGCTTGCCGCGCTCGTCCTTGGTGAAGATCGGCATGAGCATGCCGACGCCGAGATCGAACCCGTCGAGGAAGAGGTATCCGATCCACAGGACTGCGATGAGGACGAACCAGATCGTCGCAAGAATCTCCATCGGTCTTCTCCTCCTCAGTAGGCGAACGACAGAACGTCGTCGTCTTTGCCGGTGATGGTCGGTCTGTGATTGGACTCGGCGAGTTCGGGCATCGCCGAGGCGACCCCTCCCCTGATGTACTTCGTGAGCAGTTTGAGCTCGACGACCATCAGTCCGCCGTAGACGAGGGTGAGGCTGATCAGCGAGAACAGCAGCATCGCCGGCGTCACCTGGGGCGAGAGCGCGGCCTGGGTGAACATGTACACCCCGTCGAGCTGCGCCGGGTTCGGAGCGACGACGAAGGGCTGACGGCCCATCTCGGTGAAGATCCACCCGGCCGAGTTCGCGATGAACGGCGCGGCGATCGCCAGCAGCGCCCCGCGCATCAGCCAGGTCGAGGTCGGCACCGTCCCCTTGCGGGTGAGCCACAGTCCGACGACGCAGACACCGGCGGCGATGATGCCGAAGCCGATCATGGCGCGGAAGCCCCAGTACGTGACGATCATGATGGGCTGGTAGTTGATCGGCTCGCCCGCATGCTCGCCGTAGCGCGGATCGTCGGGGATCGTCGTGCCGTAGCGCTCCTGGTACTCCGGCAGCAGCGTCGTGACACCGTGGACGGGAGTCTCGAAGTCGCCGTTGGCGAGGAACGAGAGCAGACCCGGGATCTCGAGGACGTTCTGGACCTCGGAGCACTTGTTCGAGGCGGGGTCGCCGATCGTGAGCACAGAGAACTCGGTGCCGTCGTGGCAGGCGCCCTCGGCCGAGGCCATCTTCATCGGCTGCTGCTCGAACATGAGCTTGGCCTGGATGTCGCCGGTGATCGAGACGCCGGCGAAGGCGATGATGCCGGTGATCGCTCCGATCCGCAGAGAGGTGATCCACACCTTGTAGTCGATCTTGTCGCGTCCGGGAACGTCCGCAGCGCTGCCGACGATGACCTTGCCGTCGGCTCCGACGGAGTCGATGCCGTCCTTGCGCCGACGGTAGAGGTGGTACCACGAGATGCCGACGAGGAAGCTGCCGCCGACGGCGAGGGCGCCGAAGAGGGTGTGGGTGTAGGCCGCGATCGCGGTGTTGTTGCCGAGCACCGCCCAGACATCGGTCATCACGGGCTTGCCGTCGACGAGTTCGACGCCGACGGGGTGCTGCATCCACGAGTTCGCGACGATGATGAAGAACGCTGAGATCCACGAGCCGATGACCGCGCACCACAGCGCGGTCAGGTGGAGCCAGCGCGGCAGTCGTCCCCAGCCGAAGATCCACATGCCGAGGAACGTCGATTCGAGGAAGAAGGCGAGCAGAGCCTCCATCGCCAGCGGGGCACCGAAGACGTCGCCGACGAAGCGGGAGTATTCGCTCCAGGCCATGCCGAACTGGAATTCCTGGACGAGACCGGTGGCCACGCCCATGATGAAGTTGATGAGGAAGAGCTTGCCGAAGAACTTCGTCGCCCGCAGGTAGACCTCGTTGCCCGTGCGGTGGTAGATGGTCTGGAGGATCGCGACGAGCATGCCGAGCCCGAGGGTGAGCGGAACCATCCAGAAGTGGTAGACCGTGGTGATGCCGAACTGCCAACGGCCGATGAGCACCGGATCCAGTTCCATGGGCTTCTCCAATCCTGTCGTCGAGGGAATCTTTCTACAACACGTAGAATTCTACGCCCGGTAGAAGTCGGTTGGACAACGTCTCACAGTGCGACTCATCACGTCCCAGAAACCGCATCGGCGTCGCGGCAGATTCCGCGGCACCAGGTCGAACCCACCGCGCACAGAGGCCGGCCTCACATGGAATTCGACATTGCGTAGAGGTAGAATGAGCGGACAAGGCGAATGGACTTCTCGAAGGACAAGGGAATCGTGGGAACACTGGGCGAACTCGAACGCAGCGTCATGGACGCCATCTGGGTCCACGACGACGGACTGAGCGCGGCTGAGCTGCGCGACGCCCTCGCCGATCGTGACCTCGCACTGACCACGATCCACACCGTGCTCACACGCTTGGAGAAGAAGGGCTTCGTCACCCGCGACCGCAGTGTCCGCCCCCATCGCTACATCGCGGTGTCGACGCGTGAGGACCACGTCGCCGAACTCATGACCGAGGTCCTCTCGCAGGCCCCGGACCGGCAAGCCGTCCTCGCCCGCTTCCTCGGCACCGTGACCGAAGCCGACGAGAAGACCCTGCGGAACCTGCTCGGACGCAACCACTCGTCGCGTTCCTGACGGCGGACCGAGTTCCACCATGATCTTCGTGGGATGCCTTCTGGCGATCCTCGCATTCCTCCTCGCATGGCCCGTGCCTGCGCTGCTGCGACGATTCCGCAGCGATCCGATCTCCGAAGTCATCCTCTGGCAGGCCGTCGGGCTCTCCGGAGGCCTCTCCCTCATCGGAGCCGCACTCGCCTTCGCCGTCGACCCGGAGGCGACGAGCCTCCCCGACGGGCTCTGGGACCTGGTGCGCGGCGAATCCCACGCGAAGCTCTCGATCTTCGCGTGGATCTTCCTCATCATCGCACTCGTGCTGATCGGGCGCCTCCTCGGCTGCCTGGCGCTGACGTTCTACTCAGCGCGGAGGACTCGACTGCGTCATGCCGAGATATTACACCTGCTCAGCGAACCATCCCAGAACTATCCCGACACTCGCATCATCAGTTCCGACGAGGCGGTGGCGTACTGTCTGCCGCAGGGCCCGAGAAAGGGCACAGCCGTGCTCTCAACAGGGCTTCTTGAGGTTCTCAGCGAGGACGAGCGTTCGGCGGTCATCGCGCACGAGAAGGCCCATCTCGATTTTCGTCACGATATCCTTGTCATTCCCTTCGCGGCCTGGCATCGGGCGCTGCCGTTCTTCTCGGCGACGGCGATCGGGCTGAACTCGGTCAACCGGCTCATCGAGTTCATGGCCGACGATCAGGCCCGCGACCGTGTCGACCCGGCCGTGCTCGCCCGCGCGGTGTCCGCGGCTGCCAGAATCAGCCCCGAGCACCGGGAAGAGCTGAGCGCCGAGCGCATCCAGCGCCTCTCCCAGCCTCGCCATCCTGCCAGGGCCGTGGTCCGGCTGTTCTCGTGCCTGGCAGCCGCCGGGCTGCTGCTCATCCCCACGGCGCTCCTCTTCGTCCCCGTGCCCGCCCTGTTCTGAGCAGGCGGCGGGCAGACGCGCACGCTCGGACGCTCGGGGCGGTCTCAGCTGTCGATGCGCTCGGCGTCGAGGATCGCGGCGCCGGAGACGATGAATTCCTTCCGGGGGCCCACGGATGAGCCCATGAGGAGTTCGAAGGTCCGCTCGGCCGCCTCGGCGTCGGCCATCGTCACCCTCCGCAGGGTTCGGTCGGCGGGATCCATCGTCGTCTCCGCGAGCTGGTCGGCATCCATCTCGCCGAGGCCCTTGTAGCGCTGGATCGGCTCCTTGTACGTCTTCTTCGACTTGTCGAGCTTCTTGAGAAGCGCATGGAGTTCGGCCTCGGAGTACGTGTAGACGATCTCGTTGGGCGTTCCGCGCTTGGTCACGATCTCGACCCGGTGCAGAGGCGGGACGGCCGCGAAGACACGACCCTCCTCGACGAGCGGCTTCATGTACCGGAAGAAGAGCGTGAGCAGCAGCGTCCTGATGTGGGCGCCGTCGACATCGGCATCGGTCATGATGATGACGCGACCGTAGCGGGCCGACTCGAGGTCGAAGCTGCGGCCCGAGCCGGCGCCGATGACCTGGATGAGCGCCGCGCATTCGACGTTGGCGAGCATATCGGCCAACGAGGCCTTCTGGACGTTGAGGATCTTCCCGCGGATCGGGAAGAGCGCCTGGTAGTCGGAGTTGCGGGCGGCTTTCGCCGTGCCCATCGCCGAATCGCCCTCGACGATGAAGAGCTCCGTGCTCTCGACTCCGTTGTCACGGCAGTCGTAGAGCTTCGCGGGCAGCGAGGACGCCTCGAGCGCGGTCTTCCGGCGCTGGTTCTCCTTATGGGTGCGCGCGGAGATCCGGGATTTGAGCTCGGCGACGACCTTCTCCATGAGGACGGCGGCCTGCTGCTTCTCCGCACGCTTGGACGAGGTGAGGATGGCCCCGAGCTGTGCCTCGACGGTCTTCGCGACGATCTGGCGGACCGCGGCGGTGCCGAGGACCTCCTTCGTCTGCCCCTCGAACTGGGGTTCGGCGAGTTGGACCGTGACGACGGCGGTGAGCCCGGCGAGGACGTCGTCCTTCTCGAGACGGTCCTTGCCGAGCTTGAGCTTGCGCGCATTGGCCTCGACCGCTTTGCGCATCGCCTTGAGGGTGGCCTGTTCGAAGCCGGCGAGGTGGGTGCCGCCGTGCGGGGTGGAGACGACGTTGACGAAGCTCTTGATCTTCGTGTCGTAGCCGGTGCCCCAGCGCAGGGCGACGTCGACGCCGACCTCGCGTTCGACCTCCTTGGACACGAGGTGCCCCGAGGAGTCGAGGACGGGTACGGTCTCCTTGAACGATCCCGTCGACTGCATCCGCCAGGTGTCGGTGATCGGCGGGTCGATCGAGAGGTGGTCGACGAATTCGGTGATCCCGCCGTCGAAGCGGAAGTCCTCGACGCGTTCGGCGATGACCTCACCGGTCTCGTCGCGGGCGACACCGCGCCGGTCGACGATGGTGAGTTCGAGTCCGGGGACGAGGAACGCCGTCTGCCGGGCGCGTTCGACGAGGTGCTGGTAGTCGAACTGGGCGCTGCCGAGGAAGATCTGCGGGTCGGCCCAGTAGTGGACCTTCGTGCCGGTGACCCCGCGCTTGGCCTTGCCGACGATCTCGAGGCCGGTCGCCTCGTGGAACTCCTCGAACGGGCTGTCCGGGCTCGGGGTGCCGCCGGAGTCGTCGAAGCGTCCGGGCACGCCGCGGCGGAAGGACATCTTGTGGACCTTCGACCCGCGGGTGACCTCGACGTCGAGGCGCGAGGACAGGGCGTTGACGACGGACGCGCCGACGCCGTGGAGTCCGCCGGACGCGGCGTAGGAGGAGCCGCCGAACTTGCCGCCGGCGTGGAGTTTGGTCATGACGACCTCGACCCCGGTCAGCCCCGTCTTCGGTTCGATGTCGACGGGAATGCCGCGACCGTGGTCGGTCACCGCGACGGAGCCGTCGGGTTCGAGCTCGATGAGGATGGACGAACCGAACCCGCCGAGGGCTTCGTCGACGGCGTTGTCGATGATCTCCCACAAGCAGTGCATGAGCCCGCGGGAGTCGGTCGTTCCGATGTACATGCCCGGTCGCTTCCGCACGGCCTCGAGGCCGGACAGCACGGACAGATGGCGGGCGCCGTAGCTTTCCG
>ENA-OOKA01000341-OOKA01000341.1-human-skin-metagenome-genome-assembly--contig:-NODE-341-length-13241-cov-8.135523_pt1 | contig 13241 bp, 13 predicted proteins | sample MGYA00248825_ERZ500995 | MGnify/ENA primary metagenome ERZ500995 (study PRJEB25958, sample SAMN03398540) | human skin metagenome | study: EMG produced TPA metagenomics assembly of the Human Skin...
GCCGACGTCTACGCCGCGGCGCTGGACCGCTGGCTCGCCAGCGGCGCGGCCGACCTCGAGGAGCGCCTGCCCGTCGTGCTCGCCGATCTCGGCCTGCCGATCGGCTCGGGGGAGGTGGAGCAGGTGGCGATGACCTCCCTCTCCGGCGGCCAGGCCGCCCGGGTGGGGCTCGCCGCGCTGCTGCTCTCCCGCTTCGACCTGGTGCTGCTGGACGAGCCCACCAACGACCTCGACCTCGACGGCCTCGCCCGGCTCGAGGCCTTCGTCCAGGGGCTCCGCGGCGGGGTGGTGCTGGTCAGCCACGACCGCGAGTTCCTCGCCCGCTGCGTCACCGAGGTGCTCGAGCTCGACCTCGCCCAGCACTCCCACCGCCTCTACGGCGGCGGCTACGAGGCCTTTCTCGAGGAGCGCTCCACGGTGCGACGCCATGCCCGCGAGCGCTACGAGGAGTTCGCGCAGAAGAAGGCCGACCTCGTCGACCGCGCCCGCACCCAGCGCGAATGGTCCAGCCAGGGCGTCCGCAACGCGATGCGCAAGGCGCCGGACAACGACCGGATCCGCCGACGCGCCCAGACCGAGTCCAGCGAGAAGCAGGCGCGGAAGGTGCGGCAGATGGAGAGCCGGATCGCGCGGCTCGAGGAGGTCGAGGAGCCGCGCAAGGAGTGGCAGCTCCAGTTCACGATCGGGGCCGCGCCCCGCTCCGGCAGCGTCGTCGCCACCCTCGCGGGCGCCGCGGTGCACCTGGGCCGGGGCGCCTTCACGCTGGGGCCGCTCTCCCTCCAGGTCGACGCCGGTGACCGCATCGGCATCACCGGCCCCAACGGCGCCGGGAAGTCGACCCTGCTGCAGCTGCTGCTGGGCCGGATCGAGCCCGACGAGGGCGCGGCCTCGCTCGGCGCGAACGTGCGGATCGGCGAGATCGACCAGGCGCGCTCCCTGCTGGCCGACGAGGCGCCGCTGGCCGACGCGGCGGGGGCGCTGCTGCCGGAGATGACCCCGGCGGACGTGCGCACCCTGCTGGCGAAGTTCGGCCTGCGCGCGGACCACGTGGGTCGGCCCTGCGACGAGCTGTCCCCGGGCGAGCGGACCCGTGCGGCGCTCGCCCTGCTCCAGGCGCGCGGCGTGAACCTGCTGGTGCTCGACGAGCCGACCAACCACCTGGATCCGCCTGCCATCGAGCAGCTCGAGCAGGCGCTCGAGAGCTACACGGGCACGCTGCTGCTGGTCACGCACGACCGGCGCATGCTCGAGACCGTGCGCATCGACCGGCGATGGCAGGTGGAGGACGGCGCGGTCACCGAGCTCTGAGGACCCGGCGTCCCCGTCAGCCCGCGAGCGGGCAGGGCTCGAGCACGTCCAGCGCGATCCGCGCAGCCTCGTCGGGGGAGGAGGCCTCGTGCAGCACCGGATCGGGATCGCCTGCGACACCCACCAGCCAGGTCGCGCCGCCCTCCTCGTCGAGCCGGGCCACGATCACCGCACCGCGCTCCACGCCCGGGATCCGCAGCAGCGGACGCTCCGGGTCCAGATGCAGGACCCCGTCGAGCTCGGGACGCTCCGCGAGGATGGCGCGGCGGATCTGCTCGCGCTCGAGCCAGTCGCTGAAGGCGACCGCGAGGGCACGGGTGAACTGCATGGAGGGTCCTTCCTCGGAAGCCAGGATCCGCTCGGGCGCTCAGGGCCCGACGGTGGATTGCTCGACCGTCCGGAATGCGGTCTCCCGGAAATTGTCGGACAGCGGTCCGACAGATGGGAGTGACCGAGGCGTACTCCTCACAGGAATCCGGCGCTCTGAGACGCGTCTCACGCTCCCCGGGGCCAGCCTCGGGGCTCAGCCGGCGATGTCGTCCTCGACGAGCCCCTTGAAGCGGCTGCGGTGGAACACCATCGCCTCGGCGGTCGGGGAGCTGTCGATCGCGAGGACCTCGAGCAGCGCGAGGTCGTGATCACCCGCGCGCACCTCGTCGTGGACCCGCACCGTCATCCAGGCGGGGGCGCCCTGCAGCACCAGCGCGCCGTGCTCGTCGACCTTCACGTCCAGGCCCTCGAAGCGGCGCTCCCGGTCCGGGCCCGCGAGCTGGCGCATGACGCCGCGCTGGCGATCGCCGAGCACGGTGATCCCGAGATGTCCGTGCTCGCGCAGCAGCGGCCAGGTGCGCGAGCTGTGCTGCACCGCGACGGAGACCAGCGGCGGCTCGAGGGAGACCCCGACCGTGAAGGTCGAGGCGACGAGTCCGTGGCGCACGCCGTCGATCTCTGCGGCGACCAGCACCACTCCCTGCGGGAAGTGGGAGAAGGCCTCACGGAGCGCGGAATCGGTCAGCATGCTCCTGACTCTAGGACGCGTGCCGCGCCCGCGCACGGCCGGGCCCACGTCCTGGGACCCGACCGTCATGCGGCGTCATAGTGGCAGGTCAGCGAGGTGGATCAGCCCTCCGAGATCGCCTCGCCCATCGCGCTGATCTGGAAGCTCGCCCCCTCGGGATCCGCGATGGTGGTGATCCGTCCGAAGGGTGAGTCGATCGGGCCGTCGAGCACGCTCCCGCCGAGCTCCTGCACCTTCGCGAGCGCCTGCTCGGTGCTCTCGACGCCGAAGTAGACGCGCCATCCCATGGCCTCCTCGGGCATCATCCCCGCCGCATCGCAGAGGCCCCAGCTCGCGCTCTCTCCGGAGCCGTTGGTCGCGTAGCGGAAGCCGTCCCCGTCCTCGTCCATCGCCTCGCCCATCGGCGTCAGCTCGGCGTCGAACACCGCGGTGTAGAAGGCGGCGGCGTCGTCGTAGCGGTGGGTCATCAGCTCGAACCAGACGGGGGAGCCGGGCCTCCCGGTGAACTCGTAGCCCTCGAGCTGCTTCGGCTGCCACATCCCGATGGGGGCGCCGACGGAGTCGAGGACCACGGCCATGCGGCCGGAGTCGCCGATGTCATCGGCGGGGACGACGACGCCGCCGCCCGCCTCGCGGGCCCTGGCGACGCGGGCGTCGACGTCGTCGACGGTGAGGTAGACGCCCCACTCGGACGGCAGGGGGCTGCCCTCGGGGCAGGTCATCCCCGCCACGGACATCGCGCCGCCGACGAGCTTCCCGTCGTTGCGGAGGATCCGATAGCCGCCGAACTCCTCGCCGAGGCCCTCGACCTCCCAGCCGAACAGGCCGGAGTAGAAGGGCATCACGGCGGAGAGGTCCTGGGCGGAGAGATCGAGCCAGGTGGTGGTGCCGGTGCTGCGGGTCATGGTTCCTCCTGTGGTCGTGGTCCTTGCGGCGGCCGCGGCCGGTCCGGCCGGGGCTCCCACGCTAGGGCGGGGGCGGGGCGGAGGTGCGTCCGATCATGCGCAGTCCGCGTGGCCGCAGCGCCGCGGGATCAGGCGGGGCGCAGCGCCGGCAGCGCGGAGAGCATCGGCACGCTCCCGCCCGCCGCGGAGGTCCCGAAGCGGAGCGTGACCTCCCCGGTCCCGGTCAGCGGCGCAGGGTGCGCCGCGACCATCGGCGCCCGCGGTGCGAGCAGGTCCAGCGGATCGGCGTGCGGCGGCACCGCGAAGGCGAGCAGGAACGGGGCGCCCGCGCACAGGGGGAGGTCGACGTGGTCGACTCCCGTGACGAGCACGCCCGAGGCCGGCTGGCCGATCGGCGCGGGCTGCGGATACCAGCCCACCCAGATCGAGGGATCGCCGCGCTGGTCTGCGCCCTCGGGGAGCTCCAGCACCGCCCGCACTGCCCGGGCGCCAAGAGGATGCGGACGCACCATCGTGAAGGGGCGCGGGGGAGCATCGGCGACCGTCTGCGCGAGGCGGCGCAGCTGCCCCGGGGTGACGCCGACGGTGCTGCGGAAGCGGCGGCCGAAGCTCGACACGGAGTCGAAGCCCACCTCGCAGGCCACGTCGATGACCGCGGCGTCGTCGGCCAGCAGCAGCTCCTTCGCCCGTCCGACGCGCAGGGCGGTCAGGTACTGGCCGGGGCCGATCCCGAGCTGCGCGCTGAACAGCCGCGAGAAGTGGAAGGGACTGTAGCCGGCCGCATCGGCGAGATCGGCGACCTGCAGCGAGGGCGCCCGATCCCGGGCGAGCTCCACCACGGAGGCCAGCGCGGCCTCCGGCAGGGGCGTCGTGAGCGGCGTCACCCTCGAGAGTCTACGGCGGCGGCCCGTCGGACGGCCTGGCCGACGGGAGCTCGTTCATCGGACCTGCGGCGACGCGGACGGCCGGGGAGGCGGCGACCCCGCCGACCGGGACGGGTCGACGGGGTCGCGGGGGAGGGGGCGCAGAGCGGCGGGCCGGAGGCGCCGGGATCAGCTCTCGGGGCCGGGGACCTCGGCCGGCTTCGAGTTGCGCAGGAAGAGCGCCCCGACGAGGCCCAGCGCGGCGATCCCGGCGGAGACGTCGAACGCGACGTCGACGCCGTGGATCTGGCCCTCGATCCCGTGCTCGGCCGGGTCCAGCGCGGCGACCGTCATCACGGTGACCAGCACGGCAGTGCCGACCGAGGCGGCGATCTGGCGCAGGGTGTTGTTCACGGCGGCGCCGTGCGGGATCAGGCGCTGCGGCAGCTGGTTCAGCGCCGCCGTGGTGACCGGCATGATCACCATCGCAGTGCCCAGCATCCGCACCGCGTTGACGATCGCGATGTAGGCGAAGGAGGTCTCCGGGGTGAGCCGTGCCAGCAGCAGGCTCATCGACGCCAGCAGCGCGAAGCCGACGATCGCGAGCACCCGGGCGCCGAAGCGGTCGAAGATCCGACCCGTCACCGGGGACATGACGCCCATGACGACCGCGCCCGGCAGCAGCACCATCCCCGACTCCATTGCGGAGAAGTCGCTCATGTTCTGCATGAACAGCGGGATCATCAGCATGCCGCCGATCATCGCCATGAACACCAGCATGCCCAGCACGGTGCCGAGGGTGAACATCGGAGTGCGCAGGACCCGCAGCTGCAGCAGCGGCTCCTCGATCCGCAGCTGACGCCGCACGAACCACACCAGCGCGACCACCCCGACGGCCAGCGGCGCGATCACCTGCGCGCTCGCCCAGCCGGAGGTGCCCGCCGCGGAGAATCCGAACAGCAGGCCGCCGAAGCCGAAGGTCGACAGGATCAGGGAGAGCACATCGAGGCGGGGATCGGTCTGCTCGGTGACGTTGCGCAGCGTGAGATGGGCGAAGACCAGCGCGCCGAGCGTGATCGGGAGCATCATCACGAAAAGCACCCGCCAGGACCAGTGGTCCACGATGAAGCCCGACAGGGTCGGGCCGATCGCCGGGGCGAAGGAGATCACGAGGCCGAAGGTGCCCATCGCCGTGCCGCGACGGTGGATCGGGAAGATCGCGAAGAGGATCGTCTGCATCAGCGGCATGATCATGCCGCCGCTGGCGGCCTGCACCACGCGGCCCACCAGGAGCACCGCGTACACCGGCGCGACCGCGCAGATGAGCGTGCCCAGCGCGAAGATGCCCATCGCCGCGAAGAACATCGTGCGGGTGGAGAACTTCTGGATCAGGAACGCCGTCGCGGGGATCATGATCCCGTTGACCAGCATGAACAGCGTGGTCACCCACTGGGCGGCATTCGCGGTGATATCGAAGTCCGCCATGAACGCCGGCAGCGCAGTGTTCAGCAGCGTCTGGTTGAGGATGATGACGAAGGCGCCGGCGAGCAGCACCGCCATCACGATGTTCGGGTTCACACGCGCCGGGGCCGCGCCCTCGGAGCCTGCCGTCCTGCCGTCCGTCTTGCCGCTCACGGCGGGCACCTCTCTCGTCCGGGTCGCCACCTGGCCCCTCTCTGCTCGTCCCCGCTCGACGCGGTCGGCGGTCTCGACCGCCACCAGCACAGTAGGTCGAAAGTTGCACTGAGTGCAAGGTCTGGGGAGGGAGGTGCATGCCTCATCCGGCTCCGTGCGTCGAGGCCGCGACCCGAGGAGTCCCCCGACCGTGGTGATCCTCTGGTGCTTCGCGCTGTGGCAGATGCCGCTGCTGGTCGGCGCCGGGGTGCGGCGCCATCTCGTCCCCCGTGTGCCGCTGCGGTACGAGCCGGCGCTGTGGTCGACGGTCTTCCCGCTGGGCATGTTCGCCGTCGCCTCGATGCGGCTGGGGCGCAGCGAGCACCTGCCCCTCGCCGAGGCCGTCGGGGAGGTGGGCCTCATCATCGTGCTCGCCTGGGCGGCGGCCGCCGGAGGCCTGGTGCTCACCCTCGCGTTGACTCTGTCCTCGTCCCGTTCCTGACGGCCCGTCGTCTCACCCCTCCGCGCCCGCCGCCTCCGCCGCCCTGATGTCAGGCATGGCGGCGCAGGCGGAGGAGCTCGACGTCTCCGAGAGCGAGAAGGAGAGGTTCGCCCAGAAGGGACGGGCGCCCGAGGCCGTCTTCTCCTCCACGCTCAGCGAGCCCCTGGACTGGCGGAACACGACTCTCGTCAGCACCGACGCCGCCGAGGCGGTGCGGGCGATGAACGCGGAGGCGACGAGGCCGCTCGTGCTCAGCGGCAGCCTGAGCCTCGGCCACTCGCTCATGAGGGCCGCTTCCGTGGGCGGGTTCCGGGTGGTGCTCTTCCCCGCCGACACCGGCCGCACCGGGCTTGAGCGGATCTGGGAGGAGTTCGGGCACTTCTCCCTCGAGCTGCTCGCTGCGCGCACCTTCGAGAGCGGCCTGCAGCTGCTCGAGTACGCGTCGGTCCACCTCGAGTGGCCGCCCGGCACGGCCTGGGACCGCTCGCCGGCCGATGAAGGCCGACCCCGTCGGCCGTCGGAGCGACGCTCCCATCGGCTTAGGCTGAGCGCCCGCTCCCGCCGGCCCGCCCTCGTGCGGGCCCGGTCGGCCGCCGCAGCGGCGCTCAGCTGAACTGGATGCCGCCGTCGACGAGCATCGTTTGCCCGGTGACGTAGTCCGAGTCGGGACCCGCCAGGTAGGACACCATCGCCGCGACGTCCTCCGGCACGGAGACCCTGCCCAGGTGGATCGAGCGCGCATTCTCCTCGAGCGCCTCGCCCCTCTGCTGGCCGTGCTTTGCCGCGAGCTTCTCGTCGATCAGGTCCCACATGGCGGTGCCGACGATGCCGGGGCCGTAGGCGTTGACCGTGATGCCGTGCTCGGCCCACTCCATCGCCGCGGCCTGCGTGAGGCCCCGCACCGCCCACTTGGTGGCCGAGTAGGGGCCCAGCAGCGCGAAGGGGCGGAAGGCGACGATCGAGGCGGCGCCGATGATCTTGCCGCCGTGGCCCTGAGCGATCATCTGCAGCGCGGCCTGGCGGTAGGAGTTGAAGACCCCGGTGACGTTGACGTCGAGGATCTTTTGGAAGTCGGCGGCGTCGTAGTCGATGAGCTCCTGGACCTGAGCGATGCCGGCGTTGGCGACGAACACGTCGAGGTGTCCGCCCACCTCGACGGCGGTCTCGACCAGCGCCTCGACCGAGGCCTCCTCGGTGACGTCGGTCGCGGCGGCGGTCGCGGTGCCGCCTGCGGAGGTGATCGCCTCGACAGTGGTGGCGACGCCCTCCTGCATCGAGGGCAGATCGGCGACGATCACGTGCAGGCCGTCACGGCCCAGGCGCTGGGCGATGGCCTCGCCGATACCGCGTGCGGCGCCGGTGACGACGGCGACCTTCTGTCCCTCCGGTGCCCTGTCCCGGGCGGCCTCGACGGTCGAGCGGTCGTTCGCGGTGATGCTCATGGTGACTCCTCCTCGAGTTCCGGCGGCGCGTCCGTCGGGCCGCCGCGGCCAGGAGACCAACGCGGGTGTGACTCGGGCAACATCTCCTCTCGCCCCGTGAGAAGCGCGGGCCCCGCCCCGGCAGGTCGGTGCGAGGGCGTCCGGGCGGGGGTGACGGCACGGAGTCGTCGGCAAGACGACGCCGCGGGGGCGCCCACCGTTCGGTGGACGCCCCCGCGTCGGCCCGTCGTGGCGAAGGGCAGGGCCTGCCGCTCCGCCGCCAGCTCGCGCCGCTGTCAGTCGACGGAGATCTCGCCCATCGGGCCCCAGCCGTCGCTGTCGATCTGGTGGGAGATGATCTGCGGCGTCGCCGTGAGGTACTGCGGGAACTCCTTCTGCATCTTCTTGAAGTGCGGGGAGTCCACGTGCGGGCCGGCGCCCTCGTCGGTGAACGCCTCGATGAGTACGTAGGTGTTGGGATCCTTGACGCTGCGCGACCACTCGAACCACAGGTTGCCCGGCTCGGCGAGCGTGTTCTCGGTGAACTCGCTCGCGATCTCGGGCCAGCGATCGGCGAACTCGGGCTTCACAGGGAACTTCACGTTGATGAGGATCATCGTCGGGTCCTTTCTGAGAGGTGACGGGACCAGCCTGCCGTATCCGGCACGCGCGGGGAACCTCGATTCTCGCAGGGCAAGAAGCAGAGCTCGGGCACAATGGTCGCCGGAAGGAGGACGACGATGACCTCGAACGACACAGGCCGAGCGGCCCAGGACCAGGGCGGCCAGGTCGCCCGGGCGATCGCGGTGCTGGAGGCGGTGGCGGAGCACGGCAGCAGCACCGCGCGGGGGATCTCCGAGGCGACCTCGATCCCGCTGCCCACGGTGTACCGGATCGCGCAGGAGCTGATCCGCTCCGAGTACCTCGTGCACCTGCGCACGGAGAAGCGCTTCGCGCTGGGCTACAAGCTGCACCGCCTGGCCGTCGGCCTCCATGACGATCTCGGCATCCCGCGCTCCGTGCGCGAGGAGGTCCACGCCATGCATCGTGACCTGGGCATGGCCGCCTATCTCGCGATCCACCGCGGCACCGACTTCGTCGTCGTGCACGTCTCCGACTCGCCGCAGGCTCCGCGGCTGTCCCCGCTCGGCTTCGGCTTCCACGAGAGCCCGCACGCGACCGCCTTCGGGAAGGCGGGGCTCGCCTGCCTCGCTCCCGACGAGCAGGAGGAGTACCTGGCAGGGCCGCTGCGTGCCCACACCGACCGCACCCTCGTAGACCCGGCGGAGCTGCGCCGCCAGCTCGCCGAGATCGCCGAGCGCGGCATCGCCTGGGAGCATCAGGAGTTCGTGCCCGGCTCCAGCTGCCTCGCCGCGACGATCAAGGCCGACGACGGGATGCTGCTGGGCACCGTCGCGGTCTCCGCGCCGATCGCCGCCTACGAGGGGCGCCTTCGCCACGTCGAGGACCGGGTGCGGGCCTGCGCCTCCCGCGCCGGGCGCGCCTATCGTCTGGGGGCGCAGACCCACTGACCGCGGCACCCGTCGGCGTTCTCGCCCGGTGATAACTGCGCTGTGCGCTCGCAGCAGCCCCTGACTATCGTGTGCCCCAGGTCACTGACGAAGATGCAGTGGGAAGGAGACGCCATGAGCGCACCGGACGGCGACGAGGCCGTGAACGAGATCGAAGGGACCGACGAGGCGGAGGCGACGCTCACCGCCCTGATCAAGGCCGCGTTCCCGCACGAGCGCGTGCCGGACTCGGCCTACCGGCGGGCCGCGGAGACCGTCCGCTGCGCCGCGGAGGAGAGCGCGTGGATGCGGGTCAAGCTCGCCCACGGCCTCGACTCCCTCGAGTCCCTCGCGGACGGCCGCTTCGCCGAGCTGAGCCCCGAGGAGGCGCTGCCGCTGCTGCTGCGCATCCAGCACACGACCTTCTTCGGCTTCGTGCGGCAGACCGTGGTGGTCAGCCTCTACGAGGACGAGGAGGTCTGGGAGGTGATCGGCTACGAGGGCCCCTCCTTCGAGAAGGGCGGCTACCTCCACCGCGGCTTCGACGATCTGGACTGGCTGCCGGATCCGCGGATCGAGGAGTACGACGGGGAGCCTCTGGAGGAGGTCGTCTCCGATCTCCCCCGCGGGGCGACCACGAAGAGCGTCCGGGGCGCCGCCGTCCCGGCAGGACAGAGCAGGGCGCGCGCCGGACGCACCGGCCGCGGGACGAAGGGGCAGCAGGCATGAGCAGCATCGACCACTCCACCGAGGCCGTCGTCATCATCGGGTCGGGCGCCGGCGGCGGCACCCTCGCCTACGAGCTGACCAAGGCGGGCATCGAGTGCGTGCTGCTCGAGGCCGGCCCGTACCTGCGCGGCGAGGACTACATGAACCTCGAATGGGCCGCCTTCGACCAGATGGCGTGGGCCGACACCCGCACCACCTCCGGCAGCTGGCGCATCGCGAAGGACTTCCCGAACCTGCCGGCCTGGATCGTCAAGGCCGTCGGCGGCACCACCACCCACTGGTCCGGGGCGACCCCGCGCTTCAAGCCGCACGAGTTCCGCACCCGCAGCACCTATGGCCGGGTCGACGGCGCGAGCTTGATGGACTGGCCGCTGAGCTACGAGGAGCTCGAGCCGTACTACACCCGCGCCGAGGACGCGATCGGCTCCACCCACCGCGGGGGCCGACCGCCGCTGCCGGCGAACAACAATTACAAGGTCCTCGCCGCCGGCGCCGAGAAGCTCGGCTACCGCCACTACGCCACCGGGCCCTACGGCACCAACGCCGAGCCCTATGACGGCCGACCCGCTTCGATCCAGGACGGCTTCAACTTCCAGGGCGACAAGAGCGGCGCGAAGTGGTCGACGATGGTGCGCGAGATCCCGCGCGCCCTCGAGACGGGCAAGCTCGACCTGCGGCCCGACTCCCACGTCGCGCAGATCCTGCACGACCGGACGGGACGGGTCGACGCGGTGCTCTACCTCGACGCCGAGGGCAACCTGCACCGCCAGGCGGCGAAGCTCGTGTGCGTCGCCGGCAACGCGATCGAGACGCCGCGCCTGCTGCACCTGAGCTCCTCGTCGCTGTTCCCCGACGGGCTCGCGAACTCCTCCGGCCTCGTGGGCCGCAACTACATGCGCCACATGACCGGCAGCGTGTACGCGCAGTTCGACAAGCCGGTGCACATGTACCGCGGCGAGACGATGGCCGGATGCATCAGCGATGAGTCCGTGCACGACCCCTCGCGCGGCTTCGCCGGCGGCTACTACATCCAGACCATCTCTCTGGGGCCCGCCTTCATGGCGACCTTCGCCGAGCCCGGCTCCTGGGGGCCGAGCTTCACCCGTCTGCTGGACGCCTACGAGAACACCGCCGGCTGCTGGCTGGTGGGGGAGGACATGCCCCAGGAGTCCAATGCGGTCACGCTCGACTCCACCGTCACGGACCAGCACGGCCTGCCGGTCGCGCACGTCCACTTCGACGATCACCCCAATGACCTCGCGATGCGCGAGCACGCCTACTCCCGCGGCGAGGCGCTGTACGAGGCCGTGGGGGCGGTGGGCACGCATCGCACCACCCCGTACCCCTCCACGCACAACCTCGGCACCTGCCGGATGAGCGAGCGGCCGGAGGACGGTGTGGTGGATCGCTTCGGGCGGGCGCACGACGTGCCGAACCTGTTCGTCTCGGACGGCTCGCAGTTCACGACCGGCGCCGCGGCGAACCCGACGCTGACGATCGTGGCGCTCGCGATCCGTCAGGCCGAGCACATCGCCGAGTCGCTCCGCGCCGGCACCGTCTGATCCGGAGCGGACGGGTACCGGCGGGGCTGCCCCGCCGGGATCCTTCAGGAACCGAGAGGCAGATCTCGACCGGTATCGAGGAGGCCGCTTCAATGGGTGAGTGCGACTCCCGAGGAGGGAGTTGCCGATGTTGTCTGCGTCGTTTCGAGCGGAGGTCATCGAGACAGTCATAGCGGGGAAGCCGGCGATGGTCGCTGCGCGAGAAGCAGGTATGAGCTGTTCCCGGCTGAGGAAGTGGCTGCGGCAGGCTGGGGTGATGCTCAAACGCGGAATGCCCAGCAGTCACGCCTCGTCCTCGGTCATCCTCCCTCCGTCTGCGGAGAGTTTCGGCGCGGCATCGGGGCATGGGCGTAGGCTCCAGCTCGCTGACCGGGTGCTCATCGAGCTGGGCATCGTCCAGGGCCGCAGTTCTGGCGAGATCGCGTCTGGCCTGCGGGTGCATCGCTCGACCGTGTTCCGCGAGATCGCTCGTCACAGCCTGATCGCGGAGGACGGCCGGTGGGGCCATGACGATGCTCATTACAGTGCCGCGCTGGCACAGTTCTGGGCTGATCAGGCCCGGGCGCGTCCGAAGGCGTTCAAGCTCGAGACCCTGCCGTTGCTGCGCCGGGTGGTCGTGGCGCTGCTGGATCAGAAGCTGTCTCCGCAGCAGGTGAGCGTGCGTCTGCGGCGGTTGTTCCCGAACGATGAGGACATGCAGATCAGCCACGAGACCCTCTACCAGGCTCTTTACGTCCAGGGCGCGGGCGCGCTGCGTCACGAGCTGACGGTCGAGGGCGCGATCCGTTCCGGTCGCAAGGGCCGTATCCCGTCCTCGAAGCTGCCGGCCCGGAACAAGCGCCGCTGGCTGGACGGGCACCGGCTGGCCGATCGAGAGGAGAAGCTCGCGGCCGAGCACGCGGGCAGGAAGATTCCCGGCCACTGGGAGGGAGACCTGGTCGTGGGGCCGAACAACTCCGGGATCATCACGCTGGTCGAACGGGCCTCCCGGTTCACGCTCCTGGGACGACTGCCCGGGACTCGTGACTCCGCCATCGTGATCGACGTGCTCACCAGCATGGTCGAGGACCTGCCCGAGGCGGTGAAACGCTCGATCACCTGGGACCAGGGAACCGAGATGGCCCAGCACTCCCGGTTCACCGTGGCCACGGGCTGCCCGGTGTTCTTCTGCGATCCTCATTCGCCCTGGCAGCGTCCCACGAACGAGAACCTCAACGGCCAGCTCCGCTGGGAATACCCCAAGGGCACCGACTTCAACCACGTCACCGACGACGAACTCCGCACCGTTCAGGACATGCTCAACGCAAGACCCCGAGTGGTCCTCGACGGGGCTACTCCCAGTGAGACACTCGACGAACTGATCACCACAGTCGCACTCACCGACTGAACCGGCCCGCGCCATACCGGTCGAGATCCGCCACTCGATGTCGTCGCAGCCGGGCCGGGGCCGCGGGGGCAGCGGAGTTCGGCCGGGGCCGACGGGCCTGGGCTCAGTAGTAGACCGCGAGCGGGCCCGTCGGGCCGTCGATGACCTGCACCGGGGTGTCGAACACGCGCGAGAGCACCTCGCCGTGCATGATCCGCGGGACGGGCCCGGCCTCGACGACCTCGCCCTCCTTCATCGCGATGATGTGGTCGGCGTAGTGGGCGGCGAAGTTGATGTCGTGCAGCACCACCACGACCGTGCGGCCCAGCTCGCGGGCCGCATCGCGCAGGCGCCCCATCATCTGGACGCTGTGGCGCATGTCGAGGTTGTTCAGCGGCTCGTCCAGCAGCACGTACTCGGGGTCCTGGGCCAGGACCATCGC
>ENA-OOKA01000342-OOKA01000342.1-human-skin-metagenome-genome-assembly--contig:-NODE-342-length-13237-cov-8.144667_pt1 | contig 13237 bp, 6 predicted proteins | sample MGYA00248825_ERZ500995 | MGnify/ENA primary metagenome ERZ500995 (study PRJEB25958, sample SAMN03398540) | human skin metagenome | study: EMG produced TPA metagenomics assembly of the Human Skin...
GGGTCTCGTCGACCACCTCGGCGTGACCGCGCAGCCGATCCATCACCATGCTCGCGAGCTCGCAGCACACGTCCATGTTCTTCGCCCGCAGATGCAGGAGCAGATCGCCCGGCGTGGACGGCGCCCGGTGGCGCGCGCCCTGGATCTCCTGGAACGGATGCAGGCCCTTGGGGCGGGGAAGATCCCAGAGCCGATCCCACAGCCGGGCGCCGATGCCGGCCACGGCTTGCAGGCTGTCGTCGGGACGACGAAAGGAGACCGAGCGGGGCGACGATCTGCTGCAGCGGCGTCGGGGCCTCCGTGGGGTGGCGTTCGGACCTTCGGGATCAAACTTGTCCCGCAATCTCAGTATGTGAACCGCCCCACATGCACATGGCTCGGCTCGTAGACTCGCCCCATGACCGAGACCGAGCAGACCTACGACACCATCCTCGTGAAGACGAAGGGGCGGGTCGGGATCATCACCCTCAACCGCCCCCAGGCCCTGAACGCCCTGAACTCGCAGGTGCTGGCCGACGTCCTGCACGCCGCCCGGGCCTTCGATGCCGACGAGGGGATCGGCGCGATCCTGCTGACCGGCTCGGAGAAGGCCTTCGCCGCAGGAGCCGACATCAAGGAGATGGCCGACCGGGGCTTCGCCGAGATGTTCGCCACCGACTGGTTCGCCGGCTGGCAGGGCCTGGCCGAGATCCGCACGCCCACCATCGCCGCCGTGAGCGGCTACGCCCTGGGCGGGGGCTGCGAGCTGGCCATGCTGTGCGATCTGCTGATCGCCTCCGAGACCGCCAAGTTCGGACAGCCGGAGATCAATCTGGGCGTGCTGCCCGGCATGGGCGGGTCGCAGCGCCTGACGCGGGCGATCGGGCGCCCCAAGGCCATGGACATGATCCTCACCGGGCGCCAGATGGATGCCCAGGAGGCGGAGCGCGCCGGACTCGTTTCGCGCGTGATCCCCGCCGACGAGTTCCAGGACGAGTCCCTGGAGATCGCGCAGACCATCGCCTCGAAGTCGCTGATCGCGACCATGGCCGCCAAGGAGGCGGTGCACACAGCCCTGGAGACCCCGCTGTCACAGGGCCTGGTCGCCGAGCGGAGGCTCTTCCACAGCCTGTTCGCCACGGAGGACCAGAAGGAGGGCATGGCCGCGTTCATCGAGAAGCGCGACCCCGAGTTCACACATCGCTGAGCCCTGCACAAGTCGTCATACACCCGTTTGCGAAATCATCCAGGCTCCTCAACGCCTTACCCTGAAGCGAACTAGGTCAAGTCGAAGGCGAACCCAGATTGAGCACACTCCAGCCCTATGAGATCGCGCTGCAAGCGGGAGAAGTCGTAGCGCATGCCCTCAAGCCCTTTGTGGAACGGCATGCCCCCACCCCGGGCGATCCCGGATCTTGGAGCGCGCTGATCGCCCGTGCAGATACCAAGCGACTCGGTCGGCATGACCCCGAATATCTCCTCACCGACCCGCGTGTGCTGTTGAAAGCCATCCGCTTCCATCCAGAGCAGTTTGGTGGACGGTTCACGGCGCAGGACCAGGAATGGGCAGAGACTGCGCTCCAGACGCTCCATCTCGCGCATGGTGGCCGAGCCGTCAGTCGGAAGACCGTCAGCACTGGCATCGAGGCCATGCAGCTGCTGCTCGAATCGGTCGGCGCAGAGACTGCGGCTCGTCGGCTCGAAGCCGTCGATGACGAACAGTTCGACGATTTCGAAGCAGCTCTTCGAGGGCTGACGAGCGATCTGGCCGAGCCGAGCGTGTCGGAGCTGTCGGAGCCCACACCTCCCTCAGAGACGCCACCGGCTGCTGACGCCACAGGACTCGAGCAGTTCTTCGACGGCGACTCGGCCCCCCAGGAATCGCAGCGCTCTCCGTCGAACCATCTTCCCGATGAAACAGCGACCGGTGTTTCTGTGGCGGAGCTCGATGCCGCGGAGGTCTTCTCCGCAGAGTCAGGTCCTGCACCGCTCTCAAATCACCTCGAGGAGCTGCTCGGGCACCACACAGTTCCTCGTGGCTGCAGCGCAGCCAACTTCTGCTCGGGTCCGGTCGTGGTCCGGGTCGTCTATCGCAATGCTCTGAACTTCGCACTGATCCATAACAGGGTCAGCCCGATCCACGATGTCATCGCTCTGCATACCGATCATGAGGGCGACCACACAGTGCAAGTCACCGTGGCTTTCGGGGAGCCGGATGACGTGACCGCAGACCCGCTGCGCATCGGCCCAATTCCGATGCCAAAGCTGCCCGAGCAGAAGAGCGCCTTCACGCGCAGCTGCCCGCCGTCCGAGGTGGCCTGGCAGATTGGGCCTCAGCAGTTCGCACAGCTCGACGAGGCCCGAATGACCACGCTTCGTCTCAACGTCCTGATCGACGCGGAGCGGCACTCGCAGACGCACCACATCGAGCTTCTTGCACGTGACGAGTGGCATGCACAGCTAGTGCCGGAGAGCCTTGCGGCCTTCGTGACGCCCAACAGCTCGGCCCTGATGCCCGTGCTCCGTCGAGCTTCGGAGCTGCTCGAGGAGAAGACGGGCTCTTCGGCCCTCAACGGGTATCAGGAGGGCCCGGAACGAGTGCGGCAGATCGCTGAGTCGGTGTACGACGCATTGGGCGAGAAGCGACTGACCTACATCAATCCTCCCGCCTCGTTCGAAGACACTGGTCAGAAGATCCGTCGCATCGAGGACATGCTCGAGCACCGGATGGGGACGTGTCTCGACCTCAGCGTGCTCTACGCCGCAGCACTAGAGCAGGCCGGGATTCACCCCGTGGTCGTCCTGGTCCCCGGCCACGCTTTCGCGGGCTACCTGGCCCACGACGAGCAGCTCGCTCAGCCAGTCCTGGAAGACCGAGGGATGATCGACAACGTGGTCCGGACGGCCCGGCTGGTTCCCGTCGAGACGACCAGCCTGGCCGAGACCACGCCGGTGACTTTCGAGCAGGCGTGCCGTGCATCGGCCCACCACTTCGATGCCGAGATTAATCATGTTCTCGACATCGCCTCCGTGCATCGCAGATTCAAGCCGCTCCCTCGCTTTGTCCAGGGCCCAATGGGCGTCGTCGAAATGCACACCGAGCGCGCCCCCGCGACGCCGTTGCCCAATTCAGATGCGGCCATGGTGCACGAGGAGGACTCGGAACATCGCTACAGGGCCTCCCAAGAGCAGCTTCTGCCCCCGCGTATTCGAAAATGGCGCCAGTCGCTGCTGGACCTGTCCTTGCGCAATCCCCTGCTCAGTCTGAAGAAGTCCGCTCTCGAGCTGATCATGCCCGAGCGCTCCCTGGCGGATTTCGAGGACCTGCTCTCCAGTGGCAGCCGCATCCTCCTGCGCGCGACGGACGACCTTTCCGATATCGGACGGGCCGCCGGATTCGAATCAGCTCGCTCTCTCGGGGATGACGCCCTGGATCAGATCCTGCGACAGGAGAAGACCGCCTATGTGGGGCTCCTTCAAGCCTCCTATGGCACTCGTCTGCAGAATCTGCACCGCACAGCACGTTCTGCGATAGATGAGACAGGCTCCAACTTGCTGTTCGTGACGCTTGGCGCACTGAGCTGGCGCACGACCACGGGCAAGGAGTCGCTCGCACCGCTTTTCCTCCTGCCTGCGAAGCTGGAGGGCAGCAAGAAGCATCGATTCCATCTCTCCATCGAAGAGGGAGCCGAAGCACAGCCGAACTGGGCCCTCATCGAGAAGCTGCGTACAGAATTCGCTCTGGAGGTCCCTGTTCTTGAAGAGCCTCCCGAGGATGAGCACGGGATCGATGTGCCGCGCGTGCTCCACGAAGTGCGCACGGCCCTGGCGAAGAGCAAGCACCCGTTCGCGGTGAAACCCGACGTCCGCCTGGCGATCCTGCAGTTCGCCTCGATCGAGATGTGGCGCGACTTGGGCGCGCATTGGGAGTCCTTCCTCGAGAATCCCGTCGTCCACCACCTGGTCGAGGAGCCTTACGAGTCCTTCCAGGATTCGATCGAGACAGCCCCCGTGACAGCGGAGCTCGAGGCCGAGGCGGCGTTGCCCGTGCCGGTGGACGGCTCGCAGCTCGAGGCGATCACCTGGGCTGGCGCCGGACGCACCTTCGTCCTCGAAGGCCCTCCCGGAACAGGAAAGTCCCAGACGATCACCAACATGATCGCCGAGGCCCTGAACCGCGGTAAGACTGTTCTGTTCGTAGCGGAGAAGCAGGCGGCACTCGATGTGGTCCGCACGCGACTCCAGCGGGTCGGGCTGGGCCCGCTGGCCCTTCAGATGCACGGAAAGCGGCAGACTGTCGCCGATGTCCGTCGACAGCTCCTGGAGTCCTGGGATGCAGAGGCCGTCGGCAATGAGGCGTCGTTCCGGGCGCTGGCGGACGAGTACCGCCGGCTCATCCGCGAGCTGGATGCATATCCGCGCCAGTTGCACGATTCACCCGATTCGCAGCCTTCCGTCTGGGAAGCCCACCAGAACTACATCGGAAGCCTGTCCAGGCTCAGCTCCTCGGCAACAGATTCCGGGGGGCTGCACGTGCCGGCTCGGGTCATCCGGGACAAGACGCTCATCGACGGGATCGTGGATCTGGCGGACCGTGTGGTCAATGCCCTCCGCCCGCTGGGAGAGACACCGCTCAACGAGAGCCCGTGGCTGCTGGCCGGGCCGGCTGGCGGCAGTGCATCGTCGTCGGCCACGAGCCTCGAGACAGCCTCGCAGCGCGAGTCTGCGGTGGTCGCATCTCCAATGGCAGCAGTGCGGGGTTTCCTCAAGGAATACGACTCGCTTGGGGCGGAGGGACGTGAGCTTCTGACCCGCTACCCCGATGCCCGGGCTTGGGCCCATCTGGCGGCCTGGCAGTCATCTGTGGCCAGCGGCGTCTATATGTCCGTAGCCCATCATCGCGAGGTCTGGACCCGGACACCGCGGTGGGACCGGGAGATGCAGTCTTTCATCCAGCAGATCCAGGAGCTGTGGAACAGCCTGGGCCACTTGCTTCCTTATCTGCGCATGACATCCCGTGACGCCGACGTAGAAGACCTCCGAGAGCAGCTGCATTCGGCCGAGAGCAAGTTCATCCGGAAGCAGAAAGCCATCGACCATGTGCTACAGCGCATGGAACCCCTGGTCACGCCCGGAAACGAGTCACTGATCTGGGATGATCCGCGAGCCTTCCTGAACGGCCTCGGCTGGGCGCAAGCCCAGACGGCTCACCTGTCCGCGGAGGCAGCACGATTGCTGCCGGCTGATACGCCGTGGGACCCGTGGAACCCCCGAACCGTTGAGATTCCCCGCATCATCCTTGAGTGCTCCGATGTGATCGGAACCGCTAGACAGTGGTTCTCCGATGAGGATCTGGAGGGGCTCTCGGCGACGGGCACGAACATCGACGTGGCGGCGTATCACTCGGCCTGGAACCAGTTGCTGGACGCCTTGGGATCCACCCCGGCCTCATTGGCTCGATGGCAGCGGGACAACTCCGTTCTTGAGGCTATCGATCGCAGCGTAGAGAGCTGGCGGGCGCAGGCCGAGAGGGACCGCTCCAGCGATCTCAACCGCTTCCGTCGAGCCGACCGCGCAGTGGCGGACCTCGAGGCCGAGGGCTTCGAGTCCCTGGGTGCGTCACTGCGACGGGGCGAGGAGGACCCCTCCGACCTTCCGGCCAGGATCAAGCTGGCCACCGCCCGTGATCTGCTTGCGGATCGTCTCGACGAATCGGAACTCTCGTCCTTCGATCCTGCATCCCGGCAGAAGCAGGTCGACCGGTTCATCGGTCAAGGCGAGCACTACCGTGACGCACTGCGCCAAGAGCTCCCGGCTGCTCTTCTGAAGCGCCGCCGACTCGCACAGGACGGGACACTGACCGGCGAGCAGACCCGGTTGCGGAGGGAGATCGAGCGTCGGCGGGGCGGGAGCATCCGCGGGATCTTCGAGGCAGCGGGCTCTGCGGTGCAGGATGTCACGCCCTGCATGCTGATGAGTCCGGCGAGCGTGGCAAAGCATCTCCCGGTGGGGAGCGTCCGATTCGATCTGGTGATCTTCGATGAGGCTTCGCAGATCCGCGTCGCCGACTCCATCGGCTCGATGGGTCGGGCCGATTCCGTCGTGATCGTCGGCGACTCACAGCAGATGCCGCCGTCGTCCATGTTCGCCGCAGGAACTTCGGAGGACGACGACCTTGATGAGGAATCCGGCGCGACGGCTGCTGACCAGGAATCGATCCTCACTGAGGCCGTCAGTGCGAACATCGAGCAGAAGATGCTCACTTGGCATTACAGAAGCCAAGACGAATCGCTGATCGCCTATTCGAACCAGCGCTACTACCAGGGAGGACTTTCGACGTTCCCTGCGCCGCCCATCCCCAGACCCGGGCTGGGCGTACGACTCGTCCAGGCGGACGGGACCTTCGACGGCAGTCGCCGGGGCGAGACCCGGAAGCCCACCCGGACCAATGAGGTCGAGGCGCAGCGGATCGTCGCCGACATCATCGCTCGACTCCACGAAGACCCAGAAGCCTCCATCGGCGTGGTCACCTTCAACGTCCAGCAGCAGGAACGCATTCAGGACCTGCTCGAAGACGAGGAGAGCCCTGCGCTCAGGGATGCGTTGGCGCGGGAGGTCGATCCGCTGATCGTCAAGAACCTGGAGAACATCCAGGGCGATGAGCGCGACATCATCCTGTTCTCGCTGGCATTCTCTCCGAATCCCGAGACGCGGAAACTGAGCATGAACTTCGGCCCGCTCTCTCGCCAGGGCGGACAGCGTCGGCTCAATGTGGCGATCACTCGTGCGCGTCGGGAAGTCATGCTCTACACATCCTTCGCTCCTGAGGACATCGACCTCGCTCGCACCAGCTCCGAAGGCATGCGGCACCTTCGGGAGTACTTGGAGTTCGCCCGCGATCAGACGCAGGCCGAAGGGACGCCCCAGCTGCGCAGACCGAGTCCTGAGCTGCATCGTCAGGATGTAGCCGCGACACTGCGAGAAGCCGGCCTCGAGGTCGTCGAGGAGTACGGGCTCTCGAAATTCCAGGTGGACCTCGCGATCCGACGCCCTGACTCCGACCTCTGGTTCGCAGTGATGCTCGATGGCAAGTCCTGGGCGCGCCGACCGATCGTCTCGGACAGGGACGCAGTGCCCGCCCAGGTGCTGACGCGGATGGGCTGGACGCAGGTGCTTCCCATCTGGCTTCCGAGCTGGTGGCACGATCGTCAGTCCGCCGTCGACTCGCTGCTGCGCGACATCGACGAGGCCTTATCCGCTGCGGCGAAGGAAGGCGAGCCCACTCGGACAGATGAGCCGACTATCGCGCCAGAGCCGAATTCCGAACCCGCAGATGCACCCAGCAGGTCTTCGGAGCCCATGAAGATCACCGAGGAAATGGCTTCGCCTCGAGAGGCTGTTCCGGAACCACCCACCGAGGGGCAAACCGCATCGGTTCATTCTCCTGAGCATGCCTCGGAGGTTCCATCGACCTCACAGCCGGAAGCGCAGGCGTCGCCTGTCCACACGCTCGTCGAGCAGCATGCATCACCTTTTCCGACGGCCTCACATCCTGCGCCATCGGCGAGCAGGCCGTCTGCAACCCGCGGCGCCATCTGGAATCCGGACACAATCGTCACGGTCCCTTTCCAGCCCGTCCACGTAGAGCAGGTCGGCCGACCAGACCACCTCTACGACCTTCGAGGCAGCCGACAGCGACAGGCGCGTGTGAAGAGCGAGATGCTGGACCTTATTGAGAAGGAGGGTCCTATCTCGCAGAACAGACTCCTGGACATGATGCGCGTGCGCTATGGGATCGGCCGACTCACGCTCAATCGCAGAACCGCTCTCCTGGAGGCTCTGGATGGCCCACGGTTCGTCCAAGCACACACCAAGTTCTACTGGCCTCGAGGGGTCGACCAAGCGACGTGGCAATTCGTACGGACCCCTGCAGGAGACCGTTCCATAGCCGACATCTCCGCACGCGAGCTCGAGAACGCTGTCGTCCTGATGCTGAATAGAGCTCCTGAGGGCCTGGACTGGAACATCCTTCAGGCCAAGCTGAACTCGCTCTTCGGCTTCGGCCGGACGGGCAGGGTCATCACCGGCGCGTACCACTCCGTCGTCGACGGCTTGGTGGCGCAAGGAAGAGTCCAGCGTGAGGATTCAGTCGTCAGGCTCACCGACAGCTGAGCCTAGAAGTGAGGAACGCCGTCGACCCCTGCAGGGATCGACGGCGTTCCTCGCTATCGGCTGGTGCGAAACAGCGAATCAGGCCTCGGTGGTCGTGGCCGGGCGGGCACCCAGCTCGGAGTCCATGCGCAGCAGGCCCGAGCCGTCGTCGCCGACGAGGCGGATGCGGCCGATGATCTCGTCGACCGTCGACTCCTCCTCGATCTGCTCCGAGGTGAACCAGTTGAGGATGGGGCGGGAATCGAAGTCGCCGGCCTCATCAGCAGCGCGGTAGAGGTTCTGGATGGCCTCCGAGACCTTCTGCTCGTGCTTGAAGGCGGCCTCGAAGAGGTCCAGAGCGGACGGATCGGCGAACTGCGCCGGGGCGCTCAGGCTGCCGATCTGGACGTGGCCATCACGGGCATCGACGTAGTCGATGAACTTGTTGGCGTGGACGATCTCCTCGTCGGCCTGGTGGCGGAACCACGCGGCCATGCCCACGAGGTCCATGCGCTCGGCCTCGACGGCCAGCTGGCGGTAGACCAGCGAGGCCTCGAACTCGAGGGTGATCTGATCGTTGAACTTGGCTTCCATCTCCTGTGAAATCTTCATAATAAGGACTATAGGAGAGGTCGCATCAGAAAGCCAGAGCATGCGCTGTGAAATGCATTGCTGAGCTGAGGCTCAGCTTCGCGTGATGAGCCTCACCTCAATGAGATGAGCCTGACCGAACGCTCCTCTTCCCTGCTCAGGAGACGGTCGTGCACGTCGCACCAGGTGACAGGCACCCGCAGCGCGGACATGAGTTCCTCGTCGAGGCTCCCTAAAGTGAAAGGATCGGCCGATCCCCCGGCGCACCATCGCCGCGCGGAGATCAGCCGTCTGCACGCCTGAAAGCACTCGTCCTCCAGGAAGGAACTCTCATGGCAGGCTCCACCGCACCGCCGCCGCACGACACCGCCGACGACGCATTCAGACGCAAGGCCGTCGAACAGGACAGTCCCCGTCACTCCGCCGTCAACTGGCCCGTCTTCATCGGGGCCTCCGCCGTCATCGTCGCCTTCGTGGCCTGGGCCGCCATCTGGCCCTCGGCAGCCGAGACCGCGATCTTCGGGTCGATGGCCTGGATCGCCGAGAACTTCGGCTGGTACTACGTGCTGACCGTCACGGTCGTCGTGGTCTTCGTCATCGTGGTCGCGCTCTCGCGCGTGGGGCAGACGAGGATGGGCCCGGATCACTCCAGGCCCAAGTACAACCTCTTCACGTGGACGGCGATGCTCTTCGCTGCCGGCATCGGCGTGGATCTCATGTTCTTCGGGATCTCCGGACCGGCCACGAATCTCCTCACTCCCCCGGATGTCGCGCCGATGTCCGATGAAGCCGCCAGGATGGCTCCGCTGTGGACGATCTTCCAGTACGGCATTCCCGGCTGGGCGCTCTACGCGCTGATGGGCATGGTCGTCGGCCTGGTGTCCTATCGCTATCACCTCCCGCTGAGCATCCGCTCGGCTCTGGCACCCATCTTCGGCAAGCGCATCCACGGCGGTGTCGGCCACGCCGCAGAGATCGGCGCCGTGATCGGCACGATCTTCGGCATCTCGGTGTCGCTGGGCATCGGCGTGGTCTTCCTGAACTATGGGCTCGCCGCGATCTTCGGCGTCCCGACGACCGTGGGCGTGCAGGTCGCTCTCATGGCCGTCGCCGTGGTCATCACCGTCGCCTCCACGGTCTCCGGCGTGGACAAGGGGATTCGTCGCCTCTCCGAGCTGAACGTTCTGCTGGCAGTCACCTTGATGCTGTGGATCCTCTTCACGGGCCGCACGCATGAGCTGCTCAACGCCCTGGTGCAGAACATCGGCGACTTCTTCTCCCGCTTCCCGGGAATGCTGATGAACACGTTCGCCTACACCGACGGGACAGCCGCCTACCCCGCCGATCAGTGGATGGCGGACTGGACCCTGTTCTTCTGGGCCTGGTGGATCGCCTGGATGCCGTTCGTCAGCCTCTTCCTGGCCCGCATCTCCCGCGGCCGGACCCTGCGGCAGTTCGTCTTCGGCGTGCTGCTCATCCCCTTCGCCTTCATCCTGCTGTGGGTCTCGATCTTCGGCAACGCCACCCTGATGAATGCCGAGGATCAGGACTTCCTCGACTTGACGATGACCCTGCCCGAATCCGGATTCTTCAACCTGCTCGAGCAGCACCCCGGGGCCTTCTTCACGATTCCGCTGGCGCTGCTGACCGGGCTGTTCTTCTATGTGACCTCCGCCGACTCAGGATCTCTCGTCCTGGCGAACATGTCCTCCAAGACGACGGACACGGACTCCGACGGCCCTCCGTGGCTGCGCATCGTCTGGGCGGTCATCACCGGCGTGCTGACGCTGGTCATGCTGTTCATCGACGGCGTCTACACGCTGCAGGCAGCCACAGTGGTCGTGGGACTGCCGCTGTCGCTGATCGTCTGGATCGTGATGGCGGGGCTCTGGAAGATGCTGCGCACGGAGCAGATCAACCTCGACTCGAGGCAGGCAGCTCTGCCCGCCCTGCTCACCAGCCGAGTTCGCGAGACCGGCCAGCAGGTCACCTGGCGGCAGCGCCTTCACGACCGGATGTCCTATGCCTCCGCCGCCGATGCGCAGGCATTCGTCGAGCACACCGCGGCACCGGCGGTGGAAGAGGTTGCTGAGGAGCTCTCCGAGCTCGGGCTGTCGGTGGCCTGCCACCGCGGCGAGCACCCCGACAGCGGCATCTGCTTCGTGGACCTCGTGGTCTCCTTCCCGGAGGCTGAGGACTTCAAGTACCAGGCCTACCCCGTGGCCCACTCGCTGCCGAGCTTCGCTGCGAACCTGTCGACCGTGCGCGATGTCTACTACCGGATCGAGATCTTCTCGACCCACGGATCGCGCGGCCGCGACATCATGGGATACACGAAGGACCAGGTCATCGCCGATGTCCTGGATGTCTACGACGCCCACATCGCCTACCTGCACCTCAGCGGCGACGGCGGCGGCCTGGCCACAGGCGCGGTGGTCGGAACCACCCCTGAGACCTGGGTCGACACCGATCAGATCCCCACCGTCGCCCCTCGGCGAGATTCCTCCGCCGAGACCGTGAACACCGCAACCCAGAAGGAGCGCCATGACTGAGTCCAGCTCGACCCTGTACATCGACGGAGAGTGGGTCCCCTCCTCCGACGGCGGGACCCGCACCATCATCTGCCCCGCCGACGGCACCGAGGTCGGCGTCGTCGCCGAGGCTACCGGCGAGGATGTCGAGCGCGCCATCCTCGCCGCCCGCAAGGCGTTCGAGGCCCGCACCTGGGTGGACACTCCCGCCGCTCAGCGCGGCGACTTCCTGATCCGCGTCTCGGACGCCCTGCTCGAGCGCAAGGACGAGTTCGCCCGTGCCGAGGCCCTCGACACCGGCAAGCGCCTGGTCGAGGCCGAGGGCGACATGGACGACATCGCGGCCTGCTTCCGCTACTTCGGCAAGATCGCGGACCAGAGCCCGGGCCGCCTGGTGGATGCGGGCGACGACACCGTCATCTCGAGGGTGGTCCACGAGCCCGTGGGCGTCTGCGGCATGATCACGCCGTGGAACTTCCCGCTGCTGCAGGCGGCGTGGAAGATCGCCCCCGCGCTGGCGGCCGGCAACACCTTCGTGCTCAAGCCGGCTGAGCTGACCCCGCACACGGCGATCCTGATCATGGATGTGCTCGACGAGCTGGGGCTGCCCGCCGGAGTCGCGAACCTGGTCCTCGGAGACGGCGCAGTCGTCGGCGCCCCGCTGTCGAGCCACCCGGAGATCGACCTCGTCTCCTTCACCGGAGGCCTGGTCACCGGCCGGAGGATCGCCGAGTCGGCGGCCCACGGCGTGAAGAAGGTCGCCCTGGAGCTGGGCGGCAAGAACCCCAATGTCGTGTTCGCCGATGCCGACTTCGACGCCGCCGTGGACAACGCCCTCAATGCCGCGTTCACGGACTCCGGACTCGTCTGCTCGGCGGGAACGCGCCTGATCGTGCAGGACACGATCGCGGAGCGCTTCGTCGACGAGGTCGTCCGCCGCGCCGGCGACATCGTCATGGGCGGTCCGTTCGACGAGAAGGCCGAGACCGGCCCGCTGATCTCCAAGGAGCACCGGGACAAGGTCACCGACTACGTCCAGCGCGGCATCGAGGCCGGCGCCCGCCTGCGGGTCGGCGGCCACTGGGGCGGCGAGGAGCATCAGGACGGGTTCTTCTACGCCCCGACCGTGCTGGACCAGTGCGATCGGGAGAACCCCGCGGTGATCGAGGAGGGCTTCGGCCCCGTCATCACGGTCGAGACGTTCTCCACCGAGGCCGAGGCCATCGAGACCGCCAATCACACGGAGTACGGCCTGGCCGGAGCGGTGTGGACCTCGGATGCCGGAACGGCCAACCGCGTGTCCCGTCGTCTGCGCCACGGCACGGTGTGGATCAACGACTACCACCCCTACCTGCCGCAGGCGGAGTGGGGCGGCTTCAAGTCCTCCGGCGTGGGCCGCGAGCTCGGCCCCACGGGCCTGGAGGAGTACACCGAGGCCAAGCACATCTACCAGAACACCGAGCCCGCCGTGACCGGCTGGTTCCCGCAGAAGTGACCGCTTCCATGTCCCGCACTCAGCAGAAGGAGGACCGCGTGCTCGACGAGCCCGTGTCGGAGAACCTGATCACCGAGTACGACTACATCATCGTGGGAGGCGGGTCGGCCGGCGCCGTCGTCGCCGCCCGCCTCAGCGAGGACCCGGACGTCTCTGTGGCCCTGGTCGAGGCCGGGGACCACGACCTGGACCACGAGATGGTCCTGCAGCTCAACCGTTGGCCGGAGATGCTGGAATCCGGGCTCGACTGGGACTACCCGATCGAGCCGCAGGAGAACGGCAACTCGTTCATGCGCCACGCCCGCGCCAAGGTGCTGGGAGGCTGCTCGTCGCACAACTCCTGCATCGCCTTCCACCCTCCTGCGGAGGACATGGACCTGTGGGAGCAGATGGGCGCCGAGGGCTGGAGCGCCGAGACCATGCTCCCGCTGATCAAGCGCCTCGAATCGAATCAGTCCCGTTCCGGTGAGCGGCACGGGACCGACGGCCC
>ENA-OOKA01000343-OOKA01000343.1-human-skin-metagenome-genome-assembly--contig:-NODE-343-length-13234-cov-6.016617_pt1 | contig 13234 bp, 11 predicted proteins | sample MGYA00248825_ERZ500995 | MGnify/ENA primary metagenome ERZ500995 (study PRJEB25958, sample SAMN03398540) | human skin metagenome | study: EMG produced TPA metagenomics assembly of the Human Skin...
TCGGCGGAGGCGGCGGCGACCGTGGCAACGGCGGTGGCGGCGGTGGAAACGGCGGCGACGGTGGCGGCGACAACGGCGGCGGGGGAGACGAAGCTCCCGGCCTCGGCGGCAACTGAGTCGACGGCGGCTGACATCGGTGGGGCGGAACGATCTTCTCGATCGTTCCGCCCCACTCGCGTCTGCGACGTCCCCGTCGCCATTGTTCCGCCTTCTCCGCTAGTGTGGGGTGGGGCAATGAGCGACGCGTGAACACGCGCCGAGACTGCCAGCCCGCCCGGGCCGAGACACGTGCACCGGGTGCCGACGAACCGAGTAGGAGAGCCATGACCAAGTGGGAATACGTCACCGTTCCGCTCATCGTCCATGCGACGAAGCAGATCCTCGATCAGTGGGGTGAGGACGGCTACGAACTCGTGCAGGTCGTGCCGGGGCCGGACAACAACGGTCTCGTCGCCTACCTCAAGCGCCCCAAGCCCTGACCCCCGCTCAGCAGTCTGCACTCTTCGTCGAAGGAGACCACCCATGTCGACCGTCCTTGACCGCATCAGCGAACTCGGCCTCGAGCTGCCGAAGGTCGCAGCCCCCGCCGGCGTCTACGTCCCGGCCCTGCGCACCGGCAACTACGTCTACACCTCCGGTCAGCTGCCGGTCGTCGACGGTGCGCTGCCGACGACGGGCCACCTCGGCGCCGAGGTCGACGTCGACACCGGCTACCAGCTGGCGCGGATCGCCGGGCTCAACGCTTTGGCCGCGATCGCCTCGGTGATCGGCGACCTCGACAAGGTCGTGCGCGTCGTCAAGGTCACCGGCTTCGTCAACTCCACCGACGACTTCACCCAGCAGCCGTCGGTCATCAACGGCGTCTCCGAGCTCTACGGGGAGATCTTCGGGGACAAGGGCCAGCACGCCCGCAGCGCCGTCGGAGTCAACACGCTGCCGCTCGGCACTCCCGTCGAGGTCGAGGTCGTCGTCGAGGTCGAGGACGATGCCGCTTAGCGGACGCTCCCTCCCGGTCTCCACGGAACTCACCTGGCTGCTCGACCTCTGGCGCTCAGAGGGACGACGGCCGGTTCCCGAGCCCCCACGGCCCGCCTCGGCGATCATCCTCGTCCGCGACACCCGTGAGGGGCTCGAGACGTTCGTGACGCGTCAGCTCGACGCGCGCGGCGTCGAGGACCGCAACCGCTGGGCCTATCCCGTCGGGGACCTGCGCCCGAGCGATCTGCGCAAGCTGCCGGTCACCGGATGGAAGTCGTCCCGGTGCGCGATGACGCTGAGCATCGAGAACAAGTCACGCGCCCTGCAGCAGTTCTCCGCTGCCGCGCGCGTCGCCTTCGCCTCGACCGGGGTGCTGCTGGCAGAGAACGTCGACCACGACCTCGTCGCGAGTCCGCAGACGGAATGGCAGGCGACACGGTATCGGCTGCTCTCGAACGAGGTGTCGTGGTCGCAGGTGCTGCGCGAGCGGGACCTGCGGCTGCGCCCCGACCTCCTCAAGCCGTGGCTGCGCTGGATCAACACGGCGACCCAGCTCCACCGCTTCGACACCACGTACTTCCTCGCCGCCGTGCCCTTCGGCCAGGAGGTCGACTTCCTCGCCTCGAACGAGAGCTCGGGCGGGTGGAAGCGACCCGAGGAGATCCTCGCCGACGCCGCCGACGATCCCGACCGGATCAGCGCGAGCACGCGGCTGATCGTCGAGAGCCTGCAGACCGTTCCGACCGTGGGAGCGGCCATGGCCCAGGTTCGCGACGTCCACCCCCTGCGTCCGGAGATCGCCGACGAGGACGGCGAATGGCGGCTCGTCATCCACCCCCGCCGGGACTTCCACCAGAAGGGCACCCTGCGCGACCGCGATGTGGCCGTCGGCGACGATGAGGAAGAGGACCGCACCGGGCTGATGAGCCTGGGCGCCGACGACGATGACCCGACCAGCGCAGACGAGGACACCGACGACTCATGAGGATCCGTGCGAACAACCCGTCCCCGATGACCCTGACCGGGACGAACACCTATGTGCTCGCCTCCCGCGACGACACCGCGGCCGTGATCGTCGACCCCGGTCCCGAACTCGCTGAGCACCGTGAGCGCTTCCTCGCCGAGGTGGGGGACCGGAGGCTGGCGGGCATCGTCCTCACCCACCAGCATGCCGATCATTCCGAGATGCTCGGCAGCGTCGCCGACTGGGCGCCCGAGGTGCCCGTCTACGCCGTCCTCGACCGGTTCGCCCGCCACACCCCACCGGTGGTCGACGGCGATCGCATCGTCTTCGGGGATGATCCTCTCGACGTGATCGAGGTCGTCGCGACGCCGGGGCACACCGGTGACAGCATCAGCCTCCTCCATGACGGCGTCCTCTACAGCGGCGACACCATCCTCGGTGAGGGGACGACGATAGTCACCCACCCCGAGGGGTCGCTCGGGGACTACCTGGTGAGTCTCGATCGCCTCCGCGAGCTCTATGACTCAGGGGCGTATGCGCGCATCGAACCGGCCCACGGCCCGACGATCGACTCACCCGCCGAGGTGATCGACCACTACCGCGACCACCGCCGTGAGCGCATCGCCCAGGTCAGGGCCGCGCTCGAGCAGGGCGCGACGACCGCGGCCGAGGTCTGCGACATCGTCTATCACGACGTCGACCCGCGGGTCCGCGGAGCCGCCGAGCAGATTGTGCGCGCCCAGCTGAGCTACCTCGGCGCCCTGTCCCCGGACGACGCATAGGACAGGGGCACCAGGCGAGGTGCCGCCCGACCCGACCGCCTCGGTGAGGAAGTGGTGCCCGGCCAAGTTGTTGATGCCCGGCCAGGTTGTGGTCGAAAAACCGAGGAGAATCGGCCGTTTTGGCTCATTTCCCTCGGTTTATCGACCACAAATGCGGGGGTGGAGGGGGGGAGACGTCGCCGAAGGCCCCGGCAGACGGCGAACGCCCCGACAGTGACTGTCGGGGCGTTCGCAGTCTGCGACCGGTCGAACCGGCCGGCATGATCAGCGGGCGCGGTTGCGCATGCGCTCCATGTCGAGGATGACGACCGAGCGGGCCTCGAGGCGGATGAAGCCGCGGGCGGCGAAGTCGGCCAGCGCCTTGTTCACGGTCTCACGGGAAGCGCCGACGAGCTGCGCGAGCTCCTCCTGTGTGAGGTCGTGGGCGACGAGGACGCCGTCGGGAGCCGGCTTCGAGAAGCGGGCGGCGAGGTCGAGCAGCGCCTTGGCGACACGACCGGGGACGTCGGAGAACACGAGGTCGCCGACGGTCTCGTTCGTCCGGCGTAGGCGCTGGGCGAGTGCCTTGAGGAGGTTGAGTCCGGCCTGCGGACGGTCCTTGAGCCAGGTCGTGAGGTCTTCGTGCTTGAGGCTGAGAAGTTCGGACTGGGAGACCGCGGTGACGGAGGAGGACCGCGGGCCCGGATCGAAGAGGCTGAGTTCGCCGATGATCTCACCCGGTCCGACGACGGAGAGGAGGTTCTCGCGGCCGTCGGAGGACTCGCGGCCGATCTTGAGCTTTCCGGTGGAGACGATGTAGAGCTCGTCTCCGGCGTCGCCTTCGTGGAAGAGCACGGTGCCCCGGCGGAGGCTCCGCGGCTTCATGAACTTCATCAATGCGCTCGTCGATTCGTCATCGAGTCCGGCGAAAAGCGTTGCGCCCCTCACAACTTCAATATCCACAGTGTCCTCCTTGTGATGGTCTCCACACATAAATCTACCTGGTCAAGGGTACCTGGACCACCAAATACGCGCGGGTCGTGGGAATTGAGGGTCCCTTGTGTCGTTTCCTCGGCCCTCGCCGAGGTGGGTCACGGTTGCGTGCGCACGCTGTGAGCCGGACAACTGCGGTATCGGCTCCTGCGGATTAGAATCGACACTTGTGTTGACCGTGGCAGAGAAGAGCGCGCGCAGGTTCGCCAAGGAGACCCCTCTGGGGAAGACGCGCCGCGCGCGGAAGATCAATCGGATCCTCGCCGAGGTCTACCCCAACGCGAAGTGCGAACTCGACTTCGAGACCCCATTCCAACTTCTCATCGCCACCGTGCTCTCGGCGCAGACGACGGACATTCGCGTCAACGCCGTCACCCCGGGACTCTTCGCCGCCTTCCCCGACGCGCACGCACTTGCGGTCGCCAACCTCGGCGAGGTCGAGGAGCTCATCCGCTCGACCGGGTTCTACCGGGCCAAGGCCCGCAACATCGTCAAGCTCGCGAACGACCTCGTCGACGACTACGACGGCGAGGTGCCCCGGACGATGGAGGAGCTCGTCAAGCTCTCCGGCGTCGGGCGGAAGACGGCGAACGTCGTCCTCGGCAACGCCTTCGACACCCCCGGCATCACCGTCGACACCCACATGGGCCGCCTGGCGCGGCGTTTCGGGTGGACGACGGAGACCGACCCGGTCAAAGCCGAGGAGGACATCGCCGCGCTCTTCCCCACGAAGGAGCTCACGCTGCTCTCCCACCGGGTGATCTTCCACGGCCGTCGCATCTGCCACTCCCGCAAGCCCGCGTGTGGGGCCTGCCCGCTGATGGCACTGTGCCCGTCGTTCGGCATCGGCGAACTCGATCCGGCCAAGGCCGAGGCGATGCTCAAGTACGAGATGGCTCCCTTGGCATGAGCGAATTCCTCGACGGCCTCAAGGGACCCGGCAGGCATGCTGCTGACGGTGGAGTCCCCGTTGCCGACGGGGCGGTCCCGACTGCCGACGCCGAGGCGGTTCCGCCGTGGCCTGAGGATCCCGAGCGCGCTGATGATCCGGATCTGCGCGATCAGCTGACGCGCCTCGCGGCGGCAAAGGGTTCGCCGCTGTGGCTGCGCCGTGCGAAGGCCCGCGGCGACGCCGTCGTCCGCGACGCCGCCGTCCTCATGCTCTTCGGCCGCGGCGGCGCCCCGCGCACGGATGCCGGCCGAGCCGCCCTCCCGCACCTCGAGGAGAAGGGCGTCGCTGACGTCGACATCGTCCTCCTCCAGCGGGCGAGCACTCTGCGCCTCCACCCCGGACAGGTCGCCTTCCCCGGAGGGGGACGCGACCCCGAGGACGACTCGATGGTCGCTGCCGCCCTGCGCGAAGCCGAGGAGGAGGCCGGCATCGTCCCGGCCAGCGTCGATGTCCTCGGTCAGCTCGAACCTCTCTACATCCCGGTGAGCAGGTTCCAGGTCACCCCCGTCGTCGGCTATTGGGCTGTGCCCGGAGTCGTGTCCGTCATGGACGAGGCAGAGTCGTACTCCGTCTACCGGGTCGCGATCGCCGATCTCGTCGCCCCGGCCAACCGCGGCAGCTTCTCGAGGCCTGATCTCGCGATCACCACCCCCGCCTTCGACGTCGGCGTGCTCAAGGTGTGGGGCTTCACCGCGGGCATCCTCGACTTCGCCCTCGACGAACTCGGTTGGGCGCTCGACTGGGATCGCAAAGCCGCAATCGACATCGACTACTGAACCGATCGGCCACTGAGCCGATCGACCCCTGATCTGAGGAGCCCGCTGAGCTGAGAAATCCGCCGGACGTCCCCGCGGGGACGTCCGGAGGCGCAAATGGCGCCGAGTCCCGCGTGGGAACTCGGCGCCATGCCTGTCGACGGTGGTCGGGTCAGTACCGCGGACCCGACGGGTTCTTCAGCGCCCGCTTGACCGCGGCGACGATCGACTTCGCCGAGGCGATCGCTCCGCCCGGAACCGGGTTGCCCTTCTTCAGCAGCGGCACCGCGATGAGCACGAGGATGACGGCGATGACGGCGAGGATGCCGAAGATGATGAGGAAGCTCGCCCACCACGGCCAGTCGAGTCCTTCACGGAACGCGGCGGCTCCGGCGAAGATCACCATGAACGAGCCGAGGAACAGGAAGAACAGGGCCGCGAGCGCCAGGGCCGATCCGATCCCCAGGTTCTTCGCCCCAGCGGTGGCCTCGGCCTTCGCCAGCGCGAGCTCCTCCTCGGCGATCGCCTTGGAATCGTCGCCGATGTCCTTGATCAGTTCGCTGATCGACCTCTCGGCCATGAGTGCTCCTATCGCCAGAAACGTTGTGACAATCTTTCTCAAGAGTAGTCTGAACGTTCCTCCTCACCAAAGACGTGCAGGATCAGTGTCGAGTCACGATTTCGCCACCGATTCCTCGATGAGCTTCATCACCGAGGAATCGGCAAGAGTCGTGGCATCCCCGACCTCGCGATTCTCAGCGACATCCTTGAGCAGACGCCGCATGATCTTGCCCGACCGGGTCTTCGGCAGCTCCGAGACGATGTGCACCTGCTTCGGCTTGGCGATCGGACCGATCTCCTTGCCGACGAACTGGCGCAGCTCCTCGGCGGTCTCCGGGCTGTCCTCGACGCCGCCGACGGTGATGACGAACGCGATGACGGCCTGGCCGGTCGTGTCGTCCGCGGCACCGACGACCGCCGCTTCGGCGACCGAGGGGTGGGCGACGAGCGCGGACTCGATCTCCGCGGTCGAGAGGCGGTGCCCGGAGACGTTCATGACGTCGTCGACGCGGCCGAGGAACCAGATGTCCCCGTCCTCATCACGACGTGCCCCGTCACCGGCGAAGTAGGTGTCCTCGAACCGCGACCAGTACGTCTCCTTGAAGCGCTCGGGGTCCTTCCAGATCCCACGCAGCATCGACGGCCACGGCTGCCGGATGACGAGGAGACCGCCCTCGGGTCCTGCAGGGTTCTCCCCGGTCTCGTCGACGATGTCGACGGAGATGCCGGGGATCGGGCGCTGCGCCGACCCCGGCTTCGTCGCGAGCACACCGGGCAGGGGAGCGATCATGTGGGCACCGGTCTCCGTCTGCCACCACGTGTCGACGATCGGGCACCGCTCTCCGCCGATGACGCGGTGGTACCAGCGCCAGGCTTCGGGGTTGATCGGCTCGCCGACGCTGCCGAGGAGGCGCAGGCTGGACAGGTCGTACTTCGCGGGGATCTCCTCGCCCCACTTCATGAACGTCCGGATCGCCGTGGGCGCGGCGTAGAGCGTCGTCACCTTGTTCTTCTCGACGATCTCCCACCAGCGGCCCTGGTCAGGCGTGTCCGGGGTGCCTTCGTAGATGACCTGCGTCATCCCCGCAGCGAGCGGACCGTAGGCGACGTATGAGTGCCCGGTGACCCAGCCGACGTCCGCGGTGCACCAGAAGACGTCGGTCTCCGGCTTCGCGTCGAAGACGGCCTTCATCGTGTAGAGGACCTGGGTGAGGTACCCGCCCGAGGTGTGGAGGATGCCCTTGGGCTTTCCGGTGGTTCCGGAGGTGTAGAGGATGAAGAGCGGGTTCTCGGCTTCGAAGAACTCGGCCTCGTGTTCGGGGCTGGCCTGGTCGACGGTGTCCTGCCACCACTGATCCCGACCCTCGGTCATCTCGACGTCCTGGCCGGTGCGGCGGACGACGATGACGTGCTCGACCGGGGTGTCGCCGTGGGAGAGAGCCTCATCGACGGCCGGCTTGAGGCTCGTCTCCTTGCCGCGGCGATAGCTGCCGTCGGCGGTGATGACCACGCGCGCCTCGGCGTCGATGATCCGCGAGCGCAGGGCATCGGCGGAGAAGCCGCCGAAGACGACGGAGTGGGCCGCGCCGAGGCGGGCGCACGCGAGCATCGCGATGATCGCTTCGGGGATCATCGGCAGGTAGATCGCGACCCGGTCTCCGGCCTCGACCCCGAGTTCGGTGAGTGTGTTCGCCGCCTTCGACACCTCGGCGAGGAGCTCGGCATACGTCAGCGTCCGGGAGTCCCCGGGCTCGCCTTCGAAGTTGATGGCCACCCGGTCGCCGTTGCCGGCGAGGACATGCCGGTCGAGGCAGTTGTACGCGACGTTGAGCTTTCCGTCGGCGAACCACTTGGCGAACGGCGGGTTCGACCAGTCGAGCACCTCGGTGAAGTCGTCCTTCCAGTCGACGAGTTCACGGGACTGCTCGGCCCAGAAGCGCTCGAAGTCCTCGGCACCGCGCTCATAGGCGTCTTCCCTGACATTGGCGGCGGCTGCGAACTCCTGTGGCGGGGCGAAGGTCTCGGTCGCCTCGGCGCTGTCGGTCATGATTCCCTCCGGCTTCTTTGATGGAACGAAGATTCCCTCCGACTGTATACCCGCAGAGGTGACGCCGGTCACCCTGACCCCGGTGATGAGCGGGGGTGAGCGGGGGTAGTCATGACGGGTCCCATGTGCTAAAGCGGTGTGCGGCGGAGCTTCGGCAAGGGGACTGGCGGCGAAGAATTGGGTGCGCACGGGTGCCGGGGTCTGCAAGGATGGCCCTAGGTCTGCCAGGATGGACCCCGCAGACAGGACAGTGTCCCTACGATCGACTGGAGCCAGCGATGAGTTCGCCGCACCATCCCACAGGACCAGGAGCGCCGCAGTGGCGCGACCAGCCGGGCCCCCATCCCGGACCGAACGGCCAGCCGTTGGCCGGAAGCCAGTACGGACAGGGCCCGGGCAATCCGGGTCCCGGCGGCCAGTACGGACAGGGTCCGGGCCCGTACGGTCCGGACGCCCAGGGCGGGCAGCCGACTCCCTACGGATCCGGTCCGGGACCGTATGGCTCGGGACCTGCGCAGCACGGGTCGGGTCCGGGACCCTACGGTTCGGGGCCGGGACAGTACGGTCAGGCACCGGGACAGTACGGGTCGGGACCGGGCCAGTATGGGTCGGGCCCAGGACCCTACGGCTCCGGTCCGGGACAGTTCGGCCCGGGACCTGCCCCGCAGCGTCCTCGCCGCACGGGACCCGGCCTGCTCGGCCCGCTCACCCTGCGCGACCTCTTCCTCCTCTTCGCGGGCCTGCTCGCACTCATCGTGCTCTTCGTGCCCTACAAGAACTACGACATCATCACGATGCCGCTGTGGTCGTGGAACATCGATTCGATGGGGACGCTCGTCTTCGTCGTGCTCGCCATCCTCCTCATCGTCGGGGCCGTGCTCATGAACAAGTTCGGCAACGGTCGGATGCGTGTGGGATCGCTCGGCCTCGACCAGTTCATCTCCGTCCTCTCCTCGGTCGCGTTCGCCTTCGCGTTCGTCCAGCTCATCACCTCGGCGCCGTACTGGAGCGTCGGCGCCTATCTCGCGTTCTTCGCCGCGCTCATCGCGTTCTTCGCCGGTGTCTTCACGATGCTGCCGTTCTTCGCCGCTGAGTTCGCCGGACGCGAGGACGTCCCCGCCCACGCCAAGGCGCGCCCGGTGACCAAGACCGCTCAGCATCCCGCGCCGCAGGCCCACGTGCCCGGCGGATTCGACGGCGGGTACGGCAGCGGCCCCCACCCCGGTGCGCAGGGACCCCAGGGTCAGGGTGGCCCCGGCGGGGTCGGCCCGGGCCAGTACGGGCAGGCAGTGCCCGGTCAGGACGGCCCGAGCCAGTACGGCGCCCCGCAGGGCGGCTACGGCCAGCCCGGCTACGATTCGGCACAGCCGACCTGGGGATCCGATCAGTCCGCATATGACGCAGGACAGCAGGGTCGACCAGGCGATCAGGCCGCGTCCGGCCGGCACGCCTACTCCGATGATGCGGGCAGCCCGTTCACCGGTGGGACCCCGCGCCCGCAGGCGTCCTTCGCCCCGCCGGCCGAGGACCGCTCCTCCGGCACCGATGATGCCTCGGGACAGCCGGTGCAGAGCACCGGATCCGGGCAGACGTACCTCGGCGACCAGCATCCGCGGGATCCGCGGCATTCGCAGAGCGAGCCGACGCAGACCTTCGGGCTCGGCACCGAACCCGAGGAATCCGCGTGGACGTCGACCGCGTCGGCCGCCTCGACCGCCTCGACCGCGTCGGCTGCCGAGCCGACTCCGGCGGAATCGCAGGCCGACGCCGACGACGCGTCTGTGGGACGTCGCGACGGGACCGCTGGTGACGACAGTGCCGACGCCGCGGCCCCGCAGACCAACGCCGATGACACCGTGGCGATCAGCCGGACCGTCGTCGAGAGCGGCCCGACCTCGACCGAGGAGGAGACCATCACCTCGGTCTCCGAGCGCCGCCGCGGACGCCATTCCGCACCCGAGTCCACCTCGGAGACCGAGACCTCGGCCAGCGCCGCGTCACCGGATTCCGAGGCACGGTCGGGATCGAGCACGGTCTCGCAGCCCGGCACGGTGACCTCGTCGACCGTGACCTCGGCCGACGAGCCGGGCCCCGGCCCGCTCGGGGTCTTCGACGGCGGCACGAAGGCCGCCGCGTCTCAGGGCACAGAGTCCCGGTCGGCAGCTGCCTCACCCGAATCGAGGGAGGGTGCGTCCACGGACGCGACGTCTTCTAATGCGGCGTCCGCGAACACGACATCGTCAGACGCGACGACGACCTCCGCATCCGCCGAGGCCGACGAGAGCAACATCCGCTCGACCGAGGCGACCGTGGTCAACGCCGAGGGTGTCGTCGAGACCGATCCCGGTGCGGACCCCACCGGCAAGGAAGGTGCCGAATCGAGGGCGGATGACTCCCGCGCCTCGACGGAGCGCCGAGGCGTCGTCGCCGCATCGAGCGGAGTCACCGTCGCGTCGGGAGACGACGTGACGACCACCGAGGCTGAGTCCTCGACCGAGCGGACAGCGATGACGGGCGACCGCGCTTCGAGCTCGCCTGACGGCGACTCGGCCGACCGCGCTATGGGCTCGGGCGACGGAGGCTCGGCCGACCGCTGGTCAGTCGGCGACCGCCGTCCTCAGGACCAGGGTTCGACCGAGACCGTCGGCGACGAGCCTGTCAGCCGCGAGACCGCCGGCGAGGAGACCGTCCAGGTCGACGCCGTGACCACCGAGGACAGCCGGTCCTCGGCGGAGCCGACGACCGAGCGGACCACACCACCGGACTCCGACGAACCGACGCAGTACGTGCCGATGACGAACTACCGGGACTCCTCGGAGCAGCGGACCGCCTCGGCGGATGGGGAGTCGTCGGACCGCAGCGCATCGGGCTCGAGGGAGGACCGGCAGGCGTCGGACTCCGCGGAGACGACCGAGGAGAAGACGGTCATCCAGGCGTTCTGGTTCGCCGTTCCCGAACCGCGCGAGGCCGTCGACGCGAAGACCGGGATGCCCGTCTTCACGATCTACCCGGGTGACTGGTTCCTCGCGCTCGAGGATCACGGGACGTCGTTCACGGTCCGTGACTCCGACGGCAAGGAGGGCGTGCTGCGCAACCTCGAAGGCATCCAGCGCGGCTGACTCGTGCGCTGAGTCTGTGGACGGTGCGGACGGTCTGCGCCGCACCTGACCCGGCATCAGGCACGTACCCGACGCCGCACGCCCGGCCTGACCGGGTGCGATGCGCAGGCGAAACGCTGAGGGGCGGCTCCTGTGACTTGTGTCCACAGGGGCCGCCTTTCGTCGTCTCCGTCCACAGCTGCGGACCGGGCCCTGGTCGCGGCCGCCGTCCCGGGGTCATCCTGGGCCCATGCAGATCGCACTCATCACCGACCTCGGCGCGATCACGGAGGAATGCGCCCGTGTCGCCGAGAGCATCGGCGTCGACCTCAAGGTCCTCCCACCCGATTCGGGCGGGTGGCAGAAGGCGGCGCTCATCCTCCTCGGCGAGGACGTCACCGACATTCCCGCCACCGACGGTGCGGACCGCATCCTCGTCGTCCTCGACGGCGACGAGACCGCCTCGGCGTGGCGGCGGGCGGCACACCTCGGCGTCGAACAGCTCGCGATGCTGCCCTCGGCCGCGGAATGGCTGAGCCAGCGGATCATCGCCGCGGTCGAACCCCCGGTGACACCAGGGGTCACGGTCGGCGTCGTCGCCGGCTGCGGCGGGGCCGGCGCCTCGGTGCTCGCATGCGCCCTGGCGAGGCGGGCGGGGGCCGAGGTCCCCACGGTGCTCGTCGACGCCGACCCGCTCGGGGGAGGCCTCGACCTCGTCCTCGGCGCCGAACAGGTCCCGGGACCGCGGTGGTCGGACCTCAGCGCCTCCCGCGGACAGGTGCGGCCCTCGGTGCTCCGCCAGGCCCTGCCCGTCCATGACGGTCTGGCGATCCTCTCATGGGGACGCGACGACACCCTCGACCTCGACCCGGAGATCTTCGACGACGTCCTCTCCGCCGCCGCCCAGGCCTTCGACCTCGTCATCGTCGACCTGCCCCGCCACGCCCCACCGCAGTGGACCAGGCGCTGCCACCACGTCCTCCTCGTCGCCCCCGCCCGGGTGCGTTCGGCCGTCGCCGCCTCCCAGGTCGCCAAGCGCCTCTCGCACTCCCACCCCGACGTCCGCCTCGTCGTCCGGGAGACCGGCAGCGGCGGACTCGACGCCGACCTCCTCGCCGACTCGATCGGACTCGGCCTCGCCGGCAGCATCCGCGACGACCGCGGGCTCTCGGCCGCCGTCGACCGCGGTGAGGGCATCCCGGGCGGGGCGAGGCTCGGCCGCCTCGTCGACCGCCTGCTCGGGGAGTGGGTGGGATGAGCGAATGGCTCGACGCCTCCCTCGTCGCCGAGGTGCGCAAGACCCTGCTCGACAATCCCGGGCCGGTGACCACGGCCGCCGTCGCCGAGGCGGTCCAGCGCACCGGCCGTGTGCTCGGTTCCGCGGCCCTCCTCGACCTCGTCACCCGGCTCTCGGCCCAACTCTCGGGAGCCGGCCCCCTCCAAGCCGTGCTCGACGTCCCCGGCACGACCGACGTCTTCGTCAACGGTCCCCGAGAGGTCTTCGCCGACACCGGCGCGGGACCCGTCCGGCTCGAGCTCTCCCTCGGCTCCGAGGAGGACGTGCGCTCGCTCGCCGTGCGTCTGGCCGCCCTCGGCGGTCGCCGCCTCGACGATTCGAGTCCCTTCGTCGACGTCCGCCTCCCCGACGGGGTGCGGATGAACGCGATCGTCCCTCCCATCGCGGGGGAGCACACGTCGATCTCGTTCCGCGTGCCCAGGCGTTCAGGCTTCACCGTCGACGACCTCCGCGCCGACGGATTCATCCCCGCCGAGGTCGCAGCCCTGGTCACCGAGGCCGTGGGCTCACGGGCGAACATCCTCATCTCCGGGGGCACCGGCACCGGCAAAACCGTCCTCCTCGGCGCCCTCCTCGGCCTCGTCGACCCGCTCCACCGCATCGTCGTCGTCGAGGACTCCCGCGAACTCATCGTCGGCCACCCCCACGTCGTCCAGCTCGCCGCCCGCCAGGCCAACGTCGAAGGCGGCGGCGAGGTCACGCTCACCGACCTCGTCCGCAACGCCCTGCGGATGCGCCCCGACCGCCTCGTCGTCGGCGAATGCCGCGGCCCCGAGGTCCGGGACATGCTCACCGCGCTCAACACCGGGCACGAGGGCGGGTGCGCGA
>ENA-OOKA01000344-OOKA01000344.1-human-skin-metagenome-genome-assembly--contig:-NODE-344-length-13232-cov-8.478789_pt1 | contig 13232 bp, 11 predicted proteins | sample MGYA00248825_ERZ500995 | MGnify/ENA primary metagenome ERZ500995 (study PRJEB25958, sample SAMN03398540) | human skin metagenome | study: EMG produced TPA metagenomics assembly of the Human Skin...
GGTACGCGAGCTGGGTTTAGAACGTCGTGAGACAGTTCGGTCCCTATCCGCTGCGTGCGTAGGAAATTTGAGAAGGGCTGTCCTTAGTACGAGAGGACCGGGACGGACGAACCTCTGGTGTGCCAGTTGTACCGCCAGGTGCATGGCTGGTTGGCTACGTTCGGGAAGGATAACCGCTGAAAGCATCTAAGCGGGAAGCCTGCTTCAAGATGAGATTTCCATTGAGGCGCCCTACAGACTATGGGGTTGATAGGCCAGATGTGGAAACGCAGCAATGCGTGGAGCTGACTGGTACTAATACGCCGATCACTCACCCACCACCCCATTTCCGGGTGTGTTCGGGTCGGGTAACACAAGCACACACACCATCACTGTGCACACACCACCCCCGCCGGTAAGCCGGCCGGGTGGAGACACGCTCGCGTCCACACATACGACACCCCCACACCACGTGTCGGGGGTTCCGCAGAACGAACACGCCGCCGTGTTCCCCATAGTTTTGCGGTGGTCATAGCGGCAGGGAAACGCCCGGTCCCATTCCGAACCCGGAAGCTAAGCCTGCCAGCGCTGATGGTACTGCACTCGACAGGGTGTGGGAGAGTAAGACACCGCCGCAATTGATGTGACGAAGGCCCCGAGACACAGTCTCGGGGCCTTCGGTCATTCACGCCCGTTGCGTCACGCACCCCCGGTTCGGTCTCCGTCTTCGCCCGGCCAATTCATTCCTTTCTTCGGTGGTCATTCACGTCTTCGTCGGCGACGACGTGCTGAGCGCGTATGTGGGGATTGGTTCCTGCAGTCTCATCGATGTTTTGCGCCAGTTCGCGTCGTTTCCGAGTTGCCCGGCGGGGGCGCCGGTCTCCAACCGTCGTCAGGTGGCGAATTGCTGGCTGCTCTGCCGTTATCGGGCAGCTCTCTGACCGCTCTTCCACGGTCATCGAACACTGTCCTCCCTAGCGTCTTCCTCGGTGACCGTGCGCCGGCCTGGCTGAGCGGGACCACTTTCAGATCTTCCGCAGCGACCGGGACTGCCGACTGGTCGTCCACGGAAGGAATGCACGTGCTGGGCGTGTACGCACCATGTGTACTGCGGGGTATCTGCTGATCTGCGCGCAATAACCCGCAGATCAGCAGATACCCCGCAGTACGGCGGCTTGCGGTGGCGTTGTTGGCTGGCGGAGGCGCGGATGTGCATGCGCCGATCGCATGAGCAGCGGACTGCGAACGCCGCGAGTGGATCTATGGTTTCGAGCGGGTGTTCTGAGCTGTTCGCTCGTGGCACGGGCAACGACTGCGAATGCGGTCGCTCGGTCCCGTGATTCCACTCAGCGTCTGCGGGCACGGCGGTCGATGCGTCTGTCTGCACTGACCGCGGCACCCGTGCCGTCCGTGGAGGCGGTTTTCGCTCACTGCGTGCAGCGGGCCTCGTGCCGTCCATGCAGTCGATGCCTCGTTCACTGCGTGAGGACGGCGATCGTGGACCCCGGTAGACGGTGCTCCTTCATTGCATGCAGTAGCACCCGTGTCATCAGTGCAGCCAGTGTCCGTACTACTCCGCGGAGGCGGTGAACGAGCACTCTCTGCGGCTCGGGCGGGTCTCGAAGGGTGGCCGCCGTCATGGACCGCCCACCGGGGCGCATACGATAGCACTCATGTCACTGCATACTTCTCTCCAGCCGATCTTCGACACCGTCCTGCGACGGAACCCGGGGGAATCCGAGTTCCACCAGGCCGCACACGAAGTGCTCCACTCCCTCGGTGCCGTCGTCGACAAGCACCCCGAGTACCTCCACCTCGCTGCGGTGGAGCGGCTGTGCGAACCGGAGCGCCAGATCATCTTCCGCGTTCCGTGGATCGACGACAACGGCGTGGTGCAGATCAACCGCGCCTACCGCGTCGAGTTCAACTCCGCGCTCGGACCCTACAAGGGCGGGCTGCGGTTCCATCCGACGGTGAGCTCGGGCATCATCAAGTTCCTCGGGTTCGAGCAGACGTTCAAGAACGCACTCACCGGAATGCCGATCGGCGGCGGTAAGGGCGGCTCCGACTTCGACCCGAAGGGCAAGAGCAACCTCGAGATCATGCGCTTCTGCCAGTCGCTCATGACGGAGCTCTACCGGCACATCGGTGAGTACACCGACGTCCCGGCCGGCGACATCGGCGTGGGCGAGCGCGAGATCGGCTACATGTTCGGGCAGTTCCGTCGGATCACCAATCGCTACGAGGCCGGTGTGCTCACCGGCAAGAGCCTGACCCACGGCGGCTCGATGGTCCGCACCGAGGCGACCGGGTACGGCCTCGTGTTCTTCGTCCGGGAGATGCTCGCGGTGCGCGGGATCGACCTCGGCGGCAAGTCCGTCGTCGTGTCCGGATCCGGCAACGTCGCGATCCACGCGGCGGAGAAGGCGCAGGCGCTCGGTGCGACCGTCATCGGCATGTCGGACTCGTCCGGGTACATCGAGGACCGCGAGGGCATCGACATCCCGCTGATGAAGGAGGTCAAGCTCGCCGAGGGCCTCCGGATCTCCGCCTACGCCGACCGCCGTCCGAGCGCCCGGTTCGTCGAGAACGGGAACGTGTGGGACATCGCCACCGACATCGCCCTGCCATGCGCCACGCAGAACGAGCTCGACGAGGACTCCGCGCGGACGCTCGTGGCGAACGGCGTCGCCGCCGTGGCCGAGGGCGCGAACATGCCGTGCACCCCGGCGGCCGTGCGGATCTTCTCCGAGGCCGGCGTGCTGTTCGGCCCCGGCAAGGCCGCCAACGCCGGTGGCGTGGCGACGAGCGCGCTCGAGATGCAGCAGAACGCCTCGCGCGACAGCTGGGACTTCGCGTTCACCGAGCGCAAGCTCGACGAGATCATGTCGGGCATCCACGAGCGCTGCGCGGCCGCAGCGGAGCAGTACGGCACCCCGGGGGACTACGTCGCCGGGGCGAACATCGCGGGCTTCGTGCGGGTCGCCGAGGCGATGAAGGCTCAGGGCGTCGTCTGACCCGGGGCGTCTCGCCCCACGACGGTTCCATAGGAGTCGCCGAATCGCACGAGCGGACGGCCGGTGCCGCGGGCGCCGGCCGTTCCGCATGCCCGGACCTCGCCCACGAGGAGCGTGTGGGTGGCGATCTCGAGCCGCTCGGTGATGCGGAGCTCGAAGTACGCGAGGGCGCCGGCGATCACCGGGAGCCCACCGGGAGAGGGATGCGTGGGGGTGGAGTCGAGGAGCCCGTGCAGCGGCTGGCCGGGTTCGCCCAACCACTGGGCGGTCCCCTTCTGATCCGCGGAGAGCACGCTGAGCGCGCACGCATCGACGAGGTCGAGCGACTCCATCATCCGGGACCCGGTGTAGACGCTCACCGCCATCGTCGGCGGGTCCCACGACACGTCGAGGTAGGAGTCGACGGTGATCGCATGGGGCCGTCCGGCGCGGAGGCATGTGAGAACCGCGACACCCCGGGCGATCCCGCTCGCCAGCCGGCGGTAGTCGTCGACGAAGCCGGGCCGGTCGGGAGTGCTCGAAGCGGCTGATGAACCGGGGTCCGGGTGCGCTGGCGGGGTCGGCAGGTCGGCGGACCGGGGGCCGGGGTGCGCGGGCGTGCGGTGCGGATCGGACATGCGTTCCAGTCTAGGAGTCCTAGAATGGACCCATGTCCGAAACCACTCCGCAGTCCGGCGGCGCCGCCACGATCGAGCGCCAGGCCCAGGAACAGCTCGTCGAGCCCGGCGACCACGAACGCTTCTCGCACTACGCGCCCAAGGCGAAGATCATGGAGTCCATGGTCACCGGCACGCCGCTCATCGCCCTGTGCGGCAAGGTGTGGGTGCCCACCCGGGACCCCGAGCGGTTCCCGGTGTGCCCCAAGTGCAAGGAGATCTTCGAGTCGATGCCCGAAGGATCCCAGGAGTAGATGACGGGTCCGCAGAGGGTCCCTGGCACCTCGGCGGCCGAGCACCTGCCACCCGCATTCCCCGAACGCGCCGCGTGGGGGACGGCGGGGAAGCTGCGTGCGTGGCAGGCCGAGGCCCTCGACCAGTACTTCCGCACCGAACCGCGCGATTTCCTCGCCGTCGCCACCCCCGGCGCCGGGAAGACGACCTTCGCGCTCCGGCTCGCCGCCGAGCTGCTCGCCCAGCACAAGGTCGACCGGGTCACCGTCGTCGCACCCACCGAGCACCTCAAGACCCAGTGGGCGGACGCCGCCGGCCGCGTCGGCATCCGGCTCGACCCCCGATTCAAGAACAGCCAGGGTCGTCACGGCGCGGGCTATCACGGGGTCGCGGTCACCTACGCCCAGGTGGCGGCCAAGCCGGTGCTCCACCACAACCGCACCGCCGCCGCCCGCACGCTCGTCATCCTCGACGAGATCCACCACGCCGGCGACAGCCTGTCGTGGGGCGATGCGATCCGCGAGGCGTTCGAACCCGCGCGGCGGCGCCTGTCGCTCACCGGCACGCCGTTCCGCTCGGACACCTCGCCGATCCCGTTCGTCGAGTACGCCCCCGACGACGAGGGCATCCGGATCTCGCAGTCGGACTACTCGTACGGCTACGCCCGCGCCCTCAAGGACGGCGTCGTCCGCCCGGTGATCTTCATGACGTACTCCGGGCAGATGCGGTGGCGGACGAAGACCGGTGACGAGATGACTGCCCTGCTCGGCGCCGAGGCGACGAAGGACATCCACGCCCAGGCCTGGCGCACCGCGCTCGACCCCAAGGGCGAGTGGATCCCCGCCGTCCTCACCGCCGCCGACCGCCGGCTCACCGAGGTCCGTCGCACCGTGCCCGACGCCGGCGGCCTTGTCATCGCGACCGATCAGGAGACCGCGCGCGCCTATGCGAAGCGGCTCCGGGAGCTCACCGGGGAACCGGTCACCGTGGTGCTGTCCGACGAGGCCGGTGCGAGCCGGCGGATCGAGGAGTTCCAGGAGTCCGACCGGCGCTGGATGGTCGCGGTCCGGATGGTGTCCGAGGGCGTGGACGTGCCCCGGCTCGCCGTCGGCGTGTACGCGACCTCCTCGTCGACCCCGCTGTTCTTCGCGCAGGCGATCGGACGCTTCGTGCGGGCCCGCAAGCGCGGGGAGACTGCTTCGATCTTCCTCCCGAGCGTGCCGATCCTCCTCGCGCTCGCCAACGCCCTCGAGGCCGAGCGCGACCACGCTCTCGATCGGCGCCCCGACCCCGAGGACGACGCGGAGGTGAGCTTCGACGACGAGGCGCTCGACCGCGCGAACGCCGCGGAGAGCGCATCCGACGACCTGCTCGGCTCCTTCGAGGCGCTCGATGCCCAGGCATCCTTCGACCGCGTGCTGTTCGACGGCGGCGAGTTCGGGGCCGGGGGAGCGGTCGGCTCCGAGGACGAGCTCGACTTCATCGGACTTCCCGGTCTCCTCGACCCCGACCAGGTCACCGCCCTGCTGCGCACCCGGCAGGCCGAGCAGACGAAGCGCAGGACGAACGGATCCGGGGCCGACGGACCGGCACCGGCGGTGGCCGACGAGCTCGAGCACCGTGCGCTCAAGGAGGAGCGCACCCAGCTGCAGAGCCTCGTCGGCGCCTGGGCGCGGCGGACCGGCAAGCCGCACGGCACGATCCATGTCGAGCTCCGCACCGCCTGCGGCGGCCCGGCGGTCGCACAGGCGAGCCGGGCGCAGATCCAGGCGCGGATCCAGAAGCTCCAGGCCTGGTTCGTCGGCCGTCGCTGAGCGCGGCAGCGTCCCCAGGGCGCCGGTGGGCACGGGCACCTGCACGACCCGGACGCCGTACGCACCCGCGCCGGGGGCTCAGTCGGAGTAGTACACCGTCGGGATCGCTGGCTCGCCGTCCTGCAGCCGGTGGGCCGAGCGGGGGAGTTCGGCGATCGATTCGGCATGGCGCACCTGCGCCCTCCGCACGCCCTCGGCTCCGGTGAGCGCATCGTCGATCGTGCCGTCGGTGACGAGATCGACGAGCAGCGGGCGGCCGTCGAAGTCGGCCGGGAGGTCGGGGACGCCGATCGACTCCTCGGTCGCGATCGTGCCGTCGTAGCTGCGCACGGCCTGCTTGATCCCGCCGCGCGAGGACTTGTTCTTCGACGCCTTCTCGACCGCCACCCACGTGCCGTCGGAGCCCTGGCGGGCGACGAGCTTGTAGACGAGGCTCGCCGTGGGAGCTCCCGATCCGGTGACGACCCGGGTGCCGACGCCGTAGGCGTCGACCGGGGCCGCCTGGAGGGATGCGATCGCGTACTCGTCGAGGTCGCTCGTCACGGTGATCTTCGTCCCCGTCGCGCCGCGCGAGTCGAGCTTCTCGCGCACCTCGTGCGCCTGGATCCCGAGGTCGCCGGAGTCGAGGCGCACGCCGCCGAGCTCGGGCCCGGCGAGCTCGATCGCGATGTCGAGCGCCGCGTCGACGTCGTAGGTGTCGAGGAGCAGGACGGTGTCACGGCCGAGCGACTCGATCTGCGCGGCGAAGGCCTGGCGCTCCGAGTCGTGGAGGAGGGTGAACGAGTGGGCCGAGGTGCCGATCGTGCGCAGCCCGTAGCGGCGCCCGGCCTCGAGGTTCGAGGTCGACGCGAAGCCGGCGATGACCGAGGCACGGGCGGCGGCCACGGCCGCGGCCTCGTGGGTGCGGCGCGATCCCATCTCCGCGCACGGCCGATCGCCGGCGGCGCTGCTCATCCGGGAGGCCGCCGAGGCGACCGCGGTGTCGTAGTTGAGCGCGGACAGGATGAGGGTCTCGAGGACGACCGCCTCGGCGAACGTCGACTCCACGATGAGCAGCGGCGAGCCGGGGAAGTAGACCTCGCCCTCGGCGTAGCCGCGGATCGTCCCGCCGAACCGGTAGGCGGCGAGCCAGTCGAGGGTCGCAGCGTCGACCACCCCGGTGGAGCGGAGGAACTCGAGCTCGGTGGAGCCGAACCGGAAGTCACGGAGCATCTCGAGCACCCGGCCGGTGCCGGCGACCACACCGTACCGACGGCCGTGGGGGAGTCGACGGCCGAACACCTCGAACACGCTGCGCCGGTCGGCGGTGCCCGCCGCGAGCGCGGCCTGGAGCATCGTGAGCTCGTAATGATCGGTGAAGAGCGCCGTCGACGGCGAGGAGGGTGTGAGATCACTCATACGACCGATCCTATTGCACGGATTCCGGGGTTCCGGCACTCCGCCATCCCGTAGAGTGGACGGGTGACTTCCACCGCCGACGGTGCCCAGGCCGTACTCGAACCGGAGGTCGAGGACCGGACGAGGACTCGGCCGGACCACCCGTGGGTGACCATCGTGTTCAACGATCCGGTCAACCTCATGAGCTACGTCACCTATGTCTTCCAGAGCTACTTCGGCTATTCGCGGCTCAAGTCCGAGAAGCTCATGTACGAGGTCCACGAGGACGGCCGATCGGTCGTCGCGACCGGGACCCGCGAGGAGATGGAGCGCGACACCCAGGCGATGCACGGATTCGGCCTGTGGGCCGCCTGCCGCCCATCCGACCGGGGGAACGGCTGAGTGAAGATCACCCCCGGACCGCGCGGCACCGCCCGCCTCGACCTCAGCACCGCGGAGAGGAACCTCTTCGTCTCGGTGTTCTCCGACACCGCCGGCCTGCTCGGCGGCGGCGAGGACGACCGACAGGAGTCCGATGGGCTCACCGAGGCCGAGCAGCTCGCCCGTCTCGTCGGCATGGGCGATGCGGTCGACCGTCCCACCGACCCGGCGCTGCTGCGCCTGCTGCCCGACGTCGACCCCGACGATCCGGAGCGCTCGGCGGAGTTCCGGCGGCTCACCGATTTCGATCTCCGGGAGTCGAAGCTCGCGAACCTCCGCACCGCGCTCCACTCCCTCGGCGCCTCCGGCCGCATCGTCCTCGACGACGCCGCCCAGCGCGCCTGGCTCACCGCCCTCACCGATGTGCGGCTCGTCGTCGCGAGCCGACTGGGCCTGGAGACCGACGCCGATCTCGACGAGCTCTACGCCCGCGAGGACGAGCTCCCCGACAGCGAAGCGATGCTCGTCACCGTCTACGACTTCCTCACCTGGGCGCAGGAGCGCCTCGCCGGGATCCTGCTCGACTCCCTCATCCCCACCGACGAAGAGGACCCCACATGAGGCTGATCGCGATCGGCACCTCGGGCTCGTTCCCCGGCCCCACCTCCGCCGCGAGCTGCTACCTTCTCGAGGCCGAGGACGGCGGTCGCACCCACCGCATCCTCCTCGACCTCGGCAGCGGTGCGCTCGGCGCGCTCCAGGCGCACTGCTCACCGGCGCAGATCGACGCAGTCGTCCTCTCCCACCTCCACCCCGACCACTGCCTCGACGTCACCGGCCTCTACGTCCACCGGAGCTACGACCCCGACTTCTACTTCGACACCGGGGAGCCCGGGGGCGGCCGCGAGCGCGTCCCGGTGTGGGGTCCGGTCGGCACCGAGCGGCGCCTCACGGCGGCCTACCACACCGAACCGGGGCTGAGCCCCTGCGCGGAGCAGGCGCACGACACCGACCTGTCGACGATGTTCGAGTTCCACGACATCACACCCGGCGCATCGTTCTCGGTCGGTCCCTTCTCCATCGAGGCCTTCCTCGTCGACCACCCGGTCGAGGCCTATGCGCTGCGGGTGACCGGCCCGGGCGGCGGCGTGCTCACCTACTCGGGGGACTCCGACGCGTGCGAGGCGCTCGTCGCCGCCGCCCGCGAAGCCGACGTCTTCCTCTGTGAAGCGGCGTTCCAGGAGGACCGCGACACCGTGCGCGGCATCCACCTCACCGGACTGCGCGCCGGCCGCGTCGCCGCCGACGCCGGCGCCCGCTCCCTCGTCCTCACCCACATCCCGCCGTGGACCGATACCGGCACGGTGCGCACCGAGGCCGCCGGCGAGTTCGACGGCCCGATCGGCGTCGCCGCACCCGGCGCCTCCTGGACCATCGACCCCGCTCCGGCCGCAGGCCGCTGACCCCCGAGGAAACCCCATGACCCGCTTCGACGGACGCGCAGTCGACGAGCTGCGCGAGGTGACGATCACCCGCAACTGGCTCGATCACGCCGAGGGGAGCGTCCTCGTCGAGTTCGGCCGCACCCGCGTGCTGTGCGCAGCCTCGCTCACCGAGGGCGTGCCGCGCTGGCTCAAGGGGCAGGGGTCCGGCTGGGTGACCGCGGAATACGCGATGCTCCCGCGGGCGACGAACACCCGCAATGCCCGCGAGTCGATCAAAGGGAAGGTCGGCGGCCGCACCCACGAGATCTCCCGGCTCATCGGCCGGGCCCTGCGCTCCGTGGTCGACATGAAGAAACTCGGGGAGAACACGCTCCAGCTCGACTGCGACGTCCTCCAGGCCGACGGGGGCACCCGCACCGCCGCGATCACCGGCGCCTACGTCGCGCTCGCCGATGCGATCTCGACCGGACGGAGCCGCGGGTGGATCCCTGCGGCCGTCGACCCCCTCGTCGACTCCGTCGCAGCGGTGAGCGTCGGCATCGTGGACGGGACCGCCGTGCTCGACCTCCCGTACGAGGAGGACTCGACCGCCGAGACCGACATGAACGTCGTGATGACCGGCAGCGGGAGCTTCGTCGAGGTGCAGGGCACCGCCGAGGGAGCGCCCTTCGATCGCGGGGAGCTCGGCACGATGCTCGACCTCGCCGCCGTCGGCTGCGCCCGGCTGACCGAGATCCAGCGCGCTGCGCTCGCGTCCTCCACGGAGCGCTGATGATCGACACCGTCGTCCTCGCCACCCGCAATGCGGGCAAGCGCGCCGAGCTCGCGGCGATCCTCGAGTCCGCCGCAGGACGACCGGTGAGCGTGCGCGACGCAGCCGAGCTCGACCTGCCCGAGGTCGTCGAGACCGGGGTGACCTTCGAGGAGAACGCCCTGCTCAAGGCCCGCTCGGCCGCGGCCGCGAGCGGACTGCCGGCGATCGCCGACGACTCCGGGCTCGCCGTCGATGTGCTCGGCGGGGCCCCCGGGATCTTCTCCGCCCGCTGGTCCGGACGCCACGGGGACGATGCCGCGAACCTCCGCCTGCTCCTCGAGCAGCTCGCCGACGTCCCCGACGAGCACCGCGGTGCGGCCTTCGTGTGCGCTGCGGCCTTCGTCGACCCCGACGGCACCGAGCTCGTGCGCCTCGGCCGGTTCGAGGGCGCGCTCGCCCGCGAGCCGCGCGGTGCGCACGGCTTCGGCTATGATCCGATCTTCGTGCCCGCCGGCGACGACCGGACCGCCGCCGAGCTCGCACCGGAGGAGAAGAACGCCCGGTCGCACCGCGCCCGCGCCCTCTCCGCTCTCGTCGCGGAGCTCCCGCTGCAGGGGAGCTGACCCCGGCGCCGTCCGTGTGGTCTCCATTACACTGACGGAGAGCATGCCGAGCCCGTGCGCGGCCGCGCGGGCGTCCCCGTGCCCGCCCGCCTCCGGGCCGACGACACGAGGAGAGCCATGGGACAGCACAGCGCCGGCGGCCCGGTCGCACCGGACCCCGCCACCACCCTCGCCGACCTGTCGGGCGAGGCGCTCGCCGCCGGGTACGCCGCCGGGGACTTCGACCCCGTCGAGGTCGTCGACGCGGTCGCCGAGCGCATCGCGGCCTGCGAGCCGACGATCAACGCCCTGTGGCACACCGATCTCGACACCGCCCGTGCGGCCGCGGCCGACGCCGGCCGGCGGTGGAGGTCGGGGGAGGCACGCGGGCCGCTCGACGGCGTGCCGGTGACGATCAAGGAGAACATCGCCCGGCGCGGGGTGCCGATGCCGTCGGGCCACGCCGCCGGCGACCCGGCACCGGCCGATCACGACGCGCCGATCACCGAACGGCTCACCGAGGCCGGTGCGCTCATCCTCGGATCGACGGTCATGCCCGACTGGGGCATGCTCTCCTCCGGGGTGTCGTCGCGCCACGGGATCACCCGGTCACCGCTCGATCCCGCGCTCACCACCGGCGGGTCGTCGTCAGGGGCCGGCGCGGCCGCTGCGGCGGGGTACGGTCCGATCCACATCGGCTCGGACATCGGCGGATCGATCCGGCTCCCCGGGACGTGGCTCGGGCTCGCCACCCTCAAGCCGAGCTTCGGGCGCGTCCCGCTCGACGCACCGTACCTCGGGCGCTGTGCGGGCCCGCTCGCCCGGACGGTCGACGACCTCCGCCGGGCGATGACGGTGATCGGCCGGCCCGACGACCGCGACTACTCCGAGCTGCCGCCCTACGAGGGGGACTACACCGCGCCGGGCTTCGATCCCGCCGGGCTGCGGATCGCCGTGCACACGACGGCCGGCTGCGGGATGGGCACCGATCCCGAGGTCGCCGCGGCGGTCGACGCCGCCGCCGAGCGGTTCGCCGCCGCCGGCGCGGAGGTCGAGCGGATCGAGCCCTTCATGGACGAGGGCCTCCTCTCCGACGTCGACCGCTTCTGGAGGGTGCGCTCCTGGGTCGACTACAGCGCCCTCGGCATCGAGGACCAGCGGCGCATCCTCCCCTATGTTGCCCGGTGGTGCACGGCCGGGGCGGACGTGGCCGGGTCCGAGGTGCTCCGCTGCTACCAGAGCATCCAGACGATGCGGCAGGTCACCGTGCGCGCGACCGCCGGGTTCGATCTCGTCCTGTCGCCGGTCGCCCCGGTCGCCGCGTTCCCCGCCGAGCGCCCCATGCCGTTCGACGATCCCGATCAGCCGATGGGGCACATCTCCTACACCGTGCCGTACAACATGTCCGAGCAGCCGGCCGCGAGTGTCAACGCCGGGTACACCGGCGACGGACGCACGATCGGACTGCAGATCGCCGGGCGCCGCTTCGACGACGCCGGGGTGCTCGCCGCGGCCGCCTGGTTCGAGGCGATGGCCCGGGTGCCCGCACCCGTGCGCACGGTGGGCTGAGCTCCCGCGCCCGGCAGGCGGGCCCAGCGTGCGCCGCGGACTCGGATCTGCCGGCCGTGGGGCCGGATACGCGAGACGGCGCCGACCGTGCGGTCGGCGCCGTCGGACGCGGCGGGCGGAGCTCGTCAGAAGAACTCGATCGAGACCGAATCCCCCTCGATGGTCACCGACCCGGAGACGCTGAGATCACCGCTGCCGGTCCAGGCTCCGCTGCCCTGGGTCTCGGAATCCATGGTGAACTCCATCTTGCCCACCGACGAGGTGAAGAAGGAGCCGGCCGAGAGGTCCGAGCTCATCGACGCGGAGACCCTGGGCTGCTTGGTGATGGTGTACTTCACCGTTCCGTCCACGCCGTCGTCGATCGCATTGACCCCGGTGCGCTGATCGGTCCCGCCGATCCCGAACGGGCAGCCCTCGGGCTCGAGATCCTTCTTCTTCGCGCACTCGTTGATCGCGTCCTCGACCGCCTTCTGCACGTCGGTCTGGAAGGCGTCGGTCGGCTCGACGGTGATGTTCATCGACGCCGGCTGGGGCTGCTCGGTGGGGGAGAAGCCCACGGTGACCTGGTCGGAGCCCGCCTGGACGTACTTGTTGTCCGGAGTGGCCACCGCATAGGTGCCCGGCATCACCGCGTACTCGGTGCGGCCGGCATCCTCGGCGACGAACTCCTGGTCGTTGATCGTCGCGCCCTCGATCTTGGGCAGCTCGATCGCAATGGTCTGGAGGACCGGACCGGTGAGCACCCAGTTGTCGAAGAACAGGCCCTGTCGCCCCTCCTTGTTCGCGTTGAGGGTGAGCTCGTGGGGCTGTCCGCCGAGCGTGTAGCTCGCCTGGATCGTCGCGGTGTCGCCGTTGATCGTCGTGTCCTCGACCCGGGCGTCGGCGATCTTCTCCTGCGAGTTCGCCGCGTACTTGGGGTCGAGGAGCATCTCGTTCGCGCCGTTCGGCACGGTGGGCGCCGCGATCTCGTTGGCCGCCGCGAAGTCCTGGTTCTCGAGCGCCGTGAGGTACTCCTGGGCCACGGTGTCCGGGCCGTACTGCGAGCGGTTGACCGAGTTCACCACGACCGCGCCGATGATGACGAGGAGGAGGACCACACCGACCGCCGCGAGCGACAGGATGAGCGGCATCTTCGACTTCTTCTTCCCCTGCTGCTGCGCCGGCGGGACGTAGCCCGGTGCCGGGGCGGGCTGCGGGGTCTGTCCGCCGGTGCTCATGGCCGGGCCCGAGGCGGAGTACGCCGGGGGAGGGGTGCCCTGCTGCGGTCCGGAGGCCGAATAGGCCGGCGGCGGGGTGCCCTGCAGCTGCCCGCCCCAGCCGCCGCCGGAACCTACGTCTTCAAGCTGCCGGACGTCGGTGAAGGCACGGCCGAGGCCGAGCTGGTGGCCTGGCACGTCAAGGTCG
>ENA-OOKA01000345-OOKA01000345.1-human-skin-metagenome-genome-assembly--contig:-NODE-345-length-13186-cov-5.650293_pt1 | contig 13186 bp, 13 predicted proteins | sample MGYA00248825_ERZ500995 | MGnify/ENA primary metagenome ERZ500995 (study PRJEB25958, sample SAMN03398540) | human skin metagenome | study: EMG produced TPA metagenomics assembly of the Human Skin...
GAAGATCTTCCACCGAACCCCCGCCGCGGGCGATGATGATGACGTCGACCTCCGGATCGGCGTCAAGGGTTCGCAGAGCATCAACAACCTGAGTCACGGCCGTGGCGCCCTGCACGGCGGTGTTGATGACCTCGAATTGAACGGCCGGCCAGCGGTCCTGTGCGACGGACAGGACATCGCGCTCGGCGTGGGAACCACGTCCAGTAATGAGGCCAATCTTCTTAGGCAAATAGGGCAGCGGAAGCTTACGGGAAGGATCACAAAGCCCCTCCTGGCGCAGGCGCTGGCGGAGCATTTCAACACGTGCCAGCAGATCACCGATGCCGACGTGGCGGATCTCGGTGACCCAGAGGGAGAAGCTGCCGCGGCCGGCGTAAAAGGCTGGCTTGCCATAGACCACGACGCGGTCGCCGTCCTTGAGCGGGGAGGGCGCATTCCGAATGAGCGACGTATTGCAGGTCAACTGCACGGACTTCTCCTGCTCCACATCGCGCAGGGTGATATACGACAGCTTCCATGATGGCTTCATATTGAGCTGCGTAATCTGGCCTTCGACCCACAGGAAGCCGAGACGCTCAATCCAGCCTTTGACTTGGTCATTGACCTTGCCAACGGGCCACGGTGCCTCCGCGGAATTAGCCGGTTGGTTCACGCGTAGTCCTTTCTTCGTGCTGTGTTCTGCGTCCAGTCTAGGAGGTTGCTCGGACATGCACCCTCAGCGGGCGAGGAAGGCGAGTCAGCAGCTTAAACGGTAACTACAGTATGCGGCGGTTATTCGATACTCTGGGAGCCATGACTGAAACTGCCAAGAAGGTGCTCCTGGCGGCTCCGCGCGGCTACTGTGCCGGCGTGGACCGTGCTGTTGAGACAGTAGAAAAGGCGCTGGAGAAGTACGGCGCACCCATCTATGTGCGCAAGCAGATTGTGCACAACCGCTTCGTCGTGGAATCGCTAGCCAAACGTGGCGTCATCTTTGTCGAAGAAGCCTCCGAAGCTCCTGAGGGCGCACACCTGGTTTTCTCCGCACACGGCATTGCTCCGAGCGTGCGCAAGGAAGCACAAGAGCGTAAGCAGCTCACTCTCGATGCCACGTGCCCGCTGGTGACGAAGGTCCACCGGGAGGCCGTGCGCTTCGCCCGTGACGGGTACCAGATCCTCCTCGTCGGCCATGCCGGCCACGAAGAGGTCGAGGGCACGATGGGCGAGGCTCCCGAGCACATCACGCTCATCCAGAATCCCGAGGAAGCGAAGACCGTCGAGGTCGAGAACACGGACAAGCTCGTGTGGATCTCGCAGACGACGCTGAGCGTCGACGAGACCATGGCGACGGTCGACATCCTCCGTCAGCGGTTCCCGCATCTGCAGGATCCGCCCAGCGATGACATCTGCTATGCGACTCAGAACCGCCAGGTGGCGGTGAAGAAGATCGCGCCGCAGGCCGATCTTGTCCTCGTCGTCGGTTCGGCGAACTCCTCGAACTCGGTCCGTCTCGTCGAGGTCGCCCTCGAACACGGTGCGAAGGCCGCCCATCGCATCGACTTCGCCCGTGAGGTTGACGAGACGTGGTTCAACGATGTCGCCACGGTCGGTGTGACCTCGGGTGCGAGCGTGCCCGACGGGCTCGTCCAGGATCTGCTCGGCCTGCTGGCCGACTACGGTTTCGCCTCGGTCGAGGAAGTCGTCACCGCGGAGGAGGATCTCATGTTCTCCCTGCCGCGTGAACTCCGCAAGGATCTCAAGGCCGCGGGCAAGAAGACGTCGAACAAGCGCGATGGCGCTGACCGTCAGCACGACATCATCTGAGCACCCCCGATCGTTCGGCGCCGGTGCGCCCGATCACTGCGTGCCGGTACGCCTTGTCATCCGGTGCGTGTGCGCGAGGTCATTGTGTGCCGGTACGCGGCCTCCTCAGCTCGGTCGCATCATCGCCGAAGCGCGGCCGTGAGAGCTCTTCGGCACTGATCCCGCGGCTGCGGGAGTCGAGTTCGGCAACGGCGCTCAGCTCGTCGCTGACGATCCCGGTCGCAGGGAACTTGCGCGCGGTGACGAGGAATCGCGACTCGAACGACGAGACGAACCGGTTGTAGTCCTCCACCGAGCGGTCGAGGCTCGACCCCATCTTCGACACATGGGACACAAGGGTTCCGACGCGCTCATAGAGTTCTGTCCCGAGCCGGAGGACGTCCGCCGCCGAGGTGCTCATATCGGCCTGACGCCAGTTGAGGGCGACGGTCTTGAGCAGCACGAGCAGTGTCGCGGGGGAGGCGAGGACGACGTTCTTGCCCAGGGCGTGGTCGATCATCTTCGGGTACGTTGCCGCAGCGGCGGAGAGCAGCCCGTCGGTGGGGACGAAGCAGACGACGAAGTCCGGTGCCGTGTCGAAGGCCTTCCAGTACTCCTTCGATGCGAGGGAGTCGACGTGGCGCAGCAGGGCCCGCGCATGGTTGCCGTCGATCTCGCCGTCCTCGTCCATCCGGGCTGAGAGCGGGGTCTTCGCGTCGATGACGATCGTGCCGCCGCCGGGCAGGTGGACGATCATGTCGGGTCGGTGCCGCTGTCCATCCTTCTCGGCGCTGACCTGGGTGTCGAAGTCGACGTGGGGGAGGAGTCCCGCGTATTCGACGATGCGGCGCAGCTGCACTTCTCCCCAGTCTCCGCGCTTGGTCGTCGAGTTCAGGGCGTTTGCAAGCGACCCGGTCGACTCCTGCAGGCGGAGGTTCTGCTGGCTGAGGTGGGAGATCTGCGCATTGAGGCGGGTGATCTGCTCGAGCTGCGCCCGGTCCTGGGTCTGCACGCTCTCGTGGAGGTGCCTCACACTGGCCGCGAGCGGGCCGATGGCGGCGGTGAGCTCACCGGCCATCTGCGCATCGGCTTCGAGGTCCTCGGTCCGGTTCGTCAGGATCTGCGAGGTCGTTTCCGCCCGGGTGAGCCGCTCGACGTAGCGGGCGCGGGTGAGGGCGCGGCCGAGGAGGAAGCCGAGCGCGGCTGCGAGGACGATTGCCAGGAAGAAGGCGGCGATGACGCCGCCGGCAGGGATTGCGTTCATGGGTTCAGCGTGACAGACGGCACGGACACGGGAATTCGGGGACCGCCTCGGCGCCGGGATAGACTTGACTACCGTGGCACTGACAATCGGAATCGTGGGACTGCCCAATGTCGGCAAGTCGACCATGTTTAATGCACTGACCAAGAACCAGGTTCTCGCGGCGAACTACCCGTTCGCGACGATCGAGCCGAATGTGGGCGTCGTCCCCCTGCCGGATGCGCGGCTGACCCGTCTGGCGGAGATCTTCGGCTCGGAGCGGATCCTCAACGCCACCGTCGACTTCGTCGACATCGCCGGCATCGTCCGCGGTGCCTCGGAGGGTGAGGGTCTGGGCAACCAGTTCCTCGCAAACATCCGTGAGGCGGATGCGATCTGCCAGGTCATCCGCGGTTTCGTCGATGACGACGTCGTCCACGTCGACGGCAAGATCAGCCCTGCCGATGACATCGACACGATCAACACCGAGCTCATCCTCGCCGACCTGCAGACGCTGGAGAAGGCGCGCCCACGCATCGAGAAGGACGTCAAGGGCAAGCGCGCCCCTGCCGAGCTGCTCACCGCGATGGACGCTGCGACCGAGATCCTCGAGGGCGGGCGGACGCTCTACCAGGCGATGCAGGCGGACAAATTCGACGTCACGCCGCTGCGCGAGCTGCAGCTGATGACGACGAAGCCGTTCCTCTACGTCTTCAACGTCGATGACGCGGTGCTCGGCGATGAGGCGAAGAAGGACGAGATGCGCGCGCTCGTCGCTCCGGTCGAGGCGATCTTCCTCGATGCGAAGTTCGAATCCGAGCTCGCCGAGCTCGATGAGGACGAGGCACGCGAGATGCTCGAATCCACCGGCCAGGAGGAAAGCGGTCTCGACCAGCTCGCCCGGGTCGGCTTCGACACGCTGGGCCTGCAGACCTACCTGACCGCGGGACCGAAGGAAGCGCGGGCGTGGACGATCCCGAAGGGTGCCACCGCCCCCGAGGCGGCCGGAGTGATCCACACCGACTTCCAGAAGGGCTTCATCAAGGCCGAGGTCGTGTCCTTCGATGATCTCGACGCCAACGGGTCGATGGCTGCCGCGAAGTCGGCCGGCAAGGTCCGGATGGAGGGCAAGGACTACGTCATGGTCGACGGCGACGTCGTGGAGTTCCGGTTTAACGTGTGATATCCCTGCGACCAGGGGTTTTACCCACGTCTACCGCTACAAAACGGCGAAGCGCAGGCAGTTTGTTGCGGGTTTTGTAGCGCTACAGGTCACAACTAAGAGGAGAGACATGTCACGGCTGACCGACCTGCTCCGTGCCGCCAAGCAGCTCGACCCCCGCCTGGGCGAAGATCTTGAAGCGGAGATTCGTCCGTTTCAGAAGCGGCTCCCGTTCGGCCTCAACTTCGAGCGCCATGCACCCGAAGCCGTCGAACTCGCCGGGCACAAGGTCCGCAAGGGCAGCAAGGTCCGAGTCCTGCCCCCGCGTGGCTCGACCGAGCGCGGCGATCAGCGCCTCTGGCGCGTCGACGCCATCACCGGTGACGCCGCGCAGGTGTCCCTCCACGATGGTTCCTCCGAAGAGCCTGAGCCCGTCGCCCTCGACGACCTCATCCTCGTCGCTGAGTTCCGCGACCGGATCTACTCCGGCCTGCGCCCCGATGGCACCGTCGAGCGCGGCGGAGACAAGCCCTTCCACACCGTCATCAATGGCGAGAACTTCCACGTTCTCGAACAGCTTACCTTTACGCACGCAGGCTCCGTCGACGCGATCTACATCGATCCGCCGTACAACAGCGGCGCGCGAGACTGGAAGTACAACAACGATTACGTCGAAGGTGACGACCTCTACCGCCACTCGAAGTGGCTCGCTTTCATGGAGCGGCGACTCAAACTTGCCAAGCGGCTTCTCAATCCCTATGACTCCGTCCTTATTGTCACTATCGACGAAAAGGAATATCTGCGGCTCGGTCTACTCCTGGAGCAGACCTTCCCGGAGGCGCAGATCCAGATGGTGACGAGCGTGATAGCACCCCAGGGTAGCGCGCGGGGTAGATTCTTCAAGCGCTCCGAAGAGTATGTGTACTGCGTCTACCTTGGAGAAGCCGCCGTTGCACCCCTTCCGCTTGGAAAGGAGTGGGGAGGGACCTCCACGGCCACAGTACGCGGTTCTATACACTGGGCCAGCCTCAAGCGCACGGGCACAGGTGCTCGACGCGTCGATCGAGAAGGCATGTTCTATCCTGTCTTCCTAAACTCCGACGCAACACGTTTTATGGGTGTCGGCAACCCGCCTGGTGCCGGTGCATCTCGTTTTGAGGTGCCAGTTCCAAGCGGGTGCGTTGCCGTCTGGCCGACGCGTCGAGATGGCAGTGAAGGTCGTTGGCAGGTCGGACCTGACTCACTCAGATCTTTAATCGAATCAGGGTATGCGCGGCTCGGGCTACCGAAAGGTGCGGACACAGCAATCTCCTACCTGAAGTCTGGGGAGCAGAAGAAGATCGGCTCTGACTATAAGGTGATCGCGCGCGCGGACGACGGCTCGATCATCACCGACGATGGTGATATTCAAGAGGCGGCCTTCCGTCCAACCACCGTTTGGACTTTGGCTCGCCATAGCGCTGGGCACCACGGTAGTAATCTGCTTCGGAATCTGATCCCAGAGCGTTCGTTTCCGTTTCCAAAGAGCCTGTATGCCGTTGAAGACGTCCTCCGGTTCTTTGTTGCCAATAAGCCTGATGCCACGGTTCTCGACTTTTTTGCAGGGTCAGGGACTACTGCGCACGCAGTCATGCGTCTCAACAAGCAGGACCTTGGGCGGCGCCAGTGCATCTCAGTGACGAACAATGAAGTTTCCTCGGCGGAGCAGGTCAAGCTTCGCAAGAATGGCCTGCGTCCGGGCGATTCGGAGTGGGAGAAGTTTGGTATATGCGATTATGTAACCAAGCCGCGAATTAAGGCTGCCATTACCGGTCTGACCCCGGAGGGTGCGCCAATTAAAGGTGACTACAAATTCACCGACGAGTTCCCAATGTCCGACGGGTTTGATGAGAATGTCGCATTCTTTACGCTCACGTATGAGTCGCCGTGGCGAGTTGGTACTGACCGTGCGTTCGCGGCGATCGCTCCCATGTTGTGGCTGCGCGCCGGTGCCGTGGGGCGTCGCATCGATTCGATCTCCAACGGATGGGACGTAGCTGACAGCTACGGCATTATCAACGACCTCGACCAGGTTGCCGACTTCATTGCCGCGCTTGAACGCGTTGACGGTGTCCGGATCGCCTATATCGTCACCGACGACGAGGGTCGCTACCAGCAGATCGCCAACGAGATCCCTTACCTGGAAACGGTTCGGCTCTACGAGGACTACCTGCGCAACTGCGAAAGTGTAGGTGACTTCTGATGCGCTACACACTCAAGGACTACCAAGCAGACGCTGTCGGGGACACGCTGCGCGAGCTTGCTGCTGCGCGCGACTTCTTCCGCAGTGCCAGTAAGCGCGTCAGCTCCGTCGCCCTCGCCGCGACAACCGGTGCGGGCAAGACCGTCATGGCCGCTGCTGTCATCGAAGCGCTGTTCTGGGGGAGCGACGACTACGACGTCGTACCCGACTCCGATGCTGTCGTGCTGTGGTTCAGTGACGACCCAGCGCTCAACCAGCAGACGAAGCACCGGCTGGAACAGGCCTCAGACCGGCTCCGCAACCGGCTCATCACCGTCGAGCATCCGTTCCGGTACTCGAAGCTGCAGCCCGGGAACGTGTACTTCCTCAACACCTCGAAGCTCTCGCGCAACAGTCTCCTCGTGCGCGGAGCTGACAACACCGAGACGCTGCCCGGCTTCGACACGAACCCCGACACCGTCCCCTTCACCTTCTGGGACACGCTGCGCAACACGATCGAGGACCCCAACTCGACGCTCTACATGGTCCTCGATGAGGCACACCGTGGGATGGGTCGGAAGTCTTCCACGGACACGCCGACCATCGTCAAGCGGCTCATCAACGGCAACAACGGCGTCCCGCCGATGCCGATCGTCTGGGGAATTTCGGCCACCGTTCAGCGCTTCGAGCAGGCTATGGACGAGGCCCAGGTCCAGGAGAGCCGCGTTCACCTGCGCACGATCACCGTCGACTCGGTGCGGATCCAAGAATCGGGCCTGCTCAAGGATGACATCGTCCTCGACTTCCCGGCAGAGGCCGGGGACTTCAACACGGTGCTGCTGCGTCGCGGGGTCCGGAAGATCAAGGACATGAGCGCAGCCTGGGCGCAGTACGCGTCGGAACAGAGCGACCAGGAACCCGTCAACCCGCTCCTCGTGCTGCAGGTGCCCAACAAACCATCGCCGACCGAGATGGCCGCGGCCATCGACACGATCCGCGACGAATGGCCCGAATTGGGGCATGACGCGATCGCGCACGTGTTCGGCGACCACAAGGTGCACAGGTTCGGACCGTACAGCGTCCCCTACATCTCGCCCGAGCGAGTGCAGGACGCGGACTACATTCGTGTGCTACTGGCCAAAGACGCGATCAGTACGGGCTGGGACTGCCCCCGGGCCGAAGTTATGGTGTCGTTCCGTCCCGCGAAGGACGAAACCCACATCGCGCAGTTGCTCGGCCGCATGATCCGGACGCCGCTCGCGCGACGCGTCGAAGGCGACGACCTTCTCAACAGCGTCGAGTGCATCCTGCCGCGCTTCAACAAGGCCACCGCCAGCCTCGTGCTCGAAAAAATCATGGGCAGCGAAGTCCTCGACGGCGACGGCGGCACAGGTCAGCGAGTCCTCATCGACCCGGTGCTCATGACGCCGAATCCTGCCATCCCGGATGAAGTCTGGGAGCTGTTCTCAGCGCTGCCTGCAGAGACACTGCCGCGCAAGCACGCGAACCCCATCAAGCGCCTCACCTCGCTGGCGCACGCTCTCGCAGCTGATGGGATCGTGAAGGACGCGGGACGTATCTCGCACGAGCGCCTCCACGGCGTCCTCAACGGGCTCGCTGCTCAGTACGCGAAAGAACTCGCGAAGGCCGAGAGTGACGTCCTCACGGTCACCGGCGGGACGGTGCGAGGATACCGCGGGCTCCGTACCGACGACACCTGGACCGAGGAAGCTGACGACCGCGCCATCCAGGAGGCTTACCGGCAGGGAGCTCGCACGATCACCCCTGACATCGCGCGAACCTACATCGATCACCTCGCAGCAGATGCTGACGACGAGGAAGTTCTGCGCGATGCGCACGTGCGAGTCGCAGCGGTCGCGCTGTTGCCGCAGACGCGTCCCGCGCTCGACGACGCAGCCGACAATCTCGCGTCCGAGTGGCTCGGCAAGCACCGCGTCGATATCAAGGGCCTCACGGAGTCCAGGCAGAGCCTCTACGCCGAGATCACGGCCATGAGCACGGATCCTCAGCTTCTCTCGATGGCGCTACCGAAGAACCGGCAAGAAGAAACGAAGCGGTCGGTGGGGGAGTCCACGCAGCTGCTCGAACGTCGTCCGCTGCACCTCCTTGCTGATGAGGAAGGCATTTTCCCGGTCGGAAAGCTGAACCCGGACGAGATCGAGGTCCTTGACAAGGAAGCCGAACGTGGCGACCAGCTTGGCTGGTACCGCAACCCGACCGGCGGCCGTGACTCGATGAGCCTCGCTTACCAGGACCGACACGGCGAGTGGCGGACACTGCGACCCGACTTCTTGTTCTTCATCGACAGTGCACGTGGCGTCAAGGCCAACATCGTCGACCCTCACGGCGCATGGCTGCCCGACGCGCTCGCGAAGCTTCGGGGTATGGCCCGATTCGCCGAGGTCTACGGCGACAGCTTCCACCGCATCGAGTCCATCTCCCGCGTGGACGGGAAGCTCCGGGTCCTGGACTTCACACTCCCCGAGGTGCGCGCCGCGGTGCGAGAGGCGATCGACGCAGACTCGGTCTACAGGGGATGCTCTGTGGAGTACTGAACGATACGGTGGTCGGAGCGACTCGACTACGACTGCTCGTCTTCGGGCGAGTATGAGCGGGACCCATGGCAAACGGATATCTGCCGCGGATCGGAGAGAACCTGCCTCCCGGAGAGGTCAGCGATCATCTCGCGTTTGAGTACCTGCTGGAGATGGCGGGCCTTTACGAGATGCCTCGCCAAGGTTCGCCCGCGGTTGTGCCGAAGATTGTAGAGGGTGAGGCGGGCGCCGCTGCGGGCATGTACGCGGGCGCGACCGTGTCTGCGACGCTTGAAGCGGCTCTCAAGGTCGAACGGCGGAAAACCGCGCGCGCTGCGATCTTGACGAACATCCATCTGCAGTGGGGAACCGAAGCGGTTCAGGCATTGAACAGCGTCAGCGACGCCATATTGGCGAAGGCGCTGCAGGCAACTGGGTGTTTGTCGGTTCCTGCCTACGCGAACGATCGCCCCGAGCTGGCTGAGCGCGTGCGGGGACTGGCAACGGCTCACAAACAAATGGTGCTGCGCGCTGGTAGAGAGCGACACGAACGAGGATTGCCATGGTTCGATTTTCGTGAAGCCTTCGGCAGCGAAGCGGGTGCCGAAGCGAACAGACTCCAAGAGGTTAGAGGCGGATTCGAAACTCTAAATGAGGAACTGGAAGAACTCGCCAAGGAACGTGCCCTTCTGGGCGATCATCCCTTGGTACGTGACATGCTTGAGCTACGCGAAGACTGGGATGACCGGCCATGCCCGATCACTGAAGAGGTCAGTGCGGCGTTCTGGCAGGGCCTCGGCGACGACGTATACACCTGGCGGATTGCGCTTGACATGCTCTGGTCATGGGACGGAACTCTCTCAGAGCTGGTTGAGACAGTCCAAGCTACGGCGTAGTCTCCGTCGGCTTGATCAGCGAACTGAGATCGTTGCGCAAGTCGGGCAGGACCATGCCTCCCCGCTCTCAAACGCCGTCTGCTCCATGCGAGTGAGGCACTCTGGGCAATTCGGGGTGTCGAAGTCCGAGTCCGCGAGTCGGCGGCGTTCGCGCGCCCGCTCCAGGTCGTTCAACGTGCCTCGAGCAGCAGGTTCGAGTCGTCGACGATCAGCCTGATCGGATCCACGTTCATCTGCTTTGCCAACTCCTCCAGCCGGTCGAGGCTGAGGTTACGTTTGGTGGAGTTCGGGTATAGCGTGTAGTAGGTCGCGTGGTCTGATGAGGTCTTGGAGCTCGACACATCTGCTCGTACTCCGGGCGAGATCGCGGAGACGCTCATCGCGCTCCTCGAACAGCGATCAGGCGATGTCTCGCTGATGGTTCTCCGTGCGGGAACGTGGTCGAGTTCCGGTTTAACGTCTAGCGTTAATGACGCGTCGCGTCATATACTGATCCTGTGATCAGATCGTTCGGCAGCAAGGAGACCGAGCGGCTGTGGCGTCGTGAGCACGTGCCCTCCCTGGACCCGCGGATCCAGCGTGTAGCATTGCGCAAGCTTCGTCAGGTGGGCTCAGCTGAGGTACTCGAGGACCTCAGCGTTCCGCCAGGCAACCGGCTCGAAGCGCTCAAGGGTGACCGAGCCGGTCAGCACAGCATCAGAATCAACGACCAGTGGCGGATCTGCTTCGTGTGGACCGACGCCGGACCAGAGGAGGTGGAGATCGTTGACTACCACTGACAAGATTGAGCCGATCCACCCGGGCGAGGTTCTTATGAAGGACTTCATCGAAGGCTTCGGCATCACGCAGAATAAGCTTGCTGTGGCCATCGGTGTACCGCCGCGGCGGATCAACGAGATCGTCCACGGAAATCGGGGAATCTCAGCGGACACTGCGCTGCGTCTCGCGAAGTACTTCGGAACCTCGGCAGAGTTCTGGATCAACCTGCAGAGCCATTACGAACTTGACCGCGCGGAGGATCTGGCAGGGGAGCAGATCGCGGCGATCACTCCGTTGCAGGTTGCGTAACGCGTGCCGGACATTGCGATCAATGTCATCGCGCACGCCGAGCTGACTGCGAGGAACTTCGTAGGGCTGCGCCGACTCTTCGACGCCGAGTACCTGGACGACTTCGGCGAGTGGGATCCCGACATGCCTTACGGGTATGCGCCGCATTCTGTTCCTGTCATCGCGCAGAGCAACTGCGAAATAGTCGATCATGTCGGCTTGTCAAGACGGAGGGTAGGTGTCGGCGACGGCGAGGTCGAGATAGCTGGTGTCGGGGGTGTGCTGATCTCGGATGCTGTGAGGCGTGAGCGCGTCGGGAGTCGGCTCATGGCCAGTGCTGCGCAGTCGATGAAGACGGCCCGCGGCATCGCTTTCGGTTATCTCGGCTGTCGCGAAGAAGTGGTCTCGTTCTACAACTCGTGCGGCTGGACCCGGATTTCTGCTGCCGAGCGTTCGATCGATAGATAAGGCCGGCCGAGCGAAGACCCGCCCGGGCAGCCCTTGCTGATCCTCCCGGTCGAGGTCGCCGCGTGGCCGGTGGGTGCGTTCGACCTGCGCGGTCGCGCATGGTGAGCAATCACGAGAGTTTGGTATGTATCGGGACGCGGTCGATTTTAGGTCCCATAGGGTGTGAGAATGAGCAGCCAGTCAGAAGATCCGGAGATCGACCTCACCCGGATGGGGGTGCGATCACTTCTCAGGCTCGAGGCTGGTATCGTTGCCGAACTCAAACGGCGAGGCCTTGTCCGCACGAGTAACAAACCTTTGGGTGACGTAGCGGAACAGATCGTTCTTCGCGCTCGCGGCGGTGTGCTTGAGCCGAACTCGACCAAGTCGCACGACGTCACGACACCTACCGGCGTGCGTATCCAGGTCAAGGCAATGGGCTCGCGATTGGCCGGTGCCTCGGCAAAGTTCAGTCCATTCCGGAGTTTCGACTTCGATACAGCCATCTTCCTGATATTCGCGGCGGGGTCGTTTGACCTCATGCTCGGTCGCGAGGTCGCCGCCGCCAACGTTGACGCCATTGCCCGGTACAGCGCGCACACCAACGGGAAGCAGCCGTCGTTGTCGCAGATTCGCACTCTCGGTGACGATGTCACTGACGAAATGCGGACCGCATATCTGGCGCTCGACCTATGACGATTGGGTGGGAGTCAGAGTCAGCCATGCGAATTTCCACCGTCTGAAGCGTGTAAAGAAGTAAGCACTACGGCTAGCAATAGTGCGCGTCCTTCCAGATTGCTTCTGCGGAAGACTGAACTCGATCCGCATCCACCACCCGCAAGGAGCCGCTCACGTCCGACAGCGCGACCGCACTCATCCGTGCCGTCACCGACAATCTGCAGCAGGCGTCCGAGGAGTGGACGTCGCTGTCAATGGTCCTCGGCTTCGACAACGAGAAGGTCAACAGCGCATTCGGATTCGTCTACGATGCGGAGGGCATCGACACCTGGGTGACCGCATCACCGTTTGAGCTCAGGTCGGCAGTCAAGGAGTTCACGGACGGCAGGTATCGGGCAGGGGACGCGTTGCCCGTCGGTCTGCTCCTGCAGTTCGACCGAGAATCGGGCAAGTTTGAGGTGACGTTCGAAGACACCAACCGTGACCGATGGAAGGTCACACCGGCCAACTTCGACTCGATCGCCGACGATCTCCGGCCGACGTTCGACTGATCCGCTGATGGGGCCGACGGGTCGGGCCCTCGGGCGATCCGGCTGCAGGCGGGCCCCGGCTACGGCAGGAACGACCTCCACCGGCACTTCTGCCGCTCGAACGCGAACCGCTCCGCCCGGAGGCGCCGGATCCGATCGACGACGGCAGGGGCGTAGCAGTACGCGGCGTCCGTGTCGGCGAGTCCCTCGAGCACCGCAGGGTAACGCTCGACAGGAAGGTCGATGTGCTGGCACAGTCTCAGGCGTGCCGCCGTCGACGGCTGCGAGCGCTCGGAGTCGAGGATCATCCGATCGTGCGCGGAGAGTTCGTTGACAGTGCCGGGTACCACGCGCCCCAGTCTCGCAGGACCGGTGGCTGGGCCGCCAACCCTGCAGGCCAAGGGCCCGACGCCGCATCAGCTACGACCCCGGGCCCGACCAACCAGCCCTGACCGACCGGACCCCGCCGACCGGCCGAACCACCCAGCCGGCCAACCGCCTCAGCACCTCAGTGCCCCTTCGCCTCGTACTTCTTCGGCTCGGGCAGTCCGCGCTCGGCACGGACCCTGCGCGACACGGCTTCCACCGCGCGCAACGCATCGACGACCATCTCCGGGGTCACCGGGAA
>ENA-OOKA01000346-OOKA01000346.1-human-skin-metagenome-genome-assembly--contig:-NODE-346-length-13181-cov-6.013256_pt1 | contig 13181 bp, 10 predicted proteins | sample MGYA00248825_ERZ500995 | MGnify/ENA primary metagenome ERZ500995 (study PRJEB25958, sample SAMN03398540) | human skin metagenome | study: EMG produced TPA metagenomics assembly of the Human Skin...
CCGTCGGCCGAAGGACCACCACCGCCGGCGCCGGGTCGGCGGCGCGACGTCCGGCGCGGAGGTGGCCGAGGGCTCGTCGTGACCTGCTGCCCGCACCTGACGCCAGCGCGCGACCGCGTCGTCCCCGTCCCACGCCGGCGCCAGCATCCGCTGGAAGGGGTTCGCGCGCCGGTCCTCGTGGACGCGCTCGGTGAAGTCCGCGGCGTACTCGCGCACGGCCTTCTCGTCGGGCAGCGCGGCGAGGGTCTCGTCGCGGCGCTCGTACTCCTTGCGCAGCAGCACCACGACGGGCAGCAGCGCCTCGGAGTCGATGTCGCCGCTGGCGATGCGCTGGTTCACCCACCAGTCGGGGTCGTGGGTGTCCGGCAGGTCCAGGGGCTTCCCGGCGCCGGGCAGGTCGTCGAAGTCGCCGCGCCGCGCGGCCGCCTCGATCGCCGACTCGATGCGGGCCACGCCCGGGTCCATCGACGGCGTGCTCACGCGCCCTCGGCGAGCTCCGCGAGGCGGTCGATCGAGGCCATGAGCTTCTCCGGCGTCATCTGCCGCGCCTTCGCGAGACGCGCCTCCTGCGAGGCGGGCAGGTCGGAGAAGTCGTAGACGTGGGTGACCAGGGTGCGTCCGTCCTCGAGCGGCTCGAGGACCCAGCCCCACTGGTGGCCGGCCGGCTGCTCGCCGTGGGGAGCGGGGCGCCAGGCGATCTCGCGCCCCTCGACGAAGGCGACGACGTGGTTGTCGCGCACCCCGCCATTGCGGTTGGTCATCACGAACACGTCGCCGACGGCGCGGACCCGCTGGCCTGCCTCGGCGCCTGCGAGGTTGTCGTTGCCGTCCCAGCGCGGCTGCTCGGCCGGGTCGGCGATGAGGTCGAAGAGGGCGGCGGCGGGGGCGGCGATCTCGCGGGAGGCCGTCACGACGGCGTGGGCGTTCATGGCTCCATCGTGCCATCACGCGGGGCGGTGTCGTCGAAGACGTCGATCGACCCGGCGTAGTTCGCGACCCACACCCGGCCTTGGGTGGGCTCGTAGGTGATGCCGATCGGGTTCTGGCCCACCTCGACGGTCTGGATCTCCTCGAGCGTCTCGGCGTCGAACTTCGTCACGGTGTTCGCGTAGTAGTTCACGACGTACAGGGCGAGCCCGTCGGGCGAGATCGCCATGGTGCGCGGCTCCCGGCCGGTGGCGACCTCGCGCAGCACCTCGCCGGTGGCGGTGTCGAGCTCGAGCAGCCGATCGTCCCCGGACTCGGTGAGGTACATGCGGGACGCGTCCGGGGAGAGCACCAGATGGCGGGGCTTGCGGCCGGTCTCGAGCACGAGCTCGCTCTCGCCGATCTCGAGGTCCACGCGATACAGCTCGTCGGCGTACATCGCGGTGACATAGGCGGTGCGGTTGTCGGGCAGCACCACGGAGCCGCGCGGGGCGGAGTCGACGGGGATCTGCCGCACCTCCTCGCCCCGCTCGAGGTCGACGACGGAGACGCTCGAGTCGCACCAGTTCGAGACCAGCGCGACGGATCCGTCGGGCGAGAGGGAGATGAACTTCGGGACCCGTCCCACCTCGATGACCTGGTCCCATTCCTTCGTCTGGAGGTCGAGGCGGTAGACGGCGCTGTTCCCGATCGCGTCGCCGGCGGCGCAGTCGTCGGTCGCGGTCTCCCCCGCCCCGGGCCCCTTGAGCGAGTACTGAGACACGTAGGCGAACTTCCCGTCGGGCGAGAACACCGCCTCGACCGGCGCGCCCCTCGTCTCCCCGGCCCGGTCGGGGTACCCGAACTCGGCGAGGTCCACGGTGTCGGGGACCGTCGCGGCGAGCTCGAGGCTGCTCGCGTCGTACAGCGTCGAGGTGTGCTTGTACATCATGTTGTTCGCGATGACGTCCCCGGCCGGGCTCGCGACCACGGACTTCGGCGAGATGTCCCCGGTGATCCGGTCGCGGTGCACGAGCCGGGTCGTGTTCGAGGGGTCGCCGATCGGCTCCTGCACGGCCGCCTCGGCGGGAGAGGCGGCGTCATCGGGACGCAGCATCGAGGTGCCGAGCCCCGTGACCGCACCGCCGGCGAGCACGAGCGAGAGGATCGCCATCGCCACGGTGAACTGGTGCGAGCTGCGGCCGCGGCTCGGCGGCTTCCTGCGATGCTTCGCCTCCACGGCGCCCCCTTGACCGTTCTGCCCGGATCCTCAGGCATGAACCTACGGGGCGGAGCAGGGCGATGGGGTCAGGCGCGCTGGGTAGGCGTGTCGCTCAGCCCGCGCGCCTGCCCTGCATCACGACCTCGTGGAAGAGCAGCTCATACCCGAGCTTCTCGTTGACCTGGATCATCCACGGGTTCACGTGCGAGTTCCAGGTGACCAGCGAGCGCAGCTGCGGGGCGAGCTCGGCGAGGCGCCGGTGGGTGGCGACCTTGAGCCCGAGGCCCAGCCTGTGCCCGCGGTGCTCGGGCATGACCAGGGTGTTCTCCTGGTAGCCGAGGGTGCTGCCGGGCGCCTCGTGCACGTGCACCTCGGAGTTGCCGACGAACTCGCCGTCCGGCGCGACAGCCACCGCGACGATCCGGATCGTCCCCGCCTCGCGCATCCGCCGCTCGCTCACGCGGATCCGCTCGGGGGTGTACTCGGCGGGCTCGTGCTCGACCTCCTCGTCGGGCTCGTCGATCTCGAGCTGGGTGAGCAGCCGGCCGTAGGCGCTCAGGTGCTCCTCGGGGATCTCCCCGACCCACTGCTCGATCCGGTACTCGCCGCGCTTCTGCGCCGACTCGGCCTCGAGCGCGTCGAGCCGGGCGGGGTCCAGCGGCAGCGGCAGCGCCCGGCACACGGCGAGGTTCTTGCGGGTCACGCCGAGCCGGGCGGCGATCCGGTGCACGGGGTGGGCGGGATCCTCCGGGTCGACGCCCGCCTCGATCTCGCCGTACGCCTCGACGAGCGTGCGGCCGGACTGCTCGATCGCGGGCAGCAGCGCCTCCTCGACCAGCGCGGTCGCGATGCCCTGACCCCGGTGCGCGGGATGCACGGCGACGCCGACGGAGATCGACTCGAGGTTCTCCTGCTGCGGCGTGAAGGTCATCGCGCGGCCGACGAGCATCTCCCCGCCCTCGAGCGTCTCGGCGAGCGCGATCCAGCGCCGCACCGTCCAGTACGGGGTGTCCTCGAGGCCGGCGCGCAGCTGCGCGAGGCTCTCCTCCTGATGACCGCCGTAGACGTGGTCGTCCAGCGCCTGCTCGAGGGCGCGGTACTGCTCGAGCTCCAGGTCGGAGGAGGTGTCCAGGGGACGGATCGTCGGCTGCATGCGCGCAGTCCACCACGGCGCGGGACCACCGGTCGACGGAATATCCTCGAGCCTCCTTGACCCTCCCCTCGGGGCACGGACGGGCGCGTGCGCGCTGCTCGACAGCATGAACCGGCCTCAGCGGGCGGCCCGCACCATGCGGACGATCCCCACCGCCGACGCGCCGAGCAGCCCGGCGATCCCGAGCACGAGCAGCGCACCACCACCGTCGAGGATCACCGACCACGCGATGCCGAGGTAGAGCACCTGCATCCCCAGCAGCGTCCAGACCATCAGCCGCTCCCCCTCGCGGTACATGGTCTGGGCGTTGCTCTCGGTGATCTCGACCGGATGGTTGAAGCCGCGCGGCCGCGTGGAGATCGCGGCGAGCGGGAGCGACAGCAGAACCATCACACCGGCGATGACCAGCAGCGACCACTTCGGACCCCAGTCGTCGGCCTCTCCGGCGGGGCCGAAGTGGGTCGCGACGGTCTCCGGAAGGGACGGGTAGGCGATCAGCAGCCAGGCGGTGATCGCGATCGTCGCCAGCACGGAGACCCACCGCAGCACCCGTGTGACCGGCCCGGTGCGATAGGTGCGGGCGGGCCGGTCGGCCGTCGTCGTGGAGGTGCCCGTCATGCGCGCCTCCCACGATGGGACCGTCGGACGCCGCGATCGGGTTCGACGTCGGCCCCCACCCCCTCGCGCTCCTCGTGGCGCAGCGCCTCGTCGAGATAGGGCAGCGCGTACTCGACGAAGCCGCGCCCGGCGGGGCGGATCAGGTCGTCCTCGATGAGCCGCTCGCGGTAGGTGGACTGGTTGCGCGGGTCGATGCCCATCCGTCGGGCGATGTCGCCGACGGCGCTCGGCCCCTCGTCCTCGAGCATTGCCCTCAGGTACTCGCGCTTGCGGGCGCTGAGGCCGCGCAGCGCCGGGCCGTGGACGTTCTTGATCATCGCCGCGACGACGGTGTCCCGCGCCCCGCGGACGTCCTCGACCTCGATCACGTCGGCGTCGCCGCTGTTCTGCCAGGCCTTGGAGCCGATGAGCTGGATCAGGTAGGGGTAGCCGCGGGAGATCTCTCCGGCGAGCACCGCGGCCTCCGGAGTGATCGACTTCGCGGTGTCGGCGACGGTCATCCGGATCGCCTCGGCGGCGGTGCCGACGTCGACGCTGCCCACCTCGAGCCGGTGCGCACGGCGCAGGAAGGTGGTGCGCTCGTGGTCCAGCAGCGCATCGACCCCGGCGCGCACCCCGGCGGCGAGGAAGGCGACGGCGTGGCCGGAGCCGATGAGGTCCTGCACGTGCTGGGTGAGGGCATGGAGCTGGTCGCGATCCACGGACTGCAGCTCGTCGAGCGTGATCAGCAGCCCGCCGCCCTCGGCCTCGGCGAGCTCGGCCAGGCGGTCGAGCACGACGGCGAGCGGCTCCCCCTCCCCCTCGTAGCGCTGGACGATGTCGCGCTGGGCGGAGACGTTCATGACGCGCGCGGAGGTGAGGCGGGAGGTCTCCGCCTCGGGGTCGAGCTCGCGCAGCCGGGAGATGGCCTGGCCGCGCAGCTCCTCGAGGAGCGAGGTCGAGGAGGTGTGCATCCTGAGGTCCACCCAGCCCGCCTCCAAGGCGAGCTCGCGGAACTCGGTGAGCAGCACGGTCTTGCCGGCGCCGCGCTGACCGGAGATGAGGATCGCCCGCGCCTCGGGAACGGTGCCGGCGAGCGCCGCGGTGAACTCCTCGATCGCGATGTCACGGCCCGCGAGGATGATCGGCGTGAGGCCGAAGCCCGGGGTGAAGGGATTCGTCATGGAGCCATCGTGCCGTGTGTGTCGGTGTATGTACAGGGCGGCGTGGGGGCAGTCAGTCGCGCTCGGCCCGAGGGCCGGCCGACGACGATACGACGACTGGAGGACGGACCACTCCTCCTCATTCATTGAAATCGCGAATTCAGCGAGGAACTTTCGTCAGAATTCCAAGGAGAAACCCCAGTCCACTCGGAGCCCCCTTTTCTCACCCCGATCTTCCACCCATCACCAGCACGCTCGCGAGTCGGGCCATCAACTCCGCGCACCGACTCCATCCGCCCCTCACCCCGCACTACAGAACATCTCCATCACCAGCAGACACGCCCTACCACACAGGTCCGACAGGCGACGCCGCCCATCCACACTTCCACCCCTCCAGCCCCGACCATTCCTCCCCACACCGAGGTTATCCACAAAATCTTCCCCATTCGCTTCCGGCCCTTCCGGCGACGTGTTGTGGTGGATATGCTGGACCCATCACGAAAGGAAGCGACTCGGGATTTTCTCGGGCGAGGGAAGGGGGTGGAGACGATGGGCGAGTTCGACGAGCTCGAGCTGGATATGCCGTCGCGCGCTTCTGCCGATGAGATGTCGACCGACCCGCGCTCCGACTCCGCGCGCCCTTCCCGCGTCCTCCCGCCCACGACCGTCCCGGATCTTCCCGCGTGGCGTGCCCGTGCTCGTCGGCCACTCACCGAGGCGCGGATCCTCGAGGAGGTCGGCGAGGGGACCGTCGAGTCCGGGCGGGTGATGGCGCTGCACCGCACCGCGCTGACCCGTGCCCGGCTGTACGCCCATCACCTGCGGCTGCTGGAGACCTTCTTCCGTGAGGACCCGGAGGTGCAGGGCCGTCCTGAGGACGCGGACATGACCGCTCTGAAGGTCGCGGCCGGACTCCGCTGCACGTACAACCAGGCCTGGAGCCAGGTGCTCGATGCGCACCGGGCGGTCGAGATCATGCCGCTCACCTTCGAGTACCTGCGCCGCGGCGATCTCACCGAGGCGATGCATCAGATTCTCCTGCGGCGGGTGCGGCGACTGACCGACGAGCAGGCCTCGCAGGTCGACGCCCACATGGCGACGATCGAGCTGCCGTCCGTCTCGCTCGACACCTTCTCCCGGCACCTCCGTCTCGCCGTCGAGCTCGCGACCGCCGGCGCCCTGCCGGCCCCGCCCTCGCAGAGCCGCGACGTGGAGATCGTCGACGTCGACTCCACCACCGGCACCGCCTCGCTGCTGGTCACCGGCCCGATCCTGGAGATCAAGGGGCTCGCCCACCGGCTCGACGTCGCCGCCCGCAACGTGCAGCGCGCCCAGCGAGCCGCCCTCCAGGACGGCGCCGAGGGGCCGCTCCCCTTCGACCTCGACGGCGACCTCGTCGAGCGCGGCGCACCGCTCTCGCTGCGTACGCTGCGCTACGCGCTCCTCGCCCACACCGTGCTGGACACCGACCCGGTGCAGGAGACGGCCTCGCCGTACAAGCTGCTGGTCACCGTGCCCGTGATGACGCTGCTCGGACGGGACGACGCCCCGGCCATGCTCGAGGGAACCACCCCGATCCCCGCCGAGCTCGCCCGGGACCTCGCGGCCGGGGAGAGCGTCTGGACCCGGATCCTCACCGATGCGGCACGCGGCACGCATCTTCCCGTGCTGCCCGAGACCTACCGGCCCAGCGCTGCGATGCGGCTGCAGCTCCGATTGCGCCACCCGGTCTGCGCGGCACCCGGATGCACCCGCCCCACCGCGACCGCCGCGGAGGACGACCACATCCTCGAGTACGACCACGAGCACCCCGAGCGAGGCGGCCCGACCTCCCTGGCGAACCTCCACCGTCTGTGCTGGCAGCACCACCAGATGAAAACCGCCGGCCTGATCGACCCGATCCGCGAGCCGGTCGACGACAGCGCGCCCACGCGGCCGCTCACCACGCAATGGATGCTGGGCGAGGACCTGCGCACCACCACCGAGGAGGCCACCGACCTGCTCACCCCGCGCACGGTCAGGCTCCTCGAGCATGCCGCGGCCGAGCACGAGCGCCTCGCCGCCGAGGCCCGCCGCCTCCACGCCGAGGAACAGGCCCGACCCCGCGCGGAACGCGTCGCCGAGGACCGGCGGGCCGCTCTCGCGAAGGCCGCCGGCCGGAAGGTCATCCCTCCCGGGAACCCGCCGCCGGATCTCGGCGATCCGCCGTTCTGACCACCTCGACACCCGCCGCGGCCAGCTCCTCCTCGAGCTCCGCGACGCCCGAGGGATGCACAGCGGCCGTCATCTCCCGCAGCACCCGCACCGACGCGCCGGCCTCGCGCGAGCCGAGTGCCGTGGCGCGCACGCAGAAGTCGTAGGCGAGGCCCACCACGTCGATCTCGCAGCCGGGGACCAGCGCCTGCACCGACTCGCCCGTGCCGACCACGGTCCCCTCGAGCACGCTGTACGACGGGACGCCGTACCCCTTGTGCACGACCTCCACCCGGTCCTCCACCGCCGCGATCGCCGGATGAAGCGCCGCACCCTCCGTGCCCGCCACGCAGTGCACGGGCCAGGTCTCCACGAAGTCCGGCGCGGCCGGCGGCACCGCGAAGTGCCCGCCGTTGTCGGTGTCCCCGCGGTGCCAGTCCTGGCTGGCGAGGATCCGGTCGTAGTCCCCGCCGTGCTCGCGCACGAACTCGGCGATCCTCTCCGCGACCGCTCCGCCGCCGTCGACGCCGAGCGCACCGCCCTCGCAGAAGTCGTTCTGGACATCGACGATGATCAGCAGGCGCGTCGTCATCGGGGGCTCCTCGCAGCGGTGTGGGACCGGTCCGCTCCAGGGTACGCAGGCGAGCTGGCAGAATCGCGGTCATGTCTTCTCCTCAGCACCTCGCCGCAGCGTCGCGGTACCGATCCCTGCTCTCCCCGCTCGACCTCGGCCCCTTCCAGGTCCGCAACCGGATCGTGATGGGCTCGATGCACACGGGACTCGAGGACGACCCGACGGACGCGAAGAAGCTCGCCGCATATCTCGGCGAGCGCGCCCGCGGCGGCGTGGGGCTGATCGTCACCGGCGGCTTCTCCCCCGACCGCAGCGGCCGCCTCACCCCGCGCGGCTCCCAGGCCGACGCCCGCACCCTGCGCGCCCACGAGCTGATCACCCGCGAGGTCCACGAGGCCGACGGACGGATCGTCCTGCAGCTCCTCCACGCCGGCCGCTACGCCTTCCACCCGCTGTCCGCCTCGCCGAGCGGCGGGAAGTCGCCGCTGTCCCCGTTCCGCAGCCGTCGCCTCACCCGGGGCGGGGTACAGCGCACCATCGACCACTTCGCCGAGGCGGCCCGTCGCGCCGTCGACGCCGGCTACGACGGCGTCGAGATCATGGGCAGCGAAGGCTATCTGCTCAACCAGTTCCTCGCCCCGGCCACGAACCATCGCCGGGACCGCTGGGGCCGCACCTCCGAGGGCCGGCGCGCAGTGCCGCTCGCGATCGCCGCCGCAGTGCGGGACGCGATCGGGGACGACGCACTGCTGAGCTACCGCATCTCCCTGCTGGACCTGGTGCCCGAGGGGCAGACCTGGACCGAGACCACCGCGCTCGCGCAGTCCCTGGTCCGCGCCGGCGTGGACGTGCTCTCCACGGGGATCGGCTGGCACGAGGCCCGGGTGCCCACCATCGTCACCTCCGTGCCGCGCGCCGCCTTCGCCGAGCAGACCCAGCACCTGCGCGAGCTGGTCGGCGTCCCCGTGGTCGCATCGAACCGCATCCACGACCCGGACGTCGCCGAGCAGGTGCTCGCCTCCGGGCAGGCGGACCTGATCTCGATGGCACGCCCGCTGCTGGCCGATCCGCAGCTGCCGAACAAGCTCGCGGACGGCCGCGCCGGACAGGTCGTCGCCTGCATCTCCTGCAACCAGGCGTGCCTGGACAAGGTGTTCGACGGGAAGCGGGCGAGCTGCCTGGTGAACCCGCGCGCCGCCCACGAGACCGAGCTGGTGCTGACGCCGGTGATCGAGCGCCGCATCCGGAAGGTCGCCGTCGTCGGCGCGGGTCCGGCGGGGCTCGAGGCGGCGCTGGCCGCCGCCGAGCGCGGCCACATCGTCACCCTCTACGAGGCGACGGGCGAGATCGGCGGGCAGCTGCGGCTCGCGGCACGGATCCCCGGCAAGGAGGACTACGCGCAGGCGCTGCAGTCCTGGCGGATGCGGCTGGCCGCGGCGGGCGTCGGGATCCGGCTCGGGATGCGGCCGACGGCGACGGAGCTCCAGGGCTTCCACGATGTCATCGTCGCCACCGGCGTCGCGCCGCGGGAGATCGCGCTCCCCGCCGACGGCGGGCCGGAGGTGGTGAGCTACGCCGATCTGCTCGAGGGCCGAGCCGAGGCCGGCGAACGCGTCGCGATCATCGGCGCGGGCGGGATCGGCGTGGACGTCGCCGAGTACCTCACCGCGCCGCGCCCCTCCCCCACCCTGGACGTCGAGCGCTGGCGGGAGCACTGGGGCGTGGTCGACGCCGACTCGACACGCGGCGGCGTGATCACCCGTCCGCGCGAGGAGACGCGACGCGAAGTCCACCTGCTGCAGCGCAAGGAGACGCGCATCGGCGCGGGGCTGGGAAGGACCACCGGCTGGGTGCACCGGGCGGAGCTGCGCCATGCCGGCGTGATCCAGCACCGCGGCGTGACCTACGAGAGGATCGACGAGGCGGGCCTGCACATCACCGAGGACGGCGAGGCGCGGGTGCTCGAGGTGGACACGGTCGTGGTGTGCGCCGGGCAGGTCAGCGTGAACGCGCTGGCCGACGAGGTGATCGCCGATCGGCGCGGCCGGGCGCCGCGGGTGCACGTGATCGGCGGGGCCGACGTCGCCGCGGAGCTCGACGCGGAGCGGGCGATCCGCCAGGCCGTGGAGGTCGCCGCGGGGCTGTAGTCTCGGCGGTCCCGGCCCCGAGGAGGACCGCGATGGACCATCCCGATCCCACCGAGACCCTGCAGCGCACGATCGCGCTGGCCACCGCCAACGTCGCCGACGGCGGCGGTCCCTTCGGCGCCGTGGTGCGCCTGCCGGGCGGGGAGCTGGTCGAGGGCGTGAACCGGGTGACCGCCACGAACGACCCCACCGCCCACGCCGAGGTCGCCGCGATCCGGGCGGCCTGCGCGCGCAGCGGATCGCCGGAGCTGCGCGGCGCGGTGCTGTACTCGAGCTGCGAGCCGTGCCCGATGTGCCTGGCCGCGGCGCTCTGGGCACGGCTGGACCTCGTGGTGTTCGCCGCAGGCCGCGGGGACGCCGCTCGGGCCGGCTTCGACGATTCCGCCTTCCACGACTACTTCGCCCGGCCCGGCCGCCACGCCGTGCTCCCCGTCGAGCAGCATCGCCACGCCGACGCGGTCGAGCCCTTCGACGCGTGGCTCGCCCACAAGGGGCGCACCGCCTACTGACCCGCGAGCACCTCCCGGGCGATCGGGCCGGCAGTGACCGAGCCGTAGCTGCCGTCCTCGACGAAGGCGGCGACGACCAGGTCGCCCTGGGCGACGATCACCCAGGAGTGCAGGGCGAGCCCGCCCTCCTCGTTCGTGAACTCGGCGGTGCCGGTCTTGCCGATCACCGGCTCGCCGGGCAGGTCCGCGAAGTCGTCGAGGCTGCCGTCGGTGACCACGCCGCGCAGCATCTCCTGCATCTGCGCGGCCTCGTCCTCGGTGAGCGGGGTCGGGACCTCGGGGGCGGCCTGGTCCTCGTCGGCGAGGATGCGCGGGGTGACCGTGGAGCCGTTCTGCACCGAGGCGAGCACGGTCGCCATGGCGAGCGGGGAGGTGAGCACGCGGCCCTGGCCCATCATCGCCGCGGCGTGCTCGACGCCCTCGTCGGCCGGGTCGATCGAGCCCATGAAGGCGTCGAGCCCGGCCGGGGCCTCCTGGCCGATGCCGAGGGTGGTCGCGGCGTCGGCGAGCTCGGCCTGGGAGACGGTCTCGTGCTGCAGCAGCAGCGCGGTGTTGCAGGAGTGCGCGATCACGGAGCGCAGCGGCATGGTGCCGAACAGGGAGGGGTCCATGGAGTCGGCGTTCTTGAAGGAGCGTCCGGCGACCGAGGCGGTCTCGGGGCACTGCAGCTCGGTGTCGGGCGTGACGCCGGCGCGCAGCAGCGACAGCGCGGTGACGGTCTTGAAGGTCGAGCCGGGCGCGTACTGGCCTACGAGGCCGACGGGATAGGACTGGCCGGTCGGGCCGAGCGCCGCGGCGAGCACGTCGCCGGTGGAGGCGCTGAGCGCGATGACGGCCGACGGGGAGTCCTCGTCGGCGATCGCGGCGGTGGCGCGGCGCTGCAGGTCGTCGTCCAGGGTGGTGCGCACCGTGGTGCCGGCGGCGGGAGCGACCTCGTGGAGCGGGCGCTCCTGCTCGCCGCCGGTGGCGACGATCTCGAGGCCGGAGGTGCCGAGGACCGCGTCCTGCTCCGCGGCGAGGACGCCGCCGGTCGCGACCTGGTCGCCGGCCTGGATCTCGCCGTCGGACTTCTCGACATCCTCCGCGGTCGCCTCGCGCAGGGAGCCGAGCACGCCGGGGGCGTAGTCCCGCTCGACGGCGAGGGGGCGCTGCTCCTCGAGGGCGTGGAAGCCGGGGACCTGCCCGGCCTTGGCGAGGTCGTACTCCCCCTCGTCGCTGACGCGGATGGTGAGGGCGGGGACGAAGGCATCCTCGCCGGCGCCGGCGACGCTCTCGGCGTAGCGGTCCGCGTCGGTGCCGAGCGCGGCGGCGAGGTCGCGGGCGGAGGAGTCGAGCTGATCGGCGGAGAGCTGGGACGTGTCCAGGCCGAGGACCTTCACGTCGCGGGGGCCGAAGAGCTGGGTGCCGTCGCGGTCGGTGATGGTGCCGAGCTCGGGGTCGACGGCGTGCACGGCGAGCGTCTCGCCGTCCTCGAGCTCGGGGCCGAGGGCCGCGGGGGTGAGCTGCGGCGCCCAGCCGTCCTCACCCTTCGTCAGGGTGACGGTGGTGGTGTACTCCCAGGTCCCGGCGTCGTCCGGGAGGGTCCAGGTCCAGTCGTAGGTGGCGGTGCGGCTGCCGTCCTGGGCCTCGCCGGCATCGGCGAGGGTGACCTCGGGGGTCGCTCCCGCGTCGCGGAGGGCGCCGAGCACCTCGGCATCGAAGTCGGAGCCGCCCTCGGCGAGGGTGCCGGCGAGCTGCTCGGCGGCGTCCGTGCCGTCGTCGGCGGTGGAGCGCCAGAAGGCGACGCCGCCGAGCACGAGGGCGATGACCGCCAGCGCGGCGATCACGATGACGACGGGCGTGCGACGGCGGGAGGAAGCGGGGGCCATCGGGCCATGCTCCCACCTACACTCGCGCCATGTCCCGTGTGCTCCACACCGCCCAGGCCCTCGTCGACGTGATCCTGGAGGTCGACGCGCTGCCCGCACGCGGCGGGAACACCAACGCCCGCACCGAGCGCCGCTACGCCGGCGGGGCCGTGACCACGCTGCTCGCCGCGGCGCGCACCGGGGCGGAGGCCGTCCACGGGGGCGCGCACGGCACGGGCCCGAACGGGGACCTGATCCGCGAGGTGCTGGGGGCCGACGGCGTCGCGGTCTCGGACGTCCCGCGCGAGGACGCCGACACCGGGTACTGCGTGGTGCTGCTGGAGCCGTCGGCCGAGCGGACCTTCCTCACCGTGTACGGGGCGGAGCGGGAGGTGACCGCGGAGTCGTTCGCGCGGCTGGCGCCCCGGCCCGGGGACCTCGTGTGCGTCTCCGGATACAGCCTGTTCGAACCGACCCGGGAACCGCTGCTGGAGTTCCTCGAGGGGCTCGAGGAGGGCGTCGACGTGGTGCTGGACCCGGGCGACCCCTTCGCCTCCTTCCCGCGCGCGCTGCAGGACCGGATGCTCTCCCTCACCACGGTGTGGACCTCCAATGCGGACGAGGCGCGGGCGCTGACCGACCTCGACCACCTCGAGGACACGCCGCAGGCGATCCGGCGCCGGCTGCAGCCGGGCGCCGTCGTCGTGGTGCGCGACGGGGAGCGGGGCTGCCACGTCTTCCATCACGGGCGCGGCACCGAGATCCCCGCCTTCCCGCAGACGCCGGTGGACACCAACGGCGCCGGCGACACCCACACCGGGGTGCTGCTCGCGGAGCGCGCTCTCGGCGCGGACTGGGAGTCCGCGGCGA
>ENA-OOKA01000347-OOKA01000347.1-human-skin-metagenome-genome-assembly--contig:-NODE-347-length-13112-cov-5.252738_pt1 | contig 13112 bp, 13 predicted proteins | sample MGYA00248825_ERZ500995 | MGnify/ENA primary metagenome ERZ500995 (study PRJEB25958, sample SAMN03398540) | human skin metagenome | study: EMG produced TPA metagenomics assembly of the Human Skin...
GGGTGTCCGTGCGGATCGGGCGGGAGAACGAAAACGAGGAATTTTCCCAGGCGGCGATTGTTACTACTGCATATGGCGCGGGCGACGAGGCGCTTGGCGGACTCGGGGTGGTCGGTCCGACGTACATGGACTACCCCGGTACGATTCAAAAGGTTGCCACCGTGGCCCAATACATTAGCCGCATCCTGCGGGGCGAATAGCAGCCGCGACCAGCGGGCGGAGCACTTCCTCACACTTCTATAAATCTGAAAGGGTAAATACTTTGGCACGAGACTACTACGGCATTCTCGGCGTCGACCGGGAAGCCACGGAGCAAGAGATTAAGAAGGCGTACCGCAAGCTCGCCCGCAAGTACCACCCGGACGTGAACCCGTCCGAGGAGGCTGCGGAGAAGTTCGCGGACATCTCGCTGGCGCAGGAGGTCCTGCTGGACCCGAAGAAGCGCAGCATTGTGGACCGCGGCGGAGACCCAATGGAGCAGGGCGGCGCGGCCGGGCCCGGCGGCGGCTTCGGTGGATTCGGCGGCGTCGGCGACATCTTCGAGGCGTTCTTCGGCGGCGGGGCCGGGGCCCGCCAGCCGCGCTCGCGCGTCCAGCCGGGCAACGACGCGCTGCTGCGGACGACGATCTCGCTGGCGGAAGCCTATTCGGGTCCCCGCAAGGACGTGACGGTGGACACGGCGGTCCTGTGCGAGCACTGCCACGGAACGGGCTCCGAGTCGGAGTCCAAGCCAGTCACCTGCGACGAGTGCGGCGGCCAGGGGCAGGTGCAGCAGGTCCAGCAGTCGTTCTTGGGCAATATCATGACCACGACGTCGTGCCCGAAATGTTCTGGCTTCGGCGAGATCATCACGGATCCGTGCCAGAAGTGCGGTGGCCAGGGACGCGTGCGTTCGCGCCGGGATATTTCGGTGAAGATTCCGGCGGGCATCGTCGGTGGCATGCGCATCCGCATGGCGGGCCAGGGCGAGGTCGGGCACGGCGGCGGCCCGGCGGGCGACCTGTATGTCGAGGTGGACACGGAAACGCACCCGGTCTTCGTCCGCGAGGGCGATAATTTGCACCTCAAGGTCAATGTCCCGATGTTCGACGCGGCGCTGGGAACCTCGGTGGAGGTCGAAGATCTCTCTGGTGAGACCACGACGATCGATATTCCGGCGGGCACGCAGCCGGAGGAGGAGATCGTTCTTCGTGGCGAGGGCATGCCGCGGCTGCGCCGGGAGGGCGCGGGCGACATGATCGCGCACGTCCAGGTGGTCATTCCGACTGATTTGAGCAAGGATCAGCGCCACCGCCTCGAGGAGCTGCGCGACGCGCATGATGGGTCGGCGTTCGTCGAGGAAGAGGCAGGCCAGGACGAGGGCTTCTTCTCCCGCCTGCGAGACCGGTTCCGCTTCTAATGAGCCTGCCGTATTTCATCACGGACGACCCGGCGTCAGGAGTCCTCGACGGGCCAGAAGGCAGGCACGCCGTCACGGTCAAACGCATCACGGTCGGCGAAAGCATTGCGCTTATCGACGGCCGGGGGACTGTGGCTGAAGTCGAAGTGACGAATACTTCTGGAAAGGACAAGCTTTCTGGCGACGTCGTGGAGCTGAAAAAAGTCCTGCGACCGAGGCCGGAAGTGATCGTCGTCCAAGCCATCCCGAAATCAGAGCGGGCGGAGCTCGCAGTGGATTTGGCCACGCAGGGCGGGGCGGACGGTATTTTTCCGTGGATCTCGCACCGGACGATCGCGCGGTGGCAGGGCGCGAAGGTGGCCAAGAATGTGGAGAAGTGGCAGTCGACTGCGCGGGAAGCGGCGAAGCAGTCGAGGCGGGCATGGATCCCTAAGGTGCATGAGCCGGTGACGACGAATCAGCTCGCGGAGCTGATTCAGGGAGAAACGGCGCTCGTTCTCCATGAGGATGCGACAAAGGGGATCGGCGAGGTCGATTTTGACGTCGATAAGCTGTTCCTCATTGTCGGTCCTGAGGGCGGAATCGGCGAGGACGAGCTGGAGCTGCTGAACGCTGTGAAAGTGAAGCTGGGGCCGGAAGTGCTGCGCACGGCATCGGCGGCATTCGCCGGATTGAGTGCCATCGGGGTGCTTTCCCGCTGGTAGGGTGAACCGCATGGCAGAACTGGTCTCAAGCTCCTACGAGCTCGACCCTGAACTGGCGCAAAGTGTTCTCGGCGTCACGGACGGGAATCTGCGCACCCTGAACGACATGCTGGGCGTGGACCTCTTCGCGCGCGGCGGTTCGGTGATGCTGCGCGGCCCGGTGGATAAGGTGGCGCACGCTTCGCGCGTGCTTTCCGAGCTGGAGGCGATGGCGCGGAGAGGCATCGTGATCACATCTGATGCCGTGACGCACGCAGTGGACATCATGGCCACGGACATGCCTGAATCCGTTGCGGAGATTCTTGGACAGGAGATCGTCGCGCGCCGCGGGAAGATCATTCGCCCGAAGACGGCTGGGCAGCGCGAATACGTCGACGCGATCGACGAGAACACAATCACGTTCGGCATCGGCCCGGCGGGCTCGGGCAAGACGTACCTCGCCGTGGCAAAGGCGGTGCAGGCGCTGCAGAACAAAGAGGTCAAGCGCATCATTTTGACCCGCCCGGCCGTCGAGGCGGGGGAGAAGCTCGGGTTTTTGCCCGGCACGCTCTCGGACAAGATCGACCCGTACCTGAGACCGTTGTACGACTCGTTGCGCGACATGATGGACCCGGAGGCGATCCCGAAGCTCATCGAGGCCGGCATCATCGAGGTCGCGCCCCTGGCCTACATGCGCGGTCGCACCCTGTCGGACGCGTTTGTCATCCTGGATGAGGCGCAGAACACCACCGGCGCGCAGATGAAGATGTTCCTCACCCGCCTCGGCTTCAACTCCACCATGGTCGTCACCGGCGACGTCACCCAGGTCGACCTCCCCGGCGGGCACCAGAGCGGCCTGCGCGTGGTCGAGAACGTCCTCTCCGGCATCGACGACATCTCCTTCTGCCGCCTGTCCTCCCGGGATGTGGTGCGTCACCGGCTGGTCAGCGACATCGTCGAGGCGTACGGGCGCTGGGAGATCCGACCCGGCGGCACCCGCGACTCCCGCCACCGCAGCAAGGGGAACTGAGCATGACCATCGAGATCCGCAACGAGACCACGGCCGTCGTCGACGAGCGCGAGTTCGTGGAGCTGAGCCGCTTCGTCTTCGAGGCGATGCACCTCCACCCCGCCACCGAGATGTCGATCATCTTCGTGGACGAGGAGGCGATGGAGAAGCTGCACGTGCAGTGGCTGGACCTGCCCGGCCCCACCGACGTGATGAGCTTCCCGATGGACGAGCTCACCCCCGGCACCCCCGAGCACCCCGCCCCGGAGGGACTGCTGGGCGACGTGGTGCTGTGCCCGAGCGTCGCCGCGAAGCAGGCCGCCGAGTCCGGGCACAGCGCCGTCGAGGAGATGCTGCTGCTGACCGTCCACTCGATCCTCCACCTGCTGGGCTACGACCACATGGAGGAGGACGAGCGCACGGTGATGTTCGAGCTCCAGCGCAAGCTCCTGCTCACCTTCCTCGCCTCACGGCCGAGCGCCTGAGCCGCGATGTCCCAGCCTGATCAACCTCCCGGGCACCGCGCCGCTCCGATCGCCCCGTCGGACCCGTGCGGTGCGGCCCTTGCCCCGCGCCCGACGGCCCGAGGAGGGCGTGCGTGAGCGCGCTCAGCCTCGCCCTGCTCGTGCTCGTCCCGCTCGCGCTCGTCGGCGGGGTCGTCTCGGCGGTGCTCACCGCGGTCGACGCCGCCCAGCTCGCCGTCAGCCGCGGCACGCTCGAGAAGGCGGTCGCGGACCAGCCCGCCGCCGTCCGTGAGCGGGTCCTCCACCAGCACGCGGATTCCGGCCGCACCCTCGCCTCCGTCTCCCTGGGCCGGGTGCTCGGCGAGACCGTCATGGTCACGGCGATCGCCGCGATCTGCTTCTCCGCCCATGCCGAGCTGCGACCCGGCGAGGGCTGGGCGCTGCCGCTGCTGGCCACGCTGCTCATCGCCGGGCTGATGGCGCTGCTGATGCTCGCGATCTCCCCGCGCGCCATCGGCCGACGTCGCGCCGAATCGGTGCTGGTCTCCTCCCGCGGCCTCGTCGCCGTGATGCGGTGGGTGCTGTGGGTGCCCGCGAGCGCGCTCGCGAACCTCGGCGCGTCCCTCGCCGCCCGCGCCGGCAGCCAGGAGGATCCCGAGGAGCGTGCTGAGAAGGCTCGCCGCAACGTGGACCGCGCCCTGGAGGACGAGCACGTCCGCGACGGCGAGCGCGACATGATCCAGGGCGTCTTCGACCTGCGCGGCACGATGGTGCGAGAGCTGATGGTGCCCCGTCCCGACATGGTCACCATCACCGCCGATTCCAGCGCCGAGAAGGCGATGCGGCTGTTCGTCCGCTCGGGCTTCTCCCGGATCCCCGTGATCGGCGAGAACGTCGACGACCTGCGCGGCATGCTCTATGTCAAGGACGTGATGCGCGCGATCCACTCGCCCTGGGACCCGCGCCCGCAGCGGCCCGTGAGCGAGGTGATGCGCCCGGCCCGGTTCGCGCCCGAGTTCGTCCCGGCCGACGAGGTGCTGCGCCAGATGCAGACCAGCCATGTGCACATCACGGTGCTGGTGGATGAGTACGGGGGAGTGGCCGGCATCGTCACCATCGAGGATGTCCTCGAGGAGATCGTCGGCGAGATCGCCGACGAGCACGATCGGCGCGAGCCCGAGATCGAGGACCTCGGCGGAGGCCGCTACCGGGTGCCCGCCCGTGCGAGCCTGTCCGAGGTGGGGGAGCTGTTCGGCCTCGACATCGACGACGACGACATCGACTCCGTCGGCGGGCTGCTCGCCAAGATCACCGGGCGGGTGCCGATCCCCGGCAGCACCGCCACCGCCTACGGCCTCGACCTCGAGGCTGAGCGGACCGCGGGACGGCGCAAACGGCTCTCCACCGTGCTGGTGAGCAGGGCGGCCGACGACGAGGACGAGCAACGAGACCAGGAGGATCCCCATGAGCGATGAGCAGCAGGTGCCCGGCACCGCCGACGGCACCGGAGCTGAGAGCGGCAGCGTGCACCGGGCAGGATTCGTCGCACTCGTCGGCCGGCCCAACGTCGGCAAGTCCACCCTCACCAACGCGCTGGTGGGGGAGAAGGTCGCGATCACCTCGACCAAGCCGCAGACCACGCGGCGCGCGATCCGCGGCATCGTCACCCGTGAGGACTCCCAGATCATCCTCGTGGACACCCCGGGAGTGCACCGCCCCCGCACGCTCCTCGGGGAGCGGCTGAACGACCTGGTGCGCGAGACCCTCGGTGAGGTCGACGTGGTGGGCTTCTGCCTGCCCGCCGACCAGAAGATCGGCCCCGGCGACCGGTTCATCGCCGAGGACCTCGTCGAGATGCGCACCGGCCGACGCGGACCCCGCGTGGTCGCGATCGTCACCAAGATCGACCTGGTGGGGCGCGACGTACTGGCCGAGCACCTGATGAACGTCGACCAGCTCATGGACTTCGACGAGATCGTGCCGATCTCCGCCGTGAAGGGCGAGCAGATCGACGTGCTGATGGACGTCGTCACCCGGCAGCTGCCGGAGGGCCCGCAGCTCTATCCCGACGACCAGCTCACCGAGGAGACCCGCGATGACCGCATCTCCGAGCTGATCCGCGAGGCGGCGCTGGAGGGCGTGCGCGACGAGCTGCCGCACTCGATCGCCGTGGTCGTCGAGGAGGTCGTCGAGGTCGACCCCGACGGGGATGCGTTCACCCCGGTCGAGCCCGGCACCGGACGGCTCGTGGTGCGGGCGACCCTGTTCGTGGAGCGCGACAGCCAGAAGGGCATCATCATCGGCCGCGGCGGCTCGCGCCTGAAGGAGGTCGGCTCCCGGGCACGCAGCGAGATCAACGCCCTGCTGGGCCGGAAGGTGCACCTGGACCTGCGGGTCAAGGTCGCGAAGGAATGGCAGCGGGATCCGAAGCAGCTGGGTCGCCTGGGATTCTGACGGCAGGTTGTCCACATTTCCGGGGTTCGATGGCGGACCTGGGTGACTGCTGAGTACCGTAAGGGTGATCCGTCCCACTCCTCGGAAGGCACCACCCATGCCCCGACGCCTCCTCAGCGCCGCCGCAGCCTGCACTCTCCTCCTCGGACTCGCCGCATGCGGTGAGGGCGGAGACGGCCCCGTGACCACGCCGCCGCCCAGCATCGACATCTCCGGATCGAGCGATGGGGGTGGCGATGACGGCGCCGCGAGCGATGGTGGAGGCGACGACGCCTCGCCGAGCGCGGCGCCGGACGTGCCTGCGCCGGATCCTGCGGACTATCCGGGGATGGACGAGAACACCGAAGAGGGTGCGATCCAGGCATTCAGGTACTACGTCGCAGCCGCAATGTGGGCTCATCAGACTGGGGATGACTCTCTGAGTAGCGAGATGGAGGTTGCGTCTTGTGAGGGGTGTCCCGGATTTACAGAGGATGTACCGAAGCTGCGTGAGCTCAAAAGGTACTGGAGTGCGTTTAAGGTCGAAGATGTAGCCACGACTCCACATGAGTCCGAGAACTTCCAATACGAAGTTGGATACTCGTTCACCGTTCCCGCACACGAGCGACCGAATATGAAGACCGGCGAGCTAGAAGAGTACGACCCCGTTGAATATACCCTGATTGGCGGGATGGAATGGACTCAAAAGGGGTGGATGGTTGGGGGGCTCAAGGGGGAATGGGGGCCCGATGTTCATAGTCGCACGGTGGAGTGAGCGGGTGCGATGTGCGGCGACCATTGTTTTGGTCGCGATCTTCACCCTCCTGTGCTCTGGGAGTATCGCATACGCTGGTCAAGAGACGTCTGGATCCTTGGATGATTCTGGCGTTGGGGCCAGTTCCGAAACGGCACACGAAGTTCCCGTTAATCCAAAAGGAGGGAATGGCGGTGGAGACTCTGACGGGATAGGTGAACCCGGCAAGGGTGGTGCGCCGACGGCTGTGCCGTCAGAGCCGCCGCCTCGGTTCTATGACTTGCTGCGTCGAGTGGAAAATGAGCCTCGGTGGAACTGCACGCTGCCCGAAGGGGAGAAGAGTCCTACTACCGGGGTGTGCCGTGCTGATCGCTCGGTGTGTAATTCAGGGCCGAGCTACAGCATCAACTCGGGAGAGATCCTTGCTGTACCGGGGTCGGGCTCGCGGGGCAATCCGGGCGACGTCACGTACGAGTCGATTACGCGGGACACGCAGACCGGAACTGATTCGAGCAATGGTTTCAGGTGCCGCCAGCCACTGGACTCGGCGCCCCGTGGCAACGCCGGCGCTGCACCTGCTGGGGAGTCGGCACCCGAACCGGTGGTGATCATCGTGACCCAGAGCGACTTCGCGAAGCTGCCGGTGAAGCCGTCCGTGGCCAGTGCTGGGCCGGAGCGAGGGTGGCTGCCGGCCGGGATGGTCAATGTCCTCCACGCAGAGTCGGAGGCGCAGACCCTTCAGACCGAGCTGCTCGGCACGCCGGTGGCGGTGCGGGCGATTCCGACCTCGTATCACTGGGATCTCGGCGACGGGAACACGATCACCACGAGCAAGCCGGGCAAGCCGTACCCGTCGGAAGAGGTGTCGGCGAAGTACTCGGGGGAGGGGTGGTACGACGTCACGCTGACGACGACATTCGCCGGCCAGTTCTCAGTGGATGGCGGGGAGTGGCAGGACATCGACGGGACGATCGAGGTGGCCTCCGAACCGATCGCGCTTTACTCGAAGTCGCTCGAGTCCCGTCTCGTGAACGGTGACATTCCCGTCGACGAGGACGAGGATCCGTGGGTGCCGGAGCGTACTCCGGAGACCGAAGGCGCCAAGGATCCCGACGCGCGGCACCGGGAGATCTGAGGTCGCGTTAGAAGCGTGCGCGGTGGTCGCTGACTCGAGTGTGGCGTTCGTCGAGGCGGAAGCGCGAGGTGGTCGTCGGCGGAGGGGCGCCTCGACCATGCGCATGTTCGCATCGTGAGCCGCCCCGAGCGGCCTGCGTGACGGTGCTAACGTGGCCATCGTGCGTGGATCGCTGCTCCTGCTTAGACGCCGCGACGGGTCCTGAACCGCCGGGAACCTGTCGCGGCTGACGTGCTGTCCGGCGACCGGCAAACCCAGCGAGAAGGACCTGAAGATGACTGACTCCACGAGCACCGCAAACACCGCGACCGTCGCCGCCGAGGCCGACCCCGCGACCCCTGTCGTCGGCAGCACGGGCGACGCGCCCCAGCAGCCCTCGGGCATGCCGACCCACAAGTACCTGCCCTTCCATGAGCAGATCCGGGTCGAGCTCCCCGACCGCACCTGGCCCAGCCGCCGCATCACCCGCGCTCCCCGCTGGTGCGCGGTCGACCTGCGCGACGGCAACCAGGCCCTCATCGATCCCATGAACTCCGAGCGCAAGCTGCGCATGTTCGAGCTCCTGGTGAGGATGGGCTACAAGGAGATCGAGGTCGGCTTCCCGTCGGCCTCCAAGACGGACTACGACTTCGTGCGCACCCTCATCGAGGAGGACCGCATCCCCGAGGACGTGTCGATCCAGGTCCTCACCCAGTCCCGCGAGCACCTCATCGAGCGCACCTACCAGGCGATCTCGGGCGCCAAGCGCGCCGTCGTCCACCTCTACAACTCCACCTCGGTCGTGCAGCGCGACGTCGTCTTCCGCGCCGACGAGGATGCCGTGCTCGACATCGCCGTGCAGGGCGCGCTGCTGTGCAAGAAGTACGAGGAGACGATCCCGGACACGGCCGTCACCTACCAGTACTCCCCGGAGTCCTACACGGGCACCGAGCTCGAGTACGCCCTGCGTGTGTGCAACTCCGTCATCGACGTCATCAAGCCCACGCCGCAGAACAAGATGATCATCAACCTGCCGGCGACCGTCGAGATGGCGACCCCGAACGTCTATGCCGACTCGATCGAGTGGATGCACCGCCACCTCGATCGCCGCGACTCGATCGTGCTGTCCCTGCACCCCCACAACGACCGCGGCACCGGCGTGGCCGCCGCCGAGCTCGGCTACCTGGCCGGCGCCGACCGCATCGAGGGCTGCCTGTTCGGCAACGGCGAGCGCACCGGCAACGTCGACCTCGTGACGCTGGGCCTGAACCTGTTCAGCCAGGGCATCGACCCGCAGATCGACTTCTCCGACCTCGACGAGGTGCGCCGCACCGTCGAGCACTGCAACCAGATGCCCGTCCCCGAGCGCAGCCCCTACGGCGGCGACCTCGTGTTCACCGCCTTCTCCGGCTCCCACCAGGACGCCATCAAGAAGGGCCTCGAGCGCATGGAGGCCGACGCCGAGAAGGCCGGCAAGGTCCTCGACGACATGGTCTGGCGCGTGCCCTACCTGCCCGTGGACCCCAAGGACCTCGGCCGCTCCTACGAGGCCGTGATCCGCGTGAACTCGCAATCCGGCAAGGGCGGCATGGCCTACCTGCTGCGCACCGAGCACGGGCTGGACCTCCCGCGCCGCCTGCAGATCGAGTTCTCCGGCATCGTCCAGCAGAGGACCGACTCCGACGGCGGTGAGGTCAGCCCCGAGGCGCTGTGGGACGTGTTCTCCGACGAGTACCTGCCGACGAAGGACGACTCGCGTCGCTGGGGCCGCTACAGCTTCCGCGACGTGCGCCAGGAGTCCGCGGGCGACGGCGCCGACCGCATCACCGTCAGCCTCGTCGTCGACGGCGAGGAGCACGAGATCACCGGCATCGGCAACGGCCCGCTGGACGGCTTCGTCAAGGCACTGGCCGAGCGGAAGATCGACGTGCGCATCCTCGACTACGCCGAGCACGCCCTGACCGAGGGCGACGACTCCCTCGCCGCCTCCTACATCGAGTGCGAGATCGACGACCGCATCTTCTGGGGCGTCGGTATCGACGGCTCGATCACCCGCGCCTCCCTCGAGGCGATCACCTCCGCACTGAACCGCAACGCACGCTCCCGGGCCTGAGTGGTCCGGTGCAGGGTGCGGATGCGCCCTGCACCGCGGCATCCGGGACCCGACCGGCACAACCGTGGGCGATGGATCCCCGACGCGGCCGACGAGATCGACGGGAGGTACCACTTCGGTGGTACCTCCCGTCGATCAACTCCGGGGGAGTGGTACGGATCGTCGATCAACCAGTGAGGTCGGCGGCGCGGCGCCGTGGGGATCTGGCCACAGTGCCGCCCGCTCCGAGAGCGGTCAGTGAGGTATGGCGCTGCTGAGCGCGGCGCCGCCGCTCAGCGCGTGGATGCGTCGCCGTCCTCGCGAAGGTCGTCCTCGGTGAGGATCGGCATCTCGCCGGTCAGCGTCGCATGGGTGGGTGTGGGCAGCTCCCAGCCCGGCGCCTCGTCGATCGGCTGCGGCTCCCCGGCGGGGCGGGAGCGGGCGGTGAGGGTGACGCCGGCGCTCGCGACGACCACCAGCACCGCCGCCGCGACGCGGAGCGGAGTGATCTCCTGGCTCAGCAGCAGGACGCCCGCCAACAGCGCGACCACCGGCTCGAGGCTCAGCATGATGCCGAAGACGTGACGGGGCAGGCGGCGCAGCGCGGAGAGCTCGAGCGTGTACGGCAGCACGGAGGCGAGCAGCGCAGTGCCCAGCGCGATCAGCAGCAGGCGCGGCTCGGCGATGCCGGCGACGGCGCCGGGCGCCCCGAGCGGAAGCACAACGAGGGCGCCGATCAGCATGGCGACGGCGAGGCCGTCCTGCCCGGGCACGATGCGTCCCACATGCGCGCTGGCGAGCACGTAGAGCGCCCAGAAAACCGCCGCGACCAGTGCGAAGACGACGCCGAGCACGTCCAGGGAGGCCGCCCCGGTGAGGGATTCGAACCCGAACAGGCTCACGCCTCCCAGCGCGAGCAGAACCCACAGCAGATCGGTGCGGCGCGTGGACAGCAGGGCGGACAGCACGAGCGGTCCGAGGAACTCGATCGCCACCGCCGTGCCCAGCGGGATCCTGTCGATCGAGGCGTAGAAGGCTCCGTTCATACCGCCGACCGCCACGCCGAAGGCGGCCACCCCCAGCCACTGCTGCCGCGTGAAGCGGTGCACCTTCGGGCGCACGATCACGATCAGCACGGCTGCGGCGAGGCCCAGTCGCAGCGTGGTCGTGCCCCAGGAGCCGATCGCCGGGAAGAGCTGAGTGGCCAGAGCCGCCCCGAACTGGAGCGAGATGCACGAGCCGAGGATGAACAGGATCGGCGTCATCGGCACGCCGCTGGAGTGGGCGCCGCCGCCGACGCCTGCGGTCGCCGTGGTCGAGGAGGTGGAAGTGGTGGTCACGAGTCCACTCTGCCCCCGCGGTCCAGCCGGGTCCAGCGAATGTTCTCGACGTGTACCGTGAAGCAGACATGGCCGATCGAGAGGGGTGCGCATGCTGAACCTGCACCGGCTGTTCCTCCTGCGGGAACTGCGCAGGCTGGAGACGATGTCGGCGATCGCGCGGGAGCATTCGATGTCGCCGTCGGCCGTCTCCCAGCAGCTGTCCCAGCTGGAGAGGGAGTCCAAGGTCACCCTGTTCGAGCAGGCCGGACGCCGCGTCGTCCTCACGGACGCGGGCGCACGGCTGGCCCGTCGGGCCGAGGAGATGCTCGGGCTGATGGAGACGGCCGAGGCCGAGCTCGTCAGCGCCCAGGGCGAGGCCGGGGGAGTGCTCCGCGTCGCCTCCTTCCAGACCCCGCTGATCGCGCTCGCGCCGGTGGCGGTGAGCGTGCTGGAGCAGCGTCATCCCGACCTGCGGATCGAGATCGCCCAGCGCGAGGTCGAGGAGGCCTATCAGGGGCTGCTCGCGCACCGGTTCGAGGTGATCCTCGGCGAGGACTATCCCGGCGGTCAGCAGGTCGTCCGTCGCGGCACCGACCGCGAGGACCTGCTGCAGGACCCGCTGCTGCTGGTGCTGCCCGACCACGGCCCCGCCTCCCGGGCGCGGCGCCTCGAGGACCTCGCCGAGATGCCCTGGGCGCTCGACCCGGAGGACACCCGCACCGGGGCATGGGAGCGCACCTACCTCCGCTCGGCGGGGATCGAGCCGTGGGTCCGCTTCGACACCCCCGACCCTCTCCTGCAGGTGCACCTGGTCCGCTCCGGTCATGCCGCGGCTTTCGTACCCGGCCTGATCGCCGCCGAGCACCTCGGCGGCACCCGGGTGCTGCGCCTGCCCGGCGACCCCCACCGCGGCCTCTACACCGCGGCGCGCGCAGGAGCGCGCGAGCATCCCTCCCTGCTCGCCTTCCGGGCCGCGCTGCTCGAGGCGGCCGACGCGCTCGGCGACCTCCCCGGTCTGGAGCGGCTCGGGGCCTGAGAGTCGGGCGGTCGCCCCGCTGCTCCTCCTTTCGGCGTATACCGCCCTGATCGGCTTCCGTCACCCGCCTTCGCGAGCTCCATGGTGCTCGCGGCCGCGGCGGCGGGCATCGTCATCCTGCTCGGCACGCTGCTGACCCAGCCCCACGATCCGCCGCGAGCTCGCCGCCGAGGAGCCCTACGTCCCGCACGTGCAGGGCATCGTCTCGTCGGCCTCGCACGACGCCGCGACCTATCTGCGGGCGCTGCAGCAGGCGGGCCTCGAGGTGGACGCCTGGGAGACTACCTACCTCCATGTCCTCCACGGCCCCGACCCCGTCTTCGACTGGGTCGCCGGCACCGGTACGCGTCCCACCCTGCAGGCCCTTCCCGAGGACCTCCGGCCGCGCTTCGAGGAGGAGTTCAAGGCCCGGCTGCGCCGCGCGTATCCGCACGACGGGTATGGCGTGGTGCTGCCCTTCCGCCGCGTCTTCGCCGTCGGCCGCCGGGGTTGAGCGGCGACCGACGGGCGGGCGCACCGAGTGCCCGGCCATCGCGCCCGCGACCCCGCCGGCGCGCAGCCACGACCCGGCTCAGTCGACCTGCGGGAAGCCCTTCCTCGCGGCCTCCGCGATCCGGTTCAGCTGCTTGCGGTCCGAGAGCGCGCCGAGCACGCCGCCGAGGAGCCCGTACCAGGGCATGCTGCGGTTGCCGAGCGCCCGGATGACCTGCTGGAGCGCATGCTCTCGGCCGAGGACCCGCTGACCGGGGAGAAGCTCTCCGAGCAGAACGTGCAGTACCAGCTCGCGACGTTCCTGATCGCCGGCC
>ENA-OOKA01000348-OOKA01000348.1-human-skin-metagenome-genome-assembly--contig:-NODE-348-length-13092-cov-8.805400_pt1 | contig 13092 bp, 13 predicted proteins | sample MGYA00248825_ERZ500995 | MGnify/ENA primary metagenome ERZ500995 (study PRJEB25958, sample SAMN03398540) | human skin metagenome | study: EMG produced TPA metagenomics assembly of the Human Skin...
CTTCTTGGGCATGTTCCGATTCTCCTTCAGTTGGATCGGAACCAAACCCAGGACGTTTCATGGTCGTGCGGGACCCGGATGACTCGACCGTGGTGACCCATGCGCAACTTGCCTGGCGCGACAATGGGGGCATCATGCTCGGCTCTACTCAGCACGGTGACCCGCATTACGGGCCAGGGATCTGCAACTTGGTGGTCGCCAGCGACGAGGACGTCGACAGCCTCTTCGCCACGGCCTTGGAACACGGAGCATCGACCGTCACCGAGCCCAACTATGCACCTCACGGCGGCCGCAACGCATGCGTCGCCGACTTCGATGGCCACTGGTGGAACATCGATTCCTACCCGGGAGCCTGAGCCGGGAAGCCGCCCTCGGCGGCGGCTGATGACAAGGCCCACGAGGTCCCACACACCCGTTGCCCTTCACCCAAACACTCTCGCCGCCCGCGGCGGCATCTGGCCTTCCTGGGCGGCACATGCCCCCAGGAAGGCTCAGTCATGTCCCACGCCAACGCGGCGCTCACCCCACGGCATCGCCTGATCGTCGCTCGCATGGTTGTTGACGACGGTTGGCCGATCAGCGAGGTCGCCGCCCGATTCCAAGTCTCCTGGCCTACCGTCAAGCGTTGGGCCGACCGCTATCGAGACGGCGAATCCATGCAAGACCGGTCTTCCCGGCCGCGTCGCTCCCCGAACAAGACGAGTCAGAAGACCACTCGGCGCTGCATCAATCTGCGGCTGCGCCTGAGGGAGGGGCCGGTGCAGTTGGCGTGCCGACTCGGGATCGCCCCGTCCACTGTCCACCGCATCCTGGTCCACGCGCACCTAAACCGGCTTTCACACGTCGACCGCGCCACCGGAGAGCCAGTCCGCCGTTACGAGCATGACCATCCCGGCTCCCTGCTGCATGTCGACGTGAAGAAGCTCGGGAACATTCCCGATGGCGGGGGCTGGCGCTACGTAGGGCGCAGGCAAGGTGAGAAGAACAGAGCCGCCACTCCCGACAAGCCCCGAAACAAGTACAGCGATCCGTTGATGGGCAAGGCCTACGTCCACACCGTCATCGACGACCACTCCCGCGTCGCCTACGCCGAGATCCACGACGACGAAACCGCCCTCACCGCGACGGCGGTCCTGATCCGGGCGGTCGAGTGGTTCAGGGCCCATGGTGTGAGGGTCGAGCGAGTCCTGTCCGACAACGGTGGCGCCTACCGCTCACATCTGTGGCGCGACACCTGCGCTGAGCTGAGGATCAAGCACACACGCACCAGGCCGTATCGGCCGCAGACCAACGGCAAGATCGATCGCTTCCATCGCACCATGGCCGACGGCTGGGCCTACGCCCGGTGTTACACCTCGGAGGCTGAGCGCCGAGGCGAACTCGCCGGATGGCTCCATTACTACAACCAGCACCGTCCCCATACAGCTTGCGGGAACCAGCCGCCCTTCTCACGATTGATCAACGTCCCCGATCAGTACACCTAGGCCGCAGCTGCCCATCGGGACGTTGGGCGAGATCAGCACCACAGAGGTCGGGAAGCGGCGCGTGCGCGCCCGAGCCTGCTACAGGGATCTGACCGGCAAGACCCGTCAGCTCGAAGCCACGAGCACGAGTGCAACGGCGGCACGGCGCGCTCTCGAGGCGGCCTTCTCGCAACGCACGGCGGCAGCCGGAGACCTCATCACACCGTCCATGCGCGTGGCCGCACTGGCCGAGGTATGGCTGGCGGAGATCTCGCAGTCGTCGCGGTCCCCGCAAACGGTGGCGGAGTACCGGCGGATCATCGAAGCGGTGATCGTGCCGGGCGTCGGCGGACTGGCTCTGTGGGAGGCCACCGCAGGGCAGCTGGATCGCTTTTTGAAGGGCGTCGCGGCCCAGACCCCGGGGCGGGCCAAGACGGCCAAGGAGGTGCTCGCGCAGATGTTCGGCCTGGCGGCCCGGCATGACGCCGTGCGGGCCAACCCCGTGCCGGACACCCGACTGCCTCAGCGCCGCCCCAAGGCGGTGCGGCCGCTGAGCGTGGACGAGGTGTCAGCCCTGCGGCGGGGTCTGCGCGCCTACCTCGCGGAGCCGGTCAAGAGCGGGCCGGCGCGGGCACAGGACCTCGCGGAAGTCGTGGACGTGGCCCTCGGCACGGGGGCGCGTGTGGGTAAGCTCCTGGCCCTGCGGTGCGCTGACGTAGACCTCGGGGCCTCCCCCATGACCGTGACGATCAGCGGCACCGTGGTCCGCACGGAGGCCGGCCTCATCCGGCAGTGCCACGCCAAGAAAGCGGCCGGGTTCCGCACCGTCTCCGTGCCACGATTCGCCGCCGATGTGCTGCTGCGCCGATCCATGGAAGAGCTGCCGAACACCCGCGATCTGGTGTTCCCCTCGTCCACGGGGACGCTGCGCGAGGTGAACAACTTCGAGCGTAAGTGGCGCGATGCCCGGACGTCGGAGCACCTGCAGGGCTTCGAATGGGTCACCTGGCACACGTTCCGCAAGACCGTCGCCACGCTAGTGGATCGGTCCTCGGGCACGGAGGATGCGGCGGCCGTGCTCGGGCACTCGGGCACGGCGGTGACCGCGAAGCACTACGTTCAGCGGGCTTCCATGGCGCCGGACGTGTCAGCTGCGCTCGAGAGTCTCGGCGACTGATTCAGCCGCGCCTGGTGATCCTGAGACCGCGGCCGTCCGGCAGCGGCTCGACGCGCTGGGAGGGGCTTTTCCAGTAGGTCCCAAACCGCTCAAGAATCTCCTCATCCGAGACCTGGCCGTCAGCTGGAGACCAATCGTCAGGGACGGCGTGACCGGCGAAGGTTCCACACTTGGCGCAGAAGAATGATGCTTCCGCCGCCTTCGACATGGGCTTTCTGATCGTCCCTCCGTGAGCAGGGATGACCCTTTCCCAGGTCTCGCGCTCCGAGTAGTCGAGGATGCGGAGGTCGTCGGCGGTCTGGCAGCTGCGGCATGTTGGCTCGTTCATGCCGCAGTCCTAGAGCGGACCGCTCAAACGAAAACGCGGGGTAAGCGTGGGATCTCGCTAGGTTCTGGTTCGAGACGACGAAGGCCCCACCGGGCGTCATGCCTGGTGGGGCCTCGTTCGTGCTGCTCCCCCGACTGGACTCGAACCAGTAACCCTTCGATTAACAGTCGAATGCTCTGCCAATTGAGCTACGGGGGAAGGTGCACGTCGCCGTGCAACAGACAGACACCCTACCCCGTGCGGTGCGCCCGCGCAAAAACCCGTCACAGGCTCGGCTCAGGCCGGACGCAGCTGGCGACGGCGGGCCTCCAGATCGAGCAGGCTGCGGCTGATCTCGCGGAAGCGCTCCGGCTCCTGGGCCGACGACGTGCGCTGCAGCTCGGCTCGCAGATCCGCCTGGCGCCGGTTGATCTGGCGGTCGTAGAGGTGGTTGATCACCCCGGTGGCGTAGCGCTCGAGCTGCTGCTCGGAGGACGCCGGCAGGGCCCGCATGGACAGTCCCGCCAGATAGCCGTGCAGCTCCTGCGGAAGGGCCGCGCGAAGGGCCTCGATCCAGCCGCGCCCGGGCGTGATCTGCTGATCCGCGCCGATCCCGGCGAGCACCTGGACCACCCCGCGATGCACCGCGGTGTGCACGGGATGCGCGCACTCGGCCTCGGTGAACTGCTGCCACTCGGCCGTGCCCAGCAGGTGCGGCACCTGCACGACGACCTCCAGCGCCTCCTTCTCCGTGCGCAGCAGCGGATCGCGGGGATCCGGCCACTCGATGCGCGGAGGCTGTGCGGCGCCGTCGTCGGGCGGGCCGTCGGAGTCCTGAGGGCCGCGCGGACGCTGGTCCGACCCATCGACCGGGCGGTCGAACGTGCGCTGCTGCCCGGGGCCGGCCCCGCCGCCGTCACCGCGGACCTCCGCCCGCGCGGAGGTCTCCACAGCCTGGACGACGTCCGGGACCTCCAGCCCCAGCCACCCGGCCAGCTGGCGGGCGTAGGCCGGGCGCAGCGTGGTGTCGCGGATGCGGGCCACGATGGGGGCGGTCGCGCGCATGGCCTGGACGCGCCCCTCGAGGGATTCGAGGTCGTAGCGCTTCATGGCCGCGCGGATCGCGAACTCGAACAGCGGTCGCTTGGCACTGAGCAGCGAGCGCACCGCGGCGTCCCCGCGGGCCAGGCGCAGCTCGCACGGATCCATGCCGTTGGGCTCCACAGCCACGAAGGTCTGGGCCATGAAGCGCTGGTCCTCCTGGAAGGCACGCAGGGCGGCCTTCTGCCCGGCCTCGTCGCCGTCGAAGGTGAACACGACCTCGCCGCCGGAGCCGTCGTCCGAGAGGAAGCGGCGCACGACCTTGATGTGCTCGGCGCCGAATGCGGTACCGCAGGTGGCCACGGCGGTGGACACCCCGGCCAGGTGCATGGCCATCACGTCCGTGTAGCCCTCGACCACGACCACCTGGCGCTGCTTGGCGATCTGGCGCTTGGCCTTGTCGATGCCGTAGAGCACGGTGGACTTCTTGTAGAGCTGGGTCTCGGGGGTGTTGAGGTACTTGGGGCCCTGGTCGTCGTCGTAGAGCTTGCGGGCGCCGAAGCCGATGATCTCCCCGCCGATCCCCCGGATGGGGAAGATCAGCCGGCCGCGGAAGCGGTCGATCAGCCCGCTGCGCCCGGAGGAGAACATGCCGGTGCCCTCGAGCTCATCGTCCGTGTAGCCGCGCTTGCGCAGGTGATCCAGGAGCTTGGTCCAGCCCTGCGGGGCGTAGCCGACGCCGTAGTCGGCGGCGTCCTGCGGGGAGAAGCCGCGATCGCCCAGGTAGGTGTGCGCGGCGCGGGCCCCGGCGGTGCGCAGCTGGGCCTGGAAGTACTCGGCGGCGACCTTGTGGGCGTCCAGCAGCCGCTGACGGCGGCCCACCATGGCCTTGTCCGGGCCGCTGCCCTGCTCGTAGTGCAGCTCGTAGCCGATCCTGGCGGCCAGCCGCTCGACGGTCTCGGCGAATGTGGTGTGCTCCATGGCCTGGACGAAGGCGATGACATCGCCGGACTCGTCGCAGCCGAAGCAGTGGTACGTGCCGTACTGCGGGCGGACGTGGAACGACGGCGTGCGCTCGTCATGGAAGGGGCACAGCCCCTTGTAGGAGCCGATGCCGGCGGACTTGAGCGTGACGTAGCCCTCGACGATCTCGCGGATGTCCGTCCGCGAGCGCACTTCGTCGATGTCCTCGCGCTTGATCAGTCCTGCCACCGCACCAGTCTACGACCCGCCGCCAAGCCCCCGATCAGTCGATCGGCTGCCTGTGGACGGGGCTGTCCTGGGCCTCGGGGTCCAGGGTCCGGGTGGCCGACAGCGCCCCGCCGCCCAGCAGCGCGGCCAGCGCGAAGGCGAAGAAGCCCCACGGGTAGGCCAGCCCGGCGGAGAGCAGGGTGCCGCCCACCAGCGGTCCGGAGATCGCGCCCAGGCGCCCCGTGCCGGCCGACATGCCCAGCGCGGTGGCCCGGACCTGCGCAGGGTAGTTGGAGGCGGTGAAGGCGTAGACCAGCACCTGCGCGGAGAACACGAAGCAGCCGGTGATGAAGACCATGACGTAGATCCCGCCCAGCGGCAGTCGGATCACCAGCGCTGCGAGCATCACGGCAGCGCCCAGGAACCAGACGATGCCCGCGACCCGCGGGGTGAACCGGTCGGCGGCCCGTCCTGCGATGAACAGCCCGACGATCGCGCCCACGTTGAGGATCAGCAGGAAGCCCAGGGCGTTGCCGAGGTCGTAGTCGGCGGCGCGCATGATCTGCGGCAGCCAGGTGTTCAGGCCGTAGACCAGCAGCAGGCCCATGAAGGAGGCGATCCACAGGATCACGGTGTTGCGACGGTACGGACCGGACAGCAGCAGGCCGGCCCCGACCTTCTCCTGCTGGGCATCCGATCCGGCCCGGGTGAGGGCCTCCTGGCGCTCCAGCCGCGCGGCGAAGTCGATCCCGTAGTGCTCGGCGACCGCCCGGGCCTCGTCGCGGCGGCCCTGGGAGAGCAGGAACTCCGGGGACTCCGGCAGGTAGCGCAGCATCAGCGGCACCAGGATCACGGCCGGAAGGGCGCCGGCGATGAACATGGCGTGCCAGGACAGCTGCGTCACGATCCAGATCGCCAGGGCCGCGGTGAGCACCGCCCCCACGTGGTAGCCGGTCATGACCGTGGTGGTCGCGTTGCCTGTGCGACGGGCGGAGGAGAACTCGGTGACCATGGAGATCGCGGTGGGCAGGCAGCCGCCCAGGCCCACGCCGGCCAGGAAGCGCAGGATCCCGAACACGGCGATCGAGTCGGTGAAGGCCATGGCCAGGGTCAGCAGGGAGAAGATCGTCACCGCGCCGATCAGCATCCGACGGCGGCCGAAGCGGTCCGTGGCCCACCCCATCCCCAGAGCGCCGACCATCATGCCGAACAGCCCGGCGGTCGCCACGGCCGTGCCGGAGGCGGGCGTGAGGCCGAAGCCCGGGTCCTCGATCATGGACGGCATGACCGCACCCAGCACGACGGCGTCGAACCCGTCGAGCAGCACGGCGATCCAGCACAGCGGCGCCACCCAGGCGCGGCCGCGCAGGACCTGGTTCACGGGGGTCTCAGCGGGCACGGTCGTGTCTCCTTCGCGCAGGGCGATTCGGGGTTCGGACCCACGGGACGCGGGCCGGTTCACTGTAATCCGCGTCACTCGCCGCGCGAAGGCCGGTTCCGTTCAACGGGATGACGGCATGCCGACAGTCGCTGCCGCCGGAGGGCCGTCTTCAGCGCCGCACGATCGACTGGCGGCGCAGCTCCTGGACGAAGACCACGGTGCCCACGCCGACGAGGATCAGCCCGACGACCAGCCCGAGCATGCGCACCCACGCAGCCACCTCGATCAGGTGCGGCACCACGATCGACAGCGCGGCGATCAGCAGGACGATGGCGGAGACGATCATCCCGGGGGCGCGCGATGCCTCCTGGAGCTCTGACGAGTCGAGCCCGGCGGGGACGCGGCCGTTCGGGGACTGCTGTGCCGATGCCATGATCTGGCGCTCCTTGGAGGGTGGGTGCGGGCGGGGCCCGGTGCTGGGGGCTGGTCCGGTCTCGGGCCGGCGGCAGACAATGACGCGGCCCCTCGGCGCCCCATCCTACTGAGGTGTCCGACGGGCCGCGTCGCGTGCGCCTGAACTGCTCAGGCGAGCATGATGCCGGCGATGGCCGCGGACATCAGGTTGGCCAGCGTGGCCGCCAGGATGGCGCGGATGCCGAGCTCGGCGATCTCCGGACGGCGCTCCGGGGCCAGCCCGCCCAGGCCGCCGAGCAGGATGCCCAGCGAGCTGAGGTTGGCGAAGCCGGTGAGGGCGAACGTGGTGATGGCCGCTGTCTTGGGGCTGAAGCTCTCGATCTGCGGGCCGAAGTCGGCGAAGGCCACGAACTCGTTGACCACGACCTTCTGCCCCACGAAGCTGCCGGAGGCCACGGCCTCGTTCCACGGCACGCCGATCATGGTCATGATCGGGGCGAAGACCCAGCCCAGGATCTGCTCGAAGGTCAGATCGGGAGCGCCGAACCAGCCGCCGATGGTCCCGATGAACAGGTTGATCAGGGCGATCAGCGCGATGAACGCCAGCAGCATGGCGCCCACGGTCAGCGCCAGGCGCAGGCCGTCGCTGGCGCCGGCCGCGGCGGCGTCGATCACGTTGCGGTGCTTGAGGGCGTCTCCCGGATCCTCCACGACGACGGCCTCCTCAGGCCGCTCGCCATCGGCCCAGGGGGCATCGGCTGCGGCGTCGTCGGTCGCTGCGACGACGGGGACGTCGCTGTTCTCGGCGGCCAGCTTGGCGGCACCGGCCTTCTCCAGGCGGTCGGCCTCCTCGTCCGAGACCGTCTCCGGCTCGAGGATCTTGGCCATCAGCAGCGCGCCCGGCGCGGCCATGAAGGAGGCGGCGATCAGGTACTCGAGCGGGGCGCCCAGCAGGGAATAGCCAACCAGCACGGAGCCGGCGACGGTGGTCAGCCCGCCCACCATGACGGCGAACAGCCCGGAGCGGGTGAGCCCGGGGATGTAGGGGCGGATGACCAGGGGCGCCTCGGTCTGCCCCACGAAGATGTTGGCCGCCGTGTTGACGGACTCGGCGCGGCGGGTGCCCAGCAGCCAGCCGATGCCGCGGCCCAGCCAGTTCACGACGAACTGCAGGATGCCCCAGTGGTAGAGCACCGCGGTCAGCGAGGCGAAGAAGATGATGACCGGCAGGACCTGCAGCGCGAAGACCACGCCGTCCTCCGGCACGAGTCCACCGAAGACGAAGCTGATGCCGGCGTTGGCCGAGCCGATGACCTCCTGGACGCCGTTCGAGACGACCTCGAGGACCCGCTGACCGAACGGCCAGTAGAGCACGGCGATGCCGAACACGACCTGCAGGCCGAGCGCGGCCACGACGGTGCGGAGCTTGATGGCCCGCCGGTTCGAGGAGAGGAGGAAGGCGATCAGCAGGATCCCTGCCATGCCGCCGATGCCCCAGAGGATTCCGATCACGGTGTGCTGCCTGTTCCCGCGTCCTGCGCGTGTCGTCGGTGCCTGTCGGCGAAACGGTGGTGCGGGAGCTCACCTGCAGAGTCCCGCTGTGCCTCCGCCGTGATGCGGACGCGGGGGAAGTCTAAGGGAGCTGAGCGCGGGCTGAGGAGAACCTGGCAGTTCGGCCCGTCGCGCTGGTACGGACGCCCTCGAAGGAATCACCAGAGTGGGGTGTCCCCCAGGCGCCGGTCGGTGCCCAGGATGCGGTGATGCAGCCGCACCGCCGAGGTGTCGGTCAGCGAGGCCACCTGGTCGATCACGATGCGCAGGCGCAGGGCCTCGGCACCGGGACCTCCGCCGACGTCGTGCCAGTCGCCGCGGAACTCCGGGGCCAGGTAGCGGCCGTCCGAGTCCATCATGGCCTCCACCAGCAGGCGAAGGGTCTCGCGCTGGCGGTCGTAGACCACCTGCGAGTCGCGCTCGGTCATCACGTAGGTCACGGCGATGCCCTTGAGCACGGCGATCTCCACGTCGGTCTCGTGCGGGACCACCAGGGAGGCGTCGTAACGGGTCAGCGGATCCGAGCCGGTCACCCGACGGGTGGCCGCCACGGCCGAGGTGGCGAAGCGCCCGATCAGCTGGGAGGTCATGTCCTTGAGCCGAGCCAGGTCCTGGCGCGATCCCCGCATCTCGGAGGTCCATTCCGGGGCGTTCTCCAGGCGGGTCAGCGCCTCGTCCATCTCGGCGTCCTCCGCACCCGGGAGGTACCACTCGCGGGTCTTGTCGAACACGCGCTCGCGCTGGGCGGGGTCCTTCAGCCGGGACAGCCGCACGGCTCCTGCGGCGACGGCGTCCTCGACGTCGTGCACCGAGTAGGAGATGTCATCGGCCAGGTCCATGACCTGGGCCTCGAGGCACTTGGTGCGCGCCGGGGCGCCCTCGCGCATCCATTCGAAGACCGGCAGGTCGTCCTCATAGACGCCGAACTTCCGCGAGCGCGTCCCGTCCGCCTGCTGAGGCGCCTCCGAGGCCCGCCACGGATACTTGCACGTGGCATCCAGCGCGGCGCGGGTGAGGTTCAGCCCGGCGGGGCTGCCGTCCGGGGCGATGACCTTGGGCTCCAGGCGCACGAGCAGCCGCAGGGTCTGCGCGTTGCCCTCGAAGCCGCCGATGTCCCCAGCGAGCGCGTTGAGCTCGGTCTCCCCGTTGTGCCCGAACGGCGGGTGGCCGAGGTCGTGGGACAAACAGGCGGCGTCGACGACGTCCGGGTTGCAGCCCATGAGCCGGCCGATCTCCCGGCCGATCTGGGCGACCTCGAGCGAATGCGTGAGGCGGTTGCGCGCGAAGTCGTCGGCCCCGGGGTCGACCACCTGGGTCTTGGCGGCCAGTCGGCGCAGAGCCGAGGAGTGCAGCACGCGGGCGCGGTCGCGCTCGAAGTGCGAGCGGTACTTATTGTGGTGATCCTCGCGCACCCGCCGCTCGATGTCGCGGGCGCTGTAGCCCGGCTCGGCCTCGCGGGTGCGGTCGACGGCAGCGAGCATCTCCGCCACGCCCTCGAGGGGAAGCTCCTGCTGGTTCTCGTGGCTCAGCTCATCCATCACCAGGCCATTGTGCCCGCTCGGGGGCGCCTCAGCCGCCGGAGACGTCGAGCTCTGCGTCGACCAGACCCAGGCGCTGGTCGTCGTGGATCTGCCGGTCCTCGAGCCAGCGGTCCGGCAGAGCGGCCTTCTTGGGGTTGCCGGCGCGACCGCGCGGCCCCTCCACATCAGCACCGGGGTACGGCTGATCCAGGTCCATGGAGGAGAGCAGCTCCTCGAGCTGATCCAGCGTCTCGACCAAGGACAGCTTCGCGCGCAGGTCGCCGCCGACCGGGTAGCCCTTGAAGTACCAGGCCACGTGCTTGCGGATCTCGCGCAGGCCCTGCAGCTCGTCGCCGTCCTGCTCGGCCAGCAGCTGGGCGTGGCGGTAGATGGTGGCGGCCACGGCGCGCAGTCCGGGGCGGGCTCGCTCCCGGCTGCCGTCGAAAGCGGCCTGCAGATCGCCGAACAGCCAGGGCCGCCCCTGGCAGCCGCGGCCGATGACCACGCCGTCCACACCCGTCTCGTTCACCATGCGCACGGCGTCCTCGGCGGACCAGATGTCGCCGTTGCCCAGGATCGGCATGTCCGGGATCGCCTCGCGCAGCCGCGCGATCGACGACCAGTCGGCCTGGCCGGAGTAGTGCTGCTCCAGGGTGCGCCCGTGCAGGGTCATCCCGGCGATGCCGAGGTCGCGGGCCATCCGACCCGCCTCGAGGTAGGTGAGGTGGTCGTCGTCGATGCCCTTGCGGGTCTTGATCGTGACGGGCAGCCCCTGGGCCTCGCGGACGGCGGCGGAGAGGATCGCCTCGAAGAGATCCGTCTTCCACGGCAGCGCCGATCCCCCGCCGCGCTTGGTGACCTTGGGCACGGGGCAGCCGAAGTTCAGGTCGATGTGATCGGCGATGTCCTCCTCGACCACCATCCGCACGGCCTTGCCCACGTTGACCGCGTCCACGCCGTAGATCTGCACCGAGCGCGGGGTCTCGTGCGGGTCGTGGTGGACGATCTGCAGGGACTTCTCCCGCCGCTCCACCAGGGCGCGGGCCGTGACCATCTCGGTCACGTACAGCCCGCCGCCGTGGGCGCGGCACAGCGCGCGGAAGGCCTTGTTCGTCACCCCGGCCATGGGCGCGAGCACCACGGGGACATCGATCGTCAGCCCGCCCAGCCGCAGCGGCGGCAGGCCCAGGGTCACGGCCTCGTCGGCAAGCGTGGTCTCGATCGTCCCGGGGCCGAACGGCTGACGGTACGACGACGGCCCCGGCGCTTGCTGCGCGAGAGCGGTCTCCTGGCGGGGCTCGGCGGTGGTGGTCATCCGGGCATCTTCCCACAGGACCGTCGCCCTGTTCGGGCGATCTCCGGCACATTCCAGGGTCGCCGATGCCTGGTCCGGAATCCGGCGATGGAGTTCACATGCGCAAATCAGTCGCCTAGGATGGGAGCAGGCCCGGTGGTGCACCTCGATGCCGCTCCTCCCCGACCGACAGGAGATCGCCGTGACGCACATTCCGACCGGCTCGCAGCCGACCCCCGATGCGGCGCAGGGCCCCTGGGGTCACCAGCCCGCGCCCGGGACGCCCGGACAGGCAGCGGCTCCTCAGCCGGGACCGCGTCAGGGCTGGGGCGCCCCCATGGATCCGGCGGCCACGCAGGCCGCCTGGCGCTACTCGGCGCGCTCCAAGAACAACACCGTGGCCTGGCTGCTGTGGCTGGGCGGGCCGTTCCTGATCGGCCTGCCCATCCACGACTTCTACTTCGGCGCCGTGGGACGCGGTCTGCTGAAGCTGGGGCTGATCGTCTTCGCGTTCATCGCCCTGTTCGGCGGGATGATCGGCGGGGTCGCCGCTTCCGGCAGCAGCGAGAGCACCGCTGGCGTGCTGATCATTCTCGGGGTCGTGCTGTGCATCGGCTCGTTCGTCGCCATCCTGATCTGGTGGATCGTGGACGGCGTGACCATGACCTCGCGCCTGGAGCGCACCAACGACCGCATCCGCCGCGAGATCGCCGCCCAGCAGGGCGTCGATCCCTGGTCGTTCTGAGCCGGCCATGACCTACCCGCACCCCGCCGGCCCCTGGCCCGCACGCCCCGGCCCCTGGGCCCCTGCGCCCATGGATCCCGCGCACCGCCAGGCCGCGGTGCGCTATGAGGCCCGCGCCAAGAAGCCCATCGCGGCCTGGATCCTGTGGATCCTCGGCCCGTTCCTCCTCCACGTCCCCGTGCACGACTTCTACCTCGGCGCCGTCGGCCGCGGGCTGGTCAAGCTGATCCTGGCGGGCATCGCCTGGGCGGGGGCCATCACGGCCTACGCCATGCTCATGGTCACCTACGAAGAGGGCTTCGACACCGGCGAGCCCGGAAGCGTCGGGGACGCGGCCATCACCGAGCCGGGCCCCGTCCTCTGGGCCGCGCTGATCGTCATGGCTCTGACTGGGCTGGTGACCGTCATCTGGTGGATCGTCGACGGCGTGGGCATGAGCCGACGGCTCGAGCGCCTGGACGCGCAGCTGCGGCAGGAGCTCTCCCGCGACCACGGGGTGGATCCCTGGTCCTTCTGAGGACCTGCCCGCTGCAGCAGCCGTCTCGGCCGCCCAGCCGTCCCAGCCGATGGACCCGGAGGTTGTCCGGGCCGGCTGGCGCTACAGCGCCCGGTCCAAGAACCAGGGACTGGCGCGGGGCCTGTGGGCGGGTTCCGCGCTTCTGATCGGGCCGTTCGCCCTGGCCTTCGTCGTCTACATCGCGACCTTCGCCCTCGCCATGAACGCGGATCTCGAGGGGCAGGATCCCGTCAGGCTCATGATGCCGATCTTCATCGCCTGGGCCCTGCTGATCCTCGCCGGGTTGGCGGCCTTCATCTGGTGGCTCGTGGACGCCGCGAAGATGAACCAGAGCCTGGAGGCCGCCGACGAGGAGATCCGCCGAGAGGCCGCCGCCGAGCACGGCGTCGATCCCTGGGCGTTCTGAGCGGCGCGGCCGTCGCGCGCTTCCCATGCCACGACAGCGGCCGGTGCCTCCCCAGAGAAGAGGAGGCACCGGCCGCTGTCATCAG
>ENA-OOKA01000349-OOKA01000349.1-human-skin-metagenome-genome-assembly--contig:-NODE-349-length-13037-cov-5.976814_pt1 | contig 13037 bp, 14 predicted proteins | sample MGYA00248825_ERZ500995 | MGnify/ENA primary metagenome ERZ500995 (study PRJEB25958, sample SAMN03398540) | human skin metagenome | study: EMG produced TPA metagenomics assembly of the Human Skin...
CAAGAATTTGCAAGTGGAGATGCTCTAGCTTCCATAAAGGCAGAAGCCGAATCCATCCAGTCCAAGCAAGCAGACTTTGAGGGGGAGATTTCGCCTCTTTCAGTTGAAGTCGTCAAAGTCGAAGGTGATACGAACGATCAGCCGCCGGCGAAAGTGGTAGTTCTGTTCTGCGTAGACACGACTCAATGGAGCCTCACTGAAGCAGGAAAACAGCCAACGACCAATCCCGATGGAAAAGTCACGATGGAACATCAAATCCAGCAGGCTCAGGGCTCATGGAAGGTGAACAAACAGTCTCTCTGGGAACGAAAATGCTAAAGCGCATCAACTTTCTCCAGATTCCACTCTTTTTGGCTATGTTGGCGGCTCTCTTCTTAGCGGGTCCAATCCCGATCGCTCACGCTGGCCCCGGATGCTCGATCGGCGATACAAGCAAATGTGAAGCTATTAATCCTCCAGCTCCTCCCGGCCCGGGAGACGGCGGCGGCTCCGGGGGTGGTGGCGAGGGCGGCTCGGGTGGCGGCGGCTCAGGTGGCGGAGGCTCCGGCGGAGGCGGATCAGGCGGAGGCGGCGGCTCTGGCGGCGGAGGGGGCTCCGGTGGGGGCGGCAGCGGACCGCCCGACTGCGTGTACGAAGAGCTCGGCTACATCTGCGCGGACCTTCCCGATCCGCCAGGTGGCGGCGGTGGAGGCGGGGGTCCTGCTCGGCCGGAACCGCCGACCGAGATCCCCGAATCACAGTTCCAAACGTTCGACATCCCTGCACCCAAGATCAGTGCATGGCCCAAGGACTGGGCGGTCATCGGCAAACCCGCGGCGTTCTGGACCGACGCCGATGTCAGTTACATCGACATGACTCTCCTCGGTTACGCCGTCACGGTCAAAGTCACACCCGAAAAGTACAACTGGGACTTCGGCGACGGCACCGGCGCGACGACGACCAAGAAGGGATCGAAGCCGAAACCCGGCGACGACCCGGTCATCGGCCACGACTTCCAGAAGGTCGGCCCGACGACTGTCAGCATGACGACGACCTTCAGCGGTGAGTTCTCGGTCGACGGCGGCCCGTGGATTCCCATCGACGGCTATGCCTACGTGGCGAGCAACGAGCTGGCGATCGATGTCTACCGATTCCACCGTTATCTCGTCGACGAGGACTGCGCGACGAATCCCGACGGCCCCGACTGTCAGTGACTTCGGCGGCCTTCCCCGCGTAAGCTACGCGTGCCCCGCCCCAGGCACAACCACCGCCCCAACCGAGTCACCTCTCCACACGGGGCTTCCTCCGCTCGAAGAACATCACAGCGATGAAGCCGATGACGACGACCGCAGCCGGGACCCACAGCGCCTGCCCCATCGCATCCGCGAAACCTGAGGCTATCGCTTCGGGCATCCCGGATCCGTCAGGTCCAACCCCACCGCCGGCACCACCCGCGCCAGCTCCAGCCCCACCGGAAGCCCCCGCCCCACCGGAACCTCCCACACCGGCATCACCACCGCCGGCCATGCCGCCGGCATCACCGATGTTGGCCTCAAGCCGGGCCTCCATCGCCACAGCGATCGCCGCACTGCCGAGCACCGCCCCGACCTGACGCACCGTGTTGTACACACCTGACCCAGCGCCCGCGTAGTGCAGCGGCAGATTCCGCGTCGCTGTCGAACTGATCGGTGCCCACATGAAACCGTTGGCCACGCCCAGCAGCACGATCGCCGGCACCACCCTCCACGGCGACGAGTTCGCATCGAGGAGTGCGCCCAACCAGAACAGTCCCACAGAGAACGCCGCCAGCCCGATCCCCGCCAGCAGCCGCGGATTGCCCGTGTCCACCATCCGGCCCACGAACGGGGCGAGCAGCGTCGAAACGACGGCCATGGGCGCAAGCAGCAGCGCCGCCTGGGTCGGGGTGTACCCGAGGACGTTCTGCGCCCACAGCATGAACGGGAACGCCATCGACGTGACACCGAATCCGACGGTCGTCATGGCGACGCAGGCGAGCGAGAAGTTCCGGTCACGGAACAGCGAGAGGGGGACGAGCACCTCGGCGGTGGTGTGCTTCTGCCACAGCACGAACGCCACGAGGAAGGCCAACCCGCCCCCGATGACGAACGGCACGGTGATCGGCCCGATGAGCGGACCCCATTCGACCGCGTGCGCCTGCTGAATTCCGTAGACGAGGAGGAACATCCCGCACGCGGAGAGGACGACACCGAGCCAGTCGAAGCTGTGCGGATGCGTCTGCAGGCGCGGGACCAGACGCCACGCGAGCACGAGGCCGATGAGCCCCACGGGCACGTTGACGAAGAAGATCCACTCCCAGCCGAAACCATCGACGAGCAGTCCCCCGATGATCGGCCCGAGCAGCGTGGCGATGCCCGCCACGGCACCCCACAGTCCCATCGCGGGACCGCGCCGGTCCGGCGGGAAGACGCGCGTGATCACGGCCATCGTCTGCGGCGTCATCGCCGCAGCTCCGAGTCCCTGGACGACGCGGGCGGCGATGAGCGCTCCGACACTGGCCGTCAGCCCGCACCACAGCGACGCCAGGGTGAACACGACGAGACCGACGAGGTAGACCCTCTTCGGGCCGTACTTGTCACCGAGTCGACCCGTGATGAGCAACGGTACGACATAGGCGAGTAGATACGCCGACGTCACCCACACGACCGCGTTGATGTCGGCGCCGAGCGACGCCATGATGTCGGGCATCGCAACGGAGACGATCGTCGAATCGACGAGGATCATGAAGAAGCCGACGCACAGTGCCCAGAGTGCTCGCCACGGATTCGCCGGTTGAGACGAGCTCGACGGCTCGGAGGAAGCTGCTGAGTTGTTCACTGCCTCATCCTCAACCCGTCCATATTCTCAGTCAACTCACACAGGAAAACCCAACAGAACCTGTCAGACTGTCGCCATGGTCTGTCGACTCACCGAGCTGCTCCCCGATTCCCACTGGCCAGTCGTCATCATCGGCGCAGGTCAAGCGGGTCTTTCCGCCGCCCATTACCTATGGCGCGACGGTCTGAAGCCGGGCCGGGACTTCATCGTCCTCGATGCCGCCGACGGTCCTGGCGGCGCTTGGCGACAGCGTTGGGAATCACTCACCCTGGGGTCGACGAACCACATCGCCGACCTCCCCGGCTTCCCGTTGGGCACCCCCGATCCCTCGGTCCCCGCCTCGGCGATCGTCACCGACTACTACTCCCGCTTCGAGGACGAACTCGAACTCTGCGTCGTCCGCCCCGCCGAGGTGGCGAACGTGACCTCGGCCGACCCCGGCACCGGACCACTGCAGATCACCGTCCGCCTCGACGGCGAACGCGTCCACCTCACCAGCGATTTCATCATCAACGCCACCGGCACGTGGACGCATCCCTACGTCCCCTTCGTCCCCAGCATCGCCGAGTTCGAGGGCCTGCAGCTCCACACCGCCCAGTTCCGCGGCGTCGAGGACTTCCGCGGACTGCGCACCCTCGTCGTCGGCGGCGGTATCTCCGCCACCCAGTTCCTCCTCCAGCTCGCCGAGGTGACCGATACCCTCTGGGCCACCCGACGTCCCCCGAACTTCACCGCCAGAGAGTTCGACGGCAACTGGGGTCTCGAAGTCGAACGGGCGGTGCGCTCCCGCACCCTCGCGGGTCTGCCGCCGGCCAGCGTCGTCCGCACCACCGGTCTTCCGCTGCGACGCGAGTTCCTCGACGGTGTCGAGGCCGGGATCCTCGTCTCCCATGGGATGTTCGACGAGATCCTCCCCCACGGCGTCCACTTCCCCCTCCCCCCCCCGCCCCGCCGAGGCGACCGCCTCATCCGAAGGACTCGGACCCTCCCGGAGCGACCGCCTCGCCCTCCCCCAATCCTGGCAGCCCTTCCCCGAAGAACGGGTCGAAGACGTCGACGTCATCTTCTGGAACACGGGCTTCCGAGCCGCGCTCAACCACCTCGCTCCCCTGCACCTGCGCTCCCGAGAAGGCGGAATCGCCATGGACACCGAGGTGGCGGTGAAGAACGATCACCGCATCTTCCTCGTCGGCTATGGTTCGGCCAGTTCCACGGTGGGGGCGACGCGCGCCGGGCGCATCGCCGCCCGTGAACTCCTCAAACGGCTCGACACCCTCGACTCCGCCCCCGCGATGGACAGCAATGAGGCAGCGGCGCGTCGGACGTCCGGCGGCGCAGCGGACGCAGCTGTCGCGAGCGGCACGGAACACACCCGGGCTCGGCGAGCGGAGGAGGCGACGGTCAGTTCAGCCCCGGCGGCGGAGTGAGCGCATTTCCGGCGAAGCGCACCGTCGGAAGCATCTGCGCGTAGACGGCAGCCGCCTCGGCGTCATCGGACTTCGCCACCATCTCGACACTGACCTTGTACAGCCGGCCGTCGTCGCGAATCCCGGCCACTGCCCCGTAGAGCACCGACTCCGTGCTCGCGATCGAACGCACCTCCGACGGCCCCAGCACACCCTGGACCGTCCAGAAGACTCCGCCCGGGGTCTCGCCCACCTTCTCGGAGACAACGCGAGAACCCGATTCCGAGAACGTCACGTCCATGGCCTCGTCGGTGACATCCTGAGGCTGCGTCCCGCCCCACGCGTAGCAGTTGACGCTGATGAGGCGCGCATCGCCGTTCGAGTACAGCCAGTAGCCGGAATAGCCCACCCCATCGCCCCATCGGCGATCCATTGCGAACTCGACGGAGATCGGGCACTCCTCACCGAGCGTGACTGCGACCTCCTCCATCCCGTCCGGGATCGCCTTCTCGGTCGGTTCCGGTGTGGCCTCCGCACTGTCTCTCAGCCCGACTTCGACCGGCTTCGAATTCTGTTCCGACGTGCTCACCCTGAGCGCCGAGCACCCTGTCACGAACAGGCTCAGGCTCAGCATTCCGCCGAGCAGCAGCCGAGGGATCATCAGCAGGCCTTCCGTCGTCGTCACAGACATCGTACGGCACAGAGTCCGCTGCGATCCTGGCGCGAGTCTCCGGGGAGGCATAGGCTCAGGTCATGACCGATCTCCCGCTCCTCGATGATTCCGAACTCTCGCGCATCCTCTGCATCGTCGCCCACCCTGATGACATGGAGTACGGCGCATCCGCGGCCGTCGCGAAGTGGACGGGTGAGGGCAAGACCGTTGCCTATCTTCTCCTCACACACGGCGAGGCGGGCATCAGGAACCTCCCGCCTGTCGAAGTCGGCCCGTTGCGCGCCGAGGAACAGGCGAATGCCTGTCGCATCGTCGGCGTCGACGACCTCGAGATCCTCGACTTCCCCGACGGACTGCTCGAACCCGATCAGGCGCTCCGGCACGCGATCGCGAAGAGGATCCGCGAATTCCGTCCCGACGCCGTGATGATGACCAACTGGCGCCTCGAAGTCCCGTGGGGCCTCAATCATGTCGACCACCGCGCAACGGGGATTGCGACGATCGATGCGATCCGAGACGCGGACAATCCGTGGCTGTTCACCGACCTTGCGGCTGCCGGTCTCGCCGCGTGGAAGGCGACCCGTCTCCTCGTCACCGGCTCCGAGCCGACGAACGCGATCGAGCTCAGCTCCGAGGACGTCGCCAAGGGCGTCGCCTCCCTCGAAGCCCACACCGTCTACCTCGAAGCCCTGTCGGATCATCTGGAGCCCGAGAAGATGATCACTGACATCTGCACGAGCGCAGGTGAAGAGGCCGGAGTCGAGTATGCGCTGCCGGTGCAGGTCATCGACATGTGAGGACCCGGCGCCGTGCGCTGCCCCCTCGACCGCGGATCCCCTGGGCGGCCGATCCTCGACCGCGGATCCTCGGCCGTGGTTCCTCGACCGTGGAGATGAACGTCCACCGCAGACGCCGCTGGGGCTCAGCGAACGGATTCGCTGAGCCCCAGTGGACGGCCGGCAGTGTCCCCGGCGGACGGTGCAGGTGGTGCCTCAGTCGCCGAGTGCGGCCACCGCTGCGTCGTAGTCGGGTTCGGTGGTGATCTCGTCGACGAGCTGTTCGTAGACCACGGTGCCGTTGGCGTCGAGGACGACGACGGAGCGGGCGAGCAGTCCGGCCAAGGGTCCGTCGACCATGGTCACACCGTATTCCTTGCCGAAGGCGCTGCGGAATCCGGAGGCGGTGATGACGTTCTCGATGTTCTCAGCACCGCAGAAGCGGGCCTGCGCGAACGGCAGGTCGTTCGAGACGCACACGACTGTGGTGTTCTCGAGGCCGGCGGCGAGTTCGTTGAACTTGCGGACCGAGGCGGCGCACACTCCGGTGTCGACGCTCGGGAAGATGTTGAGCACGACCCTGCTGTCGGCGAATTCCGAGGAGTTGACCTCGCCGAGGTCGTTGCCGACGAGCGTGTACGCGGGAGCCTGGGTGCCGACGGCGGGCAGATCGCCGACGGTGTGGACGGGGTTGCCTTCGAGTGCTGTGGTCGCCATGCTTCGATCATTCCTTCACGTGAGGCAGATGCGGTCGAAGCTCACTCTACGTCAAACTCCCTGGCTTGACTCCTCGTTCCGCCGTCCGGCGAAACGCGACTCAATGACGATGAGGATGAGGACGACGACGGCACCGACGGCGGCGAGGAGGATCGGTCCGAGCACCGGATCGTAGGGGGCGAGCAGGCCGCCCGCACCGTGCGGCTCCCCGTCGGAGCCCACCTCGGCGGCGGACTGCCACGGCCACAGGGCGCGGAGGGAGCCGAGCATGAGTCCGGCCATGATGAGCAGCGTCCACCAGCGGTGGTTGTGGAGGAAGTAGCGGAGGATGTTGACGAACACCGCGAGTCCGACCACGGCACCGAGCCCGAAGACCGCGATGTAGACGAGGTTGCGGCTGTCGACGGCCTGCAGCGTCGTCGTGTACATGCCGACGGCGAGGAGGAAGAACGATCCCGAGACGCCGGGGACGACGAGAGCGCAGATGGCGATCGAGGCGACGAGGAAGACGAGGATGAGCGGCGGGTTCTCGACCTCCGCTCCCCCGGCCAGCCCCGTCATCCAGAAGGCCAGCGCCGCCGCGGCGAGGAAGGCGAGGATGCCGAGCAGGATCGGTTGGCGGGGCGTCCTGGCCGGCAGCATCCGCAGCGGGACGACGATGCTCGCCGCGACGAGACCGAAGAAGAGTCCGCGGGCGAGCTCGGGGTTGTTCGTGACGAACCCGGCCATGACGCCGGCGATGCTGAAGACGGCGGTCGCCATTCCGAGGAGGACGGGGATGATGAGGAACCAGTCGGTGCGGCGCAGCTCGTCGAGCATGCCTCTGACCCGGTTCGGCCCCGTCACCAGCGTCTTCGCGGCCTTGACGACGTGCGCAGCGGAATCGATGAGCTCATCGTAGACTCCGGTGACCAGGGCGACCGTACCGCCGGAGACTCCCGGGACGAGCTCGGCGGAGCCGATGAGGAAACCGCGGACGAGGTCGAGCGGGATCCACGCCTTCGAACGCGGCACGGGGTTGTCGGAAGCACTCGTGGTGTCAGGGGCAGGTGAGGTCAAGGATCGCCTTCGTCAGGGGGCAGGGAAAGAACGTCTCCTTCCAGGGTCTCATATGCACCGTCCCGACCGCCTGTTCACAGCGGTCTCTGGAGCGTGATGTCAGTCGCCGACGCTGCCGTCGATGCTCTCCCGGATGAGATCGGCGTGACCGGCATGCCGTGCGTACTCCTCGATCATGTGGATGAGCACCCAGCGCACATTGTGCACGTGGCCGTGACGTCGTCGAACCAGCTCCTGATCGAGATCGTCGACTCCGTCGAGGACCCTTCGGGCAGCTGTGCACGCCGTCTCGTGGAGGTCGAGGAGATCCCGAAGGGAGTCGTCGGCGGCGCTGTGGAAGTCCCAGTCGGGGTCAGCTCGCCAGTCGATGGTCGCGAACGGTTCGGGCAGATCCTCACCGAGGATGTCCTCGAGGAACCACGAGTACTCGACGAGGCTGAGGTGCTTGATGATCCCGCCGAGCGTCAGCGTCGACGCACCGACCGTGCGGTTGAGGTCCGCAGAGCTCAGGCCGTCGACCTTGCGTCTGAGCACCTGTCGGTAGTACTCGAGGTAGTCGACGAGACCGTCGCGCTCACTCGGTGCGGGTCTCGGATCGTCGAGTGGAAGACTCATCGGGGTTCCTTCCTCAGTTCTGCTTCCGACGGCCGATGTCGAAGACGTAGCCCTCGGGGTCCCTGAGGGTCGTCCATTCGATGCCGAACTCGTCGAACGAGCCGACCTTCGTCGCCCCGAGGGCGATCGCCCGGTCGACGTCAGCCGGATAGTGCGGATCGTCGAGGTCGATGTGCAGCGGGTTCTTCGTTTCGACGTGGTCGTCGACCTTGAGGAAGAGCATGCCCGGGGTCGGCGATTCTCCGGAGTGGATGCCGCCGATGCTCGCAACGAACTCATTGGCCCCATCGTCGATCTCTGCGCCGAGGAGCTCGGCCCAGAACAGCGACTGGGTTTCCACGTCGAGGCAGTCGAAGGTGATGCTCAGGGAGTGAAGTGAAGCCATTCCTTCGGGTTCCTTCCGGGTCGGTTCTCTCTGCTGTGGTGCGATGATCGGCGACGCATGATCGGCGGTGGTGAACTCACCCTAGCCTTCGCCACTGACACGACCGCCCCGCTCGGTCACGAACCGCAGTCGGCCGTCACATGACGCGCGCACGACAGTCCCGAGAGACGTCCGAGGGTCGCACTTCCCCTCCCCGCGTCGGAGCGGTCAGCTGCGAGGCTGTCGGGCGAGCTGCCGGGACTGGGCGACGAGGCGCCCGGTCGAGTCCCACAGCTCGCAGTCCTCTTCGAACATGCCGCCGGCGATGTTGCGCGTCTCGACCTTCACCGCGATCCAGCCCGGCGCCGGGAGGGCGCGGACGTGCGCGGTGAGCTCCATCGTCGGTGACCAGCCGAACCGTCCGAGGTCGAACATCACCGGCGGGAAGGCGTCGAGGAAGGCGAGGAGGGCGAGGGGGTCGGCATCGGCACCGTCTCCGAGCCGGATCCAGCCCTGGAGCAGACCGCGCCCGCTCGGCTTCCCGGCCGCGAAGCCCGCCGTGGCGGGGTCGAGGCGCATGTCGTATTGGGAGACGATCGGTGCAGCGTCGAGGAATTCCCGGGGTCCGTCGGCCATGGGCATGCAGTCCTCGGGCGCGGGGAGGTCCGGTGGACTCGCCGAGGTGGCGACATCGCCCGGCAGTCCACCGAGGCTGCCGTACGTGGCCAGGGCCGTCATCGTCGGCCGTCCGTCCTGGGTGAGCTCGGCTCCCAGCGTCGCACTCGAGCGTCCCGTCCGGACGGTCCGTACGGCCACCTCGGCGGGACCGGCATCACCGGGACCGAGATAGTACGCGGAGATGACGAGAGGGTCCGGAAGGTCGGGAACGGTCTCGGAGAGCGCTCGGCCCATCACGCCGAGGAGGTAGCCGCCGTTGATCGCGCCGGCAACCTTCCAGCTTCCATCGAGATCGGCGGCGAAGGTGGACTCGGACGTCGGCGTCACGGAGGTCGCACGGGCGAAGTCGCTGAGGGTTTGGCTCGTCATGTGATCCACGTTACCACTGACTGAACGTTCGACAAGTCATGTCCGGCGGCCGGACTGGCGTTCGCTGCCACGGCGATAGTTGCCCGTGACGCGGGCAAGGAGCTGCTGGTCGGCGGCGTCGCCTGCCCCGAGCTTGGGAATGAGCGCCGCAGCCTGCTTGCCGCCGAGTTCCATCACGGTGCGACCGCCGCGGCCGATGATGATCATGCCGGACTTCGTGATGCGGTAGTCGAACGGATCGTCGTCGAGGCTCATTCCCACTTCCCTGTCTGCGTCGTCGCAGTACGGTTGTCTCCATGAGCATAGTCCTCGAGCCGATCGACCCGCGTGGGAGCGATCGGGACCGACTCATCGAGTTCTTCTCAGAGAATGCGTTCCCGTTCCATGCGAACTCCGGATCCCGCACGCCCGAGCAGGCCGCTGCGTTCGTCGACTCCGCCGGGTTCGTCGGCGACGGCGGCGCCGCGTTCTGGGTCGTCGACACGGAGTGCGGGCGGGTCGGTCTCGTCCGGTTCGACGACCTCGGCGATGACACTCCGATGTTCGATCTGCGGCTGGATGAACGGCACCGCGGGCGGGGTCTGGGGGTGCCGACGCTCAGGGCGGTGACCGATCATCTCTTCACGACCACCTCGGCGAATCGGTTCGAAGGGCAGACCCGCGAGGACAACATCGCGATGAGGACGGTGTTCGTCCGGGCCGGCTGGTCGAAGGAGGCGCACCATCGCCGAGCGTGGCCGGTCGGAGACGGCGAAGTCCGGGATGCGGTGGGGTACGCGATCCTCCGGGAGGAATGGGAGACGGGGAACTCGGTTCCGGTGCGGTGGGACGACTTTCGGGCGTGAAGGAGGGGCGCTCCCAGTGGGAACGCCCCTCGCGAGATCTCACACAGTCACATGGTGACTGTCAGAGAACTCAGTTCTTCTTCACCCGACGCATCGTCAGCACCACAGCAGCACCACCGACAAGCAGCAGACCCGCACCAGCAGCAAGACCGGTCAGCTCAGCACCGGTACGCGGCAGATCCGAACCACCGCCGCCGTTGCCACCGTCCTTGCCGTCATCGGAGCCACCGCCGCCGTTGCCCTGGTCATCAGCGACGACCTTGAACGAACCGGTCAGAGGCGACTCGTCATCGGTGTCATTGGCACCCGTGACGGAGACGTCGTACTTGCCGACGTAGACCGAGGGGTTCGAAGCGCTCGTTCCGTAGATCGAGAACATGGCCACACCGTCGGCGTTCGCCGTTTCGGTCAGCTCGATGCCCTTGACGTTCTCCGGGCCGGCCATGACCTCGAGGGTGACCTTCTCGCCCTCGTCGAAGCCCTTGACCGTGATCTTCACGCCCTTGTCCTCCTTGACGAACTCGGAGGCAGCGATCTCCTTCGGCTCGATCGCGATGGCACGCTCGGCAGGAGCCTCGCCGTCCTTCGAGTCGTCGGCGTCAGCGTTGGAGTCCTTCGAGTCAGCAGCCGCATCAGCGTTGGCGTCCTTGGCGTCGGCACCCGCGTCAGCGCTGGAATCCTTCGCATCGGCACCTGCGTCAGCGGTCGCGTCCTTGGCATCAGCACCCGCGTCAGCGTTGGCATCCTTCGCATCGGCGCCCGCGTCAGCGGTCGCGTCCTTGGCGTCGGCGCCGGCATCCGCGTTGGCATCCTTCGCGTCGGCACCGGCATCAGCGTTCGCACCCGCGCCATCGGCACCGGCATCGCTGTCGGCGCCATCGGCACCCGCGTCTGCGTTGGCCGCAGAATCGTCTTCGACAGTCACCTTGAAGTTGACAGTCTCCGAGCGTCCGCCAGCGTTCTTCGCGGTCGCGGTGTAGTCGTAGACTCCAGGGTTGGCCGGACCTTCGACGCTGAAGTTGCCATCAGCGTCAGTCTTGACGGTGTCGTCTCCATTGTCGCCAGCCTGGGGAGCAGGTCCCCACGTGACCTGGACATCGGTATTGGGCGCAGCCTTACCGGTCACCGCACCATTGGGCTTGATCGTCTGATCCGACACGATCGGAGCCGCCGGCGGTTCAGGCGTCTGGTTGGGATCCTTGAAGGTGATCGTCTGTCCGGACTTCTCGAGCGAGTAGTCGAGATCAGCGATCCATGACCACTTGCCGAAGTCCGGAGAGTTCTTGGCGGGGCCGCCGGAGATCACACCGATGGCGGAGTCACCCTGGAACACCGCTCCGCCGGAGTCACCTGAAGCGGAGAACGGCTGGGAGCCCGAGTCGACCTGGAAGCCGTGAACAGCACGGCCACCGATATTCGCGTACTGGAACTCAGTATCGGTCGACACTGTTCCGGTGGTCAGGCCAGTCGTCCGGCCGGACTTGCTGATCGATGCCCCCGGAGTCTCTGTGCCGAGCTGAGTGATCTTCGTACCGGAGAGTGACAGATCGTCATCCTTGGCAGTGGACCAGTCAGTGACTTCGGGCTTCACATTGAAGCCCTCTGCGACCTTGATGACGCCGAAATCGTACGCCTTATCAGGATCGTCGACACTGGAACCGGTGATCGTCGAGCCGTACTGGTACTTGCCCCACGTGCCAGGCGCGCCGGTGCCATTGAGCTGGAAGCCTTCTCCGCCAGCGGCCTGAGCCGTGGACGGACGCTCCGTGTCGACAATCTTCGACTCGTCACCCTCAACGTCGGCGCAGTGGCCAGCGGTGAGCACGATCGGCGCACCGCTTGCATCCCAACCGGAGAAACCGGTCGAGCACACGGCGTTTCCACCGAGCGCAGGTACGTAGAAGAGGTACCCCGCACCACCAACGAGGTCCTTCTTGGCCTGAGGCTCACCGGCGGTGTACTCGCTGGACACCTTGACTTCGACGTTCTTGAACTTCGAATCGAACTTCTTGACACTGTCGGTCTTCTTCGAAACACCGAGGTAGAGTGTGTCGTCGACGCTGCCGAACCGGCCGATCGAAGACTATCTCGACATCCAAGACGAGTCGCTCCGCCGCAAGTACACAGGCTATAACAAGATCCCCATGCAGATCTTTTGGGATGCGTACATTGACGGCAAAATCGAGGTGAAAGGGGATCTGCTTGATGTACTAGAATACCGCTGGGACTGGGCAGCGATGCACTTCACGCCTGAACTGTTCCGCTACGTCTTATTTAAGATGTTACCGGATGTATTGACGCACAGCTCACGACAAGACGAGGAGCAGATCCGGGACAACTACGATCGAGGCAACGACTTCCATGAGTGGTTCCTTGGCCCCCAGATGGTCTACACTTCGGGCCTGATTTCGGATCCGAATCGGGAGGAGACGCTCGAAGAACTGCAGGACAACAAGATGAACCTCGTGTGCTCGAAGCTAGCTCTGAAGCCGAACGATCGTGTGCTGGACATTGGCTGTGGCTGGGGTACACTCGCAGCCTTTGCCGCCAAGAACTATGGCGCGAATGTTACGGGTGTGACGCTTGCACGGGAGCAAGCGGCATTCGGCAATGAGCGACTGCAGAAGAATGGCATTTCGGAAGACCAGGCTCGGATCCTGTGCCAAGACTACCGAGACATTCCTGTGCAGCCGGGCCACT
>ENA-OOKA01000350-OOKA01000350.1-human-skin-metagenome-genome-assembly--contig:-NODE-350-length-13036-cov-6.738772_pt1 | contig 13036 bp, 13 predicted proteins | sample MGYA00248825_ERZ500995 | MGnify/ENA primary metagenome ERZ500995 (study PRJEB25958, sample SAMN03398540) | human skin metagenome | study: EMG produced TPA metagenomics assembly of the Human Skin...
AGGGTGCCGAGGATGAGGCTCTGGTTGTCGCGCAGCTTGTCGATGGCGCTCAGCGGCACCTCAATCTCCACCTCCTGCGGCGCGAGCGAGATCAGCGGAGCGTTGACGGAGTCGAGCGAGCCGTTCTGCGGCCAGTCGAACGACGACTGGACTTGCTTCACGGGCAGCAGCGGCGTGAGCACGAAGAACAAAAACGCCAGTATGCCCGACACGATCGCCGTGCGGGTCAGCCAGCGCGGGCTCCGCTTCACAGCGGGCTCGATGCGGGTGCTGCCCGCGGTGTCGTTGCTAGTCGCGGTGCGCGCGTCTGCCTGGTTTGTTTCTTCCACCTTGCTCACCTTGTTCACGGCGGGTGGTTCTTCTTTCTGCTTCTTGCTCACTTGTTGCGGACCACCACCACGAACGGGCCGAATTGCTCCGTGGTCCAGTCAGCGGAATCAAAGGCCTCCGGGTTGAAGAACAAGCCCTCGTAGCGCACGTTCGGCTGGTTGGGGTAGATGTCGTGGGCCACGTGCGTCTTCAGTGGCGTGCCAGCCTCGAGGTCCCCGCGCAGGATGAAGGCCTCGGGCGGGCGCCACGGCGATTCGTCGATCGCGGCGGCGGCCTGGTCGTAGTCCTTGATCTCGGCAGCCAGCTTCGTGGACACGAACAGCTCCTCACGGGGCACGCCGCTGTCGCGGATACCTGCGCCGACGCCGCGCTCGTTGCCGTAGGCCTGCGCGGTGTCGATGTTGCGGTAGCCGATCCCGATCGCGGTCTTGACCGCGTCGCCCGCCTGGTCGTCGTCGATGAACCAGGTACCGAGCCCGAGCTTCGGAATCGTGATGTCGTTCGACAGAGTGTAGGTCTCTTTCAGGATGCTCATGCGTTCTCTCCGTTCTTCGGCAGGGTGTTGTACTGCTCGTCCTCGACAGGCTCGAGCCATTCGTTACTCACGTTCTCACCGGGGGTGATGAACGCGACGTGCGAGAACCACGAATCTGCCTTCGCCCCGTGCCAGTGCTTCGTCCCGGCAGGAACCCGGATCGTGATGCCCGGCTCCATGCTCACCGGCTCTTCGCCGTCGGCCTGGTACCAGCCGGACCCGGCGGTGCACAGGAGGATCTGGTCGCCGCCGCCGTTCTCACCATGATGGATGTGCCAGTTATTGCGGCAGCCCGGCTCGAAAGACACATTGCTCACCGGCACGCTGCCATCGGCGAGCGGGGCGAGATAGCTTTGGCCGATGAAGTTCTCGGCATAGGCGTCGTTGGGTTCCCCGAGCGGGAACATCTGGTCGAAAGTCGTAGTAGTCATGCTGACTCCTTACTGGTCATTGTTGATGCTGTAGCGCAGCCAGACGCTGCCGCCGTCCTGCACCTCGGCGGACTGCAGCGTGAACGCACGCGGGTCGTCCGCGGTGCGGCCTGCGGTCTCGAACAGGGCCGGGCTGTCGGATGCGCCGTCCGCAGTCGGGGCGATGACGACGCTGACCTCATCGCAGTAGCCGGCGTGAATGAACGACCAGTTGAGGACGCCTCCGCCGCCGAGCATGAGTGTCTCGATCCCGAACGTCTTCTTCAGCTTGGACAGCAGTAGCTCGTAGTCGAGCTCGTCGTCGCCGGCGATGATGTAGGAGATGCCGAGGCCTCGGAGGAACGCCTTGTACGCGTTCGACGCGCGTCCGGTCAGCACCTCCACCACATGCGCGTGCGTCGTCTGGTAGGTCAGGTCCGGGCTCTCCCAACCGAGCTTCCCCGACGGGTCGATGGACACGTAGTACTTCTCCGCATCCGCGACCGCCACGAAGTCACCTTCGGGCACCGGATCGGCATCCTCGTCGAGGACGGGCTGCCGGTAGTGGGTGAAGTTGTCATCCGTGGTCACCCGACCCGACAACCATCCCTGGTGCCGGTAGTGCGGGTCCTCGCCGAACGCGAGGCGGTAGAACACCTCACCGGCAGTCGATGCTTCCGGGGTGCTCATGTAGTTGCCGATGATCTTCCCGTCGAGGGAGGTGAGCATGTGGCAGAAGATGAACGGTCGATCCGTCATCGGTCGTACCTCCTTGAAGTTTGGGGGTCCGCAGCACTCGCACGACTACGGGTGGTCTTGCTTATCGATGCTCGCGCTGACGGGGCGCGGTCACCAGCGGAGAGAGCGATCCGGGGATACCCGTCTCCCTCCCTGAAACCGTGCGCTCAGCCTGCGCGCGGATGCTGTGGGGCGGCCTGCTTCTGGCCGGTGGTCTTGCTGGTAGCGGCGAGACTGCCAAGCATTCTCAGCCGCTCCGCGGTCGCGCTCTCTGGCGGCGCGGTCCAGACGACGAGCTGCTGCTCCGCGTCGTGGGCCTCGACGAGGGTGTCCCAGTCCAAGACCAGCTCGCCGACCTCCTGATGGTTGAGGGTCTTGGTGCCCGTGGTGAGGCTCTTCACGCTGCGGCCCGCCCACCATTCGGCGAACTGCGGATCTTGCACGGACAGTTCCCCGACCAGCGACATCAGCCGCGGGTCGTCCGGGTACTTCGCTGCCTCCATGCGCAGCTGTGCGACCGCGGTCTGCGCGACGGCCTCCCAGTCTGCGTAGAGGGCGCGCATGACCGGGTGGGTGAACAGGATGCGCACGTAGTTGCGCTGCTTGGCCGGGATCGTGTCGAAGTCGACCATCATCGCCGCGGCGAGGTCGTTCCAGGCGAGGATGTCCATGCGTCGGCCCATCACGATCGCCGGGGTCGTGGTGAGATCGGTGAGCACGCGCTGCAACTGGGGCTGCACCTTCTGCGTCGTCCTGCGAGGCGTGCGCGTCGAGGGTTTCCCTGCGAGGCTGAACAGGTAGCGGCGCTGGTCATCATCCAGTTGCAGCACATCGGCGAGGGTGCTCAGCACCGGAGCGGAGACGGTGATCCGGCCCTGTTCGATGCGGGTGTAGTAGTCGGTGCTGATCGACGCGAGCTGCGCGACCTCCTCACGGCGCAGACCCGCGACACGACGAGTGCCCGACCCGTCGGGAAGCCCGGCCTCGCGGGGCGTGAGCTCACCGCGGCGGGTCTTGAAGAACGTGCCGAGCTCGTTCATCTTCGTATCACCAGCCATGCTCATATTCTCCCGCCCTCCCTGGATCAGCGGGAGGGGAGAAAAACATCCCTGGATGAATCCCTCCACTGCCGAGAACGTGGGAACCGGGCGATGCTGGAAGCATCGCCCGGTGTCGGCGGAGTAGCGGCACCGGGAACCCGGAGAGTGAATGGAGTACAGGCGAGATGACGAAGACGATGCGCGCACTGATCGGCGGACGCGGTCCCACCTGGGCACTCGACGAGATACTGGTGCCCGAACCGGCGCCGGGGCAGGTGCTCATCCGCAACCGTGCGTCGGCGACGAACAACGCCGACCTGCCCATGCTCGACGCAGCCGACCCCACCAATGGAGGCACGGGCGAGGAGTTCACCGCGGGGTACGAATACGCCGGAGAGATCGCCGCGGTCGGCGAGGATGCCGGTGGCTGGCAGGTCGGCGACCCGGTGATGGGCACGTTCCCGTCCGCGTTCGCCGAGTACCTCGTCGCCGATCACCGCTTCGTCCTGCCGCGGCCTGATGGTTTGGCCGCGGAGGTGGCGTGCGCGCTGCCGACCGCACTGCTGACCGAGTTCGGCGCGCTCCGAACCGCGGGGTTTGAGCGTGGTCGGAGTGTCCTCATCACCGGGGCTTCGACCAGCATCGGCATGATCGGGGTGCAGATCGCCAAGACCCTCGGCGCCTCGCAGATCATCGCGACCACCCGCAGCGCGGGCAAGCGCGAGCTGCTCACCAGCCTCGGCGCGGATACCGTGATCGTCACCGGCGACGAAGACCTCACGGATGCGGTGCTCTCCGTCACGGGCGACAACGGGGTCGACATTGTGCTCGATCACGTCGCCGGTGATACGTTCGCGCAGTGCCTACCCGCGACTGCGGTCGACGGCCATGTCGTGAACATCGGACGGCTCGCAGGCCCCGCGTCGACGATCGATATCGACGATCTCTCGTACCGGCACCTCACCGTCCACGGGGTGTCGTTCGGGTTCTCCCGTGACTGGGAGACCGTCCCGATCCTCGAAGCCCTCCACGCCGACGTGGTGCCCGCAGTGGGCCACGGCGACATCGCGCCCGTCATCGATTCGACCTTCGACGTCGCCGACCTTCCGCAGGCAGTTGACCGGCTTCGCTCGGGCAAGGCCGTCGGGAAGATCGTCCTGACCTTCTGAAAACGCCCGTGACCGTGAGACTCCATCAATCGTGCTGAGCGTCTTGATCTCCGTCGCAAGTCTCTGAGTTCACTGGCGCTGAAAGACCATCAGCCCCGCTGACGAACCTTCACTCACAGTGACGGTTCTTCAATGCCCCTTCCGAGCACGGGGAACCTTGCAGCATCTTAGGAAGCAGCCCCTCAGACGGTCCCAGCTTCAGAAGGAACTTGAGTGCATGGAGATTCGCGACTGACCCACGAGCCGTGATGGCAGGCTGGGCGCACCTTCGGCTCATGACGAGCAGCCATGAGAACCGCCGCCACCATCGGCGCCAGACCACCAGCCCGAAACCTCACCGCCAGGACCGTGAGGACGCGCCGCCGGTGCGTCTGCCGCACGTCGTGGTCACCGTCGACGAACCCGGCACGCTGAGGGTCACTGTCGATGGCGTCGACCTCCCGGCACCCCAGGACGGGCAGCCGTGGACCCGCGCCCAGTTCGCCGACATGCTCGATCTGGTCACCGACGACCGCCGTGTCGCCGTGCGCGTCGAGGTCCACGAGAGCGACGGCAGCACCTTCACCGACCTCATCCACGCCATCCGCCGTCCGGCACCCGACCCCCTCGTCGAACTGGCGACTGAGGCGCCAGCACCAGACGAGACACCGATGGAACCGGCCACGCCCGAAGGACCGGTGGAGGTCACGGCCGACGGTTTCACCGCCGGAGAAGAGATCACCGTCGCCCTGGCCATCGCCACCACCGCCGCTACTGCCGATGGTCGCGCCCGTGCCCAGGTCGACCCGTCCCAGACCGATGCCGGCGAGATCCTGCTGGTCGGGCGGGTCTCGGGCACCATCGCGGCAAGAGGCCTGTCATGAGCACCCCGCAAGGACGTCAGACCGGCGGATTCGGTGACGAGCTGACCAACGCGCTGATGATCGGACTGGTCGGGGTATTCGCCCTCGCGCTGATCTTGCGGGCGGCCGGGTCGGTGACGGCGTTCGTGACCGGCGCCGCGCAACCGGCGGCCGGGCCAGCAGCCGGAGCGCTGGTGCTGTTCGCCCCGAACGATCCCGGCCGAGTCCTGGAGGCCGAGGGGTTGAACCCGGTCGTGTACTGGATCGTCACGGTCGTTCTCCTGGCGGCGCTGACCGCCGCGATCGCCTGGGTGTGGACGCGGATGCGCCGCCACACCCGCAAGACCGAGACCGATCCGCGCCGCCTGGCCGGTGTCGCGACCCGGCACGAGGTCGCCCAGGCCGCCTCGGAGACGGCACTGATGCGCCGCGGCGGCAACCTGCGCCCGTCGCTGGAACACCCGAAGCCCGCCGACATCGGCTACCGGCTGGGCCGCTCACGCGGCCAGCAGGTCTGGGCCAGCGTCGAGGACTCGATGCTGTTGCTCGGCCCTCCCCGCAGCGGCAAGGGCCTGCATGTGGTCATCCCGTTCATCGTGGACGCACCGGGCGCGGTCGTGACCACCAGCACTCGCCCGGACAACCTGACCGCGACCCTGCGGGCTCGCGAACGGGTCGGCCCCGTCGCGGTCTTCGATCCGCAGCACCTGGCAGAGGGCGTGCCGGCGGGGATGCGCTGGTCACCGATCCGAGGATGCCAGTCGCCCCTGACGGCGATGATCCGCGCGACCGGCCTGGCCTCGGCGACGGGCCTGAGCGCTGGAGGTGTGGAGTCCGGAGGATTCTGGGAAGGCAAGACCCGTGCCGCGCTTCAAGCGCTCTTACACGCTGCCGCGCTCGACTCTCGTCCGCCTTCTGAGCTGTTCCGCTGGACCCTGGACCCCACCGCCGCCAGCGACGCGGTGGCGATCCTGACCAACAGTCCGGACGCGGCCGCCGGGTGGGCCGAGTCGCTGGAGTCGATGATCGACGCCGACCCGCGCACCCGCGACTCGATCTGGCAGGGCGTGAGCCTGTCGCTGGCCGCGCTGGCCGACCCTCGCGTCCTCGATGCCGTCTCACCGGACCAGGGTGAGGACTTCGACCCCGAAGCGTTCATCCGCGACCGCGGCACCCTCTACCTGCTCGCGACCGGCGCCGGAGCAGGCGCATCGGCGGCTCTGGTGGCCGCGCTGGTGGAGGACCTGATCGAGACCGCCCGCCAGATGGCCGCCCGTTCACCGGGCGCGAGACTCGACCCGCCCATGCTGCTCGCGCTGGATGAGATCGCCAATCTCAGTCCACTGCCATCGTTGCCGGTGCTCATGGCCGAGGGAGGCGGCACCGGGATCACCACCCTGCCGGTCTTGCAATCGTTGGCGCAGGCCCGCGACAAGTGGAACGAGAACCAGGCGAACGCGCTGTGGGATGCCGCGATCGTCAAGCTCATCCTCGGCGGCGCCTCCAACAGCAAGGACCTCCAAGACCTCAGCAGTCTCATCGGCGAGCGCGACGAGTACACCGACAGCGTCACCCTCGGCGACCACGGCACCCGCTCGAACCAGCGCTCGGTGCGCCGAATCGCTGTCCTGCCCCCGGACCGGATCAGGACGCTGCCGTTCGGCACCGCCGTGACCCTGCTGCGGTCGGCACCACCGATCATCACCGATCTGGCCGCCTGGCCCGATCGGCCCGACGGCGACCGGCTACGGGCCGACCGGACCGAGGTCGAGGCACTGCTGCGCCGGCGCGATACGCCGTGATGCCGCGCCCGCGCACCTGACTGCACCAGCGGCCATCACCGGGTGGTCGCGCGAGCAGGAGCACGTCGATGAGCACCGAAACCCCGACCGGCTTAGAGGTCAAAGACAGCATGTACGCCTTCGTGGCCTCCAAGCCACGCCTGACTTACACCGAGAACGGCGACCCGCGCCTGTACTTCAAGGCCGGGCAGCGCCACCGCCACTACGACCCGGACAACGGGTGGACGAACTCGCCGACGACGTTCCACGACGTCGTGGCCTACAAGGGCGCTGCCAAGTTCGGGATCGAGAACCTGCGCGAGAAGGACCGCTTCATGGCCCAGGGCACCGTCGCGCCCTACGTCAACAAGCGCACCGGAGAAGCCGAGGAACAGTTCGAGGCCAGCCGCTTCCTCATCGCCAGGGCAACACCGAACACCACCACGGGCCGGGCCCCGGCCAGGAACCTCGGCCACGACGCCCAAGCCCAGGACGCCACCGGCCGCGCGGCCGCCGGCCCCGAACGCGCCGAACCGGCCCGGCCGGCCGGGCGAGGTCTGCCGCAGTTCGACAACACCGGCCCCCGACAGCAGCAGACCAGCGGCCACTCGATGGGCCTGTAAGAGACGAGGAGGAGACCACCATGGACGAGTTCACACCCGACGAACCGGCCCCCGACCCCGATGGCGAGGAGACGCCCGCGTTCGATGACGCCGATATACCCGCCGTGCCGCGACCGATCAACTGGAACCTGCTGAGCTCCGATGACCTGGAAGCCGAACTGCTCGCACTGAACGAGTGGGTCACCTGGCTACGGCGGACCTACGGCCTGCCCGCCTCGATCATCCCGCCGTACTGGCACCGCCACGACGAGCTGATCTGGGAGCTCAGCGGGTTGCATCTGCACTGGCTGGGCGCCTACGACCCCGAGCAGGACGCATCAGCGCCGCTGGGCTGGCATCGAGATTTCGCCGACGCCCGCCAGCGGCTGCGCGAGTGGGTCTCCACCAGCGGCACCCGCCTGGATCGCGACCGACCGACGCGACAGACAACCTGGCCCGGCGAGGAGCCAGCCGCCCCGGTCGAGGACACCATCATCACCGACCGCGACGCGGACTTCGTGCAGTACGTCCTCGACGAGGTCGCGACCCGGCGTGAAGCCGAGGAAGCGTTCTTCGCCGGCATCGATCTGGACACTGGAGAACTGCGATGACCAGCAACACCAACAACCTGCCACCGCAGCGGATGCGCGACTACCGCATCGAGGCCGAGCTACGAGACAGCCCCGATCTGCACAAGCTCGCCCAGGTCTTCATCGGCATGGCCCAGGCCCGCGCCGCCAACGAGCACCGCGCCCACACCGCACCGCAGAACCCGCCCGCTGTCGACGACGCTGATCACGACGTAGAATCGTAGACGTACCAAGCCAGTGGTCGCCCGAAGCGGCGGCCGTGGTGCGTTGTCCTATCTACTAGCCCTTCGTGGCCTACCCAGCCCGCCCCTCGCGGACGGCACGGGTCGTGTTCCTTTCCTACCTCGCACCGCACGAGCAGCCGCCCGTGCTGTCTCGTGTTGGCCCCACCTCTGTTGGGGAAGGAACGCGACCCATGACAACCACCAACGCGCCCGCTTCGCTGCACCGCAGCGCCACCCAGACCCGCACGGCCGGCTGCACCGAGCTCGATCAGGCACCCGAGCCCTCATCAGGATCGGCGTTCGGGCTGGACCAGATCGGGGAGACCACCACGCTGGCGGTCTCCTACCTGCGCGTCTCGACCAAGGAGCAGGCATCCAAGGGCGGCCGGGACGAAGGCTTCTCGATCCCCGCCCAGCGCGAGGCGAACCTGCGCAAAGCCCAGGGCCTGAACGCGATCATCATCGAGGAGTTCGTCGACGCGGGCGAGTCCGCCCGCAAGGCCGACCGTCCCGCGCTGATGGAGCTGATCGAGTACGTCAAGACCCACCCGGTCGCCTACTGCATCGTCCACAAGGTCGACCGGCTGGCTCGCAACCGCGCCGACGACGTCGCCATCCACCTCGCTTTGAAGGAAGCCGGCGTGTTGCTGGTCTCGGCCACGGAGAACATCGACGAGACTCCGTCTGGGATGCTCCTGCACGGCATCATGTCCACGATCGCGGAGTTCTACTCCCGCAACCTCGCCAACGAGGTCTCCAAGGGCATGACGCAGAAAGCCATCACGGGCGGCACCAACGGCAAGGCCCCGATGGGCTACCTCAACGTCACCCGCCGTGACGAGCTCGGCCGCGAGCTGCGCACCATCGAGGTCGACCCGCACCGCGGCCCGCTCATCCGCTGGGCGTTCGAGGCCTACGCCACCGGCAACTACTCCACCGCCACCCTGCGCGAAGAGCTCATCGACCGCGGGCTGACCACCGTGGCGACGCCGAAACGCCCCGCACGGCCACCGGCGCTGTCCTCGATCCAGCGGATGCTGTCCAGCCCGTACTACAAGGGCAACGTGCTGTTCAAAGGCGCCACCTACGACGGCCTGCACGAGCCCCTCGTCGCCCCGGAAATCTGGTACCGAGTCCAGACCGTGCTCGCCGCGCACCAGGTCTCCGGGGAGAAGACCCAGGCCCACGACCACTACTTGAAAGGGTCGGTGTTCTGCGGCATCTGCGGGTCCCGGCTGATCCTGACCAACGCCAAGAGCCGCCGCGGGGTGATCTACCCGTACTTCATCTGCTCGGGCCGGCACAAGAAGCGCACCAACTGCGACCGCAAGGCCATGTTCGTGCCCGACGTCGAGGCCGCCGTGGAGGACTACTACCGCACCGTGCAGATCCCCGCACACATCATCGGGCCTCTGCGCGAGCTGATCCATGCCGAGTTCGACCGGCTCCACGCCACGGCCAAGACCGAGCGCAAGGCCCAGATCGCCGAACGCGACCGGCTCTACGACGAACGCCACAAACTGCTCCAGGCCCACTACGCCGGAGCCGTCCCACTCGACCTCTTGAAGTCGGAGCAGGACCGCGTCGGCCGTCAGGTCGCGTTCCTCGACTCACGGATCGAGGCCAGCCAGATCGAGTACGACCAAGCACGAGCCCACCTCGATGACTGCCTGGCGCTAGCCGGTGACGCGCACACGATCTACATGAGCCTGGACGACTCGCTGCGCCGGATCGCGAACCAGGCCTTCTTCAACCGGCTCGTCGTCACCGACGGCGACGTCGTTGAAGGAGAACCCGGAGTGCCGTTCAACATCTTCTTCGACCCCGGCGTACAAGCAACCGCCCTCGCCCGACAGGGCGAGGGCGGAAACGAGGCGGGTAAAACCGGAAACGTCGGTGGTTTGAACAACGACGCTCTGGTGGGCCCAGAGGGACTCGAACCCCCGACCCTCTCGGTGTAAACGAGATGCTCTAGCCAACTGAGCTATAGGCCCCGACCGCCGTTCCCGTTGTCCCGGTTCGGACGACGGTGACAGCGGAATCAGTATGGCACACTCACCCGTCCGTCCGGCGTCCGTCCTCGAGCTCGGTCCCGCCCGGGACCGAGGCGGGGCTCGCCGCTTCGAGGCTCGTGCCCCGCCAGCGGGAGATCCCGCGCATGAGGTGGTAGATGCCGATCGCGCACGCGCTGCCGATCGCGATGCCTTCGAACGTGAGGTCCCCGGCCATGATCGTGTAGTTCGCGATCGCGACGATGAGGGCGACGGCGGCGGTGTTGAGGTTGACCGGGTCGGAGAAGTCGACGCGGTTCTGCACCCAGATCCGGATGCCGAGGAGGCCGATCATCCCGTACAGCACGGTCGCGGCGCCGCCGAGGACGCCGGGCGGGATCGTCGCGATCGCCTCGCCGAACTTCGGGAGCATGCTGAGCACGAGCGCCATGAGGGCGGCGAGGACATAGGCCGCCGTCGAGTACACGCGGGTCGCCGCCATGACGCCGATGTTCTCGGCATAGGTCGTCGTGCCCGACCCGCCGCCGGAGCCCGCGAGCGTCGTCGCGAGGCCGTCGGCGAGCAGCGCCCGGCCGGTGATCGGGTCGAGGTTCTGCCCGGTCATCGCGGACACCGACTTGACGTGGCCGATGTTCTCCGCGACGAGGACGAGGACCACGGGGAGGAACAGGCCGAGGAGCGCGAGGTCGAACGCGGGCGCGTGGAACTCCGGCAGGCCGACCCACCCCGCCTCTCCGATGGCCGCGAAGTCGACCTGGCCCTGGAGCGCGGCGGCGGCATACCCGACGAGCACGCCCACGAGGATCGACAGCCGGCCGATGATGCCCTTGAAGAGCACCGTGGTGAGGAGGATCGCGGCGATCGTGATGACCGCGGTGAGCGGCGCCATCTGCACCCAGTTCCATGCCGCGGGGGCGAGGTTGAAGCCGATGAGCGCGACGATCGTCCCGGTGACGATCGGCGGCATGGTGACCTCGATCCAGCGGGTGCCGGCGAAATGGACGACGACGCCGATGAGCGCGAGGAGGATGCCGACGGAGACGATCCCGCCCTGGGCGAGGGCCATCTTCGCCGGGTCCACCGCGGTCCCGGACCCCGGGTCGAATCCGGTGACCGCGGCGAGCGGGGCGAGGAGGGCGAACGACGAGCCGAGGTAGGACGGCATCTTCCCGGCGGTGACGAGGAGGAAGAGCAGGGTGCCGACCCCGGTGAAGAACAGGGTGGTCGCCGGCGGGAACCCGCTCAGCAGCGGCACGAGGAACGTCGCGCCGAACATCGCGACGACGTGCTGGGCGCCGATCCCGGCGGTGCGCGGCCAGGAGAGCCGTTCGCCGGGCAGCACCACCGCTCCGGGCTCGATCCGCCTCCCGTCGCCGTGGAGCGTCCAGAACGGGGTGCGGGAGCGCGGGGAGGAGGTGCTGCTCATCGATGTGTCCTCGGGGCTGGGGTGAACGGGCCACCGAGTATCCTACGGACTCCCGGTCCGGTGCCGCGCACCGGAGGTCGGCGCGGCCGCACCCTGCCGATTGCGCTCCCACAGGTCGCGGCCGCGCTCGGCGAGCCGCTCCCGGACGGCCGCGGGGGAGGACACCGCGACCCCGGGGACCTGGAGGAGCTGGGAGGCGGCGATCTCGGGGCTCTCCATCGGGAGATCGACCGTCACGCGGTCCTCGCCGCCGGAGGGGGTCGCGGTCACCGCATCGAGCACGGCTGTCGTCCGCGGTCCGGGGGCGGCCCGCCGGAGGGCGGGGAGTGCGGATCGGGGCAGCGTGAGGCGGACCGTGATCCGGGTCAGGCCCTCCTCGAACTCCGCCCGCGACCGGTGCCACGCGGACGCGAGCGAGAAGTCGGCGGGCCGCCATGCCTCGAGGTCGAGCACCGTCGCGTGCTCGATGCGCGCCACCCGGTACGTCCGCACGGCTCTCCGGTGGGCGGCGACGAGGTACCAGCGGTCGGTTTTGAGGACTAGGCCGAGCGGGTCGAGCACCCGGGTCGCGGTCGTGCCTCCCCGACGGTAGCGGATCCGGAGCCGACGACCGGTCCACACCGCACGGGACACCGCCGGCAGCGCGGTCGGCTCCTCGGACTCGGTGAACCACGCAGCGGAGTCGATGAGGATCCGTCGGTTGAGGTCACCGTCGCGGTCCCGATCCGCCTCGCGCAGGCGCAGCCGGGCCGCGCGGAAGTCCGCGGCGAGGCCGAGGTCGCCGGCGGCGGTCTCCCCGAGGAGGAGTGCGGTGGTCTGTTGGGCCGGCATCCCGGCGATCGGCGACGTCCACCCCTCGACGAGTCCCACGCCGCCGGCGGGGCCGGGGCGGGTCCACAGCGGAACCCCCATGCCCTGGAGGGCGACGAGATCGCGCTGGACCGTGCGCGGCGAGACCCCATGCCGGTCGGCGAGCACGGCGACGGTCGTCGAGCGGAGGCGGGAGAGGTCGATGATGAGCGAGAGCAGGCGAGCGGACCGCATGGGACGAGCCTAGAGAATTCACGACACGAACTGTCGGGAATCGCTGACATGCTCGCATCATGGACACCGACGCACAGCACCCGGAGACCCCTGCCCGACACACACCTGCCCGACACGCCTCGTTCCCGCACACCTCGGACGAGCCCGCCCGGCCGCTCGCCGGCAGGATCGCCCTCGTCACCGGGGCCACCCGCGGAGCCGGGCGCGCGATCGCCCGCGCGCTCGGCGGGGCCGGGGCCGAGGGGTACTGCACCCGCCGTTCGACCCGGGGGGCCCCCCCCGGCTACGGCAGA
>ENA-OOKA01000351-OOKA01000351.1-human-skin-metagenome-genome-assembly--contig:-NODE-351-length-13034-cov-6.648047_pt1 | contig 13034 bp, 16 predicted proteins | sample MGYA00248825_ERZ500995 | MGnify/ENA primary metagenome ERZ500995 (study PRJEB25958, sample SAMN03398540) | human skin metagenome | study: EMG produced TPA metagenomics assembly of the Human Skin...
GAGTCCCAGCAGCGTCTGCGCGTCGAGCCCGCTGCCAGGGGCGACGGCGATCTCGGAGAGCTCGGGCTCACCGCGGGTGAGGGTGCCGGTCTTGTCGAACAGGACGGTGTCGACGGTGCGCATGCCCTCGAGGGCGAGGCGGTCGGTGACGAGCACGCCGGCGCGGGCGGCGCGCTCGGTGGCCAGCGAGACGACCAGCGGGATCGCGAGGCCGAGGGCGTGCGGGCAGGCGATGACCAGCACGGTGACGGTGCGGATGACGGCCTCGTCGGGCATGCCGAGCACAGCCCAGACGATCACGGTGATCACGGCGGCGCCGAGCGCGAACCAGAACAGCCAGGCGGCGGCCCGGTCGGCGATGCGCTGGGCGCGGGAGGAGGAGCTCTGCGCCTCGGAGACCAGGCGCTGGATGCCGGCGAGCGCGGTGCCCTCGCCGGTCTCGGTGACCTCGATGCGCAGGTTCGAGTCTGTCGCGACGGTGCCGGCGACCACGCGGTCCCCCGTCGTGCGCTCGACGGCCCGGGACTCTCCGGTGATCATCGACTCGTCGACGTCGGCGCGGCCCTCGACGACGGTGCCGTCGGCCGGGATGGAGGCGCCGGGGCGGACCAGCACGACATCCCCCTCGCGCAGGTCATCGGGGCTGACGGTGACGATCTCGTCCCCCTCGATCCGCTCGGCCTCATCCGGCAGCAGCGCGGCGAGGGAGTCGAGGGCCGAGGAGGTCTGCGCGAGGGAGCGCATCTCGATCCAGTGCCCGAGCAGCATGATCACGATCAGCAGCGCGAGCTCCCACCAGAACTCGAGCTCGTGGTGGAGCAGGCCCAGGGTCGCGCCCCAGGAGGACAGGAACGCGACGGTGATGCCGAGGCTGATCAGCAGCATCATCCCCGGCGCGCGGGAGCGGAGCTCGGAGAGCCCGCCCGAGAGGAACGGCTTCCCGCCCCAGACGTACATGACGGTGCCGAGGATCGGTGCGACCCAGCCGAGGCCCGGCACGTCCGGGAGCGTGTAGCCGATCAGGTGCGCGAACATCGGCGAGAGGCCGACGACCGGCACCGCGAGAACCAGCATGATCCAGAACAGCCGACGGAACTGCGCGACGTGATCGCCGTGCCCGCCATGTCCCCCGTGCCCGTGGTGCCCGGCGTGCGCGTCGTGACCGGCATGCATGTCGTGGCCGCCGTGATCGTGGTGAGCCCCGCTCCCGTGATGCCCGCCGTGCGCGTCGTGACCGGTGTGCATGTCGTGGCCCCCGTGGCCGTCGTGCTGGTGCGTGCCCTGATCGCCGCCCTCGACGCCGAGAGCGACGTGGGAGTCCTGTCGTCCGTGTCCCTCGTGCTGCGTGCTCATACTGCGACCGTATACCCCTAGGGGGTATAAGCCAAGGGCGTGGACCCGACCTCACCCACCGCCCCCACCCAACGCCGACCGCCCGCCTCCGAGCCGGGGAGTCGTCGAAGGAATCCATGTACATCACGTCCATGAAGTACATGAGGTCCACGGAAGTCGCCACGAGAACCCCCGTCCCGCACCCCTCCCATTCATCGCCATTCATCGATATGATCGCCGCATGGCGATGCCGATGGAATCCTCTCCCCCGCTCTTCGACGTGGACGAGTCCCAGGCCGCGCACTTCCACGCGCTGGCCGAGCCGACCCGGCTCACGCTGCTCCAGCACCTCTCCACCGGCGAGCACCGGGTGCGGGATCTCGTCGACCACCTGCACCTGGCCCAGTCCACGGTCAGCAAGCACCTCGCCTGCCTGCGCGACTGCGGACTGATCCGCTCCCGCAGCGAGGGCCGCGCCTCCTGGTTCTCCCTGTCGGACCCGAAGCAGCTGCGCTCCCTGCTCGCCATGGCCTCGACGATGCTCTCCGGCGCGGGCGCGGCGCCGACGATCCACGAGCACCTGCACGACCCGCGCGTCGGCGGCGGCCCGGCCGACGACGACTCCCCCAGTGACGAGGACACCTCGTCATGACCGCCTCGCACACCCACGGCCACGGCCACAGCCACGCCTCCCCGGCGACCGGCCGCACCCGGCTCGCGATCGCCTTCGGGCTGACGGCCCTGATCGTCCTCGCCCAGGCGGTCGGCAGCGTGGTCACGGGCTCCCTCGCCCTGCTCACCGACACGGCGCATGCACTGGTGGACGCCTCCGGGCTGCTGGTCGCGCTGATCGCCGCGACGATGCTGCTGCGTCCCGCGAGCCCCGCCCGCACCTGGGGCTTCGCCCGGATCGAGGTCCTCGCGGCGCTCGCCCAGGCGACGCTGCTGATCGTCGTCGGCACCTACACCGCGATCGAGGGGCTGCGCCGTCTCGCCTCCCCGCCCGAGATCGCCTCGACGGAGCTGCTCGTCTTCGGCGCGGTCGGGCTCGCGGTGAACCTGGTGGCGATCCTCGTGCTCGCCGGAGGCAAGGACACGAGCCTGAACATGAAGGCGGCCTTCCTCGAGGTCGCGAACGATGCGCTCGGCTCCCTCGGCGTGATCGTCGCGGCGCTCGTCATCCGCTTCACCGGCTTCCAGCAGGCCGACGCGCTCGCGGGCCTGTTCATCGCGGCGCTGATCGTGCCGCGCGCGGTGCGGATCCTGCACGACACCCTGCGGATCCTCATGGAGTACACCCCCGAGGGCGTGGACCTCGACGAGGTGCGCGAGCACCTGCTGGCCCTCGAGCACGTCCAGGACGTCCATGACCTGCACGCCTCCTCCGTCGGCAGCAGCCTGCCGATCCTCTCCGCGCACGTGGTGGTGGCCGAGGAGTGCTTCGGCTCGTCGCATGCGATGGAGATCCTCGAGGAGGTCCACGAGTGCGTGCGCACCCACTTCCCCGTCGCCTTCGAGCACGCCACCATCCAGATGGAGAGCCCCGACGTGCACGCCCGCGAGGCGGCCCGCACCCTGCATGCCTGAGCCGGGCGCGGTCGACCCCGCAGCACGACGCGCCGACGACCCTTGACCGCTCGTCCCGGGTGGAGTGTCCTGGCCCCATGACTTCGCTGAGCGCACGCGCCGAGACCCTCCTCGCCCTCCATCACCGCTCCACTCCGGTGGTGCTCCCCACCGTGTGGGACGCCTGGTCCGCCCGTGCCGCCGTCGAGGCCGGCTTCGAGGCGCTGACCATCGGCAGCCACCCTCTCGCCGACTCGCTGGGTTCCGGCGACGGCGAGCAGATGAGCCTCGACGAGGCCCTCGCCGGCATCGCCCGCATCACCGGGGCTGTGGAAGTCCCCGTCTCGGCGGACATGGAGTCCGGCTACGACACCGCCCCGGCCGAGCTGGTCGAGCGGGTGCTGGAGGCGGGAGCCGTCGGCGTGAACATCGAGGACACCGTGCACTCCGAAGGCCGGCTGCGCGGAGCGCAGGAGCACGCCGACTACATCGCGGGGATCCGCCGGGCGGCCGACGAGGCCGGGGTGCACCTGGTGATCAACGCCCGCACCGACGTGTTCGCGACCGACGAGCAGATCCCGGACCGGCTCGCCGAGGCGATCACGCGGCTGAACCTGCTCGAGAAGGCGGGGGCGGACTCGCTCTACCCGGTGGGCGTGCCGGACACCGCGACGCTCGAGGCGCTGCTCGCCGCCGTGAGCACGCCGCTGAACGTCACCGCCCATCCGGCGAAGGGCGCGATCCCGGACGGCCTGGCCCTCGCCCGACTGTCGGAGCTCGGCGTGGGCCGCGTCAGCTTCGGCCCGCTGCTGCAGGCCGCCCTGGCTGCCCACCTCGACGAGGTCACCGCGGCCTGGCGCTGAGCGGCCCTCCACGGACCGGGCGGCCCTGGTCCTCCACCACCCTCCGGGAACAGGGTTTCCCGCGGCGGGCGCTGCTCGCGATCGCGACGCCACAAAGGATCACAAGGTCCGCACCGAGGAGATAGTCGGCCGCTGGCTCCAGCGCTCCGGGAAGCGCGAGGATATCGTGCTGGCCACCAAGGTGTTCGGCGAGATGGGTCCCGGGGCGCACGACCGCGGCCTCTCGGCGCTGAACATCTGCCGCGCGGTCGACGCGTCCCTGCGCCGCCTGCAGACCGACCACATCCACCTCCACCAGATGCACCACGTGGACCGCTCCGTGCCCTGGGAGGAGATCTGGCAGGCGATGGACCTGCTGGTCGCGCAGGGGAAGATCAGCTATGTCGGCTCCTCGAACTTCGCCGGCTGGCACATCGCCCAGGCGAACGAGGCCGCGGCCCGCCGCGGCTCCCTGGGCCTGGTCTCCGAGCAGTCGCTGTACAACCTCCTCTCCCGGTCGATCGAGCTGGAGGTGCTGCCGGCGGCCGAGCACTACGGACTCGGGGTGATCCCCTGGTCGCCGCTGTCCGGCGGGAAGCTGGGCGGCAGGCGGGAGGACGGCGTGCGCCGGCGCGCCGCCGATCGTCGTCACGACCCCGCCGACCTCACCGAGCAGCTGGACCGCTGGGAGGCCTTCTGCGCCGAGCGGGACCTCGCGCCCGGACAGGTCGCTCTCGCCTGGCTGCTGCACCGCCCGGGCGTGCTCGGCCCGATCATCGGCCCGCGCACCATGGAGCAGCTGGACTCCGCGATCGAGGCGGTCGACATCACGCTGTCCGAGGACGACCTCGCAGCCCTCGACGAGATCTTCCCCGGCCCGGGCGATCCGGCCCCGGAGGCGTACGCGTGGTGAACGGCTTCGCTGAAGTGTCAGGCCAGGCACCCGCCGACCGCGCAGACGAGGGCGGCGCGCGCCCCAGCGCACTTCGGGTCGCTGCCGACGCCGGCTGGGAGGACCTCGACGAGGGTCGGTATCGGGAGGTCGAACCTGCTGAGCTGGAGTCCTTCATCCACTCACTGGGTGGTCGTTCCTCCAAGGACGTGGCGCACCCGCCTCGATAGGGTGGCGTGACATCCGCGCTCACCAATCGCGCCGCCACCCAACTATGTACAAATGGGATCCCCAAATGTACATTTGAATCATGACGATCATGAGCGCTTCCGAGGCCCGCCAGAACTTCGCCGCCCTCCTCGAGACCGCCCAGCACGGGACGGTCAAGGTCGAGCGTCGCGGTGAGGTGCAGGCTGTCGTGCTCAGTGCTGCAGAGTACGAACGACTCCTCGACGCCGCAGAGGATGCCGAGGACGCTCGCGCCTTCGACGAGGCGATGGCGGAGGAGGGAGCGAGCATCCCTTGGGAGCAGGTCAAGCGCGATCTCGGGTGGTGACCTCATGGCCTACGAGATCGAGCTCCGACCAGCGGCAGTCCGCGCACTGAAGCGAGTCGACCACCAGGAACGAGGACGTATCCAGGGCGCGATCGCCCTTCTCGCTGTGGACCCACGACCGCCGGGAGCCAAGGCGTTGCGCGGTCGGGATGGTCTGCGCATCCGGGTCGGCTCGTACCGGATCATCTACACGATCCAGGATTCACGACTGCTTGTCGTTGTCGTCGCCCTCGGTCACCGTAGTGAGGTCTACGAGCGCTGATCCTCAGGCTTCCGTGCATGGGCGCTGATGGATCTGTCACCCCACCAGCAGGCAGAACGGGTGGCCCTCGGGGTCGGCGAGGACGTAGAGCGGCTCCTCCGGGACCTGGGTGCGGTCCATGAGCACGCGGGCGCCGAGCGCCTCGGCCCGCTCTCGCTGCAGCTCGAGCTCCGCGGCGTGGGGGACGCGGAAGTCCATGTGCAGCTGCATGGGCACCTCCTCGCTGGGCCAGGTCGAGGGGCGCAGGTCGGCCTTGCCCTGGATCGCGAGGACTCGCTGGTCGCGGGAGTCCAGGAGCACGAGCCAGTCCTCGTCGTCGGGCGCGGGCGGGGCGGGAGGCTCGTCCCCGGGCCGGTAGTGCAGCCCCAGCAGCTCGCGGTAGAACTCGGCGAGCGCGCGCGGATCGCGGGCGTCGATCGCGGTGTGGAGCAGCTCGGGGTGGGTCATCGCGGCCTCCTGGTGCGGGACGGCCCAGCGTAGTCCCGTCGCCCCTGCGCTATAGGCTCGGATCATGCTGCTGACGCTCTGCCCGAACGGTGATCGTGCCACGGACGCGCATCCGGCTCTTTCCTCCGACCCCGAGACACTCGCGGCCGACTCCGCCGCTGCGGTCGCGGCCGGAGCCGCCGAGGTCCACCTCCACCCCAAGGACGCCGGGGGCCGCGACTCCCTCCGCGCGGAGGATCTCAGCCGCTGGCTGCGCGCGTTCTGGAGCATCTGTCCGCAGGTCCCCCTCGGGGTGACCACCGGGGCCTGGGCGACGGGCGGTGCACAGGAGCGTCTCTCGCAGGTGCGCCGCTGGCGCGAGCTGCCCGATCTCGCGTCACTGAACTGGCACGAGGAGGGCGCCGAGGACCTCGCGGCGCTCCTGATCGAGCGTGAGGTGGGGATAGAGGCCGGTCTGTGGGGAGTCGAGGCCGCACAGGCCTGGGTGCGCTCTCCGCACGCCGCCGCCTGTCACCGCGTGCTCATCGAGCTCCCGGACCTCCCCGCAGAGCAGGTTCGCGACCTCGCGGAGGAGATCCTCACGGTCATCGACGGTTCGGGCCACGGCCTCCCCGTGCTGCTGCACGGCGAGGAGCGCTCAGCCTGGCCCGGCGTGCTGCTGGCCCGCGAACTCGGCCTGGACACGCGGATCGGCCTCGAGGACACCCTCACGCTGCCCGACGGCACCGACGCGGCCTCGAACACCGAGCTGGTCCTGCAGTGCCGGGCTCTGCTGGGACTCTGACCGGGCCTGCCCTCATCCGAGCGCGCTGCTCACTGCGCCACCGGCACCACCTCGGCGCCAGGCAGCTCAGCCAGCTCGGGCCCGGGGGCGATGATCTTTGCAGTGCGCACTCCCCCGCCGATCAGCACCTCGTCGAGAGCGGCGACCGCCGGGTCGATGAGCACGGGCCATCCGTCCGGGAGGCCGACGGGGGTGACGCCGCCGCTGGTCATGCCGGTCAGCTCCTCGGTGTCCTCGTGGCGGGCGAAGGAGAGCCTGCTCGCACCGAGGTGCTTCTTCACCGCGCGGTTGACGTCCGCCCGGTCGCTCGCGAGCACGAGCACGGCGGCATGGATGTCCTGCCCGCCGCCGCGGCCCTTGACGATGACGCAGTTCGCGGTGAGCGACTCCTCCACGCCGTAGGCCGCGCAGAAGGCGGCGGTGTCGGCCAGGTGATCCTCGACGGTGGCGACGCGCGCGCTCGGGACGGCGCCGGCGCGGGCGGCCTCAGCGGTCGGCCGAGCGAGGAGGTCGAGGGAGTCGAGCAGCGCGTTCCAGGTCAGGGGCAAGGTCGGGTCGTTCTTCGCCATGCGGCCACTGTAGGAGCGGCGGGGTCGACGGTGCAGAGCCGGTGAAGAAGCCTCGGCCGGGCTACCCCCGCCGCCGGCCGACGGGTCACAGTGGACGCTCGCACCGCCGAGGAGGGCCGATGCGCCATCGTTCACCCCGCCGTCTGGACCTGCAGCAGCTGCCCCACCCCGTGGCCGACGCGCTCGAGAGGGCGCTGGCCGGCGAGAAGCTCGCGCTGGTGCGCGGCAAGGAGCTGCTCGGCACGCTCTCGGTCCGCCCCGCGGTGCTGGAGGGCCAGCTCCTCGCCGCTCCGACGGGAACCCGCGACGAGCGGCCCGACCGGGAGGACGTCACCGTGGTCGCGACCGCGATGGAGCTCTCCCGCACCGCCCGGGACCGGCTCGCGGAGCAGTTCGGCGAGGGGTTCCTGGTGCTGGATCTGCACGAGGCGCCGTCGTCGGCCGATGTGCTGCTGGTCCCGCCCATCAGCCCGCAGCTGCTCGGGGCGCTGCGCGCGCAGTTCCCCTCGGCGCGGGTGCTGGTCGCCGAGATCGAGGACGAGGAGCTCGGCGTGCACTACGCGGGGCCCGTGACCCGGATGCTGGAAGCCGGCGCCGACGCCTACCTTCCCCCGCGACCGGTGGACGAGGTGGCCCGAGCGGTCCAGCGTCAGCTGAGCGGCGGCTCCGACCGTGCCGCGCTCGACCCCGGCACCACCGGATCCTCGCGGGCCGCCCTGCCGGGCGCCGTGGACGAGGAGCGTCCTCGGACGTAGCATCGAGCTCGTGCATCTCATGACGCGAAGTAACGGGGGCCGCTAGGTCCGCCCCGTCCCACCCCCCGCCCACGGAGACGTGCGGGGGGCCGGATGATGCGCCGGCCAGCGGCACTGCTGGCATTTCTCCCGGTCATCGCGGCACTGCCGCGCGCTCAGAGATCAAAGGCGCCTCATGTCTGACGCACATCGCCCCTCATCGATCCTGCCCGTCATCCGGGCCTCCTCGCTGTCGAAGTCCTATCGCCGCCATCACCAGGATCCCGGGATCCGCGGAGCGCTCCGCGCCTTCGCCCGCCGCCGCACCGAGGAGAAGGTGGCGCTGGCGCCGCTCGACCTCGAGGTCGAGCAGGGAGAGTTCGTGGGCCTGCTGGGCCCCAACGGCGCCGGCAAGACCACGCTGGTCAAGCTCTGCTGCGGGCTGATCCGCCCCACCTCCGGGGAGGTGAGCGTGCTCGGCCATGAGCCGTCACGGCGACGGGCCGCGTTCCTGCAGTCGATCGCGGTGGTGTTCGGCCAGAAGTCGATGCTCTGGTGGGACGTCCCCACGATCGACTCGATGCTCGTCCACAGGGCCATGTACTCCCTGGACGGCCCGACCTACCGGCGCCGCGTCGCCGAGCTCACCGAGGTCCTCGACCTCTCCGAGGTGATCGACGTGCCCGTGCGCCGCCTCAGCCTCGGCGAGCGCATGCGCTGCGAGCTCGCGCTGTCCCTGCTGCACTCGCCGCAGCTGCTCTTCGCCGACGAGCCGACGATCGGCCTCGACGTCACCGCGAAGCAGGCGCTGCGCGAGATGCTCGCCCGCACCAATGCCGAGCTCGGGACGACCGTGGTGCTGACCAGCCACGACATGGACGACGTGGAGGCGCTGTGCCGCCGCGTCCTGCTGGTCTCGGACGGTCATCTGAGCTTCGACGGCGACATCGCCGGCCTGCGCGCCCGCCTCGCCCCGCGCCGCCTGATCCGGGCCGTGCTCGCCCGTCCGCCCCGGCCCACGGACCTCCCGGCGGGTGCCACGCTGCGCGACGAGAGCACGGTGCTCATCGAGGCCTCGGAGGACGAGCTCGAGGCGGCCACCGCCGCAGTGCTCGCGCTCGGGGGCGTCCGGGACCTCAGCGTCCAGGAGGTCGATCTGGACACGGTGATGGCCCGCGCCTACGCGGCTGCGAGGGGGCGTCGATGAGTACGCTGCTCCCCACCGCCGCCGCGCTCGTCGGCCGCGACCTCACCGTGACGCTCACGAACCGGGCCTGGGTGGTGCTGCTGCAGCTGGGAGCGGTGACCCCGCCGATCGTCTCGCTGCTGGTGTGGACCGGGGCGGTCGCCCGCGGCGCCACCCCGCCGGTGCCCGTCGACCAGCTCGTGACCTGGTTCGTCCTGGTCGCGGTGGTCTCCATGGTCACCTCTAGCTGGACCGCCTCCTTCCTCGCCGAGGACATCCGCACCGGCGGGCTCTCGATCTGGCTGGTGCGGCCGTGCCCGGCGCTGCTACCCCTGGCCGCGAACAATGCGGCGGAGAAGGCGGTGAAGCTCGTGGTGCTGCTGCCCGTGGTGGCCGTGCTCGCGCTGGTGGTCCACGACCAGGTGCGGCTCCCCTCGGCGCCGGCGGTCTGGGCGGCCGCTCTGGCCGCACTTGTCTGTGCGGCAGTCCTCGCCTTCGTGCTCGACGTGCTCATCGGCTGCCTCGCGTTCTGGTTCGAGGACGTCGACGGCGTCCAGGGCATCGTGGGCCTCGCCCAGCGGCTGCTCTCCGGGGCGGTGGTCCCGCTGATGCTCCTGCCGTCGCAGTGGCAGGACGCGCTGCGCTTCCAGCCCTTCCGCTTCACCCTCGCGTTCCCCCTTGAGGTCCTGACCGGCACCGCGACCGCGGAGGCGGCGGACTGGCTCGCCCTGCTGGGCTGGACCGGTGCCTCGCTGGGGCTGCTCGCGCTGGTGTGGTCCCGGGGCGTGCGTCGCTACGAGGCGGCCGGGGCATGATCCGCCGGATCCTCCGCTGGTGGCTGGCCTGCTGGCGTCAGGCGATCGCTCGCGACCTGCAGTTCCGCACGCAGACGGGGCTGATCGCGGTCGGTGCCCTGGTCGACGTGGCGATCTCGCTGGTCCCCGCCCTGGTGCTCGCGCAGACGGCGCGCACTACCGAGAACGGCTGGGACGAGTCCGCTGCGGTGCTCGTGGTCGGGCTGTTCACCCTGTCCACCGCCCTGCTGGACACGGTGATCGGTCCGAACCTCCTGCGTCTGGACTCCGCGGTGCGCACCGGGGAGCTGGATCTGCTGCTGATCCGTCCGGTCCCGGCGCTGCTGGCGCTCACGCTGCGCTGGGTGCGCCCGGCGGAGGCGACACGGGTGCTGGTGGGCATCGCGCTGGTGATCGGGGCGCTGGCATCGGCCGACGAGGTGCCGACCCTCCTCGGCGTCGTCGGCTGCCTGGCGATGATGGTGCTCGGCGTCGCCGCCTGGGCCCTGTTCTGGGTGAACGTGAGCTTCCTGTCCTTCTGGTGGGCCTCTGCGGAGCCGGTCCAGGACGTCGTGGAGGGGCTGCGGGAGGCCGGCCAGTACCCGCGAGCGGCGTTCCGGCGGATCCCGCTGCGGGGGTTCACGACGCTCGTCCCGGCGCTGCTGCTCGCGACCCTCCCGGCCCAGCTGCTGCTGGGCGATGCACCGGCCGGGCCGCTCGTCGGCGGGGCCGCAGTGGTGCTGGCCGGGGGCGTCATCACCGCCGTGCACTGGCGGATCGCCCTGCGGCGATACGACAGCGCGAGCAGCTGAGGCGAGGGCCTCGGAGTCGACGTTCTGCTCCAGGCCCGCCATGTGGCGGCCAGAGCCCGACCCTCAGTTCTGCTGGCGCGTGAACAATCCCGGGTACTCGAGGACCAGGCCCTCCTCGTCGACCGTGACGTATCGGTGGAAGTCCGAGTCGCGGGACTCGTAGAGGTACTCGTGCTCCCCGGTGCGGGTGTAGCGCTGCGGATCCGTCGTGACGTCGAGCTGCGGAACCCTCACGTAGGCCGTGACGATGTCCGCGCTCTCGCCGATCGCGAGGCCGAGGCGTCGGATCGGCAACGTGTTGCTCAGCGGGGACACCGAGATGTCGACCTCGCGTGCGGCGTCGAGGTCGGGTCGCGCTTCGCCGTCGACCTGCCATCCCGCCTCGGTGCGACGCACCACGAGCTCCCGCCCGTCCGCGCGCAGCTCGAGGTCGGTGAACGCCCAGTCCGCGGTGGCGCGCAGCGAGTAGGAGCAGACACCCGGGCCCGTCTCGATCTCGCTCTCGATCGCCACACCGCGAGGCCCGTCCGTGATCCGGCATCGCTCGCGCGAAGCCTCCTCCACGCCGATCCACACGATCTCGGTCATCGGTCTGCCTGCCTCCTCGATGTCGGTCTCCCGAGCGAGAGTGGCATCGAGAGGATGCAGGATCAACCGTCGTCGCCGGCGAGGATCGGCCCCGAGCGGCGCCCCGGAGCGTGCTGGACGACGGCTTCCTCACCCCACCCGCATCACGGTCGCACCTGGGCCGATCTCCCACTCCATGCCCTCCCACCGCACCCGTGCGGAACAGTTCGCGGGGATCCGCACCTCGAGCTCGCCTACCTCCCGGTCGCAGCGCACGTGGACGTCGCCGCGAATCGTGGGGACCGTGCCCTCCATCCAGCGCAGCGGCCCGGGCTGCGGTGCGATCTCGATCCGGGCCGCGCCGGGCGCCACCACCTGCACCCCGAGCACCCAGCGGGCGATGACGTTGACCGGGGCGGTGCCCCAGGCGTGGGACCAGGTCATGTTCGGTTTGAGGGAGGGGTCCCAGGCCTCGGGGACGATCGTGGCGGCGAGGTCGTCGATCAGGTGCAGCCAGCTGCGCTGTCCGCGGGCGGTCATCAGGGCGTGCGCCTCCTCGGCCCGGCCCAGGGTGAACAGGGCGTCCAGCAGGAACTGCGCCCCGTACACGCTCATCCGCATCCCGCCTGCGGCGAGCGCCTCTCCGAGCTCCCGGTGCCGGCGGGTCGGGGCGAGGCCGAGGGCGACGGGGATCGCGCTCGAGTGCTGCGAAGCGTGGTCGGTGTCGAGCCCGTCGCGGTAGGCGCCGTCCTCCCCCACCAGATGGTTCTCGATCCCCTCGCGGGTCAGGGCGGCGCGCGCCGCGTGGTGCTCGGCCTCGCGGGGTCGTCCCAGCGCGGTGCAGATGCGGGCGAGGGCGTCGTGGGCGGCGGCCTGGAAGGCGTTCAGCACCGTGTTCGCGGGGTGATCTCGACGTCGTCGCGACAGCTGACGGGCCAGTCCACGAGCACGGCGTCCCAGCTGCTCGCAGGCAGTACCTCCCGGTGCACCAGGCCGTCGGCGCGGAGGTCACGGTCGTAGGTGGCGCGGCGCCAGAGGTCCAGATCGGAACGCAGCAGGGCGTCGTCGCCGGTGGCGAGGTACTCCTCCCAGGCGAGCAGCACGGGCATGAGGTGGTACTCGGCGGGCCAGGTGGGGCGCCGGGCGAGATAGCGGGTGGTGGTGCGGGCCAGGGCGAAGCTGCGCTCGCAGGCGAGCTGGGAGCGCTGGTTGACGTAGGCGTGGCCCTCGTAGGGGCCGCGCTCGCGGGCCGGGGTGTCGAGGTAGAGGTCGAGGGTGGTGGCCTCGATGGAGTAGCGGCACAGCTCGTGCACCCGGTCGAGGTCCGCATCGGAGGAGGAGAAGCGGCCGGTGTGGTGGGTCCCGCTGGTCAGCGTCACCGGCGTGAACTGCGGGTCCAGCAGTCGGCCGGAGAGCACGCGCAGATCCGCGTGGCGGAAGGCGCGGTAGCCCCAGTGCTCGATCTCCTGCTGCCCCTCGCGCAGCGTCCAGGTCTCCTCGTACACGTTCCCCGTCGGCATCGTGGAGATCACGGCGCCGTCGGCGTCGCGCTGCCCGCCCAGGTGCACGGCGAGCCGGGTCCCTTCCTCGGCGCGGCAGCGCAGCCTGAGGCCGCCGACGATCTCCCGGTCAAGGTCCAGTCGCCACGCCCCGGGGCCGACGGGCTCGAGGATGACGACGGGACCGTCGAC
>ENA-OOKA01000352-OOKA01000352.1-human-skin-metagenome-genome-assembly--contig:-NODE-352-length-13026-cov-4.251022_pt1 | contig 13026 bp, 9 predicted proteins | sample MGYA00248825_ERZ500995 | MGnify/ENA primary metagenome ERZ500995 (study PRJEB25958, sample SAMN03398540) | human skin metagenome | study: EMG produced TPA metagenomics assembly of the Human Skin...
CACAAGCACGATCACCACTCCCGTCGTGGTCTGCTGCTGATGGTTGGTCGCCGTCGTGGCCTGCTGAAGTACCTGGCTGAGAACAACGTCGATCGCTACCGTGATCTGATCTCTCGCCTGGGCCTGCGCCGTTAATTTCGGCTCAGCTTTGGCCCTCTCGCCCCGCCCTTAGGCGGGGCTTTTGTGGTTTTTCTGTTAGAATTTGACAGCGTTGTCGTAGACAAAATTGACCAGGCGGCACCGACGATCGCCTAAACCACTCAAGGAGACATTTTTTAATGAGCGTTCAGAACTCCGTCGAGTTCAACATTGACGAGGACTTTGGCATTACCGAAGCCATTGCCACGCTAGACAATGGTGACTTTGGCACCCGCACGTTGCGCTTTGAAACCGGCCAGCTAGCCCGCCAGGCAGACGGCTCCGTGACCACCTACTTGGACGATGACACCATGTTGTTGGCCACCACCACCGCTTCTAACCAGCCGCGCGAGGGATTCGATTTCTTCCCCTTGACCGTTGACGTAGAAGAACGCATGTATGCCGCTGGCAAGATTCCGGGCTCCTTCTTCCGCCGAGAGGGGCGCCCTTCTTCTGAGGCTATCCTGGCCTGCCGCCTCATCGACCGTCCGCTGCGCCCGACCTTTGTCAAGGGCCTGCGCAATGAGGTCCAGGTTGTCGTCACCGTCATGTCCCAGGATCCGGAAGAGTACTACGACGTCGTTGCCATCAACGGCGCTTCCGCCGCTACCCAGCTGTCTGGCTTGCCCGTCTCTGGTGCTGTAGGCGGCGTCCGCATGGCTCTTATTGCCGACGATAAGCACCCGGAAGGCCAGTGGGTGGCTTTCCCGAACCACGAGCAGCACGAGCGCGCGCTCTTTGAGATGGTTGTTGCCGGCCGCATGGTTAAGAAGGGCCGCAAGGACGACGTGGCCATCATGATGGTCGAGGCTGGTGCCGGCACCAACGTTGCAGAGCGCATTGCTGAAGGCGCTCCTGCGCCGCAGGAAGCAACCGTCGCTGCAGGCCTGGAAGCAGCCAAGCCATTCATTAAGACCCTGTGTGAGGCCCAGAACGGTCTGGCGGAGCGTACCGCCAAGGAAACTCAGGAATTCCCGCTCTTCCCAGCCTATAGTGATGATGTCTTCGAAGCTGTGGAAAGCGCTGCTGCCAAGAAGCTAGAGAAGCTGCTGACTATTCCGGGCAAGCAGGAACGCGACGATGCTACCAATGAATACATGGAGCAGGTCGAAGAAAAGCTCTTGGACCAGTTCGAAGACTTGGATGAGGACAATGCCTCGAAGCAGATCCGCGGCGCGTATAACGCCCTGATGAAGCAGATCGTGCGCCAGAAGATCCTCTCCGAGGGCTTCCGTATCGATGGCCGCGGCGTTACCGATATCCGTGACCTCTCCGTTGAGGTGGACTTGGTTCCGCGTGCTCACGGTTCCTCCCTGTTCGAGCGCGGTGAGACCCAGATTCTGGGTGTTACCACCCTGGACATGCTCAAGATGGAGCAGCAGATTGATTCCCTGACCCCAGTGGAATCCAAGCGCTATATGCACCACTACAATTTCCCGCCATACTCCACCGGTGAAACCGGCCGTGTAGGTTCCCCGAAGCGCCGCGAGATTGGTCACGGTGCACTAGCCGAGCGCGCCCTGCTTCCGGTCATCCCCTCCCGCGAGGACTTCCCATACGCCATCCGTCAGGTCTCTGAGGCCTTGGGCTCCAATGGCTCTACCTCCATGGGTTCCGTCTGCGCCTCCACCTTGTCCCTCTACAATGCCGGTGTTCCGCTGAAGGCACCCGTAGCCGGCATCGCAATGGGCTTGGTTTCCGGTGAGGTCAACGGTAAGGAGAAGTTCGTCGCCCTGACCGATATCCTCGGTGCCGAGGACGCCTTTGGCGATATGGACTTCAAGGTCGCAGGTACTTCCGAGTACATCACCGCCCTGCAGCTAGACACCAAGCTGGATGGTATCCCGTCTAAGGTCTTGGCTCAGGCATTGGAGCAGGCTCGTGATGCCCGCTCTACCATCCTGGAAACCATGGCTGAGGTCATCGATACGCCGGATGAGATGTCTGGCCTCGCCCCGAAGATCACCTCTGTGAAGATCCCGGTCAATAAGATTGGTGAGCTCATTGGGCCAAAGGGCAAGACCATCAACCAGATCACCGAGGAGACCGGCGCAGATGTCTCCATCGAAGATGACGGAACCGTCTATGTTTCCGCTGCTACCGGTGAAGCCGCAGATGCTGCCATCGAAAAGGTCAATTCCATTGCTAACCCGCAGCTGCCGAAGGTAGGAGAGCGCTTCCTGGGCACCGTGGTAAAGACCGTTCCGTTCGGCGCATTCGTTTCCCTGACTCCGGGTCGCGACGGCCTGATTCACATTTCCAACCTGGGTGGCGATGAGCGCATCGAAAAGGTGGAAGACGTCATCAACGTTGGCGATAAGGTTCAGGTAGAAATCGCTGACATCGATAACCGCGGCAAGATTTCCCTGGTTCCGGTTGAGGATTAATCCTCAAGCCTAAAAGGCCCTGAGCTCCAGTTCACCCACTGGAAGTCAGGGCCTTTCTTGATTTTTGCGTACCCCGAGCGGTGATGTCAGAACTTTAGTTCTGGAAGTCAATCACCACGCGCGATGGCTCTTGCAGAAAAGTCACCGAGTAGGGAGTCTTCTTCTTAAGGCCGATAATGAGCTGGGTTTGTGTCTCGAAGGTGGTGGTGTAGTTGATTTCGCTCACCACCCCGGCACCCAGAGTAGTGCCTGGGGACATGTATTTTTCCTTGAGCCCAGGGGTTGAAGGCCATGGCGTTCCCTCAATGCCTAGGTTTAGAAAGGTAGTGCCCTGAACCTCAACTGGGTTGCCGGATGCCTGCTGGGCGGGGGCATCGGTATAGGAGGTAAACCACCCCGGTTCACCTTCGCCCTCCAAGTCGATAACAACGCGCGTAAACCCATCATGAGCTCCCACTCGCACACCCGTGGGGATGAGGTTTCCAAGTCCTTCCGGCATATGTTGTTGGTCCTCGAGCGAGGCTGTGCCCATGCCCGCAAACGCAACTGGGGACGCGACTTGTGGGATTGATTGCTGGCCAGCATCCGCCGCTGAGGTGCTTTGCGGGGCGGAAGTAGTAGGTGGGGTGGTGCTGGCTGCGGCCTCAGCCGTGTCGACAGTTGACTGAACCTCGCTAAGCGCCGGTGAGCTTTGCTGCGTGGAGTCCTCTGCGGAACAAGCGGCAAGCGATAATGCGCAACCTGCGCTGGTGGCTAGGGCGAGAGTGCGAGAGAAAATTGAACGAGACAAGTTCATCACTTCCTTGGTGCTTACCGTGCTATAAGCCCCATCCTACTGAGGCTGTTGGGGCAGGGGTTAGAAAGTGATGCAATTGTTAAACGTCCTAAAGGGCACGTTGCGGAAGCGGGAAGTAGGCCTACTTCTTTAACTGCACGAGCTGAATAAGGTTTCCCACGGTGTCATCAAAAGCGACAATGATGGAGGGGCCAACATCGGTGGGCTCCATGGTAAAGTGCACGCCCTTGTCGCTGAGCTCCTTGTATTCGCTTTCAATGTCCGTGGAGAGAAATTGGGTGACCGGAATTCCATCGGCCTTTAGTGCCGCGGCATAGTCTTTTGCTGCGGGGTGGCCTTTCGGCTCGAGAAGTAGCTCGGTGTCTCCCTCGCCATCAGCATTGGTGACGGTAAGCCACCGGAAATCGCCGTGGGTAACGTCATCCTTAACGCGGAATCCTAGCGTGTTGACATAGAAATCGTGAGCGCGTGCAACGTCATCTACGGGAACGGAAGCGATATATATCTGCATGCAGGCCATCCTAGTGATGAAGCTCGGGCACCGTTTAGGAGAACACGTTCTTTGCAGCAGGCGAGGAATTGCGCAGCTATCATGCGCGTTAGGATGGGGAGAAAAGTATTAACGATGTGGCTGAAATAAGGAGAACACACCATGGCTATCAAGGTTGGCGTACTAGGTGCTCACGGGCGCGTGGGTCAAGCAATCGTCGAAGGTGTAAACGCAGAAGATGATCTAGAGCTGGTGGCAGAAATCAACCGCGGTGATGATTTGCAGCAGCTTGTCGACGCCCACGCGGAGGTCATCGTGGACTTTACTCAGCCGGACTCCGTCATGGGAAACCTGGAATTCTGCATTGCCCAAGGCATTCACTGTGTGGTGGGGACCACTGGCTTTGATAAGGAACGCTTGGCGCAGGTAGAGGAGTGGACTAAGCAAGACGGTGCTGGCAATGTCCTGATTGCGCCGAATTTTGCCATCTCCGCTGTGCTCACCATGGTGTTGGCAAAGCAGGCCGCTAAGTTCTTTGAAACTGCAGAGGTCATTGAATTCCATCACCCGACAAAGCTGGATGCGCCGTCCGGTACCGCCATCCATACCGCTGAAGGGATTGCAGCCGCTCGCAAGGAGGCAGGCCTAGGCGAGATGCCGGATGCCACGGAAAAGCAACTGGACGGTGCACGCGGAGCCAATGTCGACGGCATTCCGGTACACGCGGTACGCACTCGCGGCATGGTCGCACACGAAGAGGTTATTTTCGGTGCCCAAGGTCAGTCTCTGACTATTCGCCAAGATTCTTATGACCGTGCGTCCTTTACCCCGGGCGTACTGGTGGGCGTGCGCCAGATTGCGCAACACCCAGGTTTGGTCGTCGGCCTAGATAAGTACTTGGGGCTTTAAGCTATGGCTAAAGCAAGTGAGCTAGACATTCAGCTCATTGCCGCAACGCAATTTCACGCCCCGCGCACTGTGGACTGGACCGCGGATGATTCGGCCTCAGATGGGGAAGCACTAGTCGAGTTTGCTGGAAGAGCGTGTTACGAGTCTTTTGACAAACCCAACCCTCGCACGGCAACGAATGAAGCCTATCTGCACCACATCATGGAGGTAGGTCATACCGCATTGCTTGAGCATGCCACAGCAACGATGTACATCACGGGGCTGTCGCGTTCGGCAAGCCATGAGCTTGTACGCCACCGGCACTTTTCCTTCTCGCAGCTTTCCCAGCGCTTTGTCCACCCAGATGAAACTGAAGTGGTTTTGCCTAAATTGGTGGCCGAAGACGAGCAGCTTAGCCGGTTGGTTATGCAGGCTGTAGATGAAACTCGCTTTGTCTATGACGAGCTGCTAAGCGCGCTCGAAGAGAAACTGGATGAGCCTAATGCACTCCTGCGCAAAAAGCAGGCTCGGCAGGCGGCCCGTGCCGTGCTTCCCAACGCAACAGAAACCCGCATCGTTGTCACCGGCAATTATCGCGCGTGGCGGCATTTTATCGGTGCACGTGCCGCGGAACAGGCCGACGAAGAGCTGCGCCACGTCGCGGTAGAGTGCTTGAAGTTGCTGCAGAGCAAGGCACCGGTGCTCTTTAATGACTTCAATATCACCACGTTGGCTGATGGCACTCAAATGGCGGCAAGCCCCTACGCCTAACACGCGCGAGACCCCGATGCGGCTAATTGTTAGCCAAAAGGGTAATCTTGACGGCTATGAGCACAGGTATGACAGCAAAGACTGGCGTCGACACCTTTGGACGCATCGGCGTCGCCATGGTCACCCCGTTTGACCGTGACGGTGCGCTGGACGTTGCAGCAGGTCGTCGCCTAGCGGCTCATCTCGTAGACAATGGCGTTGATTCGCTCATCCTAGGTGGAACCACGGGCGAATCACCGACCACGTCGGTTGAAGAGAAGCTGGAGCTGCTCAAAGCCGTAAAGGAAGAAGTCGGAGACCGCGCAAAGCTATGCGCCGGTGCCGGAACGAATGACACCGCAGCTTCCATCAAGTTGGCCAAGGCCACCGCGGATGCGGGGGCAGATAGCCTATTGGTGGTGACTCCGTACTACTCGAAGCCCTCCCAAAAGGGGGTTTATGAGCACTTCGCCGCAGTCGCGCAAGCCACGGATCTACCAATCTGTGTCTATGACATTCCTGGCCGCTCGGGCATCCCAGTGGCGCCGGATACCCTCCGCCGCCTTGCGGATTTGCCGAATATCCAAGCCGTGAAGGACGCCAAGGGCGACCTTCCTGCGGCCGCAGAACTGATCCAAGAAACCGGTCTGGCCTGGTATTCCGGTGATGATCCGATTAACCTGCCGTGGCTTTCCCTCGGCGCTTCTGGTTTCATCTCCGTCATCGGCCATGTTGTGCCGCGTGCCTTGGCAGAACTTTATGAAGCTTTCGACGCGGGTGATATGGCCCGCGCCCGAGAAATCAATACCACAACGCTCCTTCCGCTTACCCGGGCACAAGCACGGTTGGGCGGAGCGACGTTTGCAAAGGAAGCCCTGCGCCTGCAGGGCATCGAAGTTGGCGATACCCGTCTTCCTGTCACCGCTGCGAGCGAGGAGGAACGCGAGGTACTTCGCCGTGATCTGGAACAATCTGGAGCCCTTTAAGAATGAATGAACCCCGTAACCGTTCCCGCAAGGTGACCCGCAAGGCGGGCCCACCGGCGGAAAACGAAACCGCCTCCAACGAGGCGGCTTCGCCAGTTTTCCAAGCCCCAGCTACTGATGCTGGCAATTCCGCACAGGATAAGCCGGCTAAGGGAGATAAGGACAACTCTGGCAAAAAGAATTCTTCCGATAACCAGCATGATGGCGGCGGTAACAACCGCCGCTCCCGTTCCCGTGGTAGCCGCGGCCGTGGCCGTGGTGGTAACGGCAACGGCAATAACCATGGTGGAAATAATAACCATGGCGGCAACAACAAAAATGGCAACGGTAAGGGCCGCGGCCGCAATAACCGTGGTCGCCGCAACGTGCCCAAGTCGATGCAAGGTGCGGATCTAACCAAGCGTTTGCCAGAGCCACCAAAGCAGCCGAAGGATGCACTCCGCATTTATGCTTTGGGCGGAATCTCGGAGATCGGCCGCAATATGACCGTCTTTGAGTACGGTGATGACCTCCTCATCATTGACTGCGGTGTGCTCTTCCCGTCTTCCGGTGAGCCGGGCGTGGATCTTATCCTGCCTGACTTTGGCCCCATCGAGAAGAAGATCCACAAGGTCAAGGCCCTCGTCGTTACTCACGCGCACGAGGATCACATCGGAGCTATTCCGTGGCTGCTGAAGCTGCGCCCGGATATCCCTATTGTTGCTTCCCGCTTTACCATCGCGCTCATTGCTGCGAAGTGTAAGGAACATCGTCAGAAGCCGAAGTTCGTCGAGGTTAATGAAAAATCCGACGTGACTTATGGACCATTCCGGGTTCGCTTCTGGGCAGTTAACCACTCCGTACCGGACGCCTTGGGCATCATGTTGGGAACCCCAGCGGGCAATATCATCCATACCGGTGATATCAAGCTGGATCAGACCCCACTGGATAATCGTCCCACCGATCTGCCAGCCCTGTCTCGTTACGGTGATGAGGGCGTCGACCTCATGCTGTGTGATTCCACCAATGCCACCGTGCCTGGTGTATCTGCATCTGAGGGTGATATCCCCGCCAATTTTAAGCGTCTCGTTGCCGGCGCGAAGCAGCGCGTTATCTTGGCTTCCTTCGCATCCAACGTCTACCGCGTCCAGGCTGCTATCGACGCTGCCGTGGCAAATGGCCGCAAGGTGGCTTTCAACGGCCGTTCGATGATGCGCAACATGGAAATCGCGGAAAAGATGGGCTTTTTGAAGGTCCCTCGCGGCACCATTATCCCCATTGATGAGGCTGCCAAGATGGCTCCGCACAAGACCATGCTCATCACCACCGGTACGCAGGGTGAGCCAATGGCCGCTCTATCGCGCATGGCTCGTCGCGAGCACCGCCAAATTACCGTACGTGATGGCGATACCATCATCTTCTCCTCCTCGCTTATCCCGGGCAATGAGGAAGCGGTCTACGGCGTGATTAATATGCTGTCTCAGATTGGTGCCAACGTCATTACTAACCAAGACGTCAAGGTGCACGCCTCGGGCCACGGTTATGCCGGTGAGCTGCTGTTCCTGTACAACGCAGCGCGCCCGCGCAATGCTATGCCGGTGCACGGCGAGTGGCGCCACCTACGTGCCAATAAGGAACTGGCCATTTCCACCGGTGTGGACCGCGATCGTACGGTGCTGGCGCAAAACGGCGTCGTCGTGGATTTGCGCAAGGGCCGCGCCGAGGTTGTAGGCCAGATGCAGGTGGGCAACCTCTACGTCGATGGTGTGTCCATGGGCGATGTGGATGCCGATACCTTGGCCGACCGCACCAACCTGGGAACTGGTGGCGTGGTATCTATCACGTGCGTGATCGATAACCGTACCTCGCGCCTATTGGAGCACCCAACGGTATCTACCACAGGCTTTTCCGATGATGACCGCGGCATCGTGCCGGAGGTCGCAGAAATGGTAGAAAACACCATGAATGATCTCGCCGCAGAGGGCGAGAACGATACCTACCGCATGGTGCAAAAACTGCGCCGCAAGGTATCTAAACTTATGGATTCGAAGTACAAGCGCGAGCCGGTCATTCTGCCGACTATCGTGCCGACCAACTCCGGCCCATTGGTTACCGATGATGAAGACGTAGATGCTTCTCGTGAGTCTCTGTAAATAACAGGGTTCTTCGTATAAAGGCAGACGCAGCCCCAGCATGCCAGCTAGCTCGGTATGCTGGGGCTTATGTCGTTTTCTTCTGCTGAGCGCGCCAAAATGGTCGCGCTATTTCATAAGCTTGGTCCTGATGCCCCTACTTTGTGCGAGGGTTGGACTACCCGTGACCTAGCCGTACATCTGTGGGTGCGGGAAAATCGCCCCGATGCAGCCGCTGGAGTTTTTGTCAAGGCTTTGTCCGGCCACCTTGAAAAGGAATCGCGGAAGGTTGCCGAACGCGACTTTGATGAGCTCGTTGATGACTGGGGGAGGGGACCGGCTACCTATAACCCCGTTCGTTTCGTGGATGCACAGCAAAACTTTGTAGAGCATTTTGTTCACCACGAGGACGTTCGCCGGGCTAATGGCATGGGTCCGCGAGATTTCTCGGCACGAATCAAACAGCAGATGCATAGCTACCTGAAGCTCTTAGCTAAGGTGGCCCTGCGTAACTCGACTCGCCCGGTCATTATGCAGCCCGAAGGATTACCGCGCATTGTCGCCGCGGATAAGCACGGCGTGGCGGATAAGGGAGATGCCGTAGTCCGAGTATCGGGGGAGGTAGGCGAACTGATTCTGTGGTCCTTCGGACGTGACGCTGCCGAAGTCACGCTCGAGGGAGATGCCAAAGCCGCCGTACGGTCAACTCTCTAGCCTTGAATTAGTACTATTATCGCAATCGTCGTACGCCGTTGGGGGTGTGACTTTCGATTATGACCCTAGGCCTCGGGGGAAACGCGTGTGGCTAATGTGATTTATGGGGTGGCCCGGTTAAGGTAGAGGCATGTCTGTCAAAAATGCCTCTTCGCGCGGGACGCGCCGAAAGACGAATCGTTCACGGCCATCTGGCCGCAGCCGGTCCGGTGCTGGCATGCCGGAAACCTTGGCTATGACGTCCTCGCATCGGCGTGCTGCAGCGACCTCACAGGAGCGCACCGGTAGTGCGTTCCGGGCCGTCGGCAAGGGCTTGGGCGCAGTGTTTGGTGCCACGGCGCGCGGCATGGGAAACATGGCGCGAGGTGTAAGCCATGGAGTGGCCGGGCTGAAGCCGAGCGAAGACGTATATGACACCGAGGAGTACGAGACGACAAGGGAGCCGGAAGAAATTTCTGCACGCGGGGAGAACAAAAAGAAAAGCAAGGTTACTCGTGCCAATGATGTAGCAGCGGAAGAACACCCTTCGACCATGGAATTGGGTGAGTCGGAGTCGCGCGGCATTCAGGTGAAAAATCCCGATGCGGTGGCACTCGTGCTCATCGGTATTGCCATCGTGCTCGCGGCTACGGTCTGGTTCGGCGTCGCTGGCCAAGTAGGTGCCTGGGTGGGCAATATCGTGCGCTATGTCATTGGTGCGGGCGCATGGGTGCTGCCAGTGGCCTTAGTGGCTTTGGCCATTGCCTTGATGATGGATATCTCCGGCCCGGCGGGGCATTTTAAGCCGCGCATTGTGGGCGGAATTAGCATTATTGTATTGGCCATGCTCAGCTTGATCCATATCTTTGCTGGCACCCCTGAACTTGGCTTTACCCCGGAAAGTGCCGGTGGTGCGGGCGGAGTAATCGGCTATGCCATTGGTGGCCTGTTGGAGACTGCCTTTACCTCCTTCGTTGCAGTGCCGTTGCTTTTCCTCGTCATTATCTACGGCGCCCTTTTGGTCACCGGAATCACCATCCGCGAGGCCTATGAGCTGGTGGCTGATGCCATCGCCGCAGCTTTCTCTCGCTTTGGCGGTGCGGATGAAGATTATTACGAAGACGAGGGCGATGACCTTTATGGACACGTCACCGGCGATATCGATGATATTGCGGAAGGGCGTGAGCGCAGCACCCGCCCGGCTCGACCTGCGGCCAAGCGCCGAACCTCTGAACGCGGTGGAAGCCTGCGCGCTTTCCGAGGCCGCACTGAAGGCCCCGCTCCGCGTGGTTCCTCTTATCCCATAGAGTCCCCCGCTGCGGCGGAGGAGGACGAAGCAACCCGTACCTTTAGCGCGCCAACGCGTGGCGGTTTTCAGTCCGTGTCCACTCCGGCGGAGAAGCCAGTTTCGCGCGATATTGAGGATACCGATGAGATTCCCGTCGTAGAAGATTCTGCTGCGTCTTCGCCGGCCCAGCCAGACTCCGTAGACTCGGAGCCGACCCGCGTTCTGGGCACCGCTGGCCAGCGCTCCGCATTTGACTCTGCTCGCTCTGGTTCAGCAGCGGGTACCGCCGCCGGTTCCGCTGTGGGATCGGCTGCGGGGGCAGCCGCTGGCGCTGCGGGAGCTGCAGGGGCGGCACGTGGCGCAGCTAAGGCTGCAGGTGCCGGTGCTGCCGGAGCCGCTGGAGCCGCGGTGGCAGGTGCTGCCGCTGGGGCCGCTGGGTCCGCTGCACAAGGAGGCGCGGATGCAGTATCGTCCGCGCACGAGAAGGCCCGCCAGCTCTTCCGTGAACGTTCTGGACGCGATGCAACGACCGGCGCGCAGGTGGATAGCTCTGAACCGGCGGCCGAACCAGGAGCAGGAACGGGAACTGCCGGTGCGCCCGCGCCAGCTGGGGCGCCCGCTGCCGCGCCCGCCGCACAGTTTGGCAACGAGAATTACGCGGTTCCTTCTACGGATTTGTTGACTCCAGGCACCCCAGCCAAGGAGCGCACCGAGATTAACGACCGCATTATCGAGGCCATTACTGATGTCTTTGAAGAGTTCAAGGTGGATGCGCAAGTCACCGGTTTCAGCCGTGGTCCAACAGTGACCCGTTATGAAATCGAGCTGGGGCCAGGCGTCAAGGTATCCAAGATTACGAATTTGCAGTCCAATCTCGCCTACGCTGTAGCCACGGACAACCTGCGCTTGCTGACGCCTATCCCCGGTAAGTCAGCTGTTGGCATTGAGGTTCCCAACCCAGACCGCGAGATGGTACACCTGCGTGAGGTGCTTGATGCGCCCAGCATGACCAGCTCTCCTGACCCGATGCTTATTGGATTGGGTAAGGATATCGAAGGCGAATACACCTCCTTCTCGGTACAGAAGATGCCGCACTTGCTAGTTGCCGGCGCTACCGGTTCCGGTAAGTCCGCCTTCGTGAACTCCATGTTGGTCTCGTTGCTTACCCGCGCTACTCCAGAGCAGGTACGCCTTATTCTGGTGGACCCGAAGATGGTGGAACTTACCCCGTACGAGGGCATTCCGCACCTGATCACGCCCATCATTACCCAGCCGAAGAAGGCCGCAGCAGCCCTGCAATGGCTGGTGGAGGAGATGGAGCAGCGCTACATGGATATGAAGGCTGCTCGCGTGCGCAAGATTGAGGACTATAACCGCAAGGTGGTCGCCGGCGAATACCAGGCACCGGCAGGTTCCGAGCGCGAGGTACGCCCGTACCCGTACATCGTGTGCGTCGTCGACGAGCTGGCGGATCTGATGATGACTGCGCCAAAGGAGATTGAGGACTCCATCGTCCGCATCACCCAGAAGGCGCGTGCCGCCGGTATTCACCTGGTGTTGGCAACCCAGCGCCCGTCCGTGGACGTGGTGACCGGTCTGATTAAGACCAACGTGCCTTCACGCTTGGCCTTCGCGACGTCCTCGCTGACGGACTCTCGCGTTATCTTGGACCAGGGTGGCGCGGAAAAGCTCATTGGTATGGGCGATGGCCTCTTCATTCCGCAGGGCAAGCGTCCTGTGCGCATGCAGGGCGCATTCGTCTCGGATGATGAAGTCATGGCGGTTGTCGATGCCGCCAAGTCGCAGGCCGCGCCGAACTATACCGAGGGCGTGACTGAAGAGAAGCAATCCGAGGCCAAGCAGGAAATCGATGAGGAAATTGGCAAGGACATGGACGACCTCCTCGAGGCCGTCGAGCTGGTGGTCACCGCCCAGTTGGGCTCGACCTCGATGTTGCAGCGCAAGCTGCGCATCGGTTTTGCCAAGGCCGGTCGTCTGATGGACCTGATGGAATCTCGTGGCGTCGTCGGACCGTCCGAGGGCTCCAAGGCCCGCGAGGTCCTAGTGAAGCCGGAAGAGCTCGATACCATCATCTGGATGATCAAGGGCGCCGACCCTGCCGAAGCTCCGAAGGAGATTCAGGAGGAGATGCAACAGCAGGAGCAGGATGATGCCGCCGCTACTTCTGATGCCGACTCTTCTCCAAGCTCCGATTCTTCCCTGCAGGGCGACGCCGAGGACACACGTACCGTCCAGGCAACGTATAACCCTTCTGCTGGAGCCTTCTAAGATCGTGTAAGGTTGGACGAGTCTTGGAGGGGAGTACCCCATCCTTCGGCATCGATCGTCAGCACGGAAGCGTTGCGCTCCCGGTCGTGCCGGCCCGGCTGCAGTTATCTAGCCGGGCGGGGGAGACCTCCGGTCAATTTGTTGTATCTTCGACCGGAGGGATGTACCAATGCATGTGCCATTGTGGATCTGGGCGATTTCTATCGTCGT
>ENA-OOKA01000353-OOKA01000353.1-human-skin-metagenome-genome-assembly--contig:-NODE-353-length-12908-cov-12.925698_pt1 | contig 12908 bp, 10 predicted proteins | sample MGYA00248825_ERZ500995 | MGnify/ENA primary metagenome ERZ500995 (study PRJEB25958, sample SAMN03398540) | human skin metagenome | study: EMG produced TPA metagenomics assembly of the Human Skin...
GTCGAGCCCTGGGCTCGACGGGCGCCGTGGTCGCGCGCTCCGAGGGGGAATCAGCCTTCGGTGGGCTCCGCCGAGGCGGTCGAGGAGCCCGACGCGGAGGCGGACGGCGACTCCGTGGCCCCGCCCGAGGCGGAGTCCGAGGCCTCGCCGCCGGCCTCGTTCGGGTCCTTGCCCTCGGCGGCGGCCTTGACGGCCTCGGAGAGGCTCGAGCCCTGCTCCCAGACCACGCCGTCGACCATGACGGTGGGGGTGCCGTTCACGCCGTCGGCCTGGGCCGTGGCGGAGGTGTAGTCGACCATCGGGCGCCAGTCCTGATCGTCCATGGCCTGCTCGATGTCGGCGCCGTGCTTGGAGGCGATCTCGACGATCTCGTCGTCGTCGAGTCCGCCGGTGCCCTGGTGCGTGAACATCTCCTCCTGGAAGGCGAGCGCCTCGTCGGTGCCCACCTGGTTCGCGACCTCGTAGAAGGCGGCCGCGGAGCGGGAGGAGTAGTACGTGGCGCTGTCCAGGTAATTCACCGTGCGGTACTCGACGGTGGCCTCGCCCGCGTCCACGAGCTTCGCGAGGTCCTCGGCGTGGGTCTCCTCGAACTCCGCGCAGTGCACGCAGTCGAAGTCCTGCCAGATCACGATCTGCACGGGCTCATCGGAATCGGCGGCCGTTCCCGGCTCGACGATGCCCTCGGCCTCCGGGGTCTCCGGCGGGGTCTCGGGCGGGTCGCCGGCGTCATCGGCGGAGACCTCATCCGTATCGGAGGAGTCCTTCGTGATGCCGTCGGCGGTCATCTCGATCCCGCCCCACTGGTTGGCGCTGGCGGGAACGGGCCCGGAATCGGGGATGCGCTGGGAGCGCACCTGCCAGAACACCAGCGCTGCGATGACCAGGACCGCGACCACGAGCAGCGCGATGCCGCCCTGGAGGAGGCGCTTCTGCCGCTGGTCGGCCTGGGCGTGCTTCTCGGCGATCCCGCGAGCCTGAGCCCTGAAATCGTCCTTGTCGTGGGTGGAGGCCATGGATCCTCTTCTGCGTGAAGGTCGGGGGTGACGGCACCACGGTGCCCGGGGGCGTATCGCGGGCTCGAGTGGTCTCACGCGCCAGGATAGCGGTGACCGCGTCCGCCTCCGCGATCAGGGACCGTCCAGCCGACGTGCAGATGCCCCGGGTCCGGGCCAGGCGCGGCGACCTAGACTGGAGCCAGCAGATCACCCGATGGAGGAGAGTGCACCGTGAGCCAGTCCGCATCCGCGAGCACCGATCAGACATCCACTGGGGACGGGCAGGGCCGGGACTTCGTCGTCGTCGCCAACCGCCTGCCGGTGGACCGCGCCGTCGACGAGAACGGCAGCAGCTCCTGGCACCGCTCCCCTGGCGGGCTGGTCTCCGCGCTCGCCCCGGTCATGGCCAGCAACGACGGCGCCTGGGTCGGCTGGGCCGGCAGCCCGGACGAGCAGCTTGAGCCCTTCGACCACGACGTCTTCCACCTGGTCCCGGTCGAGCTCTCCGCCCGGGAGGTCGAGCGCTACTACGAGGGCTTCTCCAACGGCACCCTGTGGCCGCTGTACCACGACGTCATCGCCCCGCCGAGCTACCACCGCACCTGGTGGAACGCGTACAAGGACGTGAACCGGCGCTTCGCCGAGGCCGCCGCAACGGCTGCCTCCGAGGGCGCGACCGTGTGGGTGCAGGACTACCAGCTGCAGCTCGTGCCCAGGATGCTGCGGCAGATGCGTCCCGATCTGACCATCGGGTTCTTCGATCACATCCCGTTCCCGCCGGTCGAGATCTTCGCCCAGCTGCCCTGGCGGCGCTCGGTGCTCGAGGGCCTCACCGGTGCGGATCTGGTCGGCTTCCAGCGCCCCGGCGACGCCCAGAACTTCCAGAACTGCGTCCGCCGGTTCCTGGGAGTCTCTTTCCGCCGCGGCGAGGCCGAGATCACCGCGCAGACCACCTCCACCGCCTTCGACTTCACGGGCGAGGACGCCGCGGACGATCCGTCGTGGACCCTGAAGGCCGGTCCGTACCCGATCTCGATCGACGTCGACGGCATCAAGGAGATGGCCGCCCGGAAGGAGACGAAGGAGCGCGCGCGGCAGATCCGCCGCGAGCTCGGCGATCCCGAGACGGTGTTCCTGGGCGTGGACCGCCTGGACTACACCAAGGGCATCCGCCATCGGATCAAGGCCTACGGCGAGCTGCTGGCAGACGGCGATCTCGATGTCGATCACGACATCCTCGTCCAGGTCGCCTCCCCGTCGCGCGAGCGCGTGGAGTCCTACAAGGTGCTGCGCGAGCAGGTCGAGGGCATGGTCGGGCATCTCAACGGCCAGTACGACACCATGGGCCACACCGCGATCCGCTACCTCCACCACGGCTATCCGTTCGAGGAGATGGTCGCGCTCTACCTGGCCACCGACGTCATGCTCGTGACCTCCCTGCGCGATGGGATGAACCTGGTGGCCAAGGAGTTCGTGGCGGCCAAGGCCGACGGCAGCGGACGGCTCGTGCTCTCCGAGTTCACGGGGGCCGCGGATCAGCTCAAGCAGGCGATCCTGGTCAACCCGCACGACATCGACGACCTCAAGCTGCTCATGCTCGCGGCCAAGGCCATGCCGGACGACGAGGCCCGCAAGCGCATGCGCGCCATGCGCCGGCAGGTGCTGACCCACGACGTCGACGCCTGGCAGGAGGCGTTCCTCAACGACCTCGCCGCCCTCCGCCGCCGCAACGACGATGCCCAGGAGTCCTGAGCCCATGTCCTCTCCCGACGACGCCCTGTCTCCTGAGCTGCTCGAGGCCCTGCGGCGTCTGGCGAAGGCGCCCGTCCTGCTGGCCGCCTTCGACTTCGACGGCACCCTGGCCCCCTTCACCGTGGACCCGCAGGACTCCCGGGCGCTGCCCGAGTCCCAGGAGGCGCTCGACCGGCTGGCGGCCATGGAGCGCACTCACGTGGGCATCATCTCCGGGCGGGACCTCGGCTTCCTGCGCTCCGTCGTGGACAAGGACCGCACCAAGCTGCTCAGCGGGTCCCACGGGGCCGAGCTGGACCTGCATCCGCTCGGGCCCGACGCCGGCGACACGGCCATCCGCCTGTCCGGGGAGCAGCTCGTGGCACTCGATCGCGCCGTCGACGCCGTGCGCGAGGTCGTGGACAGGTATCCCGGGGCCAAGGCCGAGCTCAAGCCGGCAGGGGTCTGCCTGCACACCCGTCCCATGGAGGACCAGTCCCTGTCGGATCAGGCGCTGGCCGAGATGCTCGGGCGCTTCGAGGCCCTGGACGGGCTGCGCATCACCCCGGGCCAGCAGGTCATGGAGTGCTCGGTGCTCTCGGCGACCAAGGGCGAGGGCGTCGAGGCGCTGATCCGGGCCACCGGCGCGGATGCGGCGCTGTTCGTGGGCGACGACGTCACCGACGAGGACGGCATGCGAGCGCTGCGCCCCCAGGACGTCGGCCTGAAGATCGGCGACAAGGAGACGGTCGCGCCGTTTCGCGTGGCCTCCCCCGAGGCCCTGGGGCGGCTGCTGACGCAGTTCGCGCAGCTGCGGGCGGACGCCCTGGGCTGAGCGGATCCGGGATCTGCTCAGCCCTTGACGGCCCCGCCGGTGAGTCCGGCCACGATGTAGCGCTGCAGGAAGAGGAACAGCAGCACGACTGGCAGCGCCGAGAGCACGGCTCCTGCTGTGAAGACTCCCCAGTCCGCCCCGAACTCGACCGAGACGAACTGGTAGAGGCCCACCGCGAGCGTGTATTGACGAGGATCCTGCAGGACGATCTGCGCCAGCAGGAAGTCGGAGAACGACGCGATGAAGGAGAGCATGCCGACGACCACGATGATCGGCGTCACGAGCGGCAGGATCATCCGCCAGTAGATCTGGGCATGGCTCGCCCCATCCAGCGTCGCGGCTTCGTCGAGGTCCCGCGGGATGGTGTTGAAGAACCCGAACATCAGGAACGTGTTCGCTCCCAGAGCCCCGCCCAGGTACACAGCGATCAGACCGAATCGGGAGTTCAGTCCCAGGACCGGATAGACCTCGGAGATCGCGAACAGGAGCAGGAAGATCGCCACGAAGGCCAGCAGCTGGGGGAACATCTGGATGATCAGCAGTGCCATGAGCCCCTGGCGTCTGCCCCGGAAGCGGAACCGGGAGAACGCATAGGCCGCCGCCGCCCCCATGAGCACCGTGCCGATCGCTGTGATCGTGGAGACCATCATGGAATTGAGGAACCAGCGCGGGAACGGATTCTGCGGATCGGAGAACAGCTGCCTGTAGTTCGCATCGGTGACGGTGGCGAACAGCTGATTCGAGCCCACCAGCGACCCCGAAGCCGACAGCGAGGCCGACAGGGCGTAGACGAGCGGGAACAGCGCGAACACGCACATGGCCACGGCGGCGAGATGGCGCCACCAGGCATTCGAGCGTGCACGGGCGCTGCGACGACGACGAGGGGTGCGAGATCCTGCGGTGCTGGCCATGTCAGTTGATCTCCTCGAGAGCCTGGGAGCGACGGAAGGTCAGCAGCGAGATGAGCGCGACCATGAGGAAGATCAGGATCGACAGGGCCGCCGCCAGACCGTAGTCATTGGTGCCGCCCGCGAACGCGATCTTGTAGACGAACGTGATCAGGATGTCCGTCCCGCCGACCCCCGTCGTGGATTCGAGGTCCACGGGCCCGCCGCCGGTGAGCAGGTAGATCACGTTGAAGTTGTTGAAGTTCATGGCGAAGGAGGCGATCAGCAGCGGGCCCACCGCCACCATGAGCATCGGCAGCGTGATCGAGCGGAAGCGACGCACCGGGCCCGCACCGTCGGTCGAAGCCGATTCGTAGATCTCGGAGGGGATCGCCTGAAGGGCCCCGGAGCAGATCAGGAACATGTACGGGAAGCCCAGCCACAGGTTCACCAGCAGGACCGAGCCTCGCGCCAGCCAGGCGTTCTCCAGCCAGGGCACCCCTGCGCCCCCGAGCAGCACCTGGTTGATCCATCCGTAGTCGGTGTTCAGCAGGCCGGCCCAGATCAGCGCCGAGAGGAACATGGGGAAGGCATAGGGAAGGAAGAGGATCGCCCGGTAGAAGCCGCGTCCGCGCAGCTGGGGGTCGTTGAGCAGCATCGCCAGCAGCAGCCCCAGGAAGAAGGTGAGCGCGACCGACAGGATGGCGAAGGCGAAGGTCCACAGCGTCACGGATACGAACGGCCCGCCCAGGATCTCGGGGTCGAAGATCGCCGCGAAGTTCTCGAATCCCACGAACTCCCGCCACCCCGGACGCAGCTCCTCGCCCGCCTCCGAGACGAACGAGCCCTCACCGGAGTCGCTGTACACCGTGCCGTCCTCGGCGACCATGGAGCCTGTGTCCTCGTCGTAGCTCAGCGTCGGCTCCCAGGCATAGGCGGTCCTCCCGTCCTCGGTCCGCAGCGAGCCGTCATCCGGATCTCCCGAGACCGGGACGCGAAGCTGCTCCAGGTCCTCCGAGGCCGAGACGACGCCCGCGTAGTCCAGCACCTCGTAGCCATCCGCAGCTGTGACCCGATCCCCGTCCGTCTGGGCAGAGTCCTCAGCAGCCAGCGGCTGATCGGCCGTGCCGATCAGCACCTCCTCGTCCTCGACAACCGCCAGGGCGAGGTCGCCGTCGTCGCTGCGCAGCACGGTCACAGCACGTTCGGGCGAGCCCTCCACGCGCTGCTCGTAGGTGCGGGTCAGCTGGGCGATCGCCTCGTCCTTGGAGCCGTTGTGCCCGTCGCCGTAGTTCGTGAACGCAGTCATGCCCGTGTAGAGGATGACGAAGACCTGGAAGACCACGAGCATCAGCAGCCCGGGGAACAGGTACTTGCCCGGGAGCATCCGCCGGGAGGGGACGAAGTAGATCAGGTCGGCGATGACCAGCGCGAGAACCAGGAAGAGGCAGATCGCCCAGCTGCCGACCGTGGCGGAGGCCACGATCCCATAGAGGCCGAACGCGTTGACCAGCCCCATCAGGGCGAGCTTGACCAGGAATCCGGCGCCGAAGCCCCGGGTGTGGGAGCGTCGCGGGGGCTTCGAACCCAGTTCGGAGCCCGTCTCCGGAGCCTTCACCTGCTCAGTCATCAGATCTGCCCCTCGATGCTCTCGATCATGGACTGCCACTGGGGTCCGGGCTCCGCGCGTCCGTCCAGGATGGCGTTCTCCGTGGTGCCCCAGAAGCTCCACACCGCTCCCATGGCCGGGATCGACGGCATGGGCAGCGCCAGCTCGTCGGCGATCCTGGCGTACTCGGCGCGCAGGGGATCGCCGTCCATCGCCTCGACGGCGGAGACGGAGGCCGGAGGCCGCCCTGTGGATTCGTAGAGGGCGGTCTGCGCCTCGGTGGTGGGCAGCCAGTTGGTCACGAAGTCATGTGCGGCGACCGGATTCGCCGCGTGGGCGTTGACGAACAGCGCCTGGACTCCGGCGAAGGGCCGAGCGGGCTGGTCACCGGCTGGCGGCACGGGGAGCACGGTGCACCTCATCCCGGCCGCCTCGATCGCCGCGAGCTCCCACGGCCCTCCGATCAGGAAGGGCGACTCTCCGTTGAGGAACGCCTCAGAGGCGATGTCGGGAGTCATCGAGGTCTGCACATCGCCCGCCTCCCCGAGCTCGGCCAGGTAGTCGGCAAAGGCCTCGCCCTCCGAGCCGCCCATGGTCAGCTCGGGCAGGTATTCGCCGTCCTCGGTCCGGTGGAAGACCTCCGCGCCGAATGAGGTCTGCAGCGGGTAGAGGTGGTACGGATCTCCCGAGGTGGGCGATTGGGAGACTGCCAGCGGATAGCTCAGCCCCTGCTCCTGCATCAGCCGCCGGCCGATCCGCCGCAGCTCGTCGAAGGACTCCGGCTGCGCGTCGGTGATCTGATCGTTGCGGATCAGCGCCACGCACTCCACGGCATAGGGCACCCCGTAGGACACCCCGTCGAAGACGACGGCGGTCAGAGCGTTGTCCGTGAAGTCCTGCGCCCGGTCGCCCAGCTCGACCGATGCCACGACGCCGTTCGTGGCCAGCTGCCCGAGATTGTCATGCGGGGAGATGATGATGTCCGGGGCCTGGCCCATGGGCGACTGCGCGATGAAGTCCGAGATCGAGTCGGCGTTGATCTCACGCTGGATGTACTCGACGTTCACGCCCGTCTGCTGCGTGAATCCCTCGGCGATGCGCCTCAGGCCGGGGATCTCGTCGTCACCGGCCTGGATCTTCAGCGTTCCTGCACCGAGTCCCAGACCGGCGCCCGATTCGGTGCAGGCGCTCAGCGCCCCGAGAGCACCCAGACCCAGGCCTCCGCCCAGCAGGGCCCGGCGCGTCAGACGTCGGTCAGGACGCTGTCCAGTCGCAGCCTGGTGTCTCGGGTACGGCGTTCGCTCCACAGTGATCTCCGGTCCGATCTGGGACGGTGCATACCCGAATCCAGGTTGCAGGAGACTCAGACTAAATGCTCAGCCCACTACGTGACGCGCGACACGCGCAGACCAGGTGGTGTGCGCAGCGCTGGCGTCATCTCAATGGCTGCCGATTGACCAGTAGGATCTTGTTCCATGTCGGAGTCCCCCACCGCCCCTCCCGAGACGCACGGCTCCGCGCGCCGCGTGTCGATCCAGACCGGCTTCCCCCAGCCCGAGCTGCTGGATCTGCCGTGGCAGGTACCGCTGGCCGAGTGGCCCGAGGACGTCCTGGTGGCCTACCCCCGGGGCATCTCCCGTCACGTCGTGCGCTTCGCCCGGGTGGGCGAGCGCGTCCTGGCCGCCAAGGAGACCACGGCCCGCAATGCCTCGCGGGAGTACGAGGTCCTGCGCCAGCTGCGGCACATGGGCACGCCGTCGGTCGTGCCGGTCGCCGTGGTCACCGATCGACGTGCGCCGGACGGCTCCGAGCTGCCTGCGGTGCTGCTCACGGAGCATCTGGCCTTCTCCCTGCCCTACCGGGTGCTGTTCTCGGACAATCCGGACCCCGAGATCGCAAACAAGCTCGTGGATGCCCTGGCGCTGCTGCTGGTCCAGCTGCACCTGGCCGGCTTCTACTGGGGGGACGCCTCCCTGTCGAACACCCTGTTCCTGCGCGATGCCGGGGCCTTCGCGGCATGCCTGGTGGATGCGGAGACCGGCGAGCTGCACCCGCGGCTGACGGACGGCCAGCGACGTTACGACCTGGACCTGGCCACGACCAATGTGGCCGGGGAGCTCATGGACCTGCTGGCGGCCTTCGAGCAGGACGAGGACCCCGCAGACATCCATGAGGACCTGCGCGGCGACGATCAGATCGACCCCGAGGACCGCGGCACGCACTCCGGGCCCGGCTACGAGCCGGCGGCGGCCACTCAGGCGCTGCCGGTGCTCCCGGCCGAGGCCACCGCCTCGACCCCGGTGGACCCGTTCGCCACCGCCAACCGGCTCTCGGAGACCTACGACTCCCTGTGGGAGGAGCTCACCGGAGAGGAGCGCTTCCCTCACGAGCAGAAGTGGCGCGTGGCGGAGCGCGTGCAGCGCCTCCAGGACCTCGGCTTCGATGTGGAGGAGGCCTCGCTGGACACCGACGACGACGGCGTGGTGCGCCTGATCCCCCGCGTGGTCGAGCCGGGGCACCACACCCGGGAGCTGCTGAACCTGACCGGTCTGCACGCCCGGGAGAACCAGGCGCGGCGCATCCTCACGGACATCCGCCAGTTCGGCCGCGCCCTGTACCCGGGGCTGCCCGACGACATGACCGCCAGCCTGTGGAAGCAGGAGGTCTTCTCGCCCATGATGCAGGCGGTCCCCGCGGAGCTGCGCGCCAAGCGCGAGCCCGCCGAGATCGTCCACGAGGTGCTGGAGCACCGCTGGTTCCTCTCCGAGCGGCAGAAGCACGACGTCCCGACCGAGGTCGCCACGAAGGACTACCTGGAGTCCCAGCTGCGGCGCAGGCCCGATGAGCAGATGAGGCTCTGAGGCCTCCCGGATCCGCGGGTGCTCAGTCCTGTCCGAGCTGGCCCAGCAGGGCATCGCGCACCCGCTGCGCCCAGTCGGCGCCGAGCTCCCCTTCCCGCGCCAGACGCGCATAGGCGGAGCCCAGCACGAAGTCGATCACGACCTCCAGATCGAGATCGGAGCGCAGCCGCCCCGCCTCGACCTGCAGCTGCAGCAGCCGGTGCAGCTGCTCGATCCTGGGCCGCACCAGGTGCAGTCGCAGGATCCGGGCCACCTCGGAGGTCGGCTGGGACAGCAGTGCAACTGCCGTGCCCGTCCCGAGATCGAGAACCAGCGATCGCACCGCGGCATCGAGAGCCTCGGTCCACTGCCGCTGGGTCCACTGCCCGTCCTGGGGGATCTCCAGGGGCCGCGGTGCGAGGCTGTCGCCGCTGCGCTCCAGGACGTCCTCGACCATGGCCTCGGTATTGGCGTAGCGGCGGTAGATCGAGGTCTTGGCCACCCCGGACTCGGCCGCGACCGATTCGATGGAGACCCGTCCCGGGCCCTCATGCACGAGCAGCGACAGGACTGCCGCGACGATCTTGCGATCCGTCGTGGCAGCGCGCCCCCGCGCCGGCCCTGCCGAGGCTTCCTGCCGCTGCGAGCTCATGCGACCTGCCGCTGGGCAGACTCCGCCTCGCCGGGCCCGGCGGTCTCCTGATCTGCGGGCTCGGCATGCCCGATGACATCCTGGAACAGGGTGAGCCCCTCCATGCCCGGCAGGCGGGCGATGTTGGCGTCGAGCTTGCGCATCTCCGCACGCCCCTCCTCGCCGGCGAAGAGGTGGCCCATCACGTGGCGGACCTCCTCATCGCTCATCACGCCGGAGCCCACCGGGCGCCAGGCGCTGCGCAGCGCGAGCCGGGTGATGCGCTGGGCCTTGACGGAATCCCCCAGTCGCTGCCGGGCCTGGGTGGAGTAGAAGGCCACGTGGCGCGACTCCTGACGGGCGATGCGCACGAGCAGCTCCGAGAGCACGGGGTGACTCTCGATCGCGGCCATCCGCTTGTAGGCCGCCACCGCCGAATACTCGTTCGCAGCGCCCCAGGTCATGTGCGTGGCCACGAAGTCGTGGCCGATCAGCGCGGACAGCAGCGACTGCTTCAGCGGCTTGAGCGCCTCCGCCCAGCCCAGCTTCACGCGCTTGGCCTTGATCTCGTCGTAGTCCACGACGATTCCGTGCAGCCCCAGCACCTCCGCCAGCGCCTCGCCGTGCCAGAACTCCTCGCGGTTCCACATGGTCATGAACGCGGAGACGTCCTCGTCGTGGTGCGACGGGGTGATCAGCAGATCGCGCAGGTAGCAGACGGTGTGGAACTCGACATCGCACATGTAGCGCAGCACCCGCAGCGACGACTCCGGCAAGGGGTTCCTGCGGAAGCTGTCCATGTCGAGGTCCTCCCACGCGACGCGGTGGGAGGTCTCGGCGAAGCGGTCGATGTCGAATGCCATGCGATCAGTGCCTCTTCCAGTCTTCGATCGGCCAGTGGGAGCGCTTGGCCAGGCGGTACAGGGGGATGTCCGGGTTCACGGCGGCCGGGTGCCCGACCAGACCGAGCCACGCCGCATCGGCCACGGAGTCGCCGTAGCCGAAGGAGCGGGACAGGTCCAGACCGTGATCCTGCGCGTAGCGCTTGAGCCACTGGGCACGGGCCTCATCCACCAGCGGCGGGGTGTCGAGGTAGCCGGTCAGCACGCCGTCGCGCACGCCCATGCGGGAGGCCACGACCTCGTCGAACAGATCCGCGACCGGTGAGACGAGCAGCTCCGGGCTGCCGGTGACCAGCACGGTGCGGTGGCCTGCTGCGCGGTGCTCCTCGAGGCGAGCCAGCGCCCCCGGGTTCAGCTTCTCGAGCATCTGCTCGCCCAGAGGACCGTCGACGGCCTCGCGGATCGAGGACTCCGAGAGCCCCTCGTAGCGGCGCAGGAACGAGCGCAGGAACTCACCGCGATCGCGCCGCTCGGCCTTGAGGTAGGTGGGCACGGTGCGCACCATGCCCAGGATGTCGCTCGGGACGCGCGACGGCGCGACCCTGCGCTGCACGGCGAGGTACTGCGACACGACAGTGGAGTCGAGCACGGTGCCCTCGAGGTCGAACAGCGCCAGGACGTCGGTGCCCGGCTTGAGCTCCCGGCGCGGGCGCTCGGTGCGCTTGCGCCGGGCCGCCGAGGCCCGCGAGTACGCCTTGGTCATCTCCGTGAGGGCAGGCAGGTGGATCTGCTGCCAGTAGGAGCGCCACTCGATGTCGCGGGGGTCGAAGGACGAGTCCTCCGGGGCATCCTCCGGCCGCTGGGCGTTGAGCGCACGCGTGCTGGAGTCGTCGAAGATCATCTCGGTGCGCGTGTAGTTCTGGTAGAGATCCACGTAGGTGCGCAGCGACCCCAGCCCGGACTGGGCCTTGTGCAGCTGATTCGCCCACTGCAGGGTGCGCTTGGTCGAAGGCAGCAGCTCGTTGAGCCGCCCGCCCAGATCGACCAGCCGCTCGCGCACGGCCAGGGAGCTCTCCACCCCGTTGTTGGCCGGGAACTTCCACTCGGGGACGATCACGGGCTTGCCGTCCGGCCCCTCGACCGGGTGCTCGAGGAAGTACTCGCGGACGTACTCGTACATCTTGTGGAACGGCAGCGGGTTCGAGGCCCCCGTGCAGATCTGGTAGTACCCGGCCCGGGAGCGCTCCCCCTCGGCCTCCCCGCGGTGGCCCTGCAGGGCGAGGGTCACGATCGCGTTGACCACGAAGTCCACCGGGGTCACGTCCAGCACGGAGTCCGGCAGGCCCGGGAACTCGGGCAGCGCGCCCTTGGCGTAGGCCATGATCAGCGGATCGGCGACCTTGTAGCCGTCGATCCAGCCCGGGAAGGGGTGGCGCAGGGAGGACTCGATGATGGCCGGGCGCACGACCGAGAGGCGGTGCCCGTCACCGGCCCACAGGTCCTCGGCCACGCGCTCGCCCATGGCCTTGGTGAAGGTGTAGACGTCGGTCCAGCCCAGCGACTGCGCGCGGGTGCGGCCCAGATCCACCAGGCGCTGGGTGATCCAGCCGGTGCGGCTGGCCTCCGCCGAGCCGGCCACCGACTTGGGGCCCTGCTTGCCCTCGGTGCGGGTCGCGGACTCCACGAACGCGTGCAGCTGCTCCGGGGTCCGAGAGGCCGCCTCGGCCTCGGCGCGCGAGGCGATCGCGTGGTCGAGCTCCAGGCGCCAGTCGACGTCGTGGTCCACGGCCGTCTCCGGGCGCAGGCCCTTGGCGATGCCGCCCACGTAGCAGGTCGAGACGTGGATGACGTGGGGGTCCTGGCCCGAGGCGCGCAGGGCCTCGTAGAGGCTCAGCGCACCGCCCACGTTGGTCTTGAAGGCGTCGTCGATCGGCGGATCGAACGAGACGGTCGAGGCCGAGTGGATCACGACGTCGAACGGCTCGCGGATCTCGCTCAGTGCGGAGAGATCGCCGGAGAGCACATCGGTGCGCTCCTCGAAGATCCGACGGGCCTCGTCGTCGCCGACAGCAGCGCGCCAGTTCTTGAAGACGGGCTTGCGGAAGAGCTGCCCGAGCCGGGTCTGTGCGGTGATCTCGCCCTTGGGTCGGATGACGGCGGTGACGTGCACGTCCGCTCCGGAGGAGAGCAGGCGCTCGAGGACCGCCTGGCCGAGGAAGCCGGTGGCTCCGGTCAGCAGCACGCGCTTGGTGGTGGTCTCGCTCAAGAGGACTCCTTGTGCAGGGGCGGCCTGTCGGCCGCCTCGAGGGGCGCGGCGCCTGCCGCGCGATGTCAGGGACGGGGCTTGGGAGCTACCAGTGTGCCGGACGACGGGGACGTCACAGGCACAGTCGCGGGCCTCGTGATGGGCATCTCAGCTCGGCACGCAGGCCGCCGAGGGCTCACAGGCCGCTGCGCAGCGCCGCAGCCAGCGGCTCGGGCCCGCGCAGGCCGGGGAGGGAGTGGACCGGGGCATCGGCCCGGCTGCTCAGCTGCCGG
>ENA-OOKA01000355-OOKA01000355.1-human-skin-metagenome-genome-assembly--contig:-NODE-355-length-12861-cov-6.544979_pt1 | contig 12861 bp, 9 predicted proteins | sample MGYA00248825_ERZ500995 | MGnify/ENA primary metagenome ERZ500995 (study PRJEB25958, sample SAMN03398540) | human skin metagenome | study: EMG produced TPA metagenomics assembly of the Human Skin...
GAGGCCGGCCGGGTGAAGGACCCCTCCGCCGCCGCAGGCCTCGGCGCCGCCGAGGCCGGGGTCGCGCAGCTCGAACGGCGGCTCGCCGAGACCCCCTTCCGCGCCCCGGAGGCCGAGGATCTCGCCGCTCTCCGCCTCGGCGCCCGAGAGCTCGCCGCCGCCGCAGCGCAGGGCCGGCTGCTGCGACTGCCCGACGAGGTCGTGCTGCTGCCCACCGCACCCGCGCTCGCCATGCGGGAGCTGGCCCGGCTCGAGCAGCCCTTCACCACCAGCGAGGCCCGCCAGGCGCTGGGGACGACGCGCCGCGTCGCGATCCCGCTGCTCGAGCATCTCGACGGTCGCGGCTGGACCCGTCGCGTGGACGCCGGGCACCGGGAGATCGTGCGCTGAGCGCGGGCCGCGGAGCGTCCTGATGCACCGCTGGCCCCGGTATCGTCCCGGGGCGGGCGCCGACTGCTCGGGGCGGGCGCCGACGTGCCGAGGGCCTCAGCGGTGGCCGGCGAGCCAGGCTCGGTGCGCGCCGACCAGGGCGTTCTGGGCGCGGCTGTGGTCCGAGAGCCCGAGCAGCGCGGCCGGCGAGGTCGGCGACTCCCACAGCGCCCGCACCTCGACCTGGCGGCCGTCGCGCAGCTGCGCGATCGCGACCACCCGTCGGCTCGTGGGTGGGGGCGGCAGCAGCTGGTGGATCTCCTGCCAGCGCAGCGACTGCTCCGCGCCGACGAACCCGCACCAGGTGAAGCCCTCCGGGTCGATCTGCAGGCGTGATCTGCGGGCGCCGCGGAGGAGGAACAGTCCGGCGCCGATCCCCATCGCCGCCGGGATCAGGAACATCATGAACCAGGCCGTCTCCATCACGAGCGACAGGACGACCCCGGCGAGCAGAGCGGCCACGCCGATCAGAACCACCATGGGGCCGACGACGAAGTTCACCCGAGCACCGGCGCTGCGGATCACGGTCTGCACGCGGAGCTCCCTGCTGGTCGAGGACGGCGGCCCGCTCACCCTAGCGCGGTGTCTCGAGATCAGCGCGGTCATCGTCCTCGCTCGTCGTCGCGGCAGCTCGGCGGAGCCCGCGGATCCGTCGATGGGGAGTACTCCCCATGGTCGGTGCCGTGCGGTCTGCCTAGGCTGAGCAGCGTCGCCGTGCCCGGCTCGGCCGACAGCAGGGGGCAGGGGCAGGAGCGGACACGGTCCCGTCGCACGACGGGGACTTCGGGGGAGAGATGATGGCGGGCTTCCAGGGCGGCGACACGGAGCAGATGCGGCAGCAGGGGACCGCCTTCGAGCAGGGATCGCGGACGGTCGACGAGATCACCGACGCCGCGACGAGGCTCATCGACTCCGTGCCGTGGATGGGACCGGATGCGATGGCGTTCCGCGCCCTCTGGCACGGGGTGATCGCGCCCGGCCTGCGCGCGAAGGCCGAGGACCTCCAGGGACGCGGCGAGGAGATCCGCCGCCACGCGGAGGAGCAGGACGAGGCCTCCGCCGGGGACGGGGGCGGACTTCCGGACGTCCTGCGTGACCTGTTCCCGGTGCCCTTCCCGGGCCCGCTGATGCCGCTGCCCGCGCCGATCCCCGGACTGCCCCTCACCCCGGGCGTCATCGACCACCTCCGCAAGGACCTCGAGGACTGGTTCACCGGCGGCGACGGCGACGGGCCGCAGGAGTTCTTCGGCGATCCCGGCTCCACCTCGCGCGGCGCGAAGTACGGGGACGACCGACCGATCGGCGAGCAGATCACCGGCGGCGACTCGCTGTGGGACGGGCGCGAGATCGACGAGAGCTACGGATTCCTCGACGGGTACGCGGGGTACGACTACAGCTTCGGCACCAACGTCACCACCGATCCGTACGGCAACGTGACCGGGACTGTCGGTATGCGGGGCAGCGCGGAGATCGGCATCGACGACCGCCTCGAAGGACCTCTCGGGACCGGGATCCAGGCGGGCGCCCGGGTGGGGGCAGAGGGCTACGCGGAGGCCGGCGGCACCGTCGGACCGGGCGGCTTCGCTGCGGGCGGCCGCGCCGGGATCGGCGCCTATGCCTCGCAGTACGCCACCGTCGACGGGCCGCTCGGCAGTTCGGGGACCATCAGGCAGGACCTGTACGCCGGGGCGAACGCCAGCGCGAACGCGTACTCGCACGTCACGCGCAACGAGGACGGTCAGGTCAACGGCTTCAGCCAGGGCTTCGACGCACGGGCCTTCGCCGGGGCGCAGGCGACCCAGACCTTCGAGGCGACCGCGCCCGGCGGTTGGTTCTCGGGCTCGACCTCGATCAGCGAGAAGGTCGGCTACGGGGTCGGGGCGGGCGCGGGGCAGACGATCTCCACCGACGAGATCTCCGTCAGCGTCGCCGGATCGATCGCGAAGGATCTCGGACTCGGCGGCTCCACCACCGTGGCGGTCCATCCCAACCAGATCGTGGACACCTTCACTCCCGGCGACTACGACATCGACGACGCGATCGGCGACGCCTCCGGAGCGTTCCAGGGGGCCACTGACTACGTCTCCGACAAGTGGCCGTTCTGAGCAGCGTCGCCGTCGGTCGGATCGCCGTCGCACCCAGCACCGAGCGCCGGCGGTCAGCCGCGGCGGGTCAGCGTCGTCCCGGCGTCCAGCCCTGCTGAGGGCCCCGGGCCTGCGTCCACCACCGGGCATGCGAGGCGACGAGGTCGCTGGCCGCCTCCCGGTAGGCTCCGTCCGCGCTGTTTCCGCCCTCTCCCGAGGACATGGCCAGCGCGCCGATCACCTGCACCCTGCCGTCGCGGCGATGCAGCGCGACGGCGCGGGGTCCCCGGCGCCCCGAGGGCACCTCGACGTGGGCGACCTCCGAGAACAGGACGACTCTCGGGGCCCCGAGCACCCCGTACCAGGTCACCCGGTCCGGGCCGACGAGCACGCGGCGCCGCGCCCCGACCAGTGCCATCACCGCTCCGGCGAGGCCGAACACCGGGAGGCCGAACAGCATCCCCAGCAGGGCCGGGCTGCGCGTGAGGGACCAGCCGAGCACCGGCACCACGCCGAAGAGCAGGACCGCGACCACGACGAGGGCCACGCCCATCCACAGGAACATCCGGTTGACCCCGGAACGGTACGTGCGGATCTGCATGGCCCTCGCTCTCCCGCGTCCGGTCGCTCAGGCCTTGCTGCGCGGCTGCTTGACCGGCGGCTCGCCGAGCTCGACGTCGCGGGTGGTGATCTCCTCGCCCGCCCCGGCGACCAGCTCGAGCTTCTCGATCCGTCCGAGCGCCGTGAGGTCCGCGGCGGCGGCCTCGAGGTGCGCGAGCGCCGCCTCGGGAGCCTCGACGGTCACGGCGAGGATCGGGGTCTTCTGGGAGACCTTCGCGTCGGACTTGATGCGCCGCACCACGATCGCGGCCTGGGCAACGGAGTCCACGAGCGCGGAGTCCTGGCCCTGGGCGGCCTCGCGCAGCGGCGCGGACTCCGGCCAGGGCTGGGTGTGCACGGAGCCGCCGCGCCACCACGACCAGACCTCCTCGGTCGCGAACACGATCACCGGCGCGAACAGGCGCAGCAGCACCTCGAGCGCGATCGCGAGCGCCGCCCGCGCGGAGGCGGCACCGGCCTCGCCGGCCGGGGAGTTGCCGTGGGCGCGCTCCTTGACCAGCTCGATGTAGTCGTCGCAGAACGCCCAGAAGAACGGCTCGACGGCCTCGAGGGCACGGGCGTAGTCCATGTCCTCGTTCGCGGTGGTGGCCTGGTCGACCACGTCCGCGAGCTGCGCGAGCAGTGCCCGGTCCAGCGGATCGGTGACCGCCGACGGGTCCGCGGCGAGACGGCCCGCCGGGTCCGCGGGAGCCTCGCCGAAGCCGAGCGCGAACTTCGAGGCGTTGAGGATCTTGATCGCGAGGCGTCGGCCGATCTTCATCTGCCCTTCGTCGAAGGCGGTGTCCACGCCCTGACGCGCACGGCCCGCCCAGTAGCGCACGCCGTCGGAGCCGTGCTGCTGCAGCAGGCCGATCGGGGTGACCACGTTGCCCTTGGACTTCGACATCTTCTTGCGGTCGGGGTCCAGGATCCAGCCGTTGATCGAAGCGTGCTTCCACGGCAGCGCGTCCTGCTGCAGGTGGGAGCGCACGACCGTGGAGAACAGCCAGGTGCGGATGATGTCGTGGCCCTGCGGGCGCAGGTCCATCGGGAAGACCTTGGAGAACAGCCCGTCCTCCCCGTCGTCCGAGTTCCAGCCGCCGGCGAGCTGCGGGGACAGGGAGGAGGTCGCCCAGGTGTCGAGGATGTCGGGGTCGGCGACGAAGCCACCGGTCTGGCCCCGCTGCTCCTCGGTGAAGCCGGCCGGCACATCGATCGTCGGATCGATCGGGAGCTCGTCGACGGACGGGGTGAGCACCGTGTCGTAGTCGGTCTCGCCGTCGGTGCCCACGGCGTACCAGACCGGGAAGGGCACCCCGTAGAAGCGCTGGCGGGAGATCAGCCAGTCGCCGGCCAGGCCCTCGACCCAGTTGCGGTAACGGGACTCCATGTACGCGGGATGCCAGGTCAGCTCCTTGCCGCGGGCGATGAGCTCGTCGCGCAGCCCGCCCTCGGAGGAGTCACGGCCGCCGTTGGTGAGGTACCACTGGCGGGAGGTGACGAACTCGAGCGGCTTGTCGCCGTTCTCGTAGAACTTCACCGGGTGGGAGATCTTCTTCGGCTCGCCGACGAGATCGCCCGACTCGGTGACCATCTCGACCACGCGCTTCTGCGCGCTGAACACGGTCAGGCCCGCGAGCTCGGCGTAGGCGGCCTGGCCCTCGGCGGTGGTGATCCACGGCGCCTCGGGCAGGAAGCGGCCGTCGCGGCCGACGACGGAGCGGGTGGGCAGCTCCAGCTCGCGCCACCAGATCACGTCGGTGGAGTCGCCGAAGGTGCAGATCATCGCGATGCCGGCGCCCTTGTCCGCCTGGGCCAGCGGGTGCGCCTTCACGGGCACCTCCACGCCGAACAGGGGAGAGGTGACGGTGGTGCCGAACAGGTCCTGGTAGCGCTCGTCGTCGGGGTGGGCGACCAGGGCCACGCAGGCGGGGAGCAGCTCGGGGCGGGTGGTCTCAATGAAGACCTTCTCGCCGGTGCCGTCGGTCTTCGTGAAGCCGATGCGGTGGTAGGCGCCCTCGCGGTCGCGGTCCTCCTGCTCGGCCTGCGCGACGGCGGTGCGATAGGTGACGTCCCACATGGTGGGGGCCTCGGACTGGTACGCCTGCCCGGCCTCGAGGTTCTCGAGGAAGGCGCGCTGAGAGGTGGCGCGGGAGTGGGCGTCGATCGTCTGGTAGCTGTGGTTCCAGTCCACCGACAGACCCAGGGTGCGGAAGACCTCCTCGAAGGACTTCTCGTCCATCGTGGTCAGCTTCTCGCACAGCTCGATGAAGTTGCGACGGGAGATCGGGACCTGGTTCGCGGCCCTGGAGGACTTGTTCGAGCCGCCCTCCATCGGGGGCGTGAAGTCCGGGTCGTAGGGCAGCGAGGGATCGCAGCGCACCCCGTAGTAGTTCTGGGCGCGGCGCTCGGTGGGCAGGCCGTTGTCGTCCCAGCCCAGCGGGTAGAAGCAGTTCTTGCCGCGCATGCGCTGGTAGCGCACGATCATGTCGGCCTGCGAGTAGCCGAAGACGTGGCCGATGTGCAGCGAGCCCGAGGCCGTGGGCGGCGGGGTGTCGACGCTGAACACCTGGTCACGGGTGGTGTCCTCGTCGAAGGCGTAGAGCTGCTGCTCGCTCCATACGCCGTCCCACTTCTCCTCGAGGCCCTCGAGGGAGGGGCGATCGGGGATCGAGGTCTGGGCGTCAGGGCGCGATGCGGTGTCGGTCATGGGGGTCATTGTTCCAGGTCTGCGTCCCCGTGCAACGCAGGCGTCAGCACTGTGAGCGCTCTCGCGCCACGGCCTTCCCCGCTTCCCGAGCCCAGCGGCCGATGGCCTGAGCGGGTCCGTGGCGGCACGGTCGGGCATATGCACCATCTGATGCCACCATGAGCCCGTCGGCGACGCAGCCGACGCTCACGGCACCCGCGCGGTCCACTCCTCGGTGCCGAACTTCGTCTCCACCAGCTCGCGGGCCTTCGCGAGCTCGTCCTCGGTGTACATCGAGTCGACGGTGTCGTAGCGGGCGCGGAAGAACTCGAGGAACCCGTCGATGATCTGCTCGCGGGCGAGGCCGGTCTGGGAGCGCATCGGGTCCACGCGCTTGTTCGCGCTGCGGGTGCCCTTGTCGGAGAGCTTCTCGCGGCCGATCCGCAGCACCTCGCCCATCTTGTCCGCGTCGATGTCGTAGCTCATCGTCACGTGGTGCAGCAGCACGCCGCCGGCGAAGCGGCGCTGGGCGGCGCCGCCGATCTTGCCCTGCTCGGAGGCGATGTCGTTCAGCGGCACGTAGTGGGCCTTCACCCCGATCTCCGCGAGCGCGCCCATCACCCAGTCGTCCAGATACGCGTAGGCCTGCTCGAAGCTCAGCCCCTCCACCAGCGAGGTGGGCACCACCAGGGAGTAGGTGATGCAGTTGCCCTGCTCCATGAACATCGCGCCGCCGCCGGTGATGCGGCGCACCACCCCGATGTCGTGCTTCGCGGCGCCCTCGGCATCGATCTCGTTGCGCAGCGACTGGTAGGAGCCGATCACCACCAGCGAGGAGTCCCAGTCCCAGATCCGGAAGTGGGGGCGGCGCCGCCCGGCGATGACCTCCTTCGGCAGCACCTCGTCGAGCGCCACGTGCATCACCGGAGGGAGGACGACGGGCGGGATCACGTCGAAGGTGAGGTCGTCCCAGCTCGAGGCGTGCCCGAGGGCGCGCCGCACGGCGATCGCGACCGCCTCGGCGTCGAAGCCGATCATCTGCACCGGCTCGGGGAGGGCGGCGAGACGGTCGGTGATCGCGGCGCCGAGCTCGGCGGCCGTCGCCTCGGTGGGCATGCCCTCGAGCGCGGCGTTCAGGGCCTCGAGCGCCTCGTCCGGCTCGAGGAAGAAGTCGCCGAACACGTGCGCCGTGGCGATCCGGCCGTCCTGGGCGGTGACGTCGACGGCGACGAGCTTGCCGCCGCGGACCTTGTACTCGCCGTGCATCACCGGTGTCTCGCTCGAAGCATCCATGACCCCATCCTTGCGCATCCCGGCACGGCACGGCGGGGCCGACGGGTCACACCGCGCCGACCGGCCATGCGGAGTCGCCGTGCCGACGGGGCACGGGGCCGACGAGCACGGGCCGCGAGATCACGGGATCGTCAGCGAGCGCAGCGCCCGGTGGACCTCCCACACGAAGTCCGCGGTGGACTGGCTCTTGCGGGGCGCCACCGCGTAGGTCTCCTCCGGCCGATCCGCCGTCGCCTCGCGCGTCACCTTCGGGATCAGATGGGTCCAGTCCCGCTCGCCGCCCACCCAGATCCGGTAGGTGGTCCCGGTCTCGTCGCCGCGATGGAGCAGGCGCAGCCCCATCGAGGTCGCGGTCAGCGCCGGCTGTCGCCGCGCAGGGGCGGCGTCGAAGCCGCGGTCCCGCAGCAGCATCGGGTTCAGCACCGCCCACAGCAGCAGGCGCGCCCCCTCCACCTCCGGGGAGGCGGGGGCGCCGATCAGCTCCTGCGGCGCGGGCATCGCGCCCTCGTCGGTGCGCCAGGCCGTGCGGCGGGCGAGGGTCTCCAGGCGCTCCGTCGCCTCGGCCCTCTCCTCGTCGGTGCGGGGCAGGCCGATGCCCAGCGGCACCGGCTCGTGGCCGGCGCGCTGGAGGTGCACGGGCGTGCCCTGCTCGACCTCGCCGAACTCGAGGACGGTGCGGTGCAGGCGCACCCCCGCCTGGAGGTGCGCGTCGGTCTGGCCGCGCCGGGTCGAGAAGTGGGGGTTGGTGCCCAGCAGGTCGCGGGAGGCGCGGTGCATGACGTCGAGGTGGCCGCGGAACTCCTGGGCGACCGACTTCTTGGTCAGCAGCCGCTTCGCCTCCACCGGGTACTGCACGATGGGCCGGCCCGAGTTCTCGCCGATCTCCCCGATCGTCTCCCACAGCGCCTGATGGCCGGGATCGGCCTTCGACATCCGCCGGGCGAGGGAGCGCCAGCTCGTGGCCTGCACCCGCTCGGGCAGCTGCTCCTCGCCGCCGACGAGGTCGCTGCGGCGCGAGACCGCCAGCAGCAGATGGTGCTCCGAGGTGCCGAGCGCGGCCAGGTGCTTCTCGAGCTGGGTGGTGCGCAGCAGCCCGTCCGTGCTCACCACGATGCCGAGGCGGGCACCGTCGTCGGACTCGGGGGAGGTCGGGAGGATCTCGGCGACCAGGTCGGGGGAATGGCGGTGCAGGCGCGGCGCGGCGACGATGCTGCCGGTGGCGCGCTCGGTCCGGAGCACCGTGCGCAGGAACGCACGGCGGCTGCGCGGGGCCATCAGCACGAACTCGAGCATGTGGCGGAGGATCGCGTCGGCCCGCACGGGCCGCTCGGTGCGCTCGGCGCTCTCCGGGGCGTTGACCGTGCGCTCGACGGCGTAGGTGAGCATCTGTCCGACGGTGGCGTAGGAGCGGGCCATGGTCCTCCTTCTCTCGCGCCGTGCCCGGCCGCGGCGGGGACTGCCGGGCGGGAGACGGGATCTCTCAGTATCCCCCGTGGACCAGTGTGCATCAGGGCAGGTCGCGGAGCGCGGTGTGTCCCCGCATGAACGCAGGGGCGCGCCCGGTGCGGCATCGGCCGGGCCGGTCCGGGGAGGAGGGCGCCGGCGCGCCCGCCCGTCGTCAGCCCGGACGGTCCCCGGCGTTGATGCGCCGCACGAGGTCCTCGACCGCCGGCTCGGTGAGGGAGAGGTCCTGCACCTCGGCCTGGGCGCCGATCCTGGTCAGCAGCGCCGGCACGGTCAGCTCCGCCCCGGAGAACGCGATCCGGTGACGGATCCCCTCCGCCTCGATCGCGAGGGTCCGCGCCCCCTCGGGCAGCGCGAGCGCCTCGAGACGCGGCGCGGCGAGGTCGAGCACGAGCTCGCGCGGCGAGCCGAGCCGCTCCCGGAAGCCGGCGAGCGCGCCGTCGTAGGCGACCTGCCCGGAGGCGACCACCACGATCCGGTCGCACAGCCGCTCGACGTCGCCCATGTCGTGGGTGGTGAGGAACAGGGTGGTGCCGCGCTCGGCCCGGTCCTCGCGCAGGAAGCGCCGCAGCCCCTCCTTGGAGACCATGTCCAGCCCGATCGTCGGCTCGTCGAGGACCACCAGCGCGGGGGAGTGCAGCAGCGCCGCGGCGACCTCCCCGCGCATCCGCTGCCCGAGCGACAGCTGACGCACCGGCCGGTCGAGGAACCCGGCGAGGTCCAGCCCCTCCACGAGCCGGTCCAGGCGCGCGGCGACGGCCCGATCGGTGAGGCGGTGCATCGCGCCGAGGATCCGGTAGCTGTCCCGCAGCGGCAGGTCCCACCACAGCTGCGAGCGCTGCCCGAACACCACCCCGATCTCGCGGGCGAGGCGCCGACGCTCCGGCACCGGGTCGCGCCCCAGCACCCGCACGGAGCCCGCGGTGGGCTGCAGGATGCCGGTGATCATCTTGATGGTGGTGGACTTCCCGGCGCCGTTCGCGCCGACGAAGCCGACGGCCTCTCCGCGCTCGATGCGCAGCGAGATCTCGTCGACCGCGCGGACGACCTGCCGCCGGCGACGTCGGGAGCCGGGGGCGGCGGCGCGCACGACGTAGTCGCGGCGCAGCGTCTCGAGCTCGAGCGCGGGGGAGGGCGCGGCGTCGGCGCCGCGGGCGGCCGACGGGTCCGACGGGGTCGGGCGGGACGGGACGGGGTGAGAGGTCATCCACCTGCTCCTGTGTAGCGACGGACCCCCGCGCGCCAGAGCACCAGGGCGATGGTCCAGGTGAGGAGCGCCACCGGCAGGCCGATCCAGCCCGCCCAGGACGGGACCAGGGCGGGGCCGGGCAGACCCAGCAGCGCGAGGGCGGGGGCGTAGGCGATCAGGGTCGCCGGGATCACGAAGGTGAAGAAGGCCCGCATCGGCAGGGCGAACACGGCGCCGGGGGTGGTGGCGACGTAGTTGCCGCCGTAGGTGAAGGCATTGGCGAACTCGCGCCCGTCCACCAGCCAGAACTGCAGCGCCCCGGCCATCGTGAACAGCGCTCCGAAGATCAGCGCACCGGCGAACGGGGCCAGCACCGCGAGCAGCAGCAGCGCCGGGGTCGGGGAGAAGCCCGCGATGGCCAGCGCGGTCACGTACATCCCGAGCCCCACCGCGATCCTCCCGATGCGTCGCAGCGAGAGGTCCAGGCTCGAGATCTGCAGCAGCAGCGGCACCGGGCGGATCAGCAGCGTCTCCAGACGCCCCGAGCGGATCTGCGCCGAGAGCCCGTCGATCTCCCCGAAGAACATGTCGCCGATCCCGAAGGCGAGGGCACCGAGCCCGTAGACCACCGCGACCTGCGAGAGCGTCATCCCGCCGAGGACGCCGACCTGGGAGAGGATCACCCACAGCTCGAGGAACTCGGTGCCGACGATCAGCACCTGGCCGAGCACGTCGGCGAGGAAGCTGGTGCGGAAGGTCGCCTGCGAGCGCAGGCGCGAGCCGTAGAGGGTCGCGACCATGCGCGCGGTCGAGACGGGACGGTCCTGCGCCCCCGTTCGGCTCCCTGCGCTCGCAGCGCCCGGCCACTCCTGCTCAGCCACCCTGCACCTCCAGGCTCCGCGTGCCCGCGCGCAGCATCGCCCACGCCGCGAGCGCCAGCCCCGCCGTCCAGCCGATCTGCACGCCGATCAGCCCGAGCGCCTCGGCCGGCGGGACGCGGCCCGAGAGGGTGTCGATCGGGGTCTGGATCATCGAGGGGAACGGGGTCGCCCGAGCGATCGCCAGCAGCCAGTCCGGGAACCACACGATCGGGATGAGGAAGCCCGAGAGCAGGTTCATCGTCGCGTTGTAGACGACGGTCAGCCCGCGGGTCTCCACCAGCCAGAAGGCGGCGAGGTTCACCATCATGTCGGCGAGGAAGGCGACCGTGATCGCGAGCAGCAGCGAGAGGGCGCCGAGCAGGTAGGAGACCGGATCCTCGGGCAGGGCGAGCCCGGTGACGAGGCCGCCCACCACCAGCGGCGGGATGCCGCGGGCCAGCAGCAGGAACGCCGAGCGGCCGAGCTTCTGGGCGTAGTGGAGGCTCAGCAGGTCCACCGGGCGCAGCAGGTCCACGGCGATGTCGCCCTGGTGCACCCGCTGGGACACCTCCCGGGTGCCGAAGGCCTCGATCGGGGCGAGCAGCGCCTGGCCCAGCCACACATAGGTCGCCGCCTGCAGCAACGTGTACCCGCCGAGCTCGCCGCCCGCCGTGCCGATCGCGGCGAACATGATCGAGGCGCGGATGAACCCGAACACCGTGTTGGTGAAGATGCCCGCGGCGGTCGCCATCCGGTAGGTGGAGTACTGGCGGAAGGCGGCAGCGGCGATCCGTCCGTGAGCAGACACTCGATCAATCTTAGTGCGCTGTGGGACGTGCCACAAGACAGAGGCGGCTGCCGCGCGGGCCTGCACCTCGGCCCCGTCGGCGCCTCCGTCGCTCGGACGGTGCTTCCCACAGGGGAGCGCCTTCGGGTACCGGCCGTCTACGCTGTCCCGGTCCCCTCCCTCCTCAGCGAACCGGACCCCCATGAACTCGAATCTCGACAGCGCCGTCGGCCCCGCCGCGGAGGACCCCGCGGCGGCGCGCGGCGCCGCTGACTCCGCCGCGGCCACCCCCTCCGCGGCTCCTCGTCGTCCCCGCTTCGGCCTCCTGCCCCGCATCCTCGTCGCGATCGTGCTCGCGATCGGTCTGGGCCTGGTGATGCCCGAGTCGATCGCCCGCGTCTTCACCACCTTCAACGGGATCTTCTCCGGCTTCCTCGGCTTCCTCATCCCGCTGATCATCGTGGGCCTGGTGACCCCGGCCATCGCGGAGCTCGGCCGCGGCGCCGGGAAGATGCTCGCCGCCACCACCGGCATCGCCTATCTCTCCACCGTGCTGTGCGGGCTGTTCGCTCTGGGGATCTCCCTGGTGCTGCTGCCGCGGATGCTGGACGGCGCGAGCATCGGCACGCTCGAGAACCCCGAGGACTCGGCGATCGCGGCCTACTTCGACATCGAGATCCCGCCGGTGTTCGACGTGATGACGGCGCTGGTGCTCTCCTTCTGCCTCGGCATCGGACTGACCCTCGTGAAGAAGGGCGCCCTGCAGGAGTCCTTCGAGCAGCTGCGCACCATCATCGTGCGGATCATCGAGGCGATCATCGTGCCGCTGCTGCCGCTGTACATCTTCGGCATGTTCCTGGGCCTGACCATGAACGGCCAGATCTGGACCGTCATCGGCACCTTCCTCGCCGTGATCCTGCTGGTCTTCGCGATGACCGTGGTGGTGCTGCTGGCCCAGTACGGCGTCGCAGGCCTCGCGATGGGGAGGAACCCGCTGCGGATGCTGGGCCGGATGCTCCCGGCCTACATGACGGCGCTGGGCACCAGCTCCTCGGCCGCGACCATCCCCGTCACCGTCGAGTGCACCAAGCGCAACGGCATCCCCGACGCGATCGCCGACTTCGTGATCCCGCTGGGCGCCACGATCCACCTCGCCGGCTCCACCCTGAAGATCACCACCTTCGCCGTCGCGATCATGATCGTCACCGGCATGGAGCTGAACGTCCCGGCGCTGCTGGGCTTCGTGTTCATGCTCGGCATCGTGATGATCGCCGCGCCCGGCGTGCCCGGCGGCGCGATCATGGCCGCCGCCGGCGTGCTCTCCTCGATCCTCGGCTTCGACGAGGCGGCCGTGGGCCTGATGATCGCCGCCTACATCGCGATCGACTCCTTCGGCACCGCCACCAACGTCACCGGCGACGGCGCGATCGCCGCGGTCATGACCCGGCTCTCGAAGGGTCGGGTCG
>ENA-OOKA01000356-OOKA01000356.1-human-skin-metagenome-genome-assembly--contig:-NODE-356-length-12826-cov-6.101088_pt1 | contig 12826 bp, 14 predicted proteins | sample MGYA00248825_ERZ500995 | MGnify/ENA primary metagenome ERZ500995 (study PRJEB25958, sample SAMN03398540) | human skin metagenome | study: EMG produced TPA metagenomics assembly of the Human Skin...
ACATGGCCAGATCGAGCAGCTCGTCGCCGCCGAGGTGGTTGAGCACCTCGTGTGCGGTGTCCTTCACAATGGCCGCGCGCGGGTCGTAGTTCTTGTACACGCGGTGGCCGAAGCCCATGAGGCGGACGCCCTTTTCCTTGTTCTTCACGCGGTTCATGAAGTCGGTGGCGTCGCCGTCGTGGTTGTTCTTGATGTCCTCGAGCATCTCCAGCACGGCCTAGTTCGCACCGCCGTGCAGCGGGCCGGCGAGGGCGTTGATGCCGCCGGCGATGGAGACGAACATGTTGGCCTGGGCGGAGGCGATCACCTCCTGCGCCCGCTTGCCGATCTGGCCGCCGGAATGGGTGATCTCGTCCACCGTGGCGGCGGTTTCCTGCACGGCGGCCAGCTGCTCCTCGACGCTCGCCGCCTGCTCCTGGGTGCTGGCGCGGATCTCGGCGGCGAGCTCGGGCCGCAGTGGCACCACGACGGCCGTCGCCAGCGCCGGATGCACTCGGTGGACGACCTCGTCGCCTGCGCGGACCACCTGGTCGCCTCCGGGTGGGCGGCTCCGGACCGGATCGGCGCCGTGGCCACCAGGGCGGGTGCGATGGTCGTCGGCGCGGCCGCGAACCGGGCGCCCGAGCTGTTCCGGGCCGTGCTGGCGGAGACCCCGCTGGTGGACCCGCTGGAGACGATGCTGGCCCCGGAGGTGATGCTGACCCTCGAGGAGTGGACCGAGTTCGGGGACCCGGCCGAGGACGAGACCGCCTACAGGACCCTGCGCGCCTGCAGCCCGGCGGAGAACATCCGCGAGACCGAGTACCCCGCCGTCTACACGTTCACCGCGCTCGAAGGGGCGGACTACCCGCCGGCCTGCGCCGCGATCTGGGTGGCGCGGCTGCGAGAGCGGGTCACGTCCGATCCGGTCGAGCGGCCGATCCTGCTGCGGGTCGCCGACTCCCTCGAGGACGGCGAGGACCTCCGCGTCGAGGGAGTCGCCTGGCTCCTGGACCAGCTGGGCGCCGCCGACCTCCAAGGATGACTAGTCTCGAGGGATGACCAGCCAGCACCCGGACGCCCCCTCCCCCGAGCGACGCCCCACCGAGCGGATCCACCACGGCGATGTCGTGGTGGATCCGTACGAGTGGATGCGCGACAAGACCGATCCCGAGGTCATCGCGCACCTCGAGGCGGAGAACGCCTACGCCGACGCCCGCACCGCGCACCTCGGCGCGCTGCGGCAGCGCCTGGTCGAGGAGTTCGTCGGTCACACGCAGGAGACGGACCTGTCGGTGCCGGTGCGTCGCGGGGACTGGTGGTACATCACCCGCACCACCGCGGGCGACGACTACCCGAGGTTCACGCGCGTGGCCGACGCGGGCGCGATGCCGCAGGTCGAGCCGGGGGTGATGCTCGAGGGCGAGCAGGTGCTGCTGGACGCCCAGGCCGAGGCCGCGGGGCACGAGTTCTACTCCCTCGGCGGGCTGACCCTCTCCCCCGACCACACCCTGCTCGCCTATGCGGTGGACACCACCGGGGACGAGCGGTTCACGCTGCGGGTCCTGGACCTCTCCGCCGGCGAGGTGCTCGACGAGTCCGTGACCGGCACCGGCTACGGGATCGTGTTCTCCACCGATCAGCAGTGGCTGTTCTACGCGCGGGTCGACGACGCCTGGCGGCAGCACCAGGTCTGGCGCCATCGGATCGGCGCCGATCCGGCCGAGGACGTGCTCGTGCTCGAGGAGGCCGACGAGCGGTTCATGATCGGCTTCGAGCGCTCCCGCGACGAGACGACCCTCGTCATCCAGTCCGCCTCCACCACGACGGCGGAGGCGTGGCTGCTGGACCTCGCCGCGCCCGAGTCCGCGCCAGTGCCCGCGGGCGGGCGGCGCGACGGCGTGGACTACGCGGTCGAGCACGCCGGGGACCGCCTGCTGGTGGTGCACAACGACGGACACACCGGCTTCGCGCTCGCGCAGGCGCCGCTGGCGGCCCCGGAGCAGTGGGAGGAGCTGCTGGTCGCCGGCGAGGGCGAGCGGCTGCTGGCGGTGGAGTCGTTCGCGGGCTTCGCCGCGCTCGAGCTGCGCGCCGGCGGGCTCGCCTCGGTGCGGATCATCCCGCGGGCGGCCGACGGGTCGCTGCGGCTCGATCAGGCCGAGGACCTCACCCACGGCGGGGAGCTGGACACCGTCGAGCTCGACGCGAACCCGAACTGGGACCAGCAGGCGGTGCGCTACGAGCTCACCAGCCTGCTCACCCCGCCCACCGTCGCCGAGCGGGAGGTCGCCACCGGTGCGACCGAGATCCTGCGCGTCACCCCGGTGCCGAACTTCGATCCCTCCCTCTACGTCGAGCGGCGCGAGTGGGCGAGGGCGGCCGACGGCACCGCGATACCGCTCAGCGTCGTCGCGCGCAGGGAGGTCGCGGCCGACGGGACCGCGCCGGGCTACCTGTACGGCTACGGCTCCTACGAGGTCTCGGTCGACCCGTCCTTCGTGCCCACGCGCCTGTCCCTGCTGGACCGGGGCGTGGTCATCGCGATCGCGCACGTGCGCGGCGGGGGCGAGATGGGCCGGGACTGGTACGACCACGGCAAGCTGCTGGAGAAGAAGAACTCCTTCAGCGACTTCGTCGCCGCGGCGGAGCATCTCGGCGCGAGCGGCCTCGTGGACCCGGCCCGGCTCGGGGCGGAGGGCCGCAGCGCGGGCGGGCTGCTGATGGGCGCGGTCGCGAACCTCGCCCCGGGGCGGTTCCGGGCGATCATCGCCGGGGTGCCCTTCGTGGACGCGCTGACCACGATCCTGGATCCCTCGCTGCCGCTGACCGTCGGCGAGTGGGAGGAGTGGGGCGACCCGCTGCACGACCCGGCCGTGTACGAGTACATGAAGGAGTACACGCCCTACGAGAACGTGCAGGCGGTGGAGTACCCGGCGATCTTCGCCTCGACCTCGCTGAACGACACCCGCGTGTTCTTCGTCGAGCCCGCCAAGTGGGTGGCCCGCCTGCGCGAGACGGTCACCTCCGACCAGGCCGAGCGCCCGATCGTGTTCCGCTGCGAGATGGTCGCCGGGCACGGCGGCCGCTCGGGCCGGTACCGCAAGTGGGAGCAGCGGGCCGACGAGCTGGCCTGGGTGCTGGATCAGCTGGGGGCGACGGAGCTGCTCTGAGGCGAGCTCTTCCGGACCGCCGCGAACGCACCGACGCCGCGCTCGCCCCTCGTGGGGCGGGCGCGGCGTCGTCGTTCCGTCGGCCGGCGTACGGCCTGGAGCGCTCGGGCTCAGAAGGCGGGGATGACCGAGCCGTCGGTGTAGGTCTCCTCGATGAAGGAGCGGACGTCGTCGCTGTGGAGCAGCTCGTCGAGCGTCACGAGGGCCTCGTTCTCCGCGTCGGCGGTGCGCACCACCATCATGTTCGCGTTCGGGTTGCCCTCGCCCTCCTCGATGACGATGGCCTCCTCGGAGGGGTTCAGGCCCGCCTCGAGGGCGTAGTTGCCGTTGACGACGGCGATCGCGAAGTCGGCGAGGGAGCGCGGGATCTGCGCGGCCTCGAGCTCGGAGAACTGCAGGTTCTTCGGGTTCTCGGCGATGTCGCCGGTGGTGGCCGAGGTGGGGGCGACGCCGTCTGCGAGGGTGATCACGCCGTGGGCGGCAAGCAGGTCCAGGCCGCGGCCGCGGTTGGTGGGGTCGTTCGCGATCGCGACCTCGTCCCCGTCCTTCAGCTCGTCGAGCGAGGTGAGGGTCTCGGAGTAGACGCCGAGGGGCTCCACGTGGATGCCCTCGAAGGCGTGGAAGTCGTAGCCCTTCTCGGACATCTGGCCCTCGAGGAAGGCGGGGGTCTGGTAGAAGTTCGCGTCGAGGTCGCCATCGTTCAGCGCCTGGTTCGGGATCTGGTAGTCCTGGTACTCGGTGATCTCGAGGGCGAGCCCGGCCTCCTCGGCGAGGTTGTCCTTCACGAAGGTGAGGATCTGGGCGTGCGGGGCCGGCGAGGCGCCGATGCGGATCGTGGTCACGCCGTTCTCCTCCGTCGGCCCCTCGGGGCCGCCGGCGCCGCAGGCGGCGAGGGCGAGCGCGGCGAGGCCCGCGCCGGAGGCGAGCAGAGTGGTGCGGCGGGAGATGTGGGTCATGGGGATGTCCTTCTCGACGAGGGTGGGATGAAGCAGGTCAGCGGGCCGCGGCGCGGTGGTCGACGGCGCGGGAGAGGGCGGAGCCGAGCGCCTGGACGGCGATCACGATGACCACCAGCACGACCACGGTCGCGACCATGACCACGTTGTCGTAGCTCTGGTAGCCGTTGCGGATCGCGAGGTCTCCGAGCCCCTTGCCGCCCACGGTGCCGGCCATGGCGGTGTAGCCGATGACGGCGATCGTGGTGGTGGTGAGGGAGCCGATGATGCCGGGCAGCGCCTCCGGCAGGAGGACCTGTCGGATGATCTGCCAGCGGGTGGCACCCATCATCTGCACCGCCTCGACCTTCCCGGCGGAGATCTCGCGCAGGTTGATCTCGATGAGACGGGCGAGGAACGGGATCGCGGAGATCACCAGCGCGAACATCGCGGCGTTCGGCCCGGTCACGCGGCCCACGATGAAGCGGGTGACGGGGATCAGCGCGATGATCAGGATGATGAACGGGAAGGACCGCCCGACGTTCACGACGAAGCCGACGACGCGGTTCACCCAGCGGGCGAGACCTCCGCGCGCTCCGGAGGTCTCGAAGAGCAGCAGGCCCAGCGGAACACCGATGAGGGTGGAGAACAGCATGGTCCCCACGGTCATGTACAGGGTGATCAGGGTGTTGGACCACAGCGAGGTGTTGGAGTCCCAGGTGGTGAAGACGGGGTTGTCGAGCCACTCGATCATGCGGTCACCTCCTTCGCGACGACGCCGGCGCTCTCGAGCTCGGCGAGGAAGTCATCGAGCCCCTGGCGGGAGATCGGCTGTCCGGAACGGTTGCGCAGGGCGAGCTGGACCCGCCCCACCTGCCGGCCGCCGATGGTCTCGATGGTGCCGGCGACGAGGGTCGCCTCGGCCTCGTACGTCTCGGCCAGACGGATCAGGTCATCTGTGGTGCGGAAGCGCTCGGAGTCGCCGTAGTCGCAGTTCACGACCAGCGCCTCGATGCCGGTAGGAGCCGGCGGCAGCGGGATCAGCTCCGCGCTGAGGGGGCCGTGCGGATCGGCGGCGACCTCGAGCAGGTCGCCGCTCTGGGTGATCAGCCCGTCCTGGAGCAGGGTGACGGTGTCACACACCTCGCGCACCACGCCCATCTCGTGGGTGATGATCACCACCGTGATGCCGAGGCGCTCGCGGAGGTCCGCGAGCAGACGCAGGATCTGCCGGGTGGTGGCGCCGTCCAGGGCGCTGGTCGGCTCGTCGCACAGCAGCACCTTCGGCTCGGCGGCGAGGCCGCGCGCGATGCCGACGCGCTGGATCTGCCCGCCCGAGAGCTGCGCGGGATGGTTGTGCTCGCGGCCGGTGAGCCCCACGAGCTCGACCAGCTCGGCGACGCGGCGCTCGCGCTCGGCGCGGGGCACCCCGGCGATCTCGAGCGGGTGGGCGATGTTCTGGGCGGCGGTGCGGGAGTCCAGCAGGTTCGCGTGCTGGAAGACCATCCCGATGTTCCGCCGAGCGGCGCGCAGCTGGGCGCCCTCGAGCGCGGCGATGTCGGTGCCGTCGATCTCGACCCGTCCCGAGGTGGGCTTCTCCAGCCCGGTCAGGCAGCGGATGAGCGTGGACTTGCCCGCCCCGGAGCGGCCGACGATCCCGTGGATGCGGCCCGGCCCGAGGTGGAGGTCGATCCCGTCGAGCGCGACGACGGGGTCCCCGCCGCCGGGTGCGGGGAAGACCTTGCGCAGTGCGTCGAGAGTGATCACCCCGGAATTCAAGCATCGAGCGCCCCGCACGCCGAGCACGCGTTCATCTGCCGCAACAAACGTCACAGACCTGCAGGTCCCCATGTGGACGGGGTCACGCCGTGCGGTCTGACATCTGTCATGGGCGGGCCGTGAGAGACGCATCCCGGTCGATGACACCGCGCCCTGCCGCGCAGCGCCGTGCACGGGGAGGCTGGAACCATCATCAACCCGGAAGGACCCCACCCATGTTCCAGGACCTCCTCGTCCAGCTGCACGACCTCGTCTCCGGCCTCGCGCCGTGGCAGCAGGTTCTCGCGCTCGTCCCCGCCGGAGCGGTCCCCTTCATCGAGAGCTATCTCGGCTCCTTCCTGGGCACCACCCTCGGCATCCACCCGGCCCTCGCGATCCCCGCGGCGGTGCTGGGAAACCTGGTGGCGACCTTCGTGGTGATCGCGCTGGCCGGCCGCACCCGGGACGCGATCGCCCAGGGTCGCGGGAAGCACGGGGGCCGCTCCGCCGTGGAGCCCAGCCCCTCCCGCTTCCGGACCAAGGTCGCCGCGGCGATGGAGAAGTACGGAGTGCCCGGGGTGTGCCTGCTGGGGCCGTTCGTGGTCGCCTCGCAGATCTCCGGACCTGCACTGATCGCGCTCGGCGCCGCGCGCGGCCGGGTCTACCTCTGGATGGGCATCTCCATCATCCTGTGGGGCATCGTCTTCGGCGCCTTCGGCGGCCTGTTCCTCGCCGCGATCGGCTGAGCGGATACGCTTCGCCCCAGCTCGTCGACCGTTCCCACGCCGAGGGGAAGACCGCTGTGGAGACCCGCACCGCACGCCAGTGGAGCGTGTTCTACGCCTACACGGCGTGGTCGGTCGTGCTCATCCAGGCGATCTTCCCGCTGGGGGTCCTGCTCGCGTTCGGCACCCCGGTGCCCGCGCTGCTGGCCGAGGCCCCGGCGGCGACCGCGGTGCTGCTCGTGCAGATGGTGGTCGGCGCCTGGTCCGGGCACCGAGCGCTCGCACTGTGGTCGGCGGCGGCGCTGCCCGAGGCGCGGGACCGCTGGGACCTCCCGCAGGTGGGCAGAATCCCGGCGGACCGCTCGCTGCTCGCCACCGCGGTGCCGTCAGCGGTCATCGTGCTGCTGCAGCTGCTCGGCCTCTCCGCGGCCCCCGTGCTCGTCGCCTCGCTCACGCTGCTCGCCGCCGCGGCGCTCCTGCGATGGCGCTGGCAGATCGGGGCGGCGGTGGCGGTCGCGACAACGGTGATCGCGATGGCGTTCGGGCTCTCCGCCCCCGTCGCCTTCCCCACCGGCGCGCTGCTGCTCGCCGTGGTGCTCACGGTGCGGATGTCCCTGTGGCTGGCGGCGATGGTGCGCGAGCTCGACGACGCCCGCGAGGCGCAGGCGCAGCTCGCCGTCGCCGAGGAGCGGCTGCGCTTCGCCCGCGACCTGCACGACGTCACCGGGCGGGACCTCTCCGTGATCGCGGTGAAGACCGAGCTGGTGGCGCAGCTGGCCGAGCGCGGCGACCCCCGCGCCGCGGAGCACGGCCGGGAGGCGGCGCAGATCGCCCGCACCTCGCTCGCCGAGATCCGCTCGCTCGTGCGCGGCTACCGCGAGGCGGATCTCGCGACCGAGCTGCAGGGCACTGCATCCCTTCTGCGGTCCGCGCATGTGGAGGTCACGGTCCACGGCGCGGCCGAGGACGTCCCTGCGGCCCAGGCGGGCACCGCCGCCTGGGTGCTGCGAGAGGGCGGGACGAACATCCTGCGTCATGCCGACCCGTCGGCCGTGGAGATCACCCTCCGCGCGGACGGCGTCACGATGGTCAACGACGGTGCGCCCGAGGGCGCCGAGATCCGGGAGGGCATCGGGCTGGCCGGGATGCGGGAGCGCCTCGAGGACGAGGCGACCCTGGAGGTGCGCCGCGAGGACGGCACCTTCACCCTCGACGTCCGCTTCACCCCGACCGGAGGATCCCGATGACCGATGCCCCTGCTCGCCCGCTGCGCGTGGTGCTCGTCGACGACGAGCACCTGATCCGCTCGGCGCTCGCGACGATGCTCTCGCTCGAGGAGGACCTCGAGGTGCTCGGCGAGGCCGGGACGGTCGCCGAGGGCGCGCGGCTGATCGCCGAGACCACGCCGGACGTCGCCGTGGTGGACCTGCAGCTGCCCGACGGCGACGGGCTCGAGCTGTGCGAGCAGATCGCGGAGGCCTCCCCCGCGACCCGCTGCCTGATCCTCACCTCGCATGCGCGGCCCGGCTATCTCAAGCGCGCCCTCGCACAGGGGGTGCTGGGCTTCCTGCCGAAGACCACCTCGGCCGAGCAGCTCGCTCGCGCCGTGCGTTCGGTCGCGAACGGGCGCCGCGCGATCGACCCCGAGCTCGCCGCGGAGACGATCTCCTCGGGCGACTCCCCGCTCACCCCGCGCGAGGCGGATGTGCTCGAGTTCGCGGCCGACGGCGCCCCCGTCGAGCAGATCGCTCGGCGCGCCCATCTGGCCCCGGGGACCGTGCGCAACTACCTCTCGAGCGCCCAGGCGAAGCTGCAGGCCGCGAACCGGCACGAGGCCGCCGCGATCGCCCGCCGCCGGGGCTGGATCTGAGGCCCGCGGAGGCGACTCAGCCCGCCGCGGCCTCCGCGAAGCTCGCGTCGACGATGCCGTCGATGTCCAGCGGCTCCGTGTAGGTGATCTGCTCGGCGTCGATCCACACGGACTGCATGGCCTCGAGCTGCTCGGGCTGCGGGGCGAGGTCGGGGAGGTAGCTGTACATCGGGGAGGCCTTCAGCACCTCGATGTCCTGGCCGAGGGTGTCGGCGAGGATCTGGTAGACCTCGTCGGTCTGCTTCCCGTCGGCCGAGAGCTCCTGGGCGCCCTTGGCGAGCGCGGTGAAGAAGCCCTGCGCGAGCTCGGCGCCGACGAAGGTCTCGGAGTACATCACGCCCGTGCCGGTGGTGCCCTTCGCGGGGACCGCCAGCGGGGAGGCGATCCCGGCCTCCTCGATCGAGGAGGAGAAGGGAGCCGACGGGGTCGCCGCATCGACGGAGCCGTTGGTGAGCGCCGGCTCCTGATCGGGAGTGGCGAGGTTGGAGATCTGCACGTCGTTCAGGGTCAGCCCGCCCTCCTCGAGCATCGCCGCGAGCAGGTATCCGCCGGTCGCGCCGGGTCCGCCGGCCACCCCGATGGTGCGCCCCTTGAGGTCCGCGACCTCGCTGACGGTGCCGTCGTCGAGGAGGTCCTGGCGCACCTCGAGCGCGGTGGGCGAGTTCTCCGGGTCGCCCGGGGAGATGCCCATGGAACCGACGACCTTGAAGGCCACGCCCTGCTCGAGGGCGTTGAACATCCCGGCGCTGAATCCGGCGACCATCACGTCGAGCTGGTCGTTGGACAGCATCGGCACGCCGTCCTGGCCGGACTTCAGCGGGGTGAGCTCGAGGGTGATGCCCTCGTCCTCGAAGTAGCCCATCGCGTCGGCGATGTACAGCGGCGCGAACAGGGCCGAGGGCAGGTGGCCCACGCGCACGGCGCCGGAGGCGGAGCCGCCGTCGGCGCCGCCGCCGGAGCTGTCCTCGCCGGTGATGGCGGAGCCGCAGGCGGTCAGGGCGCCGCCGAGGGCGGTGGCGGCGGTGAGGGAGAGAAGGGTGCGTCGTCGCATCGGTGCTCCTAGGGGTGCGGGGTGGTGTGGTGCGGGGTAGGGGTCAGCGCTCGCGGCGCCAGGGCAGCAGCAGCTTCTCGGAGCGGCTGAGGATCGTGGTGACCAGGGCGCCGATCAGTCCGATGACGACCAGGCCTACGTAGAGCTTCTCCGGGATGAACAGCTGCCAGGAGTTCCAGATCAGGTAGCCGAGCCCGGTGGTGGTCGCGCCGGTGAACTCGACGGCGGTGACCACCACGACGGCGGTGCCGGTGGCGGTCTTCAGCCCGGAGAACACGAAGGGCATCGCGCCGGGCAGGACCACGTGGCGGAAGCGGGCCAGCCCCGTCGCGCCGTAGGCGGCACCGGCCTCGAGCAGCTTGCGGTCGATCGCCCACACGCCGGAGACGGTGTTGATCTGCATGATGAAGAAGACCGTGGACGGGCAGCGCTGGCCGACGGCCGGCACCTATCTCCAGATCCGCGAGCCGGAGCTGCTGCGCTTCACCTGGCGCGGCCCGGAGGACGCCGACGAGGTCTCGCTGCTGGTCACGGTCACGCTCGAGGAGCTCGGCGCCGAGCGCACCCGGATGGTGTTCACGCTCGAGCGGCGCGTGCCCGCCGAGGCCGGCGAGGACGAGGACGTCCAGGACGGCTGGCGCTCGGCGCTCGACGAGGTGCTGGTGCCGCTGCTGGGCGAGCTCGCCGGCGGCTCCGGCACGGGCCGTCCGCTGATCGTGCTCGAGCAGCTCGTCTCGGCCGACGGCTTCGCGGCCGATCCCGACGGCGGGATGCGCTTCGTGGAGGCGGTGAGCTTCGAGGACCTCGACCGCACCGACGAGCACCAGATGGAGTTCGTCGCGACGGTCGATGCGATCGTGCTGGGCCGCGTCACCTACGAGATGTTCTCCACGTACTGGCCGACGGCCGATCCGGAGCACGACCGGCTCGCCGGGCCGATCAACGCCCTGCCCAAGCTCGTGGTGAGCGAGACCCTCGAGACCGCGCCGTGGGGCGAGGGCGAGGCGCAGATCGTGCGCGGCGGGGTGGACGCCCTGCGCGAGGCGATCGCGCCGTACTGCAGGGTCGTCGTGTGGGGCAGCCTCACGCTGTCGAGGGCTCTGCTGGCCGCGGAGCTGGTGGACACGATCCGGCTGCGCACGGTCCCGACCTTCGTCGGCGAGGGGCTCACCTTCACCCCGCCCACCAGGGATCCGCTCGTAGCGCGGCTCGGCGAGCAGTGCCGCTACTCCACCGGGCACGTCACCACCGAGTACCACCTGCGGGACTGAGCAGCGGCGGGCGCGGCTGCGGGACGGAGCGCGGGGGCGTCAGCGCTTCCGACGGGCGCGGAAGAAGTCGCGCAGCAGGTCGCCGCACTCCTGCCCGCGCACCCCGGTGGTGAGCTCGACGCGGTGGTTCAGCCGCGGCTCGCGCACCAGGTCGTAGAGAGAGCCGGCGGCCCCTGCCTTGGGATCCATCGCCCCGACGACCACCCGCTGCACGCGGGAGAGCACGATCGCGCCCGCGCACATGGTGCACGGCTCGAGGGTGACGACGAGGGTGGCGCCGGTGAGGTTCCAGCGCCCGGTCGCGCGTGCCGCGGCGCGCAGGGCGAGGATCTCGGCGTGGGCCGTCGGATCCTCGTCGGCCTCGCGACGGTTCCCGGCGGTCGCGAGCACCTCGCCGTCGGCCCCGACCACGACGGCGCCGATGGGCACGTCGGCGGGCTCGCGCTCGGCAGCGGCGAGGGCCTCGGCGAGCGCGAGGCCCATCAGCTCGTCGTCGCTCGGAAGGGATGCCGAGAAGCCGGGTGGTGTCGGGGTGGCCGGGGCGTCGGTCATGCACTCATTCTCCAGTGCTCCCCCGTGCGGCGAGCGCCGGGGGCGCGAGACCATCCTCTCCCCTGGACCGTCCGTCGGCCCTGCGCGGCATGGCACGGGGCGCGCTCCGGTAGATTCCCTCCCATGCGCGTTCTGGAGATCGACCACCCCCTCGTCGCCCACAAGCTGTCGGTGCTGCGCAATCGCGCCACCCATTCCTCGGTGTTCCGCCAGCTCGCCGACGAGCTGGTGACCCTGCTGGCCTACGAGGCGACCCGCAACGTCGCCACCGCGCCGGTGGAGATCGAGACGCCGGTGACCACGATGACCGGCACCCGCCTGACCAACCCCAAGCCGATGGTGGTGCCGATCCTCCGCGCGGGCCTGGGCATGCTGGACGGCCTCACCCGCCTGCTGCCCACCGCCGAGGTGGGCTTCCTGGGCATGGTCCGCAACGACGAGACCCTCGAGGTCACCACCTACGCGAACCGTCTGCCCGAGGACCTCTCCGGGCGGCAGTGCTTCGTGCTGGACCCGATGCTCGCCACCGGCCACACCCTCATCGCCTCCTGCGAGTACCTCCACGAGCGCGGCGCGAAAGACATCACCTGCGTGACGCTGCTGTGCGCACCGGAGGGGCTGAAGGCGCTCGAGGAGCAGCTGGACCCCGCGATCGACCTCACCGTGGTCACCGCCGCGATCGACGAGAAGCTGAACGAGAAGGGCTACATCGTGCCCGGCCTGGGCGATGCCGGCGACCGCCTCTTCGGGGTCGTCGACTGAGAACGCGGCCACTGACCTGCACGAAGGCCCTCCGCGAGGGCCTCGACGCAGGACCCTGACGCCCCGTCGCCGTCCCGAAATGTGAACAGGCGCTTGCCCCTCGGGACGGGACGGGGCATCCTCGTGGACATGACCTCGATCGACGCGCACCGCGAGACCGCCCCCCGGGTGGTCCGCTCCGCCATGCGCGCGATGATGTTCATGATGATGATGCCGATGATGCATCGTCAGCCGAGCCTCTGAGCGCTCACGACCTCTCCGAGATCGGCTGACAGGAGCCGGCCGGAGGGCGCGGGCTCCAGGTGCCACCGGGAGCACACCCCTCACCGATCCGCCCCAGGCGTCGATCACCCAGGGATCCCGGGCCCACCGCCCGCCGCGCAGAACGCGCCGCATCTCGGAGAACTCGCATCATGACCATCACCCTGGATCGACCCACCACCAGCACCACCGCCCCGCACACCCGGTCCGCCGCGCCCCGCCTGCAGCGGGTGGGCGGGACCGCCTCGCGCCCCGTCGCCACCGAGGACGCCGTCACCATCACGGTGTCGGTCTCCCTGCCCGCCGGGACCGGCGACGTCGAGGCCGCGCTCATCGCCGACGAGCTGCGCACCCGGGCGCAGCGCCTGGTCTCCGCCCGCGACGGCCGCACCACGGTCTCGGTGGACAGCCCCCGCCCCTTCGCCGCGACCAGCCGCGGCTCCGCCGCACGCACGCTGCCGCCCCGTGCGCAGGGCGCCGCCGCGGTCAGCC
>ENA-OOKA01000358-OOKA01000358.1-human-skin-metagenome-genome-assembly--contig:-NODE-358-length-12704-cov-10.138193_pt1 | contig 12704 bp, 10 predicted proteins | sample MGYA00248825_ERZ500995 | MGnify/ENA primary metagenome ERZ500995 (study PRJEB25958, sample SAMN03398540) | human skin metagenome | study: EMG produced TPA metagenomics assembly of the Human Skin...
TGCGGCGGTCGTCGCCCAGCAGCTCGGCGACGGCGGCGAGCTCACCGGAGACGACCTCGCGCAGCCGGTCCTCGGAGTCCAGGATGGCCTCGAGCTCTGCGATCTCCCGCTCCAGCTCCTCCCTCTCCCGCTCGAGCTCGATCCGGGAGAACTTCGTGAGCTGGCGCAGGCGCAGCTCGAGGATGTGATCGGCCTGCAGCTGCGTGAGATCGAAGATCGTCATGAGGCGCTCGCGGGCCTCGGCAGTCTGATCCGAGCTGCGGATGATCTGGATGACCTCGTCGATGTCCACGATCGCGATCAGCAGGCCCTCGACCAGGTGCAGCCGGTCGCGGCGCTTGCCCAGGCGGTGCGCGGTGCGACGGCGCACGACCGTGAGCCGGTGCTGGTTGTACACGCGCAGCATCTCGAGCAGCCCCAGCGTCTGGGGGCGGCCGTCGACCAGGGCCACGTTGTTGATGCCGAAGGACTCCTCGAGCGGCGTGTGCTTGTACAGCGCCGCGAGCACCGCCTGCGGATTGAAGCCGTTCTTGATCTCGATGACCAGGTTCAGCCCCTTGGTCCGGTCGGTCAGATCCACCACGTCCGAGATGCCGGTGAGCTTCTTGGACTGCACCGCGGACTTGATCCGGTCGATGACCTTCTCCGGGCCGACCATGTACGGCAGCTCGGTGACCACGATGCCCTGCTTGCGGGCGTTGACCTGCTCGATCGAGACGGCGGCCCGCGTCTTGAAGGAGCCGCGGCCGGTGCGGTAGGCGTCCCGGATCCCGTCCAGCCCCACGATCTGCCCGCCGGAGGGCAGATCGGGCCCGGGGATGTGCTTCATGACGTCCTCGAGACTGGCCTCGGGGTGCTCGAGCAGGTGGCGCGCGCCGGCGACGGCCTCGCGCAGGTTGTGCGGGGCCATGTTCGTGGCCATGCCGACCGCGATGCCGGTGGTCCCGTTGACCAGCAGGTTCGGGTAGGCGGCCGGCAGCACGGAGGGCTGCATGAACTGGTTGTCGTAGTTCGGCACGAAGTCCACGACGTCCTCGCCGAGATCCGCCGTGAGCTGCAGCGCCGCCGGCGCCAGCCGGGCCTCGGTGTAGCGCGAGGCCGCCGGGCCGTCGTCGAGGGAGCCGAAGTTGCCGTGCCCGTCCACCAGGGGCATGCGCTGGGCGAAGGGCAGGGCCATGCGCACCATGGCGTCGTAGATCGCGGAGTCGCCGTGGGGGTGCAGCTTGCCCATGACCTCGCCGACCACGCGGGCCGACTTCACATGACCGCGATCCGGGCGCAGGCCCATCTCATCCATCATGTAGAGGATGCGCCGCTGGACGGGCTTGAGGCCGTCGCGGGCGTCGGGCAGGGCCCGGGAGTAGATCACGGAGTACGAGTACTCGAGGAACGAGTCCTCCATCTCCCGCGTGACGTCGATGTCGACGACGTTGCCCTCGAAGTCCGCGGGCAGCTCGTCGAGCGCGGACTTCTGGGCCTTGCTCCTGCGTGGGGCCATGGGGTGGTGCTTCTCCTCAGCCGCGGTCCGGCGCCGCGATCGATGGGCGCGGAGACCGCGCGCGGAACTGTTGCCCGAGACCAGTGCTCGGGAGCGAATCCTCTGTAGCCTTCAGTCTATGGTCCCGGATACCGCACCCGCCGACAGCCCCCAGCCCTCCGGCCAGCAGACCGCGCCCGACTCGGGCTATCCCAAGCACTGGGAGGCGGACGTCGTCCTTCGCGACGGCGCCACCGCGCACCTGCGGCCCATCCGCCCGGAGGATCAGCAGCTGCTGCTGGACATGTTCCACCAGCAGTCCGAGAACACGATCTACCTGCGGTTCTTCTCCCACAAGACCACGCTGACCCGCCGCGAGCTGGCCCGCTACACCACGGTGGATCACCGCGACCGCGTGTGCTTCGTGATCCTGCTGGGCACGCAGCTGATCGGCGTGGGCCGCTACGACCGTGCGGGCAGCGCCCCGGAGGCCGAGGTCGCGTTCCTGATCTCGGATGCGCACCAGGGCCGCGGGATCGGATCCATCCTGCTCGAGCACCTGGCGGCCGCCGCCCGGGAGAACGGCATCGACCGCTTCACGGCGGAGGTGCTGCCCGAGAACCGCTCGATGCTGCACGTGTTCGTGGAGGCCGGCTACGACGTCGCCCGGCGCTTCGACGACGGCGTGGTGGCCCTCGACTTCTCGATCGACCCCACGGAGCGGTCCCTGTCCGTGATGGCCTCGCGCGAGCACCGCGCCGAGGCCCGCTCCACCGCCCGGCTGCTCACCCCGAGCTCGATCGCTGTGGTGGGCGCGTCGTCGGATCCGACGAACGGCGGGCACACGGTCGTGGCGAACCTGGTGGCCGGCGGGTACACGGGCAGGCTCTACGGCGTGAACCCCACGCCCTTCGAGCAGGAGGGCATGACGTACGCTGCGAGCCTCGAGGACATCGACGGCGAGCTGGACCTGGCGATCGTCACGGTGCCCATGGACGCGGTGCTCGAGGTCGTCGAGGCATGCGGGCGCGCCGGTGCCCATGCGGTCGTGGTGATGACCGGAGGCTGGGCGGAGTCCGGCCGCGAGGGCGCCCAGCGCCAGCAGCGGCTCGTGGCCGTCGCCCGCCGCCACGGCATGCGGGTCGTCGGGCCGGCTTCGCTCGGCGTGGCCAACCACAGCGCTGAGATCTCCATGGACGCCACGGTGCTGCCGGCCGTGCCGGGGGAGGGAACCCTGGGGCTGTTCAGCCAGTCCGGCGCTCTGGGCATGCTGCAGACCTCGGCTGCGCTGCGGCATCGCGTGGGCGTGTCGACCATGGTCTCGGCCGGCAACCGCGGCGACGTCTCCGGCAACGACATGATGCAGTTCTGGGAGGACGACCAGGCCACCGCGGTGTGCGGGCTGACCCTGCAGTCCTTCGGCAACCCCCGCAAGTTCTCGCGCATCGCCCGTCGCCTGGCCCTGACCAAGCCGGTCGTGGTCGCCAAGTCGGACGTCGCCGGGCTGCGCCTGCCGCCCGGGCACACGGGCCGCACCACCGAGGCCCCCGCTGGGGCGCTGGATGCCATGCTCGACCAGGCCGGGGTCATCCGGGTGCCCACCTCCGATCTGCTGATGGACACCGCGGCGGTGGGCACCTCCCAGCCGCTGCCGCGCGGTCAGCGCACCTCCCTGGTCTCCAACGCCATGGCACTGGCCAGGCTCATGGAGGACACCGCCACGGGGCTGCAGATGCCGCTGGCCCGCCTGCGCGACCGCGTGGACACCTCCATGGGCGGCCAGCAGGCCCTGCAGGCCCTGGTGCGCGAGGTCGCCGAGGCCGTGGCGGATCCGCGCAGCGACGCCGTGGTGGTCGCGACCATGCCGATCCGCGGCATCTCCGGCGACGAGCTCGCCGACGCCGTGTGCGCCGCGATCGCGCAGCGGGGCGAGGACGACGAGCGCGCCGCCAAGCCCGTGGTGCTGGCCGTCACCGGCGATATCGCCGACGGCGCCTCCTCGCGGGTGCACACGGACCCGCAGGGCCGCACGCTGCCGGTCTTCCAGGCGCCGTCGACGGCCGTCTCCGCGCTGCACGGCCTCCAGCGCTGGGCCCGTTGGCGCGACGAGGAGGACGATCTGGTCACCGTCCCGGAGGACATCGACGCCGAGGGCGCCGAGGCCATGATCGAGCGCTGGTCGCAGGAGGTGCGCGGCGAGATGCTGCTGCGCCTGGACCGGGAGCGGACGGCGCAGCTGCTGGGCGCCTACGGCATCTCGGTGCTGCCCACCGCGCGCTTCACGGACATCGACGACGGCCTGGCCGCCGCGGCACGGATGGGCTACCCCGTGGTCCTCAAGGCCGCCGACGAGCATCTGCGCAGGCGCCTGGATCTGGGCGGCGTGCGTCTGAGCATCGACACGCCCGAGCAGCTGCGCGAGGCTGCGACCTCCATGCGCAGGGAGATCGGCGCGGGCACCGAGCAGCTGGACGTCCAGGCCATGGCGCCCACTGGCCAGGCCGTGGTCCTCACGGCCACGGAGGACCCCCTGATCGGCCCCGTGCTCTCCTTCGGCGTCTCAGGAGACGCCGTGTCGCTGCTGGATGACCTGGCCCATCGCGTGCCGCCGCTGACCGATCTGGAGATCCGTCGCATGGTGCGCGAGCCCAAGGCCGCGCGGAAGCTCTTCGGCCACGAGGGACAGCCGCCGCTGGATGTCGCACGGCTCGAGGAGCTGATCATGCGGGTCTCGCTGCTGAAGGATCGCCACCCGCAGATCGCCCGGCTCGAGCTGAACCCGGTACTGTTGTCCAGTCAGCGGCTGACGGTGCTGGATGCCGACATCCGACTGGGCAACGCCCAGGACCGAACGGACAGTGCACGACGAGCGATGCGGAGGTGAGCGGGCCATGAGCGATACCATCGCCGGCCGGTACACGCTCATCGATCCCATCGCCCGCGGCGGCTCCGGGACGGTCTGGCGGTCCTGGGACCAGCGGCGCAACCACGTGTGCGCCGCAAAGGTCCTGCGCCAGCGCGACTCCGCCGACCTCCTGCGCTTCGTGCGCGAGCAGTCCGTGAAGATCGATCACCCGCATGTGCTGGCCCCCTACGGCTGGGCGGCCGAGGACGAGCACGTCGTGATCGCCATGGATCTCAGCGACGGCGGCACCCTGGAGAACGCGATCCAGGACCACGGCGCCTTCTCGGACAAGGTGGCCGAGGAGATCCTGCGCCAGCTGATCTCGGCCCTGCAGTTCGTGCACGCGGAGGGCTGGATCCACCGCGACGTCAAGCCCGCCAACCTCATGATGGATGCCACGGGCACGGGGCGACCCCTGGCTCGACTGGCCGACTTCGGCATCGCCACGCAGGGCGAGGACGCCCGCCTGACCCGTATCGGCACGGTCGTGGGAACACCCGGCTACATCGCCCCCGAGCTGCTCGAGGGAGCGGATCCGGATCCCTCGCAGGACCTCTTCGCCGCCGGCGTGGTGGCCATGCGCATGGTCCGCCCGGACGCCGAGCGCGGCATCACCCCCACCCCCGAGGACGCCCTCGAGGCCTTCGGCGAGGACTCCCTGCTGGGTGCCGAGGTGGCGGCGCTGCTGGACCCCGATCCCGCGGTGCGCCACGACGGCGCCCTGTCGCTGATGGAGCGGCTCGAGTCCTCTGCCGAGGAGGACTTCGGGCAGGCGACCACCCGCGACGGCGAGACCTTCGAGATCTTCCAGACCCTGGACCCGCTGCCGGAGGCCTGGCAGGACATCGTCTCGGGCCACGCCGAGCCGCCCAAGCAGGAGCGCACCGGGGAGAACATCTCGCAGTCCGGTGAGGCCGGAGAGCGCACCCCGAGCACCACGATCGTCCCGCAGCAGCCCGGCGCCCAGCGGATCGACGCCCCCGCGGGCGGCCGCCTCAGCGGAGGCTTCGGCACGCCTCCGCCCGGTGGCGTGCCGCTCGTCGGGCCCAGCTCAGGCCCGGCCGGCACGGCGCTGAGCGGCATGCCCTCGGGCCTGGGCGGCGATGGCCGTGAAGTCCCGGCGCAGGCCCCGCCCGTGGGCGGCGGGACGGCGAGCGCTGCCGTGCAGGGTCCGCTGCCGCAGGGCCAGCACAGCCGAGCTGCTCTGCTGGGCACCGTCCCGGCCGCGGATTCGGGCCGTGCGACGGCCCCTCAGCGCAGCATCTCGTGGGCCGGCGCCCACACGCCGGCCTCGGTCCCCGTCCGCCCGCAGGATCAGCCGGCCCACGTGCCGGGCGCTGCGGGAGGAAGCGCCGGGGCGACCCTGCGCGAACAGCCCTCGAGCCCCAGCACCGCCCCCGGGGCGCAGGTGCCGCTCGGCGGTGCGTCCCAGGGCAGCGCCCCTGCTGGCGGCGCCTCCCGGACCACCGGCTACACGGCGGCGTCGGCCTATTCCGGGGGTGCCTCAGGGAGCCCGGCCGCGGGGTCGTCGCGCTCCGGTGCCAAGAGCGGTCCGCTGTCGTTCATGGGAGTCAACGGCGCCGGCGGCTGGGTCGTCATCGGCTGCGTGGGCGCGGTGCTCCTCGCGGCCGCGATCCTGATCGTGGTGCTGATGAGCCCCGGGGGCAGTGAGGACCCGCCCCCGGCCGATCCCACCTCGAGCGGCACGGAGGAGTCCACCGGCGTTCCCACCACGTACGTCACCCAGGACCCCGAGGACGGCGGCATGGGCGGCACGCAGCTCGGCGGCTCCGGCGGCAACTCCTTCGGCGGCTGATCCCCGGCAGGCGGTGACAGGGCGAGTACCCGCAGCACGAGCAGCGCCCTTCTCGCAACTCGCAGACACGTCCCTTCAGGAGGGAACCAGGCAGATGACGCAGTCAGGACCGCGCGGCGAGCAGCTGCGCCAGGATATCGAGCGCGCCGGCTACTACCCGCAGCTCGTGATCGACGTGATGGCCGACGCCCTGGACGGGGCGGCCCCGGAGTCGCACCTGGTCCAGCTGGAGACCACCTTCGACCGCGATGAGGTCCACCGCCACATCACAGTGCTCGTGCTCGCAGAGGGCCTGCTGCACATCACGCACGTCGATGATCAGGAGTACGACCAGGAGGGCCAGGAGGTGCTGGCCCTGGCCTCGACCGAGTCCGTGGCCGCCTCCCGGGTGAACTCCGTGACGCTGACCTACGCGTACTACAAGCCGCAGCAGTACCGCACCGGCCACCCGATCAGCGAGGTCAACCTCAACATCGCCTGGACCGGCACCCGGAACATCGATCTGCAGCCGGCCGGCTGCGAGGACCCCCAGTGCGAGGCCGACCACGGCTACACGGGAGTCAGCGCCGTGCAGGACGTCTCTCTGCGGATCAGCGCCGAGGCCGACGGCGTCGAGGCGGTCGAGGGCGCCCGCGAGTTCGCCCGCAGCCTGCGCCGCAGCGCCGTGGAGCGGGTCGGACGATGACCGGCTCCGCCGGCGACTCAGCCGGGGCGGACTTCTGGGCCGTCCCGCCGGAGCAGGAGCCTCAGGCCGCGATCGCGCGCCCTCCTCGCTACGGATCCCGCAGCATCGCCGACGTCATGACCTCGGCGGCCGCAGCGATCGGGGCCGAGGGCTTCGAGGACGTGCTGGGGCTGCCGGCCTCCCAGCGCATGGTGGTCGTGCTGGTGGACGGGCTGGGGCTGGAGCAGCTCGAGGCCCGCAGCTCGTACGCCCCGTTCCTGCGCGGTGCCGAGGACCTCGGCGAGCTCGACGCCGCCTTCCCGTCCACGACCGCCTCGTCGCTGGCGGCGCTGGGCACCGGGCTGCCGGTGGGCGTGCACGGTCTCACCGGCTACGACTCCTACTCCCCGCAGCTGGGGCAGACGGTGAATATGCTCGGCGGCTGGGATCCGCGGGTGGATGCGCTCGTGTGGCAGCCGCGCGACACCGTGCTGCAGCGCCTCGAGGCGCAGGGCCTGGACGCCGTGACGGTCAGTCGCGGCAAGTTCCAGGACTCGGCTCTGACGCGAGCGGCGCTGCGCGGCGGGCGCTTCGTGGCAGCGGACGGCGTGTTCGCCCGTACCAAGGCGGCCCAGGAGAACCTGCGGGCCGGTCAGCGCGCACTCATGTACTTCTACTGGGACGACCTGGACAAGACGGGGCACCGCCACGGCTGGGGCTCCTCAGAGTGGATCCACGAGCTGGAGGAGCTCGACAGCTCCCTGCGCCGCCTGTGCGCGCGCCTTCCCGGGTCCACCTCCGTGGTCCTCACCGCCGATCACGGCATGGTCGACGTCCCCCGAGAGGGCCGCGTGGATCTCACCCAGGTGCCCGGTCTGCTCGACGACGTCCGCACCAGCGCCGGTGAGCCCCGCTGCCTCCAGCTGCACCTGGAGCCCTGCGAGTCCGCGCAGCAGCGTCAGCAGCTGCAGGAGCGGGTCCGTCAGCGCTGGGAGGCCTCGGAGCTGGGGGAGCGGGTGCGTGTTCAGACGCGGGAGGAGCTGCTCGACGGCGGCTGGTTCGGCCCCGTCGAGGACCTGCGCCCCGAGGTCGTCGGACGCATCGGCGACCTGGTGATCACGCCGCTGGAGGATGACCTGGCGCTGCATGACCTCTCCCGCATCGGTCCGCAGACGCTGCAGATGGTCGGTCAGCACGGCGCCGTGACGCCGGCCGAGACCAGGGTCCCGCTGCTGCGCCTGGCCTGAGGCCGCAGACGAGCCTCCGACAGGCGATCGGCCCCCTTCCTCCTCGAGGAGACAGGGGCCGATGCGCATCCCAGGAGGGTCCTCAGTCGTTCTTGGCGCCGAAGACGATGTCGTCCCAGCTGGGCACGGACGACCGGGTGCGCTTGGCGCCGCCGACCCGACCGCGCGGGCGAGGACGACGATCGCCGTCCTGCTGGCTGTCCTGCGACTCGTCCTCGGGCTGATCCTGCGGGGAGGCCGCAGCCCGGGTGGGCTGCTCCCGAGAAGCGTCGCGCCGATCGTCGGCAGCGGAGGCGGGGTCCTCGTGATCGTCAGCGGCAGGCTCGGACTGCTCGGGGGACCGCACGGCGCTCAGGCGAGGCGCTGCCGGCTCGGTGTCCTCGTCGGTGATCTCCACGATGTCGGCGTGGTGCTGCGGGGCACCGGCATCCGCCCGGCCCAGGTGGTGGATCGTGGCCTCGTGGTGGTGCGTGGGATCCGAGTCCTCGACCGGCTCCGACGGCCGGTCCTGATCGACCGGCCGCTGGACGCGCGCGTCCTCCTGGGACTCGGCGGGTGAGGCGCTGCGGTCCTGGCCCGCCGACTCGGCCGGCTCGACGGGGTCGCCGCCGGCGGAGGACTCGGGCTGGGCACGGTGGCCCGGCTGGATCGTCCGGTCGAAGAGCCGAGCATCGTCCGGGGCGGAGATCGGGCGCGGGCGCGAGTCCACGTGGCCCATGGAGCGGCCGAGGATCTCTGCGAGCTGGTCGTCGGAGCCCTCGTCGGCCCCCAGGCGCTGGCCGCGGCGGGCCTCCAGGACCTCGAGCAGCTCCTCGGTGGTGCGGGCCTCGTCCTCGCGGCGCAGTCGATCGGCACCCGGGTGCGATCCGCCCTGCGCCGCCGGGGCGGGCTCGTCGGCGCTCGGAGCTGACGAGGCGTCGCCGTCGGAGGCGCCCGGATGGGCGTCCTCGGTGGAGGAGGCCGTGCGGGCGGCAGTCTGGCTCGAGGAGGACGGACGGGCGGCGTCGTCGCTCGAGGTGCCGACAGCGGCTGCCGAAGCCGCCGGGCGGCGCTGGCCGAAGACATCGTCGCGCGGGGCCTCGGGCTCGTCGTCGCCGGTGAGGTGCTGGGCCCAGCCGGGCTCAGGGCTCACGGAGAGGTTGGCGGGGTTGAAGACCCACTGAGCCAGCGACTGCTGGTCCACGAGGTCCTGCGGCGCTTTGGCGGGATCGACCACCCGGAAGCGCACGGCCACGGTCCACAGCAGATCGGGACGCTGCCAGGCATCCCAGTCGAAGGAGGTGGGGGCGATCCCGAGCTGAGGGGCGCGGGACTGCAGCGTCTGGGCCAGGCTCAGCGGCGCGCTGTCGAAGGCGGAGCGGTAGCCCTCGGTGCGGCGCGCTCCGAGCTCGACCTTCTGGGCCTCTCGGGCCATGTGCGAGCGCTCGGCGATGATCGGCCATTCGTAGCGGCGCACGCGCTCCGGCTCCCAGCCGGACTCCTCGACGATCTCCTCGACGGACGCGCCCGAACGGAACCGGGCCTGGATGTCGCGGGGGCCGAAGTCAGCGCCCTGGCGCTGGCGGCGCGCCGGGACGCGGCGTGCTCGCTGGACCGCCTGGCGCAGGTGCTGATCCACTGCCAGGAGGCTGCGGCGTCCGGAGGAGTCGCTGAGCACCAGGTGCTCGCCGTCGTCGTGGACGCCTTCCAGGCGCAGCTCGTCCATGCTCATCCAGCCTTCCGCAGGTCTCTTGCTCCGGGGGACGCCGTGGTCGGCTCCGCCTCTCGGGGGAGCCGGTGCCGGCCCAGCCGGCGGACGCGTCCCGGTCCGCATCTGCGCAGAGTCTAGTGGTCGTGGGCAGACTGCGCGCATCGGGGGCCTGCACGGCGCGCTGCGCCCGGACTCCACGGACCCTTCGGAGCCGGCTGGAAGCTGCGCGGAGGCAACCGACCGGCAACAATTCTGTCGTGAGCGGACGCATTGGTCTTTCCGAGGCCCATAGTGAACAATCCTCCACACGTGAGGCAGGTATGCGCCCGCGAGCCCGCCCTCCACGGACCGCGGCCGGCTGTCGCCGCGCCTCATGTCGACGTCTTCACTGCAAGGATTAGGGATCACATATGGCAACTGATTACGACGCTCCCCGCAAGCAGGAGGAGGAGCTCAAGGAAGACTCGATCGAGGAGCTGAAGACTCGTCGCAACGAGACCCAGCACCCCAATGCGGACGAGGACGATGAGGCCACGGCCGCTGACAGCTACGAGCTGCCCGGTGCCGATCTGTCCCACGAGGAGCTCTCCGTCGTGGTGCTTCCGGCTCAGGAGGACGAGTTCACCTGCGGGTCCTGCTTCCTGGTGCGCCACCGCTCCCAGATCGCGGAGGAGAAGGACGGGATGAAGATCTGCGTGGAGTGCGCAGGCTGAATCCGACGAAGACTGACTGCCGGAACGCAGGCCGCTGAAGCCTGAGGCCCGCACAGGACAGAAGAAGCCCTCGACCGCCGCGGCGGTCGAGGGCTGTTTCGTCTGCGCGCGCGTCGGCTCGAGGGCCTCAGCCGACCAGGGCCTGGGCGAGCTCGTGCGGATGGCGAGTGGCGGTGAGCCAGTACGGGGTGGGATCCACGGGGTCGATGATCTCGATGCGGCACATTCCCGAGGCCGAGGCCGAGAAGTTCATGTAGGCCCGGGCATCCAGCTCGGGACCGCGGACGCGGCGGACGTCGTCGGGATCGGTGAAGGCCTCCACCTCACCCACGAATCGGCGCTCGATGCTCGCCCGGCCCACCCGCAGGAGATCCTCGGTGACCACGATCGAGGAGGCCCGGGAGTAGACGATGACGGGGGCCAGGATCAGCGCGATGACACCGCCGAGGATCCCGAGCCAGGTCGCGATGGGGGCCAGTGCGATCACCACGGAGCCGGCCAGGCCCAGGAACAGCAGCCACATCCACCACGCCGGGTTCAGCTTCTCCCGGTAGAGCACCTCGTCGTCAGTCATGGGCACCATCATCCCATGAGCGGATGGCTCGGCCGGACGACCGGGTCCCGTTCCCGAGTGGCTGGAGGCGGCGCGGCGTCTACAGTGGGGCACTGTGCTGACCGACCCCTCACGCCCCCAGGACCACGACGACTCCGCCGCGCTGCGGATGCAGGTGCGCCGGCTGGACGCCGATCTGCCGCTGCCTCGCTATGCCAAGCCCGGCGACGCGGGGCTGGACCTGCGCGCCAGCTCCGATGCCGTGCTCGATCCCGGTGCCCGCGCCCTGATCGGCACCGGGCTGGCCATCGCCGTGCCCGTCGGCTGGGTGGGCCTGGTCCATCCGCGCTCGGGACTTGCCGCCAAGCACGGCATCACCGTCCTCAACGCGCCGGGCACGGTGGACTCCGGGTACCGCGGCGAGATCATGGTCACGCTGCTGAACACCGATCTGCACACGCCCTTCCGCATCGAGCGCGGCGACCGCATCGCCCAGCTGCTGCTGCAGCGCGTCGGCACGGTCGAGCTGGTCGAGGTCGACGAGCTCGAGGACAGCGACCGCGGCGAGACCGGATTCGGGTCCTCCGGGACCCGCTGAGTACGCGCCGCGCCCCGCGCGGCCACTGACAGGCTCCGGGCCGTTCCCGGGCACCGCCGCCCCGACCGGGCGGCGCATGACGCATCGAGGAGGCACCGACGTGTTCGGACGCAAGAAGAAGGACGCCGAGCCCACGGCTCCGGCAGAGGAGCAGGTCGAGCAGGACGGCGCCGAGGCGCAGGACGACGTGCGCGCCCGCGGGCCGTGGGACATCTCGGAGATCGAGGACCGCGAGGGGCGCATGGACTTCGGCTCGCTGCTGATCCAGCAGCAGCAGGGGATCGGCATCCGCCTGGAGGTCACTGAGAAGGGCAACCGCCCGCGGGCGGTGAACCTGGATCACAAGGGCTCGACCGTGCAGCTGCAGGCCTTCGCCGCCCCGCGCACGACCGGGATCTGGGCGGAGATCCGCAAGGACCTCGTGGACTCGCTCAAGCGCAGCGACGGCGCCCCGCAGGCCGTCGAGGGCCCGTTCGGCACCGAGCTGCGAGCCCGCTTCCCCGCGACCACCAGCGACGGCACCAAGGGCTACCGGCCGGCGCGCTTCATCGGGATCGACGGCCCCCGCTGGTTCCTGCGCGCCGTGATCTCCGGTCCGGCGGCGATCGAGCCCACGGCCTCGGCCGAGTTCGACGAGCTGATCCGCACCGTGATCGTGCGTCGCGGCGGGGACCCCATGCCCCCGCGCGATCTGCTGCCGCTGCAGGTCCCCGAGGGCGTGGAGCCCAAGGCCGTGGCCAAGCGGCGCGCCGTCCGCCGGCAGGCCTCGGGCCAGGGTCAGTCCCAGGGCACCGGCTCAGCCGCAGGCGGTCCCGCTCCGAAGGCGCCGCCACAGCGCGGGCCGGAGATCACCGAGACGCGATGAGCACCCAAGCCACCGGCGACGCCGACTCCCGGCTCGGCAGCGATCACGAGACCGCTGCCGAGGACTGCCTGCACCCCGGTCCGGCACCGGTCACGGCCTCGCACCCGCGCATCGTGGCGCTGTAGGAGCCTGCGGCCTCGCTGGCCGAGGCTCGGGCGGCGTGCGGCGAGGACCGC
>ENA-OOKA01000359-OOKA01000359.1-human-skin-metagenome-genome-assembly--contig:-NODE-359-length-12695-cov-7.246677_pt1 | contig 12695 bp, 12 predicted proteins | sample MGYA00248825_ERZ500995 | MGnify/ENA primary metagenome ERZ500995 (study PRJEB25958, sample SAMN03398540) | human skin metagenome | study: EMG produced TPA metagenomics assembly of the Human Skin...
CGAGGTCCACTCCGTGCTCCACGCCGGGCAGGCAGGGCTGGACCACGACATCCTGGCCGCTGGGGGCTGAGCCGTCGGCCGGGGCGGGGGCGGAGTCGATCGCTGCGTCGATCGCGGCGCGGACCCCGTCGGCCGGGACCAGCGCGAGCCCGGAGGAGCCGCTGCCGAGGCGGTGCTTGACCACGAGGCGCTCGGAGGCGGCGGGGATCTCGGCGATGCCGGCCTCGTCGTCGCCGGTGACGGTGCGCGGGGTGGGCATCCCGATGCCCTCGAGCAGCTGGGCCATGCGGAGCTTGTCGGCGCAGCCGAGCTGCCAGGCGCGGTCGACGCCGGGCACGAGGATGCCGCGCTCGCGCATCCGATCGGCGAGGTCGGTGGCGACATGGAGGTGCATGAGCTCGTAGTCGTTCGACAAGGTCGACGAAGAAGCCATTCCACGCAGCTCCGGTCTCGCTGGTCGCGACCCGCATGCCGAGCACTTCGCGGTGCCCGTCGCCATTGGCGCCGGTGGCTAGGAGGACGACAGCGTTGATCACGCGGCCACCTTCACGGGCCTTCATGGTCAGCGCGTCGGCGGAGACGAAGGTGCAGGGCCCGGCCTCGTCCAGCGGCCGGTGGCGGAACTGCTCGACGTGCTCGTCCAGATCTGATGCCATCCTGCTGACCTGCGACTTCGAGAGACTGTTGATGCCCAGGGGTTTGACGAGCTTGTCCATGCGACGCGTGGAGACACCTGCGAGATAGCAGTCCGCGACGACCGTGATCAGGGCACGCGCTGCACGACCTGCAGTTCACCGCCCGCACCGCGCTCGGCGGTACGAGCGCGCCGAGTGCGGTGCTACTGGGGGCCGACGGCCAGCTCGCCGGCGGCCCCGTCAACGGCGGCAGAGCGGTGATCGAGTTCGTGCAGGAGATCTGCGAGCAGCCGGCGGAGGCGGGCGCCGGAAACGCGCGGGAAACGCCACCCCACGCGTAACCCCCGAAATCGAGGGTCACGCCGGGGGAGTCAACGCGGCGTGTTCTTACCGACGGAGCCGCGAGCAACCTAGAGATTCAGCAGACCCGACGGGTAACCACCGTCCAGCAGGGCGACGTGCAGAGCGGCGACGTCGAATCTACCGCGCTCGATCGCGGTGTACTCCGCTGGCGGCACGAAGCTCGACTCGGCGGCTTCGTTCTGTGCATTCACCGTCAACGCGAGTACACCGCCGTCACCGAAAGCACTGAAGAGCACGTCGAGGAGCTGGTTCACCCCGTCGAGAGCCGTGTCGAGAACACCGTCACGACTGAATGCTAGGTCCACCGCACCCTCGACGACGCCGACGATTCCACCGACGAGAGTCGAGAGGACATCGTTTGCCGGCGTCACCGGCTGCCAGCCCAGCCGGAAGACCTCGATCGCCACGGCAGATCCGTCCACCACTTCGGCGAGCGTTCCCTGAATAGTCACCCCCAGGAGCGCCACGCGGATGGTGAATCGGCCCGGGTTCTCTGCCGCTACTTTGCGGGTTCGGGCTCTGGGGTGAGGGCCTCGTAGTGGAGCACTTCGGACTCTACTCGCGGATTTTGTCCTCGACCAGGGCGTCTGCGACGGTGCGCTCAGCGATGCGGGCCGGGCGCTTCCAGGCCCGGTAGGTCCGTGCAGCGATCGCAAGGCCCTGCTGGCTCAGGACGCGAAGGATCGGCTCGACTGCGTAGCCCTCGGCTCTCATCTCGTCGATGAACGCCAGGATCAGCGGTTGCGGGGTGGGGGCACCCCCCGCTTGCGCGGGACGAGCTCCCCCGCGAAGAAAATTGAAGCCCGGCGAAGAATCTCGTTGTCCTCGCGCAACCGCTTGTTCTCAGCCTTCAGTCGTTCGACCTCGGCGGACTCCTCGCTCGTGATCCCGGGGCGGGTTCCGTCGTCGACCTCGGCCTGCGCGAGCCAGCGCCGTGCTGACCCCCGCGAGACGCCTTCTTGCCGAGCGACCGCAGTGACTGCGGCGGTCAGAGTGGGGTACTCCTGCTGGTGTTCCCTGACAAGCCGCACGCACCTCACGCGCAGCTGGGAATCGATCTTCCACGGCTGCCTGTCCATCCTTCCGGACTCAAACAGCAGCGGCATCAAACCTGGGCCGATTCAAGTAGGTGGTGGTATATGCGGTGTAACCGTTGATGGGGCGCGCGGTGCTGTACGGCGCCGGGATCGTCCACGTCTGGTCAGTTCCGACCTGCCCCCACTTGAGGCCCGCATATGCCGCAGCGGGGAGGTAGAGCGTGGAGCGTGCCGCGGTGGGATTCGGGGTGGCCGGGACATTCTCCATCCAGATGCCCGCCGTCGGGTAAGCAGCGCTGCCGTTGATGGTGATGGTCTGCGTACGACCCGAGGGGCCACTGCCCGTGATGGACGACACGGCGAGGATGCCTCCCAAGAGAGGCGTTGGCGAGGCAGCGACCGCGGGCGCTGCAACAGCCACAGCGGCCGCAGGGGCAACCCAGGCCGCGCCCCGCAGCAGGTGCCGACGGATGGGATGGGATCGGAGCCGGTCATTGGCGCCCTCCTGGTGTTGATGGCTCCTCACGGGCACGGCGTGCGGACTCGACCCACACCCGGCTCGGAAATGGGACGTACTAAACGGTAGCGAAGGTACGATTCAACCTAAACCGGCGCAACGGTCACGCGGCCCTGTTCAGTCGTTGTGTCACACCGCACGGCGCGCTACGTCCGGATTAGGTCGATTTGCGCGTTCCCGCAGTGAGTCAACGGAACAACTGTCCGAGCAGAGCCCGCTTCGCCCCGCGGTAGGGCGGGGTGACCAGCCGGAGCGTGTCGGGGCGCAGCGGCTTCTTCACGACGGGCTTCGCGTGGGTGAACACCTGGAGGCTCGCGCGGCCGTGGTACTTCCCCATCCCGGACTCCCCAATGCCACCGAAGGGCATCGTCTGGGAGCCGAGGTGGGCGAGGGTGTGGCTGAGAGCGAGGGAACCGGAAGAGGTCTCGGCGATGAATCGCTCCTCGATCTCGGATCGGGGGCTGAATACGTAGGCGGTCAACGGTTTCTCGCCACTGTTGATGCGGGCGATCGCCTCGTCGGGCCCAGAGACTTCGAGCAGCGGGAGCACGGGGCCGAAGATCTCCTCCCCCATCACCGGATCGTCCCAGTCCACGCCGTCGAGGATCGTTGGCGGGAGGTAGCGATTGGCGCGGTCGGCGCCGGCGGTGCCGCCGAGCACGGCCTTGTCGTCGTCGATCAGGGCGAACACGCGGTCGAAGTGCTTCTGGTTGACCATCCGGCCGTAGTCGCGACTGCGTTGTGGAGTGCGCCCGTACATCGAGGCGACCGCGTCCTTCAGATGGGGCACGAGGGCGTCGAGGGTGGAGCGCGCGGCTATGAGGTAGTCGGGGGCGACGCAGGTCTGCCCGGCATTGGTGAACTTCCCCCACACGATGCGGCGGGCGGTGGTGGCGAGGTCTGTGCCCTCGTCGACGAACACCGGCGACTTCCCGCCGAGCTCGAGCACGGTGGGGGTGAGGTGCTCGGCGGCGGCGCGGGCGACGATCCGGCCGACGGTCCCGTTGCCCGTGTAGAAGATCAGATCGAAGCGCTGCTCGAGCAGAAGCGTGGTCTCCTCGACGGCGCCTTCGACGACTCTCACCCAGGCAGTGTCGAGGTGGGAGTGGATCAGGTGCGTGAGGGCAGCGGAGGTGGCCGGGGCGACCTCGCTGGGCTTGAGGATCGCGGTGTTCCCGCCGGCGATCGCGCCGATCAGCGGGGCAAGTGCAAGGTTCACAGGGTAGTTCCACGGGGAGATGATCAGCGTGGTCCCGAGAGGCTCACGGCGGATCTGTCCGCTGGAGGGCGCGAGCAGCAGGCCGGGGCCGAAGCGCTCCGGTCGCAGCCAGGCGCGGAGGTTCTTCCGCAGGTGCGCGATCTCCTGGGCGACAACACCGAGCTCGGTGATCAGCGATTCGGTGCGGGACTTGCCGAGGTCCAGCTCGAGGGCCTCCAGCAGGCGGGGACGCTCGGCGCGTAGGCCGCGGGCGAGGGCGTCAAGCTGCGCGATCCGCGCCTCGAGCGACCGGGTAGTGCCGGCGTCGAAGGAGTCCCGCAGCGCGGCGACGTCGGCGAGGATCTCGCCCCGTCGGACGGCGTCGAGGGAGGTCGGGGCCTGCTGAGCGTCGGTCGACATGGATCCAGGGTACGAGCCGGGATCGCGACCCCATAACCTTCGTCTCCAGATGATGACCGGACGGTTTTTTTTCCCTAAATTGGAGTCAGTCGTCATTTTTCTCGGAACCGAAGATCGGAGCATCCCGTGCAGGGCACCTCGTTCCCCCGTCGATCACTCGCCAAGGGCGCCCTTTGGTCCCTGCCCGTGATCGCCGTGAGCTCGGCGGCGCCCGCTGTGGCGGCGAGCGCGACGCCGGTCACGATGCTGTGGAGCGGTTTCGGCGCGCCCAACCGCACCTTGGCCAATCAACCGACCCAGACGGTCGACGGCGTCAAGGTCACGGCGAGCCTTGCCCGCCCGTCTGGGGTCAACCCCAGCGGCAACTGGACTCCGACCGGCGAGGGTCGACTGAAGTTGGTCAGCAAGCAGCTCACCACCGGCGATTCGGCGCAGACTGTCACTCTCGACTTCTCCGCCCCCGTCTCACACGTCTCGCTCACCATTGACGGGATCGATCGAAGCAGCGGGCTCGGACACCTCGAAGAGGTCTACGTTCCCTCCAACAGCACAGCGTTCACAGCATTCTCCGCAGGAACGAAGGTCACCGGGAGCGGCGCACCGAGCGATCCCTTCCGGGCGAAGGACGACGTCAACGGAGACTTCACCGGTCCCGAGTATTCCGTCTCGCTCACCTGGGAGGAGCCGATCAGTTCTCTCCAGATCGGCTATCGCCAGGGTGTCCGGGCAACCCTCGCATCTTCCCCGGAGATCACGATCTCCCCAGTCACCTTCACCCCGACCGTACCCGCCTGAAACTCCCCGGTCCGGCCCGAACGTCGGTTAACAGACCGCGGCGCCGCCCCATTGGCTCGGCGAGCCGTCACCCGTCGCCGAGCAGAGCGAGGACGACGACCGGTCGCTCGGCCGAGATCCAGGCGCTCTGCTCCCTCATCGTCCCCGGCCGCGGACGGCGTCGGATGCGCCGTGGGCGAACGGCTAGTCCGTCCCCGTTCCGACGGGCGTCGATGCCGGACAATGGAGGGGACGCCGTCCCGAAGGCCGGGCCGACGCGAGGAGGCTCCCCGAATGGCTGTGCTGCTTTCGGCACCGATCCTGCTGTCGATCACCCTGCTGATCTCCGGGCTCGCGAAGCTCGGCGCGCGCGAGGGGACCCAGGATGCGATGCGCTCGCTGCGCCTCCCGCTGCCGGCGTTCCACGCCTCGGTCGCCTCGGTGCTGCCGGTGACGGAAGTCTTCCTGGCGCTCGCGCTGTGGATCCCGGTGCCACCCCTGCAGGTGCTGCTGGCAGGGCTGGTGGCACTCCTGATGCTCACCTACCTGGTGATCATCGCGCGGGCGCTGACCTTCGAGGAGCAGGTGCACTGCTCCTGCTTCGGCACCCTCGCCTCCCCCACCGTCTCCCGCACCACGCTGGTGCGGAACGTGCTCCTGAGCGTGCTGGGCCTGCTGGCCGTGGTCGCGGCGGCGAGCGGCGCGATGACCACTCTCCTGGTGCAGGCGCCGATGGGGCTGATCGGTTTCGGGCTAGCGCTGCTGATCGCGATCGCGCTGACGGCCGCCACGATTGGCGGAAGCGTCGCCGAGCCCGATGCCGACGCCTCGACCGCTCCCGCCACTACCGCGGCCGATGCGGACGAGGACGAGCTGCTGGACTACGAACGCAGCCCGATCCCGGCGGCGGTGCTGCAGCAGGCTGACGGCCGCCTGATCACCCTCACCCAGCTCACCGCGCAGCGGGCGGCGCTGCTGGTGTTCGTCACCGAGGGCTGCGGGCCGTGCGAACGGGTGCTGGACCATGCCGAGGAGTGGATCGGCGAGCTGGAGCAGACGTTGCAGGTGCGGTTCGTGTTCTCCCGCCCGCTGGACCAGCTGCGCGAGCGGACCACGGACCGCGTCGAGGGCCACGCCCTCCACGACCTGCAGTTCACCGCCCGCACCGCCCTTGGCGGCACGAGCGCGCCGAGCGCAGTGCTGCTGGGGGCCGACGGCCAGCTCGCCGGCGGCCCCGTCAACGGCGGCAGCGCGGTGATCGAGTTCGTGCAGGAGATCCGGGAGCAGCTCGCGGAGGCGGGCGTCGGCGGCAAGCAGGACGCGACCGCGTGAGTGGCGGGACTCCCGCGGAGCGGTCCGGCGGTTCTCGCCTGCTCTTCGTGGACTGGGCGCGCGGCGCCGCCTATGTCCTGATGGTGGTCGCGCACGTCGCACCCGGCGACGGCCCCGCTCGGATCCTGCTGGTCAGCGAGTTCCTCACCGCTCCCCTGTTCGCACTGCTGATCGGAGTGGGCGCGCAGCTGAGCTGGTCCGCTTCGGGACAGCACGGATGGCGGTACGTGCTGCGGGAGGTGATCCGGGCGGCACTGGTCATCGGGCTCGGGCTGCTGCTCATGCAGTCTGCCGCGAGTGTGCTGATCGTGCTCGTGCACCTCGGGGTGCTGATGCTGCTGTGCGTGCCGCTGGTGCGGCTGCGCACGACGACGCCACTGGCCGTCGTCGCTGTCCTCGCCCTGGTGCTGGCCGTCGCGGTGCCGGGCCTTTATCGCAGCCTCACCGGCGGTCACGTAGCAGTGACGGCCGCCTCGGAGCCGGATGCGTTCATCACTGTGCTGGGCCTGATCGGCGGCACCGGCGGCTACCGGATGACGGGCTTCCTGCTGTGCGCGATCCTCGGGATGCTCACGATCCGGGTTCTGCGGAACATGTCGGCGGCGGAGTGGCGGCGCGGAGCCCTCGCGAGCGCCGCCGCCTTCGCGGTGATGTTGGCATTGTTGGTCGCTCCGAACCTGCTCGGACTGTACGAAGTGCACGCGTACGACGGCACTCCATCGGAGCAGATCGGCGTGGCGACTGGGGCGCTCGGCATACTGCTGACGATGTGGACGCTGCAGGCGAGCCCCCTCGGACGCGCGCTGCCGTCACGCGTCGCGCCGCTGCTCGCCGCACCGGGTCAGGCGGCCCTCACGCTGTACGCCCTGCAGATCCTCGTGCTCCACGTCTACCAGGTGAACAATCCGCTAATCCGTGACGACCACTGGTGGATGCTCGCCCTGCTCATCGTGCTCGGTGTCGGCATGGCGGTGTCGTGGCAGGCGGCGCTCGGGGCGCTCGCGTGCCGCGCCCCGGCGGCTCGGCGGTGGGTGCGCGGCCCGCTCGAAGGGGTGATCCGCGGAGCGCAGGACCTGCTCGTGCCACTGCCTCCCCATGACGCCGCAGCCGAAGGCAGGGCGAACCCCGAGGCGTCCACGACCTGGTGACAGGGACCCGGAGCAGTTTCTGCAAACGGCTCGCAGCACCACGGCCCAACGTGCGTGGGCGTCCGTGAGCAGAGCTGGTGGGCGCCGAAGGCCTCTTGGTAGACGGACCTGATCACGGCAGCACTGCCGTGATCGAGTTGGGGCGGAGAACTCGGCGAATCCGACGGAGATGCGGGACGACAGGGTGACCCTTTCGCCCCGCACCTCGGGGATCACGCCCTGAGCTGCGTCGGTCCCACAGACCCCCGCGCGAGGAGGAGGTTCAGAACGCTGAGTGCGTTCACCGCGCTGATGTGGAGCGCTGCGACATCGAACCTGTTCCATTCGAGATCGTCGAAGTAGCTTGGAGCGGCGAACCCGCCCGTCGCGGGCTCGTTCGCCTCGGGTCGATTCTGGGCGTTGAGCCGGATGTGCACCACGTCTGCCAGCACCGCGAGTACGGGCTCGAGCAAGTTCGTGAGCAGCCCGTCGACGAGGATCTGCTTCAGTGCACCGCCTTCGGAGAGAGCTGCGCTCAGCGCTCCGTAGACGAGGTTGAACACCGCATCGGTCAATCCCTCGGTGATCGGGCTGAGGTTGATGCCGGCCAGGCTCACCGTGGCACCCCCGTCGCGGAGCTGCTTCAAGGTGCCGCGGATGGTGAGCGTCCCATCGACGACCAGAAGCAGGTAGACGCCTGCGGTCACCGTCACCTCGATCGATTCCAGGAGCCGCTCGGTCAGCTGCTGGACCAGCGCGTCGAGGAATCCCGTCAGATTCTCGACCGTCGGCTGCGTACCCAGATCTCGGAAAAGCACCGCGTTCGGGAGGGCATTGTTGAGCCCGCCAACGAGATCTGCCAGGTCAACGGTCACGGTGTCCCCACCGAAGTCGATCTGGATCGGAATTGAGCTCGGCGTGGGCGTGCCATCAGCAGAAGGGAGGGGCGTATCGGTGACCGGCGCGAGATCCACCTCGAAGGCGATCTGAGCCGGACTCACCTGCACCAGGCTCCCAAGGATCGGAAGGCTCAAGAGCAGCGAATCGAGTGTCCCGGTCAGCCCGGTGAGGTCGAGATCCAGTCCGACCGCACCATCCGCGACCTCGCCGATCAGCCCGCCGAGCAGACTCTCGTCCGCCGGAGAGACGATCGCCTTCAGGTCGGAGACGAGGTAGTCGCGCTCGAGCGTCGCTCCGCTGCCTGCTTCACAGTTCTGCAGCTGCTCAGCGCTTCCCGCGATGGCGCCCATCTCCAGAGAGAGGGCGTCGACGCCGGTTGCGGAGTCGAGCAGCGGAGTGACGAGAGGAAGAGGCCTCAGCAGCGAGGACTCGAGGATCTGACGAAGATCGATTCGACCGAACTGCGGCATGCTTCCGTCGGGCTGCCCCTCGAAGTTGATCGCGCCGCTGTCGAGGAGGTAGCCCGAGGCACCGCGCTGAGTGCCGTCCTGATGGACGTGGCCGAACTGGCTGTAAACCCCGGTGTCGACGTCGGCGGTGAGCTCAAGGATCTGCGACAGCGGGGGCGTCGCCCCGTTCAGGTCGACATTGACGAGATCGAGCGCAGTCACCGACAGGTTGTTGTCCTGCCTGTCCTCGACAGGCACGTCAGGCGAAGGGCCGGGCGCGCCGCCCCCAGGGTTCTGCGCGGTGACACCGTTCAGGGTCAGCAGTTCGACGCCCTGGGTTCGGTCCTCATCGAGGTCCAGGAAGAGGGCGTTACCGGTCAGGATTCGACCTCGGCCGACCCCGTCGAACAGGTCGCCAGGCTGACAATCGAGCTGGCTGAGCGCCATCGCCGGCGCGCTGAGCGAGAACGCAGCGACGGGGGTCGCCCAGGCCGCGCCCTTGACGAGGGTGCGGCGGGTGAAGGCGGAGTGTCCGGTCTCGGCGGGGCGGACACGGGAGGGTGCGGTCACGGGAACCTCGTTCGGGCACAGGCGTCCCGGCGCCTCACCTCACGAGTGGCCGGGTCGCGTCGAGTGGACGACGGGGGACGCTTCGCTCCGGGCGCACCAGCTGGCACCTTCCGAGGGAGGCGCACTCAGGCGGACAGGTGCGACCGCGGACCGTCACGCCCCCGATATTGACATGCCCTCGGCGAATAGAAAGGAGGGCGGTCACGATTCTTCACCTCCGACACCTTTCCGTAACCTTACCGCCCAGTAAGTTTTCCGCGTTGCCACTCTTATCTGGACATTTCGGACAAGTCTCCTGTGGCGTCTAGTCTGTGCGCATGAGCTCTCCCGTCCCCGTGCACCGCCCTGAGCCGCAGCCGCCCTCGGTCCTGTTCGTGTGCACCGGCAACGTCTGCCGCTCCCCTTTCGCCGAGCATCTGCTGCGTGATCGACTGCCTGGCAATCGCGCCGCGAGCAGGGGCATCTTCGCCCTGGAGGGCAGTGCGATGGAGTCACAGATGGCGGGTGAGCTCTCCGCGCGCGGGGTCGACCCGCAGGGCTTTCGCGCCCGCCAGGTATCCGCCACGGACCTCGGGGCGGATCTCATCCTGACGATGTCGCGCCGACAGCGCGCCTACCTCCTGGAAGAATTCCCTGCCGCAGCTCGGCGCATCGGACATATGGGACATGTTCCAGAACTCGCTCGGATGGCGTCGGAGAATTCGGCCGCTCCGCTGAAGGAAATCATCTCCGCGTGGACGCGCCGCGCGATTCCCGCGGGCCTCGACGTCCCCGATCCCTACGGCAAGGATGCGGCGCAGGCGGCACGGACGGCCGCGCTGCTGACCGAACGGGTGGAGCAGCTGTTGCCGGTGCTGCGCCGGGGCATCCTCGCCCCCTGATCAGCCCTGGCGGGCCCAGCCGTGGCCCACGAGCTCCGCGACCGCGCCACGGACGAGGGCCGCGCTCTCGGGGTGCTCCCCGATCTCCTCGATCACCAGTTGCTCGAGCTGGTCGAAGGCGAGAGGGCCCGCGTCGGCGAGCAGGTCCCAGACCAGTCCCGCGAGGCCCGGCAGGTGGATCGCCCCGTGCTCGCCGAGCACGAACAGCCCGGACTCGACGGCGAGCGCCTGGCGGAACGGTGCGGCGGCGATCGTGCCGGGTGCTGGCACCGCGTCCTCGCCGCCGGCAGCATCGGTGGGCCGCGGCGCGATCTCGACCGTCTCGACGTGCTCGGGCGGCGGCAGGTGGCGCAGCAGCTCCTCTAGCTCCGCGGCCTCCCGATAGCGCACCTCGAGCGCCCCGCCCACGGAGTCCAGCAGGGCGGCGAGCGCGGCGAGGCCGTCGGGCACCTCCCACAGGGAGGAGGTCTGCGGCACGATCCGGGTCAGCGCCTCGAACAGCGGCACCCGCGTCACCGAGGACCCCTCCCCCGGCTCGCCCTCGTCCTGGATCCGCTCGAGCAGCAGCACCATCGCAGGTGCCGGGGCGGCCGCCTCATCGGCGGCGCGCAGGCCCAGGCCCGGCAAGGCGAGATCCCGCTTCGCGCCGAGCTCCGGGTCGTGCTTGGAGACGGGCTTGGGATACGGGGTGAGCGCGAAGGTGCCGGGGGTGATGATCGTCAGCTCGTCGGTGAGATAGGCGCCGTCCCGTCCGAGCAGGGAGGAGGCGGTGGACTTCCCCGCCCCGGACGCGCCGACGAGCACGAGGGTGCCGAGCTCGGGGTGAACGACGGCGCCGGCGTGGAGCAGCAGGCGGGTGCAGATCAGCCGGCGGATCACCTCGCGGGTGAGGTGGCCGGAGATGGTGTAGCTCGCCTCGGGCCGCGCCTGCAGCGGGACGGTCCCGGCGGGGAGGTCGCCGCCGGCGAGCGCGTAGTCGAGGCGGATCTGCGGCGTCGCACCGTCGTCGTCGGCGGAAAGCAGGTGGGACCACAGGGCGTCGATCTCCTCGGCCACGGTCTCCAGGCCGGGCCCGAAGGTGAGCAGCACGCTGTGGCCGGCGACCTCGAGCCGGGTCGCGGCGATGGTGGTGGGCGCGGCGGTCATGCGGCGTCCTCCTCGATCGTCTCGAGGATCCCGCCCGCGTCGAGCTCGGCGAGGAAGCTAGTGATGATCTGCTCGGCGTCCTCGGGCACGTCCTCGACCTCCTGCCGCAGCCGGTCGGCGAGCTCGGCGGGACTCGCCGCGCGGTCCGGCGTCTCGGCGAGAAGCTCGAGCACGAGGGCGCCCACGCCCTGGATCCGGGTGATCGGGCCGTGGGGCAGCGCCCCGACCCACAGGTCCTCCCCGTCCCAGTCGCTGACCAGGGGGCGCAGCCGGTAGCGGGTCACGGGACGCTCGCCTGGACGAAGCGGCCGGAGCCGCCGGCGTGGAGCTGACCGGCGGCGGCGGGCACGAACAGGGCCTTGCCGGCGGTGAGCACGTGGCGACCCAGGTCGCTCTGCAGCAGCACCTCCCCCTCGAGGCCGAGGAGGGTGCGGGGCCCGCCGCCGGGGACGCGGTGGCGGGTGCGGAAGGTGCCGGGCGGGTCGGTGAGCGTGGTCAGCGACAGCTCGAAGTCGTCGACGGGGGCGTAGTAGGCGACCGACGTCGCGTTCTGCCGCTCGGGGGCGACGCGCAGGGGCGGTGCGGCCTGCACGCTCACGCACTGAAGCATCTCGTCGGCGTCGACCTTCTTGGGGGTCAGTCCCGCGCGCAGCACGTTGTCGCTGGCGGCCATGATCTCCAGGCCCACGCCGTGCAGGTAGGCGTGCAGGGTGCCTGCGGGCACGAACATCGCCTCGCCCGGGCGGAGGGTGACGGGGTTCAGCAGCAGCGCGGCGACCACGCCGGGGTCGCCCGGGTGGTGCTCGGCCAGCAGCGCGACGGTCTGGTCGATGCGCGGGGAGGGCGAGCGGCCGGACTCGGCACGGGCCCGACATGCCTCGACGACCTGCTGGACCGCCTCGGGGCTCGGGCGCATGGCGGACGAGACCAGGGTGCGGAACGCGGCGCGCATGCCGTGGGCGGTGGGGCTGCGGGTGAGGAGGGTGTGGAGGCGGTCGGTGAGGTCGGTGCCGAGCCCCTCCAGAAGCGCGGCGGCGCGGCGCGGGGTGCGGAACCCGCACAGCGCGGTGAACCGGGTCAGCGCGATGAGCATCTCGGGCTTGTGGTTGTCGTCGCGGTAGTTGCGCAGCGGCGACTCGAGCGGGAGCCCCGCGGCGGTCTCCGCGGCGAAGGATTCCTGGGCGTGCTCGCGATCGGGGTGGACCTGCAGGGACAGCGGCTTGTCCGGCGCGATGACCTTCAGCAGGTAGGGCAGGCGGGCGCCGAAGGCGCGCTCCACGCCGTCGCCGAGCATGCGGCGCGGGTCCGCGGCGATCGCGGCGTCGAGCCCGGCGCCGGCGTCCGGT